>ERZ1107006.1912-NODE-1912-length-16503-cov-3.709570_pt1 | contig 16503 bp, 14 predicted proteins | sample MGYA00403696_ERZ1107006 | MGnify/ENA primary metagenome ERZ1107006 (study PRJEB35170, sample SAMEA104062441) | human gut metagenome | biome: human gut; feature: human-associated habitat; material: faeces | place: Denmark | collected 2012-08-13 ...
ACCGGTCGGTCGGGGATTTCTAATCTTATTTTAGCGCAAAACGGGACGAACGCAAGAGGAAAGATATTAACATTTCGTAAAGGTTATAGCATCGGCGCGGGAGAGTATGCTATAATAACCATGGACATTGCAGGAAGCCGGGTTCGGGCGGCCCCGCGCGGGAGCCGAAGGCTCCCGAAGGGCGCCCCCCCGCAGGGGGGCGCCCCAGCCCGGCGGAGCCAGGCACGGGGCCGCCCGAATGCCAGCCTGCACCCCCAAAGGAGGTAACCGCCATGTATCACATCCTGGTCGTGGATGACGAAGCCAAGATCCGCGAGATCATTAAAAAATACGCAGTATTCGAGGGCTACCGGGTCACCGAGGCCGCCAATGGCATGGAGGCCATCGACCTGTGCCGCACCGAGCCGTTCGATCTCATCATCATGGATGTGATGATGCCGGAGCTGGACGGCTTTTCCGCCTGCCGCGAAATCCGCAAATACAACCGCACGCCCATCATCATGCTTTCCGCCCGCGGCGAAGAATATGACCGCATCCACGGCTTCGAGCTGGGGATCGATGACTATGTGGTCAAGCCCTTTTCCCCCAAGGAGCTGATGATGCGGGTGGCCGCCATCATCAAGCGCAGCGGCGGCGAGGAAAACAACCGTTTTGTTTTTGAGGGGCTGACGGTGGATTTTACCGCGCGGCTGGTTTTCATTGACGAGCAGCGCATAGAGATGTCTCCCAAGGAGTACGACCTGTTTTTCTATATGGTGCGCAACCGCGGCGTGGCCCTGACCCGCGAGCGGCTGATCCACGATGTGTGGGGCTATGATTTTTACGGCGACGACCGCACGCTGGATACCCATGTAAAGCTGCTGCGCAAGAGCCTGGGCCGGTACAGCCGGTGCATTATCACGCTAAGAGGAGTTGGGTACCGCTTTGAAACTGTGGCAGAGCCGGAAAGCGATGCAGACGGAGACGCCAACTGAGTCCTCCCCTGCCCCGCAGCATAAGCAAAGCCGTTTTTCCCACCTGGGCATCCGCTGGAGACTGGTGGGCAGCTTTGCTATGTTCGTGGCGCTGCTGCTGATGCTGCTGTGGCTTTTGCAGATCGTCTTTTTGGAGAGCTTCTACAAATCCATCAAGACCAGCTCCATTAAAAATACCGCCGAGGAAGTAGCCGCCAGCATCAATGATGAGAACTTTTACACCGAGGTGAACCGTCTGACCCGCCAGGATCTCATCTGTGTCCACATCGTGCGGGAGGACGGCACCCCGGTACTGACCTCCGGCAACCAGCCCTCCTGCATCCTGCACATGCTGCTTACCGATCAGGCGGCGCTGCTGTTCCGGCAGGCGCAGGAAAACGGCGGCACCGTGCTGGAAAACTATCAGCTCCTGGAGCTTTCCCCCGCCATGCAGAGCAAAGCAACCGCCCAGGCCGCCTCCACCGAGCAGCTGCTGTACGGCATTCTGACCACGCGCGGAGAGGACGAAGGCGCGGAGCCGGTCATGGTCATGGTGGATGCCACCATCACGCCCATCAATACCACGGTGGAAACACTGCGGGCCCAGCTGGTCATCATCACGGTCATCATGACGGCGTTTTCCATCCTGCTGGTGCTGCTGCTTTCCTCCATGATCTCCCGTCCCATCACCCGCATTACCAAAAGCGCCAAGCAGCTGGCCACCGGCGATTACGGCACGCAGTTTACCGGCGGCACCTACCGGGAGGTCACCGAGCTGGCCGACACCCTGAACTATGCCAGCCGGGAGCTGAGCAAGGTGGAACATCTGCGGCAGGAGTTCATCGCCAATGTGAGCCACGACCTGCGCACCCCGCTGACCATGATTACCGGCTATGCCGAGGTAATGCGCGATCTGCCGGGTGAAAATACCCCGGAAAATGTGCAGATCATCATAGATGAGGCCCGCCGGCTGACTGATTTGGTCAATGATTTGCTGAATCTTTCCCGGCTACAAAGTGGCGCGCAGACCCCCGAACCGGAGCCGCTCAATCTCACCAAGATGATCCGCGGCATTATGGGGCGGTACGCCAAGCTGGTGCTGCATGACGGCTACGCCATCACGCTGGAAGCGGACGGCGACGCCATGGTGATGGCCGACCGGCTGCGCATGACCCAAGTGCTGTATAATCTCATCAATAACGCCATCAACTATGCCGGGGCCGACCGGGCCGTACTGGTGCGCCAGACCATCGAGAATGGGACTGTGAAGGTGGAGGTCATCGACCACGGCGAAGGCATTCCGGCCGAGAGCCTGCCCTATGTGTGGGACCGCTACTACAAGGTGGATAAAAACCACCGCCGCTCCACCGTGGGGGCCGGGCTGGGACTTTCCATTGTAAAGGGCGTGCTGGAGGCCCACGGCGCCGAATACGGCGTAGCCAGCACCCTGGGCGAGGGCAGCGATTTCTGGTTCCGGCTGCCGCTGCTGCCGCCCGATGCCGCTTTAACCGCCGAAAGTGAAGAAAATCATTCCGATTTTTCCTGATTTCTTCACACAGCCATCACATTGGCCGTATATGATAAAGGTGTGGAATAAATAAGGGCGCACAGCCCGGCCGAAGGTTTTTCTTTCTCCTCCTTATCTTCATCCTTCTTTATACTTTTTCGTTTTGTCCTCATTTTCTTTTCCCTTCGGCTCATTCCCCAAGCTCCTGCGCCGGCTGCAAACGGCCGCAGGAAACAGTTTTACCAGGAGCTCCCGCACTGTAACAGGTGCGGGAGCTTTTTTGTGTTCTTTAATATTTTATGAATTCACCGTGAACTGCGTTGACTATATAGGGGCAAAATGGTATGCTGACTGTATTAGCTCCAGTAGTACAGTTTGCTGCAAAGTTTTTCTGCATTTTTTGTTTTTGGATGCAATAAAATCCATCAAACTGTACACTTATTTTAGTGAAATATGATTTTTCTGCGAGAGGGGGAAAAAATGTGCAATACATGGTGGAGACCAAAAATCTCCGCAAGGTGTACCGGACCGGCGATGAAAAGGTAGTCGCTCTTGATAATATCGACCTGACCATCGAGCAGGGGCAGGTGTGCTGTATACTGGGTACCTCCGGCAGTGGTAAATCCACCCTGCTGAACCAGCTGGCCGGGCTGGAAAAGCCCACCCGCGGCACGGTAAAAATCAAGGGAGAGCTGATCTCCAAGATGAGCGAAAAGCAGCTGGCGGTGTTCCGGCAGAAGCACATCGGATTTGTGTTCCAGTCCTACAATCTCATTCAGGGGATGACCGCTGTGGAAAATGTGGCCATGCCGCTGATGTTCCGCCGGGTGTCCCGCAAAAAGCGTGAGGAAGCCGCCCGTGAAATGCTAAAGCAGGTGGGACTGGGCGAGCGCATGGACCACCGTCCCAATGAAATGAGCGGCGGCCAGCAGCAGCGCGTGGGCATTGCCCGCGCCTTTGTTACCAATCCTGAGGTGGTATTTGCCGATGAACCCACCGGCAACCTGGATACCAAAACGACCAAAGAGGTCATGGAGATGTTCCTGCGGTTTGCCCGGGAAAAGGGCACCACGATCATACTGGTGACACATGACCGCAGCCTGGCAGAATACTGCGACCGCATCGTGACCATCTCGGATGGACGCATCATTTCCAATGAGGACCACCGCCATGCCAAGGCGATCCAAGACCCTCCTGCCGCCCCTGCCGAGGAGCTGCCGGAGACCCTGCAATTTACCGATAACACACTGGCCGCCGGCCAAGGAGGAGTATGACCGTGAAAAAGATGAGCAAGATCCTGACATTTATTCTGGTGCTGGCCATGGTGCTGAGCACCGTAGCGATGGCGACTGAACCGTCCTATACTGTTTCTGCCACTGATGGTTCTTTGGAGCACGGCAGCATTACGCTTACATATAATACAGCAAAAGAAGGAAGTACCGGGACTGCAACTTGCACTCTTAACAGTACTACTAAATCCAAAACACTTCCCGATGATGTGACAAAAGTTAAAGTTGCTTTTAATGCTGCCCCCGGCTATGAATTTGTCAGTGCTACATATAAAGTAGGCAATGCTGAGGCACAAGCTGTTGCTGATTTCGGTGAAATTAATATTACCGGCAACACAACCATCACCCCTGTATTCCAGGCCAAGAGCACCCTGGGCGGCGAAAAGACCGCTGACAGCTTCCGGCTGGATGCTATTTGCAGCGGCAGCTACTACTGGCAGATGTACCACAAGGACATGGCCAATAACAAAAAGTACACCAAATATCCCGGTTCCCCTGCGGATAAGGTCAATCCCAGCTCTGAGATCGTAAAGGGCAACTATGTTGATTTGACCCTGTATGTTACTGACAATGACTTTTTGAAGCTTTGCAGCTCCACCGGCTACAGCAAGAATAATTTCTCTGTTACCACCCCCGGCGACAGCAGCTTCCTGGCTGGCTCCGGCGCCGGTGCTGAAATTGAAAAATGGACAGTAGGCAGCACCGATAAAGGTATGGAAATCCAGCTGACCGGCGTATACTATGTGGGCGGCAGCGATAACACCCTGAAGCTTATCATTACCCAGGGCAACTACAATGCTATTGTAACCTGCAAGATCGATAACGCCACCATCATCCCCACCAAGTCGGACGATGAAAAACCCGACACCGAGACCACCGCGGCCCAGCCCTATGTCATCATCAGCAGCTACAGCTACGGCAAGGGCGACCTGGTGGCCGGTGAGACCCGCAATATCACCATGACCTTCCGCAATACCAGCAAGACCATGGCGGTGGAAAACATGATGGTGACCATGACCCTGCCCGATGCCATGATGCTGACCAGCAGCTCCAATTCCTTCTATATTGAATCGCTGGCGGCCGAGGGCACCATCACCAAGACGGTGAATGTGACGGTAAAATCCAATGCTGCGGCGCAGTCCCATTCCATGACGGTGGACTTCACCTATGACTATCTCGATAACGGCATCCGCCGCAACGCCAAGACCACCGAGAGCATCAGTATGCCGGTGCTGCAGGTGGACCGCTTTACCGTGACCGGCATCGACCTGTCCCAGGAGATCTTCATGGGCGAGGAAAATAACCTTTCGGTCAATTTCGTCAATAAGAGCCGCACCGAGATCTACAATCTTTCCGCCAAGCTGAACTGCGAAGGGCTTTCCAATAACGGCGAGGAGCAGTATCTGGGCAACCTGGCCTCCGGCACCGCCTCCAGCGCCGATTTCTACATCACCGGGAATGAAAAGGGCGAGCTGGTGGGCGAGGTTATCATCACCTACGAGGATACCAACATGAACCAGCGCACCGTTTCGGTGCCCTTTACCACGAAGGTGACCAGCTACGAGGACGCATGGGGCCCCCAAGGCCCTGTCGGCCCCCAAAATCCCGACGACCCCGGCATGGACCCCGGCATGGAAGAGCCTGCGGGCTTCCCGTGGTTCTGGGTCATCGGCGGTGTGGTGGTAGTGGCTGCCGGCGTATTTGTGTACCTGAAGCTGCGTAAAAATAAAAAGGAGAGCGTAGAAGAAGATGAGGATATCTGACCTTCTGAACGTCTGCCTGCGAAACCTGACCCGCCGCCGGGTGCGTACCGCCCTGACCGTCATCGGCGTTGTCATCGGCGTGTGCGCCATCATACTGATGGTCTCACTCGGCATCGGCGCGCGGGAATCCATGATGCAGATGCTGCAAGAGTGGGGCGATCTTACCATCATCAATGTCTACAATTACGGCGGAGGGAACGCCAAGCTGGACGATAAAGCCCTCTCCCAGATACAGGCGATGGATAATGTGCAGATCGCTACCCCGTTTTACAGCAGCCGGGTCAGCTTCCGGCTGAAATCCCGCAACGGGCGCTATGCGGCCTATACCAATATCATCGGCATCTACCCCGATGCCTTTGAAGCGTTGGGCTATAAATTGAGCGACGGCACCTCCTTTGCGGACAGCAAAAAGGATTACAGCATGGTGGCGGGCGCCAATGTGGCGTATTCCTTCCGAGATACCAAGAAAAAACGCAATAACTATGTGGATCGGTACCAGACCGACGCCATGGGCAACCCCAAAAAGCCCTTTGTGGATATGATGAAGGATAAGCTGGTCTTGTACAGCGAAAGCTACGACAACAACGGCAACCTGAAAAAGGGTCTGGAGGTCACCCCCAACGTGATCGGCGTGATGGTGGAGGACTGGAACAAGGGTTGGGAAACCAGCGAATGTCTCCTGATGGACATCAACCAGCTGAAGGCGCTGGAGCAGAAATACTACAAGATCAGCGGTGAAAAGGCCCCCGACTCCACCGGCTACGATGAAGTGCGGGTCAAGTGCGTAGACTCTGCCTCGGTTTCCGCAGTGCAGCAGGCCATCACCGATATGGGCTTCCAGTGCTCCTCGATGGAGGACTCCCGCAAATACTTTGATGAGCAGCTTACCATGATCCAGACGATGCTGGGCGGTCTGGCGGCCATTTCGCTCTTTGTTGCCGCCATCGGCATCGCCAATACCATGGTCATGTCCATCTACGAGCGCACCAAGGAGATCGGCGTGATGAAGGTACTGGGTGCGGAGCTGGGCGCCATTCGCTCCATGTTCCTCACCGAGTCCGCAATGATCGGACTGATCGGCGGTGTGGTGGGCGTCGCGTTGAGCTTCCTCATCAGCTACCTGTTAAATAACGTGCCGCTTGTGGCGAACCTTCTTGCCACGCTGGGATTGAGCTTCGGCAACGGCGGGGCGGTTTCCATCATCCCGTGGTGGCTGGTGCTGGTGGCAATGGTCTTTTCGATGATGGTCGGCGTTGTTTTCGGTTTTATCCCTGCCAACCGCGCTGTTAAGATCTCCGCTTTGGAGGCCATTCGGCACGACTAAAATCTACATTTTGCACATAGGAAAAAGCTCCTTCGGGGGCTTTTTTCTTTGCCCTGCCCGTGTTATACTGGGTGCAGAATGCAGGATAGGGCGCGGGGCGCTCCGGACGGAGGCCGGAGCCACGGCCCGTAGGGCCGTGTAAGGCCGTCCGCAGGGCGGCCTGCCCCGCGCCATACCTGCCCGCTGCATCCACTCTGCCAAGGAGGGAAACACCATGCCACACGATCTGCAAGCCAGCCTTGCCGCCTATCGGCCCTACAATGAGCAGGAGCAGCGCGATCTGCCGCTGCTGCTGGCCGCGCTAAAGCAGCCGGATAGCTTTACCCGGCAGAATGAAACCGCCCATTTTACCGCCTCGGCCTGGGTGGTGAACCCCGCGCGGAATAAGGTGCTGATGATCTATCACAATATCTACAATAGCTGGAGCTGGACCGGCGGCCATGCCGATGGAGAGACCGACCTTTTGGCGGTCGCATTGCGGGAGGTAGCCGAGGAAACCGGACTGCAAACGCTCCGCCCCGTCAGTCGTGAACTGTTCTCGGTCGAGATCCTTACCGTGGATGGACACGAAAAACGAGGGCGATATGTCCCCTCCCACCTGCATCTCAATTGCACCTATCTCATCGAAGCCGATGATACCGAGCCGCTGCGGGTAAAGCCCGATGAAAACAGCGGTGTGCGGTGGTTCGCCCCGCGAGAGGCGCTGGCCGCCTGCACCGAACCCTGGATGCGCGACCGTATCTACCAAAAGCTCATCGAAAAAAACACCCAGTATAAATAAAAGGAGGGACTGTCATGAAGCCGCATGAAACCACCGCCCAGTGCGTGGAGCGCAAGCTGGGGCGCAAGCTCCGCCTCATCCGCGTGGCGCGCGGGGAGGAACCGGCCGATATCGTATTCAAAAACGCCACCTATCTCAATGTGTTCAGCAATGACTTCTGCCATGGGGATATCGCTGTTTCCGATGGGCTCATCGCCGGCATCGGCAGCTACCACGGCAGCAAAGAGGTGGATGTCTCCGGCAGCTTTGTCTGCCCCGGCCTCATCGATGCCCACATCCACCTGGAAAGCAGCCTGGTTTCCCCTGCCGAGTTTGCCCGAGCGGTCATCCGCCACGGCACCACCACTGTCATCACCGATCCGCACGAGATCGCCAATGTCATGGGAGTGGATGGCATCCGCTATATGCTGGAGGCCACCGAGGGCCTGCCGGTGGATGTCCACTTTATGCTGCCCAGCTGCGTGCCCGCCACGCCGTTGGATGAAAGCGGCTGCACGCTGGATTATCAGGCCATCGATGACCTGTATGACCACCCTAGAGTTCTTGGCCTGGCGGAAATGATGAACTATGTCGGTGTCATCAATGGCGATCCAGCAGTCATCAGCAAAATCCTGGCCAGTCAGGCCCACCACAAAAAAATCGATGGCCACGCACCCGATCTCTCCGGCGCCGATCTCAACGCCTATATCGCCGCCGGCGTCTATTCCGATCACGAGTGCAGCACCTGCCAGAATGCGCTGGAAAAGCTGCAGCTCGGCCAGTTCATCATGATACGGGAGGGCACCGCCGCCCAGAATCTGCGGGCACTCCTGCCGCTGCTCAATCAGCAGTACTACTCCCGGTGCATGTTTGCCACCGATGATAAACACCCCCTGGATCTTTTGCAGGGCGGCCACATCGATTATATCATCAGGGAAGCCATTGCCTGCGGCGTTGATCCCATCATTGCCATCAAGGTGGCCAGCCATCAGGCAGCCCGCTATTTCCTGATGAACAACAAAGGCGCCATCGCCCCCGGCTACCTGGCCGACCTGGTGGTCTTCGATAACTTCCGTCACTTCAATATCCAGCAGGTGTATAAGCGCGGCCGCTGCGTCTTTGCGGATGGCGAGGTTCTACCCTTTGACGCGCCCGCGGTGGAACCCAGCCTTTCCCGCCGCGCGCACGAGACCTTCCGCATTGCGCCGGTCACGCCGCAGCAGCTGGCCGCCGGAGATCTGCCGGTCATCGGCATCGTCCCGGGCGAAATCATCACCCAGAACCTTGGCCGGGCGGCTGCCCCCGATCCCACCCATGATATCCTAAAGATCGCCGTAGCGGAGCGCCACCATGGCACCGGGCACATTGGCCTGGGATACATTAAAGGTTACGGCCTGCGGCAGGGCGCTGTGGCCACCAGCTTTGCCCACGATTCCCATAATATCATCGCCGTGGGCGCCGATGACGCCGACCTGTCCTTTGCCATCAACCGCATCTCGGCGCTGCAGGGCGGTATCGTCGTGGCGGAGGGCGGAAAGGTAATAGCTGAGCTACCGCTGCCGGTGGCTGGCCTAATGAGTGACGCCCCGCTGGAGGAGGTAAACGACCTGCTGGAGCAGGCCAAGGCCGCCGCCCACCGCATGGGTGTTTCCCCGGGCATCGATCCCTTTATGACCCTCTCCTTTATGAGCCTGCCGGTCATTCCCGCCCTCAAGATCACCACCCACGGGGTCTTTGATGTGGAACAGTGGAAATACATCTGATTTTTCTTGCAGAGCCGTGTCCTTCCCCCCTGTGGGGCGGGCACGGCTTTTCCATTTAGGGCTTTTTGCAGGGGGCATGGCGGGCGCACGCACCCTATCTCGCCTCCATTTGTGTACCTCCTCCAAAAACAAATGCCAATCCCCTGTAAACATTGTCTTTCCTTTCGCCCTTTTATGTGCTAAAATATTGCATTATAGGGAGCGTTCCACCGATACGGTCGGGCCAGCCCTTCCGGGCATCCCTCCCCCGCTCCGGTACGCCCCTGCCAAATCTCTGCAAAAGGAGTGACAGTGTGTGAATTTTTCCGTCAATAGCCCCATCCTGTTCGTGCTGGCCGGGATCATCATTCTGGCCGTGCTGCTGCAGTCGGTCTTTTTCCTGGTGCGTGCCGTCCGCCGCAGCAAGGAGATCGGCATGGACCAGCAGAAGCTGCGCAAGACCATGGTCACCGCCGGCGTTTTCACCATCGCCCCGGCCGTCGCCATCGTCATCAGCGTCATCACCCTCTCCAAGGACCTCGGCCTGCCGCTGCCCTGGCTGCGCCTTTCGGTGGTCGGCTCCCTCTCCTACGAGACCATTGCCGCCACCAATGCCGAAAGCGCCATGGGCCTCACCTTCGGGCAGGTTTCCGCCCTTACCGCTTCCCAGTATGTCACCATCGCCTGGGTCATGACCATCAGCATCATGCTGGGCATCTGGCTGGTACCGCTCATCGGTAAAAAGCTGCAGGGCGGCATGACCAAGATAGAAAACCGTGATAAGCGCTGGGGCGATATCCTCTCCTCCGCCCTGTTCATCGGTATGATCGCCGCTTTCCTCGGCTATGTGTTCTGCGATTTCGGCACCATCTTCCACGGCGATCCCTCCGGCCTTATCCCGGTATGCGTCATGATCGTTTCCGCCGTTATTATGGCGCTGTGTGGCCTTATCATGAAAAAAACCGGCTGGCACTGGGTGGGCGATTACGCCCTGCCGATGAGTCTTATTCTCGGCATGGCCTCCGCCATTCCCATCACCGGCTGGCTGTCCTAAGGGAAAGGAGGATCACACCATGAAAAAAGCAAATATGACTTATATGGATTCCGTCCATCACTACGGCCGCGTCTGGAACCTTTCGATGATGGTTCTGCTGCTGATGTTCCCCGCCGCCGTCTCTATCATCTTCCACGCCCCTGCCGATGGCAAGGGCCTCCTGATGGGCCTCATCGCCACCGCCCCCATGTACTGGGCGGTCGGATTTATTGAAACGCTGACCTATGTGCCCATGCTGGGCGCAGGCGGCAGCTACCTCTCCTTCGTCACCGGCAATATCAGTAATCTCAAGCTCCCCTGTGCCCTCAACGCGCTGGAGCAGGCCGATGTGAAAGCCAACAGCGAGGAAGGCGAGATCGTTTCCACCGTGGCCATTGCCGTTTCCAGCATCGTCACCACCGTCATCATCATTCTGGGCGTCATTCTCATCATCCCGCTCACCCCGGTGCTGGAAAGCCCCGCCCTGGCCCCCGCCTTCGCGCAGATCCTGCCCGCCCTGTTCGGCGGCCTGGGTGTGGTGTTCATCTCAAAGAACGCCAAGCTCTCCATCGCCCCCATCTGCCTGATGCTGGTTCTCTTCATCTTCGTTCCCGCCCTCAATTCCAGCACTGTCGGCATTATGGTGCCGGTCAGCGTGCTGTTCACCGTGGGCGTTGCCCGCATCCTGTATAAAAAGGGCATCCTGTAACGCTGCCCGTTCACCCGCAAGGAGGTTTTATCATGGTCGTACTTTATGTGATTCTGGCCGTTCTTGTCCTGCTCATCGCCGTTGTGCTGCTGCGCACCGCGGCGTTCCGTCCCAAGGCCGAAGCTGCTAAAACCTACGCCCCCGTTGAGTTTGACCGCGAAGCCGCTGTAACCAATCTTCAGCGGCTCATCCGCTGCCGCACCGTCAGCTACATCGATGCCTCCAAGGAGGACCCGGCGGAATTCGAAAAGCTCATCGCCCTGCTGCCGGAATTATATCCCCATGTTTATGAAAAATGCACCCTCACCCGCCTGCCGGACCGCGGCCTGCTGTTCTACTGGGCGGGCAAGGCCCACGATGAGGCTTCGGTCATGATGGCGCACTTTGATGTTGTCCCGGTGGAGGAGGAGAACTGGAAAAAGCCCCCCTTCGAGGGCATCATTGAGGACGGCGTGCTGTGGGGACGCGGCACCCTGGATACCAAGGTCACCTTTAACGGCGTGCTGACTGCCGCCGATCATCTGATTGCGCAAGGCTTCCAGCCGGAGCAGGACATTTACTTTGCCTTCTCCGGTCAGGAGGAGATCAACGGCCCCGGCGCCGTCAATATCGTCCACTGGTTCCAGGAGCACAATATCAATATCCAGCTTGTCGTGGATGAGGGCGGCGCGGTGGTCGAGGATGTATTCCCCGGCGTCAAGCAGCCCTGCGCGCTCATCGGTATTGCCGAAAAGGGCATGATGAATCTGGAGTACAGCGTTTCCTCCGCCGGCGGTCACGCCTCCGCGCCCAAGCCCCACACCCCCGTGGGAGTACTGGCGGATGCCTGCTGCAAGGTGGAAAATCACCCCTTTACCATGCACATCACCGCCCCGGCCGCCAAGATGTTCGATACCCTCGGCCGTCATTCCACCTTCCTTTACCGCATGATCTTTGCCAACCTGTGGCTGTTCGGCGGTATTCTGGATAACCTGTGCAAAAAGCAGGGCGGCGAATTGAACGCCCTGATGCGCACCACCGTGGCATTCACCCAGATGCAGGGCAGCAAGGCCAGCAATGTCATCCCGCCCAGCGCCTCCATGGTCAGCAACATGCGGCTTAATCCCGCCGATACCATGGAGAGCGCCATGGAATACATCCGCGGGGTCATCGGCAATGACGCCGTCAAGCTCCGCTGCGTCGAAGGCATGAACCCCAGTCCCATCAGTGAGACCGACTGCCCCGCGTGGGATAAGGTCGCTTCCGCCGTGGCAGGCACATGGCAAGGCTCCCTTGTCTCCCCGTACTTGATGGTACAGTGCAGCGACAGCCGCCATTACGGTCCTGTCAGCAACCATGTTTACCGCTTCTCCGCCATGGATCTCACCGCCGAGGAGCGCAGCACCATCCACGGCAACAATGAGCGCATCCGCACCGAAGTCATCGGCCGTGCGGTAGAGTTCTACATCCGCCTGATGAGCCAGTGCTGACCCCATAACGCCATAAAATCACCCCCGACCGTTTTGGCCGGGGGTATTTTCCACGCTTTTATTTATTTTGCGGTAGAAGCAGAGTAATATATCACACCGACCCCTGCTACCCATGTATCGCCGCTGTCGCTGCACTCACCAAGCTTTTCACCCTGCTTTACCGTATCGCCGGGCTTCAGTGTCACATTTTTCAGGTGTCCGTACAGGATCGCGCTGCCGTCCTCATGCCGGATCAATACCGGCTGCCTGCCCATAAGACCGATCCATCGCTCCTTGTACTCCGGCGGAGTCTGTTCCACCACGCCGTCCCGCATGGCCACCGCCGCAGTCCCGGCCGGCGCTTCAAAAAGGCGGTAGGTAGGACAGCTTGCCCCTATTACTCCTTGGGTCATTGTCCCGTTTTTCACCGGGGCAATATATGCGCTGTCCTCTGTCCATTCCACGGTCTCCATCGGCAGAACAGGGTTCTCGTACGCGTTATGTCCCACCGTAAAGCCCGTCACGGTTCCGTCCCGGGCGGTCTTCAGCGTTATATCCTCCTCCCGCACCAGACTGAACTCAATGCCGAAAACTCCCGAAGAACCGTTTCCGAAATTTCCGCTGTCTCCCGTTGTACCCAGCTGCGTATAAGGCATCACTTCATCGCCCGCCTGCACATAAAGCTCCTCGCAATGGGCATATACCGCATACAGTCCGTCTTCCTGCCGTATCAGGATACACCGGCCCATTCCCTGGTTCCAGCCCTTCTCCGCAGTATATACGACCGTTCCGGCCTGCAGTGCGGTAAACGGGGTCCCTTTCTGTCGGCTGTAGAATGCCGTCACACCCCGAACCGGCTCCTCAAGTCTGTATCCGGCAAACGGCTCCCTGTAATAATATCGGTCAAATATCTCCTCAAAAGCCGGTTCGTCCTCCGCTGCGGGGGATTGCCGCAAAAGGTTGACTCCGCCGCAGTAGATCGCCTCGATCTCCTCCGGCGCTATGGCCCTGCAGAATATCATCTTCATTTCTGTTTTTGTTGCTGTCTGGTTCCCGTCTCTGCTTCTCAACTCGACCTCCGTACCGTCTTTCAAATACACAGCCCAGCCCAGCGACAGGTCTATCAGTCGGTCTACCGTAATCTCCATCGAGACCGGAGAGCATTTCACCGTTACTCCCTCCGCCGCAGCCAGCCCCACACTCTCCACCGTCTGCGGGATATCAAAGCTGACCTCCCATTCGGCATCATACTCCGGCACCCGCTGCCATCTTCCCGGCTGGATAAATTGCAGGTTCGGCAGCTCCTCCTCCGCCACATCATAATAAATCACATGATGGAAAATACCGCCAGACCCACCGACATTCTCCACTCTCTCCCCTGTGCTGTCGCAAAGGACTCCATGGGGCGGGCTGTCCGGTTCAGTACAGTCCTCCCTGCTGCGTGAAAAAACATACAGCCTGCCATCTTCATAGTACGCCATATCAATGGTTTGCACCACTTCACCATCGGTGTTGCACACCTCATAGCTGCCCTCACCGTCACCTATCATCTGCGGGTAGTTTGAGATCCACTCGTCAAGATCTACCCCCTTGCGCACGGCGCTGTCGCACAGCGCTTTCATATCCACCTTCGCAATAAAGGTATCTCTCGTCCGTTCCAGATGCCCCAGCCCGCTCACCCGCAGGTGGGCAGCGCTGCCCCGCATGGCGTCGTTCCAGTCCGCCACCAGATAGCCGCACAGAATATTGCTTTTTTCCTTGGGGGGCTGCGCCGAGAACACAGCCCCGCCGCCGGTATCCACGCTTGCCTCCCCGAAGTCCAGCCAACCGTCCGCCGTGCTTCTCTCCCCGAAGATCGCCGCAGGCGCCTGCATCTCCCACAGCAGGTACAGCACCCGTTCATCCGCCAGCGTCTCCGTCACCGTAAAGGTGATGTCCCCGGCGTCCACCTGCACCGCCAGCGGCTCGGTGTTTTCCTCCACTCCCTTGGTCGGGGTACCCAGTATGTCTTTCCAGCCAAAGTATTTCCCCGCCGCCACCGCCGTAGCGGTCAGCAGCACCACAGCGGCCGCCAGAGGCAGTACCCGCCGCAGCCACAGCACCCTGTTTCCCTTGCGGAGAATGCTCGCTTCCTCTATCATATCTGCCGGGACCTCGCCCAGCAGCTCCCACAGTTCCTTTCGCTTCATAGCGTGATCTCCTCCTTTTCCAGCTCGTTGCGCAGGTCGCGCCGCAGCCGCTCCAGTATGCTCCTGGCCCGCCGCGGGGAAATGCCGCTGTGTGCAGCCGCCGTTTTTACCGGCTCCGCCCACCAGTACCGCCGGAGGAACAGTATCCGTTCCTCCGGGGTCAGTCCCCGCAAAAAGCGCTCCAGCGCTGCCGCTATGGCCCTGCGCTCCCAATGCTGCTCCGGGGTGTCCCGGTCGGGCAGCATCTCGCCCAGCTCCTCCCAGATCAGCGTCATTTCTCCGCCGCCCCGTTTCAAGCGGTTCTGTTTTTGCAGCCGGTTCAGCGCCAAATTGCGGGTAATGCGTCCCAGATAAGCCGCCAAACTTCTCGGCTCCTCCGGCGGGATACTGTTCCATGCGCGGTGCCATGTATCGTTCACACATTCTTCGGCGTCCTGCCTGTTCCGCAGGATATTTCGGGCGATGGTGCCGCACAGGACGCCGTACTGCCGCTCGGTTTCGGTTAAAGCTGTTTCGCTTCGTTCCCTGTACAGCCGCAGAATTTCCTCGTCCTTCATGCTCCTGCCTCCTTTCGTTTGGGTTGAAGTACTTCACCCTTATTGACCGCGTTTTTTCTCCCCCGGCCGGCTCTTTTCAGAGTCTTTCTATCCGCGCACCACGGTGGGCGCCCCTCCGCTTTTGTCGTGCTGACCCTGACGGGCAGCCCTCCCCGCTGCGGCGCGCCCGCCTTCCCACTGTCCCCATCTTTCGGGTTATTAAAAAAGCCCGCCAAGCGGCAGGCTTTCTTTCTTCTCAATAAAACTTCAGTAAATTGGTGTAATGCTCCGGCAGCACAATACCCTCGGTGGTGTGCACCCGCATTCCATCGCGGAACACCAGCATAGTGGGCAGGTCCTTCACATGGAAGCGCTCCCCCAGCGCGATATCATCGGTCACATTGATGCGGCACACCTTCACATCGTATTGCTCCGCCTCCATCAAAAATTTCTGATAGACCGGCTCCATGGCCGCCGCAAAGGGGCTGAACCCCGCCGTAAAGTACAGGTAGGTCTTGCCCTCCCGGGTGATGCTATCCACATTTTTGCTGTTTATCTCCACCATCTGCATGGTCAGTCACTCCTTTTCGCTGTAAATTCCGTCCCTATTTTACCACGATTCTGCCCAAAAGAAAACCTTTTCCCGGCGAATTTCGCTCATTTGCTTGCATTCCTACCCAAAACAATGTAACATAGAAGTACCAAGAAACTTCTTTTAGGAGGTCTGTCACATGGGCAAGTTTGTTATGAAGGAAACCAAAAACGGCGGCGTTAAGTTCGACCTGAAAGCCGGCAACGGCGAAGTCATTGCCACCTCCGAGGCATATTCCGGCGATGCCGCCTGCAAAAAGGGCATCGAGAGCGTGCGTAAAAATGCCGTAGAAGCCAAGCTGGAAGACCAGACCGTTGAGGGCTTCGAGACCGTCACCAACCCCAAGTTTGAGGTTTACACCGATAAAGCCGGTGAGTTCCGCTTCCGCCTCAAGGCCCGCAATGGCGAGATCATCGCCACCTCTGAGGGTTACAAGGCCAAGGCCAGCTGCCTCAATGGCATTGAGAGCGTCCGCAAGAACGCCCCTGACGCCCCCATTGTAGTAGCCGAATAATTATTTCCCCGCACCAAAAGAGCGACCCGTCACAGGGTCGCTTTTTCTGTCTCCCGGCCGGTTTGCGCGGCCCGCAAACTTACGGCCCGCAGGGCACCCCGGCTTCGCCGGGGTTAGGCGGCCTCCGGCCGCCCACGGCCGCCT
>ERZ1107006.1925-NODE-1925-length-16401-cov-3.302643_pt1 | contig 16401 bp, 6 predicted proteins | sample MGYA00403696_ERZ1107006 | MGnify/ENA primary metagenome ERZ1107006 (study PRJEB35170, sample SAMEA104062441) | human gut metagenome | biome: human gut; feature: human-associated habitat; material: faeces | place: Denmark | collected 2012-08-13 ...
GACGGCCACCGGCTGGATCGTCAGCCCGGAGCGCAGCCGCGTGCTCATGGCCTATCACAATCTCTATGACTCCTGGTCCTGGCTCGGCGGCCATGCCGATGGCGACCATGATCTTCTGGCTGTCGCTCTGCGGGAGGCACAGGAGGAGAGCGGACTTTCCACCGTGCGCGCCGTCAGCCCGGAGCTATTCTCCGTGGAGATCCTGACTGTGGACGGGCACGAAAAGCGCGGGCACTATGTGCCGTCGCACCTGCACCTGAACGTGACATATCTGCTGGAGGCGGACCCGGCGCTGCCCATCCGCTGCAAGCCGGATGAGAACAGCCGCGTGGGTTGGTTCGGCCTGGATGAGGCCGTGGAGGCCTCGTCGGAGCCGTGGTTCCGCGAGCGCATCTATTCCAAGCTCAATGCCAAGCTCTGCGCGGGCTGGCCCAAATAAATACGGAAAACAATGCGGCAGAGGCGAAAAGGCCCCTGCCGGTTTTTTATGCTTCTGTGCCTTACAGCCTGCCGAGCGGCACGGCGATCCCCGTTCGGGTGCGGTTTAGCCCCACATTGCGGAGAGCGTGGGAATGATCTGCTTTTTACGGGACATGACGCCCGGCAGAAACACGACGTTGTTCTTGGCCTCGCTGGAGAAGGCCTGCTGGATCGTCTCTTCGTCGCCGAGATAGATGAGCTGCGTGCCTTCGAGCAGGACGTCCGTCAGCATGAGCAGCATCAGGCTGTAGTGCCGCTCCTGCATGGTCTGGCCCATGATTTCCAGAAATTCCTGCTTGCGCTCGAGGATGTGCGCGGAATTCACGCAGGTGATCTGGCCGACGCCGAGATCGTGGCCCGCGATGTGGAAATCCTTGAAGTCCGTGAACAGCAGCTCCTCCGGCGTCTTGTCATCCGACCACGAGGCGGAGAAGATCTGCTGGCCCAGCTCCTCGAGCGAGACGTTGGCGATGCGCGCCATGCGCTCGGCCATACTGCGGTCGCGCTGGGTGCAGGTGGGGGACTTGAACATGACGGTATCCGAGACGATGGCGGCTGCCATCATGCCTGCGAGCTTTTCCGAGGGCATGAGGCCCTTTTCCTGATACATCGTGGCGATGATGGTCGTGGTGCTGCCGACCGGCTCGTTGCGGAAATAGATGGGATTGCCCGTCTGGATGTCCGCAAGGCGGTGATGATCGATGATCTCCAGAATTTCCGCCTGATCGAGGCCGGGCACGGACTGGGCCGCCTCGTTGTGATCGACGAGCACGACACGCTTGCGCTTCGGGCGGATCAGATGGTAACGGGAGAGCGTGCCGACGACACGGTCGTTTTCATCCAGAATGGGATAGCAGCGGTAGCGGCTTTTCAGCATACCCTCGCGGACGTCGTCGACAAAGTCGTCGAGATGGAAGCACTCGAGGTCCTTCGTGCGGCAGATGCGGCTGATGGGCAGTGACTGATACAGCAGGCGGACGGCGCGGTAGGCATCGAACGGCGTGGAGATGATGACGGTGTCCGTCGGCGCATTGCGGAGCTGCTCGTCCAGCTCGGCCTGACAGACGATGACGCAGCGGGCGTGCTGCTCGATGGCGCGGCGCACCATGTCCGGCTGGTGGCCGCAGACGATGATGCTGCCGCTGCCGGAGAACAGCAGATTGTCACAGCTCTGCGGCAGGGCGATGCACACGTCGCCGCTGATGGAATCCACAAGATCGCCCGCTTCGTTCAGGATACGGCCCTCGAGCACGCTGAGCACATTGAACAGCGGAACGGCGTCGATGTGCGGATGCTCGATGGACTGCATGTCGCTGGCGGCGATGTCGCCGGAGGAGAGCATGCCGAACAGTGTGCCGTCCTCGTTTGTGATGGGCAGGGCGGCGATGGACGTGTCCGTCGACAGAGCAGCCCACGCGCGGCTGATTGTCACGCCGGAGGAAAGCGCGGGCGGCGTGTCATAGTCGAGGTCGCGCACCTGCGTGCGCATGGTCTTGATCCAGACCGGGGCAGGGAAGCCGAAGCGGTCGAGCACGAGCTGCGTCTCGTCGCTGACGTGGCCGAGACGGGCGGCGCGGTACTCCCGGTCGCCGAGTGCATTGCGCAGCGCGGCGTAGGCCATGGCGGAGACGATGGAGTCGGTATCCGGATTCCGATGGCCGGTGACGTAAATGGGATCCATGGGCAGCCTCCTTCGGCAGCGCAGCTGCGCCGCCGTTCATTTTTCGATTATGGTATTATCCTACCCCGATTTCGGCGTTCTGTCAATGTCGGAATGCAGCTTTTTCCGGCTTCGATGGTCTGAATATGATGAAAACGTTTGCAAAATGTAGGTAAGCAGTACACATGGCAGTCTTGCATGAAATCATGCAGGTTATGCTGATATTACGGCATATGAAAGGATAATCATGCGGAAAACTGTGAAAGAATTCCTGCAAGTATGCACGACGAGCAAAAAACATAAGGAAATGTATTCAAATTTTAGCGCATTTTTATCTTGACTGCACTTTGCGGCACTGCTACAATAAAGTATGGCCTAACGTCCGGTTTATCGAAAAGGGCCTGCGGGACCTTTTCGGCAAGCCGGGCGTATTGTCATAACAAAAGAAAGGAAGGTTGATTCGATGAGAAAACAGAAGCTTCGGCAGCTATTGGCTGTCCTCCTGACGCTCTGCCTGCTGCTCGGCTGCGTTCCCGCAGTGTTTGCAGCAGACCAGACGAAGGAGCTGGAGCTGCAGCAGACGCCTGTTTCCATCTCTCCTGAAAATGAGAATGTGGAAACGGACGCAGCGGACGAGCCCGCGCCGGAGGAAACGGTGCGTGTGATCATCCGCTTCCGCAGCGATTCCCTGACCGGGCACGGCTATTCGACCCGCGGCCTCGGCAGCAACGCTGCGGCACTGGCCTACAGTGACCGCCTGCAGAAGGAGCAGCGCACGCAGATCAAGGCCATTTCGGTGGAGCTCGGCGTGACGCTTCCCGTGCGCTACCAGTTCACCATCGGCGTGAACGGCGTTGCCACGAGTGTGCCCTACGGCGAGGTGGAGGCGATCCGCGCCATGGACGGCGTTGAGAGCGTCTATGTGGAAAATCAGTACGAGCCGGATGTCGACGAGCCCAACACGTCCACTGCGGGCACGATGATTGGCTCCTATAACGCCTGGGCCGACGGCTACACCGGCGCAGGCAGCCGGGTCGCCATCATCGATACCGGCCTGGATATCGACCACCCGAGCTTTGACGAGAGCGCGTTCCTTTATGGCCTCGAGCGCTCCGCGGCCCGCTTCGGCAAGCAGGTCTCCGATTATGATCTGATGACGGAAGAGGACATCACGAAGGTCCTGCCCCGTCTGCATGCATCGGAGCGCATGAGCGGCCTGACGGCCGATGAGCTCTACCGCACGGTCAAGATCCCCTATGCGTTCAACTATATCGATGAGGATCTGGACGTCACCCATGACAACGACGCGCAGGGCGACCACGGCACGCACGTTGCCGGTATCGCCACTGCGAATACCTATGTCTGGACGAAGGACGCCGACGGCGATCTGCACGCGGCCCGCCAGAAAAACGGCGTGGTCGGCGTGGCGCCGGATGCGCAGGTCCTGCCGATGAAGGTCTTCGGCAAGGGCGGCGGCGCGTATGATTCGGACTATATGGCGGCCCTCGAGGACGCCCTGCTGCTCGACTGCGACACGGTCAACCTGTCGCTCGGCTCGTCCGTCTCCGGCCATACCTTCAGCGATAACGACGAGCTGTTTGCCAGTCTCCAGAACACGGACACCGTCGTGACCATCTCCGCCGGCAACAAGTTCAGCTATGCGCAGTACAACAATACCGGCACGAAGATGCAGCTCACGCAGGATACCGTGATCGACACGGTCGGCTCTCCCGGCTCGTTCGGCAATGCGTTCACCATTGCCTCGACCGACAACTCCGGCCTGACGGGCGTGATGCCGGTGTTCAACGGCGTCGGCACGTCCTACAATGATACCTCCGAGAACTACGGCGCCTATGCGTTCACGACGCTCGATACCTCGGCGGACAAGTCCGGCACGACGTATGACTACGTCTTCCTTGGCGACCCGACGACGGGCGAGGACATCTTCGGCGCGGACGAGAGCTTTGAGGGCCTCGACCTCACCGGCAAGATCGTCCTCATCTCCCGCGGCGGCGGTGTTTCGTTCTCCGTCAAGGCAAACAATGCCGTGAAGGCCGGTGCGGCCGCTACCGTTATCTATAATAACGAGAGCGCCAACAACCTTATGATGAACCTGGCGGACTATGAGTATAAGAACCCCGCTGTCCTCATCCCGATGATCAGCGCGGGCAGCATTCTCGCCGCCTCCGAAAAAGACGAGACGACCGGCCTGTACGGCGGCAAGATGGTCGTTGCCAACCAGGTCCGCACCGTGACGGACGTCCCCGGCGGCTTTGTGCCGAGCGACTTCTCCTCCTGGGGCGTTCCCGGCAACCTCGACCTGAAGCCTGAGATCACCGCCCCCGGCGGCAACATTTGGTCCACCCTGACGGATGGCACCTACGGCTCCATGTCCGGTACGTCCATGTCCGCGCCGAGCGTGACCGGCATGGCGGCAGTCGTTGCGCAGTATCTGCGTGAGACCGGCCTTGCCGAGCAGGAGGGCATGACGGTCCGCGCCCTGTCGCAGGCACTGCTCATGTCCACGTCCAGCCCGCTGAAGCAGGATAACGGCGTGGAATATTCGCCCAGAAAGCAGGGCTCCGGCTTTGCAAACGTCTATCATGCCGTGACGACCCCGGCCTATCTGCTGACGGACAGCAAGGATGTGACCGACGGCAAGGTCAAGGTCAACCTCGGCGACGATCCCGACCGCACGGGCGAGTATACCTTTGACTTCACCATCAACAATCTCTCAGACAAGGCTCTTGCCTATGTGCTCCATGCCGGCATCAACACCATGGCGGTCGAGAAGATCGAGGGTGAGAACTATATGTCCGATACGGCCCGTGTCCTGAGCCCGAAGGTCACCTTCGACGTCGAGGGCGGCATGAGCTACCTCTATGACCTGAACGGCGACGGCACCATCGACGAGAACGATGCGCTCGTGCTCCTGCAGGTCGCAAACGGCACGCATGACGCGCTGTCCGAGGCCGAGACCGCGAAGTATGACTTCGACGGCGACGGCACCATTACCACGGCGGATGCCCAGCGCTATCTGGCGGGCCTGCACAACGAACCGGAGAGCCCGAACGTCTACGCCGCTGCCGTGACGGTCCCCGCCAGCGGCTCCGTCTCCGTCAAGGCGACAGTGAAGCTCAGCGAGGCCGACCGTGCTTACTTCGCAGAATACTATCCGAACGGCTGCTATGTTGAGGGCTTTGTCTACGCCTCCGATCCGACGGAAGCCGAGGCCGAGCTGTCTCTGCCGATCCTGGCTTACTACGGCAGCTGGACGGATGCCTCCATGTTCGATAAGTACATCACCCTGCGCGACAGCGTCGATCCGGATGCCGTCGGCTACACCACGACGCAGTACGCCAACGCGCTCGTCCTGCGCGGCTCCGGCTCCTCCTCGGCCTATTACCTTACGGCAAACCCCTACGGTCAGGCTGCGGAATTCCTCGCCGACCGCACGGCCATCAGCTCCACGTCCGGCATGCAGCTCTATGGCGCATACGCCAGCCTGATCCGCAACGCGGGCGGTGATCTGAATGCCGTCATCTCCAATGCGGAGACCGGCGAGGTCTATGCAAGCGTTGATCAGGGCGTGCAGTTCGGCGCTTACTACAACACGAGCGCAGCGGCCTGGGGCAACAACATGATCGCCATCCCGCTGAGCTGGAACGTGACGGACAAGAACGGTGGTCCGCTGCCCGAGGGCACGAAGATCAAGGTCACCGTGAACGCCATTCCGGAATACAACTGGGACCGCGCCACGAAGACTGTGAAGGGCACGCTTGGCGCGGGCGCTTCCTGGACAACAGAGCTCACGGTTGATAACACCGCTCCGGAGCTGACCGGCGCGAGCTACACCCGCGATTTCGTGACTGGCGAATCCAGTCTGCGGGTCACCGCGAAGGATAACCGCTATGTGGCGGCCATCCTCGTGACGAATGCCCGCCAGACGGAGATCCTTGCCCGTCAGGCCGTGAACCAGACCGAGCTCGGCGTGGAATCCACGGTCACGGTTGATACCTCCGGCGTCACCGGCTCCGAGGTCTGCGTCATTGCCGTCGACTATGCCGGCAACATGGCAGGCTATAAGATCAAGCTCAACGGCAGCGAGGAAGAGGAGATCGATGCGGACAGCTTCTATGCCAACAACGCCTACGATTCCTCCTGGATCGCCTTCAAGGCCGGTTCGATGGACACTGCCAAGACCGTGGCGCAGGGCGCGATCTACGCCGCAGACTGCGTCGAGGATCATGTCTTTACGATCGACAGCAGTGCCCGCTTCTGCGTCGCTCCGCTGGACGATCTGGAGAACCAGACATACATCGAAACGCTCAGCCTGCCGAGCAATGCGCTCGATATGGCCTACAACTATGCAGACGGCAAGCTGTACGTCCTGTGCACGCAGAACCGCCTGTACTCCATCGACCCGCTTATGGGCACACTGGAGATGGTCGGCACCATCCCGATGTCCGCCGGCCTGAGCTTCATGACGCTGGCCTGCGCGACAGACGGCACGTTCTATGCCGCGACCTACAGCGACTATAACTCCCGCCTGTATAAGTTCGTCCTGACAGACGAGGGCTTCACGGTCACGCCGTTCCCGAAGACGACGGGCATGAAGGTCGCATTCCTGCAGTCCATGACCTACGACCATAACACTGGCAAGCTCTATCACGCCAACTACGGCGCGAAGACGTACTACACCACCTTCATTTCCTATGACCTGACGACCGGCGAAGCTACCGTGCTCGATGAGCTCTATCAGGCAGAGCTGTGCGGCCTGTTCATCCCGCGCAAGAGCGGCTCCATGTTCGGCCCGTCCGAAAAAGTTCAGGAGATCTCACTGAGCCAGGAGAGCCTCGACCTCATCAAGGGCAGCAGCGCCACGCTGGAGGTTTCCGCGAAGCCGTGGACGGTCGTGAACCGTGACTGCACCTGGACAAGCTCCGATGAGACCGTCGCCAAGGTAGAAAACGGCGTCGTCAAGGCCGTCGGCGCAGGCACCTGCACCATCAAGGCAGCCTCCGTCCTGAACCCGAGTGTCACGGATACCTGCACTGTGACGGTCAAGGAGGTCGACCATGACCTCAGCGCCGTCATCTGGGATGCGGACAGTCAGTCCTGGTTCAGCACGTTCAACACGAAGACGATCCCGAATTACAAGAAGCTGACCGAGCAGGCCAGCCGCCAGCAGATCATGGCCGCGGCGACCGATACCGCCGGCATTACTTACGCCGCCTCCTATGAAGAAAAGGACGGCAATCTTTACTCGACTCTCTATCAGGTCGGAAAGGATTACAGCCTGACAAAGATCGGCGATTCCGAAGTTGCCTATACCGATATGACGTTCGCCGAGAAGCTCAATGGCGGCACGATGCTTGCAACCTGTGGCAAAAGCATCGTCACGGTCGATACCGCAACCGGTGCTTACACTGCGGGCTGGAATCTCTCCACACTCTTCTCCGCGAACCTCGTCGGCATCACCTATCTCAACACCGTCAACGACACGACGAATGGCGTGACTGACAACTGTCTGGTGCTTGACGCAGACGGCAAGGTCTGGACCATGGGCTTCTACGGCGACGGCGACAACCTGCACTGCACGCTGCCGCAGCTCGTTGCCGACCTCGGCATCACGGCGAGCAGAGCCTTCTTCTGCTCCATCGCGACCGACGGTGCTTACCTCTATGCCACGATCCTGAACGGCTCGCAGTCCGAGCTGGCCGTTCTCGACCTCAAGACCGGCGCGGCTGCCGACCTCGGCAGCTTCAACGCGGACGTCTGGCCCGTTGTCGGCCTGAGAACGGACCGCGTGACGATTGTCACCTCCGCATCCACCTCCTCCGCCATGGAAAGCACCGACTCCCTGCCTGCTCAGCAGGAGGCACAGATCGAGGCGCTTCCCGTGACGGCACGCTGAAGAAAGGATGAGGCAAGTCATGATGAAACGAATCATTTCCTGCCTGCTCGTCTGCTTCCTGCTGCTCGGGCTCTGCCCGGCAGCGCTGGCAGCTGCAGGCTCTCCCATCGCGACTGCAGCCGTAACGGCCAATGCGCAGGGCTCTGCGACGGTCGTCCTCACGGTCAAGGCGGGCAGCGGCTCGTCCCATGGCCGCGTGACTGCAGCGATGCCTGCCGGCCTGACGCTGGCAAGCGCCCGCTCCCTGCTGGGCAGCGAAGGCATTGCCGACCTGTCTAGCACGAAAACGTCCCTGCGCTTTGCCTGGGCCTGCTATGCGGATCTGAAGAAGGATACCGCTGCGCTTGAGCTGAAGCTCACGGGAAAGCCCGGCGTCTATGCGCTGCAGCTTTCCCTCCCGGAGACAAAGGAGACGGTCTCCGTCTCGGTCGAGATCCCCGGCGTGTTCCGCGACGTTTCCGCTGACGACTGGTTCTTCAACGCGGTCTATGACGCATACGGCCGCGGCCTCATGGTCGGCGAGTCCTCCGATCTCTTTGCCCCGAACGACAGCATGACCCGCGCTATGCTCATCACGACGCTGTACCGCATGTCCGGCTCTCCGGCCGTGACGGGCGAGAACCCGTATTCCGACGTTCCCGCAGGCAGCTACTATGAGAAGGCTGTCATCTGGGCCATGCAGAAGGGTGTTGCCAACGGCATGGGCGGCGGCAAGTTCGAGCCGGACACCCGCGTGACGCGCCAGCAGGCCGTGACAATGCTCTATCGCTACGCCGTGAAGATCGCAGGCATCCGGACGGATGAGCGTGCCGAGCTCGGCCGCTTCACCGACAGCGCGAAGATCAATGCCTACGCGATCACCGCGATGCGCTGGGCCGTCGGCTCCGGCCTGATGAAGGGTTACCCCGACAATACGCTGCAGCCGAACGGCACACTGACGCGCGCCGAGGCCGCAACGCTTCTTGTCTGGCTGGCTGCGAAGATTTGATGATCCCCGCGCGGGGGCTGCGGCCCCCGCTCCGGATCCCGTGTTGTAACTCACAACAGAAAGGACAGAATCTATGAGTATTCGCAAACGCGCCCTGTCCCTGCTTCTGGTTCTGGTCATGCTGCTTGGCGTTCTGCCTGCCGGCGCTGCCGCGGCGGAGGTCTATCAGGATGTGCCGTCCGGGCATTGGGCCAGCGATTATATTGCGCGCGTCGCGGAGCAGGGCCTCATGGTCGGCACCTCTGACACGACGTTCGCTCCGGAAGAGACGATCACCCGCGCCATGTTCGTAACGATCCTGGCGCGCTATGCCAAGGCAGAAACGGACAACAATGCTGAAACGGCGTTCACGGATGTCCCCGCCGGGCAGTATTACACCGGCGCCGTTGCTTGGGCTGCGGCTAACGGCATCGTCAACGGCACGAGCGCTGTGACGTTCGCTCCGAACGATCCCGTGACCCGCGAGCAGATGGCAGCCCTGCTGTACCGCGCCATGCGCTTCCTCGGGAACAAGTGCCCGCAGGACGGCAAGCTCGACGCCTTCTCCGATGCCTCCGCGCTTTCGGACTGGGCCGTTGAGGGCATGATCTGGGCTGCCGGCGCAGGCCTGTTCGGCGGCTTTGAGGACGGAACGCTCCGCCCGCAGGAGACCGCCACCCGCGCGCAGGCCGCAAAGGTCTTCTGCGTGCTGCTGGACTATTCGGAGCAGCCCGAGCCGACGGAGCCTTCTGCCGAGCCGACGGAGCCCTCCGAGGAGCCGACGCAGGAACCGACTGCGGAGCCGACCGATCCCACTGAGCCGACGGAGCCGGAGACCGGCTTCACCGTTACGTTCAAGGGCGAGGGCGGCTATGCCAAGGTCAACGGTGAGAAGGTCACGTCCGTGACGCTCGAGCCGGGCGTGAACTGGCTGAACTTCAACCTCTACGGCGATCACAGCGAGGGCTTTGATCTCGATCAGGTCGCCGCCTCCTCCGGCACGCTGCAGCGCGTGCGCTCCGAGTTCATCCTCCGCGACATCACCGAGGATGTGACCGTCACGTTTACGACGACCGGCATGATCGTCACCGTGACGTTCGTCTCCAAGCAGGTCGCCACGGTCACACCCGAAAAGGTGCAGGTGCCCTGGGGCCAGACCGTTGAGCCCGCCACGGCGGAGCGCAGCGGCTATACGTTCGTCAGCTGGACGACGGAGGACGGCACACCGTTTGACTTCTCCCAGCCCGTTCGTGAGGACGTGACACTCTATGCGACCTGGAAGGTTCGCATGTACGTTGTGACATACTATGACGGCGAAAACGTGCTCTACACGCAGGAATACAGCTACGGCTCCGTCATCGACCGCCCGACTTCTCCGAGCAAGGAAGGCTACCTGTTCACCGGCTGGTTCAAGGATCCCGAGCTGACGCAGATGTTCGACTTCATCGACCGCTGCCGCGGCGATATGAGCCTGTACGCCAAGTGGCGTGAGGACGATCGCTCCGACTATATCTACCTCGACGGCACGGACGGCGATGATGCGAACGACGGCACGACCGAGGAGAGCGCCGTCAAGACCTTCGAGCGCGCGAAGTCGCTGCTCGCAGAGAGCAAGAACCCCGTCATCCTGATCTGCGGCACCGTGACCATTACGCAGGACACGACGTGGACCATGGCCGATCTTGAGGGCGGCAAGGTCATGCGTGCAGGCTCCTTCACGAAGCGCATGATCGTCATCGAGCCGGAGGCCGAGGACGCTTCCGCAACGCTGACGCTCGAGAACATCACGCTCGACGGCGGTGCGACCATGTGGCCGGAGCTGCTGACGCAGAATATGGTCTGGTACATCCTCGATATCGAGGCCGGCGGCCGCCTTGTCCTGAACAGCGGCGCGACGGTGCAGAACTCCGCGGCATCGTCCCGTATGGTCGGCGGCGCGATCTATGTCACCGGCAGCGGCTTTAACTGCGGCACGGTAGAGATGAACGAGGGCGCCAAGATCATCAATAACTACGGCGGCTATATGTCTGCGATCGCCGGTTCCTCCGGTGCGCATATCACGATCAACGGCGGCCTCATCTCCGGCAACAAGGCAACGAACACCGGCACGACCCTCCCGCACCGCGGCTCCGCCGTTGGCGTGAGCAGCGGCGAAGCCAACGCTCCCGGCATCCTGACTATCAACGGCGGCATCATCGAGAATAACGAATCCCTGAAGGGCTGTGCCGTCAGTCTTGCCCAGCATGCGGTCGGCTATCTCAACGGCGGTATCATCCGCAACAACGTCTCCGGCACCTATGCGGCTCTTGTTGCCTACGGTAACTCCGGCAGCTCGACGTGGTACCTCAACGGCGGTACGATCGAGAACAACACGCCGGGTGCAGGCTACCCCGACGATCAGGTCGCCATGCTTGAAAAGTCTCAGGTCGTCTTTGGCGCCGAAAAGGATGCCCTGACGTTCTCCGGCCTGTATCTGAACACCAAGAGAGGAGCGCTCCCAGTCGCCATCGCCAAGCCCCTGAGCAATGTGACGGGCGGCGGCGTCCGCGTGACCCTCGACTACATGGGCACGGATATCGTTCTGGCCATCGGCTACGGCACCTATAAGCTCACAGCCGAGGATACGAAGGCCTATCAGCTGGTCAACTCTCTCGACCCGTATTACAAGGCGGAGATCGACGCGGCGAACAACCGTTACTGCGTTGTTTCCGCGCAGGTTATCGGCGCCGAGGTCTACATGAACGACAGCACGATGTCCACGAACCCCGGCAATGATGCCAACGACGGCCTGACGCCGCAGACGCCGGTCGCCACCTTCGCGCGCGCCAAGGAGATCCTGAAGGCCAACGCCAAGGAGAAGGGCGACAACATCATCTACATTATGAACGGCGGCACGCTGGAAGCGGGCACGAGTGAGGTCTGGTCCCTCGAGGGCATTCCGAACGCCATGCTTTCCCGCTATCTCAACGGCAGCACCGGCTCGGCCGTCTGGGTCGAGGGTGAACTGACGCTCGAGAATATCACGCTCGACGGCCTGTGCATGTATACCCCGCAGACGCGCTCAACGAGCGCCTTTGTCCGTGTGGATGAAGGCGGCACGCTGAACGTTAAGGCCGGTACGGTCGTGCGCAACATGCGCGGCTCGTCTCAGGTCTTCGTGTGGTCGTTCAGCCGTGCAGGCAAGACGAACACGGTCAACGTTGAGGACGTGACGGTCACGAACTGCCAGACCTACAGCTCCAGCAACAGCGAGACCGGCGGCGCTTCCGTTTTCGCCATGTACGGTCAGAGCGGCAGCAGTGTTCTGAACCTGAAGAATGGCACGTTCACGAACAATCAGGCCCGGTTGGTCCATGTGAACGGCGGCGGTACGCACACGATCAACATCGAGAATGCGACGTTTACGAACAACTCCGTCAAGGGCTGCGGTGCGATCTTCCTGATGGATCAGTCGAATGCGGGCAACGCCTCTGCGATCAACGTCTACGGCGGCACGTTCACGGACAATGCCTGCCTGCTGAGCAGCACGTCCTACGGCTCCGGCTCCATCGCCCGCCTGAAGTCTCCGGGTGCGCTGCACTTCTACGGCGGCACGTTTGCCAACAACACGACTGCAGCCGGCAAGAACTATGAAGGCATCTATCTGCGCGACGTTTCCCAGAAGCTCGGCTCCAATGTCTATGTGCACAAGCTCTCTGCGGACCTGAACGTGTACCTGACGCCCTACAGCGCCAAGGTCTTCATGAGCCGCATCGTCGTCGACAGCGCCCTGACACATACGATCTCCGTGTATATCGCGGATAATCGCGTCCCGGCTAAGGGCATGCCGCTCGTCGTCGGCACGGACGAATACAAGCTCACCGAGGCTGATCTGGCCATGGTCAAATCGGCCAATCCGAAGGCGACGTTCTACCTTGATACCGAGAACAACGCCATCTGCATTGCCAAGGCAGAGTGATTACTCTCCATTACATCCCCGCGCGCCCCGGCTTCGGCCGGGGCGCTTTTGCGTGCAGATTTACCAGATCCTTCCGCGCATGCAAGCCAACGTGCAAAATATTTGCCGAAATATGCGCCGTTTTTTGCAAAAACCATTGAGCTTTTGGAAAAGAGCTGTTATAATAGTGCGCACTGAGCGGGCTGCTCTGCGGCCTGCCCCGCGGCTTATGCCGCGCAGAAAACCGAAATAACGCAGCAGAAGGGAAGTATTTCCATGAAAAAGCCGACGCTGGTCGTGATGGCGGCGGGCATGGGCAGCCGGTTCGGCGGCCTGAAGCAGATGACGCCCATTGATCCGCAGGGCAACAGCATCATCCAGTATTCTCTGTATGACGCGCGCCTTGCCGGGTTCGACAAGGTCGTTTTTATCATCAAGCACGAGATCGAGCACGACTTCCGCGAGAAGGTCGGCCGCGGCGTTGAGCCGTATTTTGATGTCTCCTATGTCTTTCAGGAGCTGACGTCCTGCCTGCCGCAGGGCTTTACCGTGCCGGAGGGCCGCACGAAGCCCTGGGGCACGGGCCACGCCGTGCTGTGCGCGCGCGGCGTGATCGACGGGCCATTCGCCGTCATCAACTCCGACGATTTTTACGGCCGCGGCGCGTTCACGGCCATCGGCGGCTTCCTGACCGGGCAGCATGCCGATAATGCCTATGCCATGGTTGGCTACCGCCTGCACAACGCCATGACGGAGCACGGCTCCGTGGCCCGCGGCGTCTGCGAGCTGCGCGACGGCTACCTTACCGGAATCACGGAGCGCACGCACATCGAAAAGCGCGGCGACGACGCGGCCTTTACGGAGGATGGCGAGCATTTCACCCCGCTGTCCGGCGATACGACCGTCTCCATGAACTTCTGGGGCTTCACGCCGCGTATTCTCGACGAGCTGGCGGCAGAGTTCCCACGCTTCCTGCAGGAGTCCGTGTCCGTTAACCCGTTGAAGGCGGAGTTCTATCTGCCGACGGTCGCCAACAACCAGCTTGCCGCCAATCGCGCTACGGTGCGCGTTCTCCACACGGACGAGAGCTGGCACGGCGTGACCTATCGCGAGGACCTTGCCTCCGTGCAGGAGTCCGTGGCCGCCATGCATGCGGCCGGTATCTATCCGCCCGTGCTGTTCGAATAACAGCCGGCGGAACGGGAGGGGGGATCCGCCTTGGTTGAAAATCTGAACAAGCTGACCTTTTCCGGCTACGGCCGCGTGCTGCGCGACAGCCTGCCGAACCGCGGCTTTCCGTCCGGAGCGCAGTGGCAGGAGTCCGTACAGTATTTCTCGGCGGAGGGCCTGTGCTTTTACCGCCAGAGTGCCGGACCGGTCTATCTGGATTTCGAGCTGGGCATGACGGTGCTTGCCGTGCGCAGGGAAGGGGAGACGGCGTATTTTTATCTCGATAAGCCGGTCTGCCTGCCTGCGGGACGGGAGTTTGCCATCCTGCCGTATCAGATGGAGTGCTCCGTCCGGCTGGCACAGCCTGCGGGCGCGCAGCTTGAGGTGCTCGAGCCTGTGACGGCGGCCGAGAATCTCAAGCTCGGCGACCGCCTGCGCGTCGGCGAGATCTATACGCTGTTTTATCGCGAGGTGGAGAGCGGCTTCCTGTTCAAGGGCGAGCAGCACTCCATGTTCGAGCTGACGTACGTCGACCGCGGCGCGCTGCACTGCGTTGTGGACGGCAACGGCGTCGAGCTGCATCAGGGCCAGCTCATGGTGTTCGGCCCGCAGCAATGGCATATGCAGTATACGGATCTGGACATGACGGCCCGCTTCCTCACGGTCAGCTTTGATCTGGAGAGCGAGTTTGCCGCGCGGCTGCCGGACCGGGTGTTCGACCTGTCGTCCGCCGAGGCGGCCCAGCTGCGCCAGATCGTCCGCGAGTCCGAAAATATGGACGCCTACAGCGGCGATTTTATCCGCAGCTATCTCAAGCTGCTGCTCCTGTCCGTTCTGCGCGACACGGGCAGCGAAAAAAAGCGCCTGAAAACGCCGGTGGCCCTGAACCACGAAAACGAGATCGTCAGCCGCACGCTGCAGTATGTGGCCGATCATGTGTGCGACAAGCTCTCTGTGGAGATCGTCTCGCGCGAGGTCGGTGTGAGCGCGTCGCATCTGACGGCGCTGTTCCACCGGCAGATGAATATTTCGCCCGGCGAGTATATCCGCCGGGTCAAGCTGGAGGAGAGCAAGCGCCTCATCCGGGAGGGAACGATGAATTTCTCCCAGATCGCCGCGCAGCTCAATTATTCCACGATCCACCATTTTTCCCGCCAATTCAAGGATAAATTCGGCATGTCTCCCTCGGAATACGCAAAGTCGATCCAGTCGGAGTAACGCACGCAGCGCGTCAGACTGTCAAAACCTGATTTTGCAATTCTGAAAGCAGCTTGGCGAAGAAGCCCGAAAGGCCTTTTTTGACAAGCTGACGCGCGCAGCGCCTGCCGGGAGGAAGGACCCCCATGATGACTCTGCTGTATCTGCTGCTGCTTCCCATGCTGTCCGGCATCGGTATGCTCGGCCTCGGCCCCGCGCTGATGGCCGGACGCGCCGGAGCGGCGCATGTCGTGCTGCTGCTGTCGGGCCTGCTCCTGCCGCTGCGCGGCCTTATGTACCTGCTGCTCGCGCGGCGGCGCGGCAACCGCCCCGGCCGGATGTCCGTGCTGCTGGCGGCTGTCGAGCTGCTGCTGGGCGCGGGCCTGCTGCTCCTGCCGCAGCTGTCGGTGCGGCTGTTTGCCGTGGTCGTTGCGGTGTATCTGACGCTGCTGGTCACGGTCGAGGCAGTCAATGCGATTCTCTATGGCAGAATGCGCCGCTGGGGCGCTTTTTTTCCGGCGATGGCAGCCGCTGTGGGCGGCACAGGCCTGTTTGTGCTCATCGTGTTCGTTCCGGCGCTGCGGGACGCTGCGCTTCGCTATACGGCCGCGCTGCTGCTGACGGTGTTCGGCACGGGGCTTGTCTGCGATGTCCTTGCGCTGACGATCCGCAGCCGCCGCGTCCGGCGGGTACTCGGCTCGATCCGCGTGGCACTGCCGGATCTGATGAGCTTGTTTTTGCCGCAGCGGACGGCGGACGTGCTGCCGCGCGCTCCGTTGGGTCCGGTCCCGCAGCAGGGGACAGAGGAGTTTGAGCTGCTGTTCCAGACGTCCGCGCATGGCATCGGCCTCGTCGGCCACTGCGAGCTCTGCTTTGACGGCCGGACGCTGACCTACGGCGCCTATGACCCGGCCCATCAGCGCCTGCTCCGCACGGTGGGTGCCGGGATCGTCTTTTCCGCCCCACGCGAGCCGTATCTCCGGTGGTGCATCGGCACGCATCACCGCCGCGTCATCAGCTACAGCCTCCGCCTGCCGCCTGCACAGGCCGCGCAGCTGCGCGCAGGCGGTGGC
>ERZ1107006.1940-NODE-1940-length-16320-cov-3.430741_pt1 | contig 16320 bp, 10 predicted proteins | sample MGYA00403696_ERZ1107006 | MGnify/ENA primary metagenome ERZ1107006 (study PRJEB35170, sample SAMEA104062441) | human gut metagenome | biome: human gut; feature: human-associated habitat; material: faeces | place: Denmark | collected 2012-08-13 ...
TTTTTTGTTTTATTAATCTCATTTACGAGCTCAGCGCCGTCATCATAAAGATCTATAATTAATTCATCTTCATCAAATAATGCGCCGACCGTGTACTTTTCTATTCTTTCTAAGAACGGTACATCATCACCGTATATTGCAACATCAAACATTCTTTCTCCACAATGTTTGTCTCGCAAAGGCGAAGAACGCCTTTGCGAGTTTTGAACATTAATCTAACAATTTCTCATCTTCTGCATCAAGTTTCTTTCTTCTCTTGATGATTATCGGAAGAATTATAATTGCTGCCAAAACAAGAATAATCGCAACAATTATTACCACTGCAAGCTTGATATTATCCTTGATAACAGATGCTACAGCAGAAAAGCTAAGATTTTCATTGATAGAAATATCTTTCAATACAACATTACCATTTACTACTTCAAAAGATCCAGCACGCTGTCCTTCCTCGACACCGGTAACGAATATTTGATCCTTATTGAAATCTCTGTCATCACTGCATATGTTATCTGCCTTGTCTTTAATTTCAAAGCGAACATTCATGCGGTTGTTGCTTGACGGCAATTCAAAACCGACATTGACCATAATGCCCGACGTCAGCAGGATATAAATAAGTGAAGGCAAGGTCGTCGTTTGTCCCAGCAATTTAAACCGTTCACTCAGAAAAAAGATCAGATAGGCCACCCCCAACACCATGACAAAGCCGATTGCCGATAACCAGGATTTATCCAGCTGATTGATATAAGCCATATTGATGACTCCCTTCACCTGCACCGATTGGAGAGACTCCAGAGAGAAATACCCACTAAGAAAAGCGATTGCCATTACAAGGAATGGCAATACAAAAAGCATATATAACCGTCTGGATTTTAAAAACTCATTCATACCGGTATTTCCCCGCAATCATTCAATTTATTTCTTCTCCCCCTTTAACCTCAAGCTTTTAGCTTATAGCCTCTAGCTTTTTACCTTTTACTTCTATCAAATCCTGCCCGATATCCCTACGGTAACTCATATCTTTGAAAGACAGTCTTGCCACGTTAGCATAAGATTGTTTCAGCGCCTGTTCCATCTGTGTTCCGAAAGAGCTCACAGCCATCACCCGTCCGCCATTAGTCAGGATCTGTCCATCAGCTTCTTTTGTTCCGGCATGGAATACAATACTCCCTTCGATATTATCGAGTCCGGTAATCACATTCCCCTTCTCATAACTTCCGGGATATCCTCCGGCCACCAACATCACCGTCGTGCAATAGCGTTCGTCCAGTTCGAATGCCGAATCGGCCAGTTTCCCCAAAGCCGTCGCTTCGAACAGTTCGAGGATATCGGTCTTCAGACGGGGCATGACCACCTCGGTCTCAGGATCTCCCATCCGGACATTATATTCGATGACAGCAGGGTCTCCTCCCTTATTCATCAATCCGAAAAAGATAAATCCCCGGTAGTCGATTCCATCTTTCTTCAAGCCCTCGACAGTCGGGCGCACAATTCTTTCCTCTACCTTCCGGTTAAACTCTTCATCGGCAAAAGGCACAGGCGAAACAGCTCCCATTCCTCCGGTATTCAATCCGGTATCCCCTTCTCCTACTCTCTTATAATCTTTGGCAGATCCCAATATTTTATAATCTTTACCATCGGTAATAGCAAACACTGAGATCTCTATTCCATGCAAAAACTCTTCGATCACCACCCGGCTACTCGCTTTGCCGAACTTCCCACCCAGCATCTCTTCCAGTTCCCGCTGAGCTTCCTCCAATTCCGGAAGGATCAACACTCCCTTACCGGCAGCCAACCCATCGGCTTTCAGTACATAAGGCGGACGAAGAGTAGCTAAAAACTGCTGTCCTTCCTTCACCCGATCGGGAGTCACCGTCATATATCCCGCAGTAGGAATACCATGCCGGATCATAAATTGTTTGGCAAAATCTTTACTGCCTTCCAGAATAGCACCGTCCTTACCGGGACCCACAATCATCAATCCCCCGAAACGGGAATCGGCTTCCAGAAAATCACGTATTCCTTCCACCAGCGGATCCTCAGGACCTACCACGAGCAGATCGATCTGTTTATCCTGAATAAAATCACCGATAGCCCTGAAATCGGTCACTGCAAGACTGACATTTTCAGCCAACTGGGCTGTCCCTGCATTCCCCGGAGCCACATAAAGTTTTCCCAATTTCGGACTTTGAACTATTTTCCACGCCAGCGCATGTTCACGCCCTCCGCTTCCCAATAACAAGACTTTCATATGAGTATCTATTTTTTATTATGCAAAAATAATAAAGATTTCTCTCTTCACTACTGATTATCTATCGTATAATTAAAAAAGCGGTTAAACTTGTACATTTTACGAAACACTGCATCCACTTTCTGTAGTAAATCGTCGCTCTCGAACCAGGCTTCCGGCTTTACACTCATCACATCATAATGCTTATGTTTTAGTAAATCGGCCTCCGGGAAATCGGCAGGGAAAGGAGCCGGAACTTTCTTTAATTTATCATCGGTATCCAATTCAGGAAATTCGGCAATAAATTCAGGTTCCCGGATAATCGAAGTAAACTCTTCGATATTTTCATAGATATCCTGCCTGATCCGTTTCAACAAAGTCGGTTCCGGACAATAACACCCCCCGCCCAACATACAACACCCCGGTTGGAGGTGGATATAATACCCACAACGTCCGCTGTTACGTCCCCGCCAACCACAGATATAAGCGGCAAAATGATCTTTATAAGGACGCTTATCCGGCGAAAAGCGGATATCCCGGTAAATCCGGTATACACAATCCTTCGCTTTCAGATTCTTCACCTCCTCATCCCAAACAGCAGTTTGCGCAATCAATCGGTCCACCAATTCATCGAACCCCTCTTTCAATTTCTGATAACGGGGTTTCTGACCGGCAAACCATTCCCGGTCATTATTTTCCTGTAACTCCCGCAAAAAAGTCAGTATATCTCTAATCAACCCTTTCATCTTTTTCCTCCTCTCTCTCGCTTTAACTTATCAGCCTATAGCCTTTAGCCTCCCAGCCTTTAGCTTATAGCTTTTAGCCTTTAGCTTATAGCTTTTAGCCTTTAGCTTTTTACTTTTAACCTTTTACTTCCCCCCCCCTCACGCAATGTTTCATCTCGAAAGGTATTTCCATCGACAATTCCATAAACCCCATAAATTCTCCTTCCACATACCAAGGCGTCTGATAAATCAGTTTTTTTACCCCTTTCTTCTCGATAGTATAAACATTGGTCCGGGGATTTTGTAACATATCGGCCAACAGGGAATGAGCCGGCTCGGGATGGCAATCCAACACATTTTTACCGATCAGATCCTCCTGTCCGGGCTTTAAAAATGTCTTACGCGACTTATCGTTCATTTCCAAAATCTTCCCTTCTTTGTCACATATCGTGACTGCCAGGTTAACCTCTTTAAAATAATCCATCTTCTATCGTTTAAAAGTTAAACTATAATTTCCATTATTTACCGGAACGGATTTCCTATTCTCTCAGTAACAACACCGTCCCCTGCGTCGTTTCAGGAACTCCCGACTCATTATTATCTCCGGTCCAGACCTCGGCATCCCCGAAGATCGCTTCTGCACGCCAGATATACATTCCCTGCGGCATTCGTTCGCCCTTGAGGTTACAGCCATCCCAACCTTCCGAAGGCCGACCGTTTTCCAGGGCTCGGGTTTCCCAAATCTTATTTCCGTATTGATCGAAAATCTGTAGCCTATAACGGGCTAGTCCCATCCCGATCCCGTTAAAACGGTTGATCTTCGGATTCTGACTATGCGGAATAAAAGTATTCGGGAAATACAATCCTTTGATCAATACCCGATGTTCCATAATCGCCGTATCCCGGCATCCATATACATTCTCTACCACTAGTTCGGCCCGATACATCCCCTGCTCCCCGAATTCCACCGTCTGATCGCCGAAAGCATGGAAGGTCCCCTTATCAGGTAAATTCCAGATACAGTCCGAACATTCTTCCGAAAGATTGATAAAGGTCACTTTTTGAGGATTCCCTTTTTCCACCTTTTTGTCCAATAACGCCCTGGGTTTATTGGGAACAACCACTCCCCGCAGGTATTCCGATTTACATCCCTTATCCGTTTCGGCATATATCATCACCCGGAAACGCTGAACCGTATCGGATTCATTTACATACCAATGCTCCCTCGCCGAAGTCAGTCCCGACCGATCCCCATAATCCCACATCAGATAAGCCTCTCCTGTAATCTCCGGCTGGTACAGATAAGGCGAACATTGGATAGTATCTACCGGCTCGATCGTCAGGATCGGTTTGTTATAAACGACCACTTCCTTCATGACCGAATCAGTACACTGATTTATCTCGGCAGAAACTCCGATAACCGTTACCGGAAAGGTACCGTATCCTTCGTACACATACCTCAGGCTATCCTTGTTTCCTGTCTGTCCATCTCCCAATTTCCAGGTTACCTGTTTCAGTTCCTGATCTGAATTTACGACAAAGGTAAATGTATCCGCCTCACAAAGATAATCTTCACTTTTGATTTCCAAGTGCGGTAAAGGATAAATTATTACAGGCGAAGAAATCGTATCCCACCCGCAGCCGTTGTCTATCTTCAGTTTCACCAGATAAGTACCTTGCTTATCGTATTTATGTCGTGGGCTCCAGACGGTATCCCGACTACCGTCCCCGAAATTCCAATAGGTATTCAGGATAGTAGACACGGTGTCCGTAGAATTATTCCGGAATAAGATTTCCTGATTCACACAGGCGTAAGGATTGTCCAAAGGCGTAAAATGAGCACTGATCTGCCGGGGTTTCACAAGCAGGGTATCGGTATACTCATCCACATCACAACGATTCTCAGCCCGTAAAGTAATAAAATAGCTGGTAGCGGCTTCATCTGTCGTAAATTCATGCTCCGGATTACGGATATCCGTTTCTCCGATCACTTCTCCTGTTCGTGAATTGGTAAAAGTCCAGTTGAATACACAATTATTTCCGGTAGTCGTATTCTGCAATTCCAAAAATACCGGCGAACATTCCCATTCATGCATCAAAGCAAAAGAAACTTTCGGAGCCGAGAATACAGTAATCGTCGTATCGTAGCTCACGGTATCACAAACGTTGCTTACTGTCATCCGGGCAACAAAGGTCGTATCCCAGCTCCCGGCCGGATAAGGCTTCGGCACGATAGGCATCAAGGTGTCGGTCTTCGTCCCATCACCATAATCCCAATGAAAAGCCAGGTAATTGTGATCGCTCTTATAGGTATCGGGATCGACCGTAAAGAGGACTTCGAAAGGAGCACACCCCTGTAAAGTATCGACATCGAAAAAAGGTGGAGGCGGCAAATTAATAATCTCGATACGGGTAGCTTCGGAAGTATCCCGGCATCCATAAACCGACTGAGCCATACAAATAACATCCCGATAACCGTACATGTCATAACTATGCAGGATCTCGTTGTCCGATATCCCATGAGGCGTATCGTCGCCGAATATCCATTCGAATGTATTCCCGTCAGGCTGAGCGGGTGTAAACAACACATCCGTATGGATACAACTCTGAGGAGCCACCGTAAAATCGGTCGACGGCAAAGGATGTACCCGCATCACCGCCGAATCCCGGTTCATACACCCACGGCTATCCGTATAATAATACAACAATTGAAAATCCCCCGGAACAGTCGGAGTAAACAAATGTCCCGCCAACACGTCTTGACCCGATTTCCAATCTCCTCTGTTGGGTTGCCATACCTGCCCCGCTGCCTAATCTCTTCCCACCAGAGTCACCGGTGGATTGTTCAGACACATCTTCAAAGAATCACCGGCCTCTACATAAGGTAAGGGCCATATCCGCATATTCATCGTATCCCGGGCGATACAAGCCCCGTTCCGGTAATGATACACCAATCCGATATCTTTTTGCGCATAGGGATCGAAGCCCGGATAAAAATAACTATTTCCCCGCTCGGTATACAACACTTCAGCCGCTTCGGGAATTGCAGGATCTTTCAACGTCCACCAGCCCCCTTCCGGCTGTGCACGAAGAATCCGGGCCTCTGCCAGTTCACAGATCGTATCATCCGGCAATGGGATCACAGGAATAAATTTATCGACCTTCACCTGAAAAACAGCCTGTCCCGGTGTTTTACAACGATTTTTATATGCTGCGACTACGGTATAATCACAGGTTTTGAAATCGATATCCGGATAATAAGATTTTAAATCCGTTCCATTCACCAGTGTATATCCCTCGGAAGCATAACCTTGATTCGCAGTGATCGTCCAATGTACCTGTTGTATTTTGTCGTTCCGCTGATCGACTTCTACCCGCTCTCTCCCGATAAAATGAAAAGGTTCACACTGATCTGCAATATCCCCGATCCTGACCCGGGGAATGGCAAATGCCTTGATCCGGAATACCGAATCGTCGTCGTGATGACAACCGTTGGAAACCGCTAACCGTACATCGTAGTCTCCCGACTCCGAGAACAAGAGTTTCGGAGATTCACTGTTCGTATCCCCCTCGGCAAAACTTACCCCCTGCTGAGGTGTAACCGTCCAGGTATAAGCCAGGGAATCCCCCTCCGAAAGATTATTCAGGGTAATCACAAACGGATCGGGATCATCCGTACAACCGACAGAATCTTTACCTACAGAAAAGCTAGCCTGCTGTTCGGTCCTGAGCACATTGACTTCGGTCAGAAACTCCTGTTTTCCCTCATCCGCACATTTCGAAAAAACCTCGAGCTTAAGCTCATAATGCCCATTATCATTGAATAATATCCCCGGGAAATCGGTATTTTCCCGATCTCCGCTCCTCCAGGACCATCCCACTTCCGGAGTAATGGTCCATTTCGAAGTAAGGGCTGAATTCCGGGTATCCACCCATTTCAGATAATCGGACATTTCCACGGGAATACCGTCTCCGGCACAGACTCGTTTCATATATGATGTCAATTCGATATCGGGGATACCATGCACCACCACCCTGAACTCTTTTGTCACAGGCGATTTACACGTACTACGGGTAACTACTTTCACCCGGTATTCCCCATATTTTGTAAACCGGATCGAAGGAGCCTTCTGTCTGCTTCCCACAGCCGGATCGATAACCTGGCCGTCCTGCATATATTCATATCCCTGCTCTACGTCGCTAACCACCTCCCATTCCCAGCTGAGCGCACCGGCTTCTTCCTCCATTGTATTTTCAAAAACGACAATTTCCTGCTCACAAATATCGGCAACCGAAGGATTTCCCGCAACAGGTGTTTTTATGACAATATCCCCGTAAACATCCGGATCATAAATATGGTATACCGCCTCAGCCACCGGATCGGTAGCCGGACATCCCGCATGAGGTAAAGTTGCTTTCACCGTATAATATCCGGGACGTTTAAATTCCACCCGAGGAATCAGACTCGTCAACCCCTCCGCACCCAGTTCATAATCTCCCGGCTGGTCCGTGCCGTCCTGCCGATAAATCTGCCAGGTTACCTGTGGGGTATTATTATACCATACAAACGTAGTATCACCCGAAAGGACAAAACCGGCAGGACAAGAAACCGTATCTTCCAATACTACTTCCGGATTTTTTTTCACCCGGATTCGTAAAGTCCGCGACACGGTATCACAAAATCCGAAAACCGTACCGGTTACTTCATAGGTTCCCCATTTCTTAAAAGTGATCGGAGCAACCTTTTCCGTATTCCCCCTTAGAAACTCACAATCCTCTGCCGTTCCCCCCTGAGGTTCCCCTGTCTCCGGGATAGTCACTTCCCAGTTATAAGCCAGCTCTAAACTTTCAGGATCCTTTTCCGATGCCGAATTGGTAAAGATAAGCATCCCACCTTCGCATACTTCATCCCGGTTGTCCTTCTCTTTGACAGTAACATCCAAACCTGAAATCCGGACCTTCAATTCTCCGGTCAATTCTTTCCGGGTCAAAATACCTCCATGCTCATCCTTTTCCGGACACCCCACCTCCGGCAAAGTGACCTTATAGGTATATTTTCCCGATTCCTGAAAATGAATCTTCGGCTCCGGCGAATCGGACGAAGTTCCGTCCACAAAGTCCACTCTATCCGGAGTAAACTCCCAATGTGCTTCGGGCACATGATTATACCATTCGTAAAAAATACACAACTCCGTATTCAATACATCCCGGGGACAGATTTCTGTCGGAAAATCGGCCAAGAAAATAGTCGGATCTTTCCTGACATGTACCCGGAAAGAAATGCGTTTCGAGTTACAAGGGACAGACAACGAGTCGGTCACTTCAAAGTCTCCATACCCATTGAACCTGATCCGAGGTCCGGCAGAAGTCGGAGAACCGGCCAGGTATTCAACATTCCAGGCCGGATCGTATAATTCCGTCGTGATTGGCTTAATCGTCCAAGAATGTTCTAATCCCTCTCCGTTGGAATGATTCTCAAAACTAACCGTTTCGCCGTCACAAATCGAGATGTTGTCTCCGACAGGGGCAGGTGTCGGAACAATATTGTCGGTAATCGCAGGATCATCGATTTTCAACTCTTTATGGATCGTCAACTTGGAGGGATCACCACAAAGCACACCGCCTACCGAAGCTCCTTTCAAAGTCAAGGAAACCTCATAGGTTGCACCAGCCTGCAAATAAACCTGCGGATATTCTTTATCCGCCTCATAACCGGGTAAAAAATCTACCGTACCGGTCATTCCTGCCTTAGGTTCGATTTTCCAGACTGCTTCTTTCGGGTTTCCATTCCAATAGAGACGGAAATAATTCTCCAAATTCACCAAAGCTTTCCCCGTAGCAAGATCAGGACATAAAGACACCGGCCAGGTAACCTCCACAATCTCGGGATCCTTCCGTACGATAATAGTCGTATCTTTTACATTTTGAGGACATTCGTTTGTCAAAGTCAGTGCAACCACGTATTCCCCGTAGCCGTTGAACTGAATGACCGGATTCTCCGACTTCTCGCTAGTGCCGTTTATAAAAACAAAATCATTTGTCTGCCTACCGGTAACATTCCAATAATACTGTGGATTTTCCCCTTTAGAATGGTCGGTAAATACAACACTTTCGCCCGAACAGACGGTATCCCTATCGACTGTAAAACCGACTTCCGGCGATTGTATCACACTGATCACTTTTACGATTGTATCGTTGGAACATTCCAGCCCCCCTGTAGAAGCGATCAAGCGTACTTCATATTCTCCCGGCGTATCGAATATCACCTGAGGATATTTTTCGAACACAGAAGGTTTATCTCCAAATTTCCAGATATATTCTGCTATTGTATTACAGTAAACATCCCGTCCTTCAATCGTACGGTTTATTACCTGAACAGGATAACCGGTACACCCCGGGGCTACGAAATCAAAAGCCGCTTCCGGGGGAATAACCACGGCCGTTGTCACGGTCGTCTGTAAAGGTAACATGTAGTCCGAACACTCGTTCCGAGCCTCCAATTCCACCGTTATCGGGCAATTATCGGTCTGAAAAGTATGTTTCACCGATCCCATTGTTTTCATCATCTCTGCCTGTGTTAAAGTCGTATCACGCCCATCTCCGAAATTCACGACATAAACGGTACCGGAAGTCTGTTTATCATAATCGATAATTTTTATTTCAGACTCCATACCGTAACAAGTACCTTTTTCATTCACTTTCAATGCGACATCCGGCTTATTCAGCCGAAGTACATCATAGTTTTTTTCGAGTACTTTACTGCCATCCGATGAAGTCCAGGAAAATTTCAGTTTAAACACTTTGAATTCCCTATAAACATGCTCCATCGTCTCTTCGGTTCCCCATTCTTCGACAGCAGAGCCATCTCCCCAATCTACTTTAAAAGTTCCTTTTTTGAAGCCCTCATGCACACATTGATTGTAAACCGTCAACTTTTGTCCGTTCACAGCATCTCCATTACACAACTTAAACCCGCCGGGATCGACCAATTTCAAATCGTCCTGAGTCTGGGCATAACCACCTACTGCCGAGCACAAAACAGTAAGTAGTAAAGCTAAGCGGTATATCCCTTTTCTGCATTTTTTCTGATTTTTCATATCTGATCCTTTTTATTCGCCTGTGATCGGCGGATTTTAAAAATGAAAAGCCTTATTCTTCCGTTTCATTCTGGCTCTCTTACTATTGTTCGGCGAATTATCGAAACGCTGGATGCAACGTTTGGGAACTATCCTGTAATACCAATGCAACGATAAAGAATGACTGGTATTTTGATACATCGTCCCTTGATGGGTCGGGACTTCACAGGTATAACCGATCTTCCATCCGGAATCACGTCCTCCCGGAATATTCACTCCTAAATGTACTAACAAGGTACCTACCTGCAATCCTTCGAATTGATCTCCCCGGACCCCCAGACCGATCAGTCCGAAACGTTCTTCCTCCCAGCAAACTCCGAATTGTAAATTCCGCATAACCGACTGCACATCGACCATTACGTACGGAGAAAGCACTGTATTGATCTGATTCCCTAAAGCAAAAGGATGTGCATACGAAACATATCCCGAATACCGGCGATTCAACAGATTTTCTTCGGAAGAAGCAGACCCGTGTTCGGATAAAAACGACTGGGTGGATTCTATGATATGATATACAGAAAACCCATACTCCAAACTAGCCACCCCATGCCAGGCCACATTGAAATCGGTCTGACCGTAAATACCGGCGGCCATATCGAATATCGTCACTTTATCGGCATAAAAACTCATCAACTCAGGGGAGATATCCAAAATCTGACCGTAAAAAGGATCGAACTGATCTCCCAGTGTCAACTTCGAGGGATCCACGCTTTTACAATATAGGCTAGGTTGCAGACCGACCTGCAACACCGTAGAACGTGACAGTTTCACCCGGGCCGACAAGGCGGCAGCAAACAGCTGGGTCACATACATCACCGAACTTTCCTGATCGCGTTGATAAAACAGAGAGAGACCTCCCAAGCCGAAAGTCCTTTTCTCCTGAAAGGCATAATCTGCCGAAACAAAATAAGACCTGAAATCCAACGGCTTACTCCAATATGACCGTTGCATACCGATATTCACACCCGCTAATCCATCAAAACCTGAATAGGCCGGATTATTAAAAGATTTCCACATAAATGGATGAGATACCTTCGTATCCTGCGCCTGTAAACGGACAGACACCACCAGTAACAAAAATGTCACCGATATTATTAATCGAATACCCACACACATTAATTTTTCATGAATAATGAATCGTGACAAATTTAGCTTTTTTACAACTCCTTTCAAATTAATCACTTTAATTTATTCCTTTGTAAAAAAAACAAAAAATCATTTTTTTTCTGATGAAATTTTGTCACTTTCAAAAAAAGCCATATCTTTGCATCGCTTTTGAGAAATATTCCTTAGTAGCTCAGTTGGTTAGAGCGGCGGACTGTTAATCCGTAGGTCGTAGGTTCAAGTCCTACCTGAGGAGCAAAAAGCCACTATTAAGGTGGCTTTTTTAGTTTTTTCCGAAAATGGGACGAAAGGTCCGTCCCGGCGTTCCTTTTTCAAACTTTTGAAACCCTTGTAACCCTTATAACTGCTGAAATTCTTTCCCCTCTTTCCATTTTATCCATTGTTCCCGCTTTTACATATTTTAACCCCCTAATTCCTTACAATTGTTTATATTTGGTGCGTTATTGTTAATTGTGCGCATCTTCGAATTATTAAACAAGTTTTAAAGTAATGCCAGAAATTACATTAGAAGAATACGAACTGATGAATCGTATTCTCTCAGATACTCGCACTGGATGGTGGAAAGCAGATTACCGACTCCAGACCTATTTTTTTTCAAAACAGATAATGGAATTGACTGGTTTACCATCCGATCGATTGTCTTTTGCAGATTTTCTGAACAGGATCCGTACCGATTTCCGTTTCCGGATCGGTGAAGAAATCGCAACTTTAGAACAACCTTACGTCTACGATATGACCTTCCCGATTCTTTGCCCGAAAGGAGAAATTTGGATTCATATCAAAAAACTTCATCAGGAAAAAAATGCGCATGGCGATTCTATTATCACAGGCTCGATACAGATCGTCGATAGTCCGGAAACGACCAAATCCGAGCAAGCAGCTGCATTAAGGATAAATAATCTCTTGTATCAGCTCAATAATATTTCATATACCTTACTGTCTTTTCTGCAAAACAACAATACATCCGAAATCATTAATAAAATCTTGCAGGATATTCTTCAGGTATTCAAGGCAGGACGGGCATATATCATCGAATACGATTCCGAAATCAAAACACAGACTTGTACTTTTGAAGTAGTAGATAACAATATAGAGAAGGAACAGACACTGATCACCGACCTGGCGACCACCGATAATGTCTGGTGGACCGAACAAATCATGTCGGGACATTCTATCGTCTTATCCACTCTGGACGACTTACCGGAAGAAGCTGCTTCCGAAAAAGAATTTTTAGCTTTACAATCGATAAAATCACTTATCGTCGTACCTCTGGTGTCTCCTCAGGGAGCTTGGGGATATGTAGGAATCGACGTGGTTGAAGATTTTCATCAGTGGAGCGATGAAGATTGTCAATGGTTTACTTCCCTGGTCAATATCATCAATATTTACATAGAGCTTCAAAAATCCCGGCAAGAGGCACAAACCGAAAGGGATTATCTGCAAAATCTATACAAACATATGCCATTGGGCTATCTACGTGCCCGGATTCTTTACGATCAACAACAAAATCCCGTAGACCTGTTGTTTACCGACGCCAATCTGGCTGCTAAAAAAATCACCGGAAAATCAAACTTCAACGGTCTTCGGGCCAGCTCGCTAGGCTTGGATTTTTCATCCAATCTCCTCCAATTAACAACACTGTCACCCAACAAGGATTATCTGGACGATACCCATTTTGTCAGCAGAATCAATAAATATTTTCATTTCATTTCCTACATGACCCGTCCCGACGAAGTCATCTATCTGTTTTCAGATATAACGGAAACTTTCAATACTCATCAGGCTTTGGACCGCAGTGAAAAAATTCTGCGTAATATTTACGACAATTTACCGGCCGGAATTGAACTTTACGACAAAAACGGTTTCCTGATAGACCTGAATACCAAAGATATGGAAATTTTCGGAATCGCTAACAAAGAGACGGTACTAGGAGTCAATTTGTTCGAAAATCCGAATCTTCCTTTACATATTATCGAAGCGTTGCGCCGTAAAGAAGCCATTACTTTCCGCATCAAATATCCTCTCTCTACAATCAAAAATTATTATTCATCGAAGAAAAACGGTCTTCTTGAAATATACACAACTGCAACAGAACTCTACGACTCTCAGGGAAATCTGATCAATTACCTGTTAATCAATATCGACAATACCGAAATCACACAAGTATATAGCCAACTGGCAGAATTCGAAAGTTCGTTCTCTATGGTCAGCAAATTCGGCAAAATCGGATATTGTAGATTCGACATCTGGACACGTACCGGCTATGGGATCCCTCAATGGTATTATAATCTGGGAGAAGAAGCAACGACGCCCCTCTCTGAAATCATCGGTGTATACAAACATGTACACCCTGAAGACCGGGATTATATCCTGAAGTCCATCCAGCAAATGAAAGCCGGAGTAATCGAAAGCTTTTTCAAAGACTTGAGAATCACCACTGCCGAAGGCAACAAATGGACGCGGATCAATGTAATCCGTAACACAATGAACGATGATCCCCAAAAGCTGGACATGATCTGTGTCAATTATGATGTCACCGAATTGAAAGAAACCGAACAACGCCTGATCGAAGCCAAAGAGCGGGCAGAAGAAAGTGATCGTTTGAAATCTGCTTTCCTCGCTAACATGAGCCATGAAATCCGGACACCCCTAAATGCAATCGTCGGTTTCTCCGATTTGTTGGCCGAGTCGGACGACCGGGAAGAACGTTTCGGTTATTTGAAGATTGTACAAGAAAATAATGAATTGTTACTACAATTGATTTCAGATATCCTCGATCTTTCTAAAATTGAAGCAGGGACTTTCAAATTTATCAACGACCGGGTAAATGTTTATCAACTCTGCAATGAGATTGTCCGGTCTTACAGTATCAAGATTAAAAATCATCAAGTCAAATTGATATTCGATGAACAATCCCCGGTTTATTACATAACCAGTGACAAAAACAGGGTGATTCAGGTACTCTCGAATTTCATCAACAATGCGCTGAAATTTACTTCACAAGGTACGATTACACTGGGATATGAACTCTTGCCGAATCATGAACTCAAACTCTATGTCTGTGATACCGGCCAAGGCATTGCCGAAGAAAAACAAAAAGTCATATTCGACCGTTTCGTCAAATTAAATACTTTCGTTCAAGGTACAGGTTTAGGATTATCGATTTGCAAAAGTCTGGTAAAACAAATGGGAGGACAAATCGGTGTAAACTCCAAAGAGGGCGAAGGGTCTTGCTTTTGGTTCACCCATCCGATCTCCTTGACTCAAACAGAGAAAAAACGGAATAATCCTGAAAATTAAAGATTTTTTGTAATTTTACCTGTTTTAGTAGGTGCAATAAGACTATATTTTTATATCTCATTTATAAACTTAAACAAAAGTATAATGTATTAAACTGATAAAAGAACAGTAATTACCCTCGATGCCGGAGGGACTAATTTTGTTTTCGGAGCTATCCGGGGCAATCAGGATGTGATCAAACCGATTTCTCTTCCTTCCAATTCACATGATTTGGGTCAATGCCTGGAAACGTTGGAAAGAGGATTTCGGGAAGTAATCAACGCTCTGGATGAAAAACCGGTAGCCATCAGCTTTGCTTTCCCCGGTCCGGCCGACTATCCCAACGGAATCATCGGCGGTTATCTGCCTAACTTCCCTTCTTTCCGGGATGGGGTTGCCCTCGGTCCTTTTTTGGAAGACAAATTCGGGATACCTGTATTTATCAACAACGACGCAGATTTATTTGCTTACGGGGAGGCACTTGCCGGAGCATTGCCCGAAATCAACTCCAAACTGGAACGTCTGAACAGTGCCAAACGCTATAAAAATTTATTGGGATATACCTGGGGAACCGGATTCGGATTCGGATTTACCGTCAACGGACAAATGCACATCGGAGATAACTCTTGTGTGGAGACTTTCTGCCTGAGAAATAAAAAATACCCCGACGTGATCTGTGAAGATGGTGTGGCGATCCATGCTTTAAAACGTGAATATGCCAAAAATTCCGGAGATACCGATCACAACCTCGAACCCAAAGATATGTTCGATATCGCAGAAGGGACCCGGGAGGGGAATCGGGAAGCCGTCCTAAAAACTTTTGAAGACTACGGAGAAATCGCCGGAGATGCTATGGCAACCGCAGCAACACTGATCGACGGCCTGATCGTCATCGGCGGCGGAATTACCGCAGCCCGTAAATATATCATGCCTGCTTTATTAAAAGAAATGAGGGGACAACTACAACGCATGAACGGTGAAACCATTAGCCGGCTTCAGTTTAAAGTATACGACCTGGATGATTTCAATGAATTCGTCGAATTTGCCAAAGGAGGGTCCCGCGAACTGAAAATATACGGAACCGATAAATCAGTAGTCTACGACCCTATGAAACGCATCGGTATCACCATCTCAAAACTGGGTGCCAGCCGTGCCATCTCACTCGGAGCATACGCCTTCGCTTTGCAACAAATCGATAGACAGGAGTGAAGAGTTGAGAGAGTTAAAAGAGTTGCTGAGTTATTGAGTTGCTGAGTTGCTGAGTTACTGAGTTGCTGAGTTGCTGAGTTACTGAGTTGCTGAGTTACTGAGTTGCTGAGTTACTGAGTTATAGAGTTATAGAGTTATAGAGTTGTTGGGGGGCTGAGTTAATGGGTGGGGTGTTGTTGCAGATAATGGATAAATTTGTTAATTGCTACAGATAGGCCCTGGCAATCCTGAAGGAGCAATTCACTTTTTTCTTCGGATATGTAGTTTAAATCTTTAGCAATATAAAGCATACTTTTAACTTCTCCACAGCTTCCTTTAGATATACAGAGAAAGCGTTTGAACATCGGATTGCTCCCGGATTCAAACCCTTCTGCGATATTATTCATTATCGAAATAGCTGCCCTTTGTATCTGCTCATTAAAACCCATATCTTTAATGGATGCAGTGTTCTGGTATATTTCCTTCACAATCCTTCGGGCTTCCTGCCAAATATTCAATTCTTCAAACTTAACTACTCCTCCCATAATTTATTTATTTAAATTCATATATAAACTCAATAACTCAATAACTCAATAACTCAGTAACTCAGCAACTCAGTAACTCAGCAACTCAGCAACTC
>ERZ1107006.1948-NODE-1948-length-16252-cov-4.594925_pt1 | contig 16252 bp, 30 predicted proteins | sample MGYA00403696_ERZ1107006 | MGnify/ENA primary metagenome ERZ1107006 (study PRJEB35170, sample SAMEA104062441) | human gut metagenome | biome: human gut; feature: human-associated habitat; material: faeces | place: Denmark | collected 2012-08-13 ...
ACGCGCTTCTCCTTGGCAACTCGCCGCTTCGGCGGGCTATTCCCCGCGACTGCGGGCGAAACTTTCGAAGTATTGCCTACTTTTGCCGTCATCGCAAGACCACCCCCCTTCGAAAATCCGTCACGCGCAAGAAATTACCTCCCGGCGTTGGTGCCCTAGGCACCACCTGCGTTTTGCAGACCGGGGGGATTGTCTCGCTGGTTTACCTGCGGTTTTGCGTCCGCTTTCTCGCGGTCGCCCTGTGTTGTGTCGCGTTTGTGTGTCACTCGCCAAGCGATATCAAATTGCCGTCGCTGTCGAAGGCCAGCCCTTGCCTTGTCGAACCTTGCCTTATCCAACCATGCACCTTCTTATGGCATCGGTCGCATAGGCTAACAAGGTTGCTTGGGTCGGTCGCAATGCTTGGGTCGCTGATGTTCGCTGGCGTAAGCTCGATGATGTGATGCACCATGACTGCGGGCGTGATCTCTCCTTGCTGTAAGCAGTGCTGGCATAAGTGAGCGTCACGCGTCAATGCCGCGTCTCTGGCGCGTTCCCAGTCGGCGGATGCGTAGAAGGCGCGCGAGAAGTCCTTAGCCATGCGCACCCCCTGAGATATGGCGGAGCGTGTAGGATTCGAACCTACGGGCGACAGTGCGCCACACGGTTAGCAACCGTGCGCAATAAGCCACTCTGCCAACGCTCCAAACAAAAAGGCCACGAGCGCAATTGCCCGTGGCCTTACTACCTAATCCACCGTACCGAATTTTAGCATAAGTAGGGAACTGAAGGGAACACCCATTTTTCAGGCGTTCTTGATGTGCGCCCAACCTACGCGGTCGATGAACTCAAACCCAACTTCGCAGAGCTTGCGGCACCACTTCTGCGAGCACTGCATGATCTCCGCAATCTCGCCCCATGTCTCGGCTTGGCAGTAGTACATGCAGATTGCGTCGGCGTAGTGCGTGCCCTTCAGCTTAGCCAAGCCGCCGCGCCCATCCGAGCCGTAGAGCACTTCGCACGCTTCGTCTAACGTGCCCTCGGCATCGGCGATGCGCTGCCTAAGCTTGCCCTCAAAGTCGATACGCTGCAACACGGATTCCATCGGGTCGCTAACGTCTCCGCCACCTCCGCCCGTCTGGTAGCTCTGAGCCTTCGCGCCCTCGCGCGCCTTCATGCGTTCGAGCATTTCCCGCGCCTTGTCGGTCTTCACCACCTCGGTGCGGATGCCCTCGAAATACTCCTTTGCTTTCAAGATCGCGTCACCTACTCAACGCCAGTGCTTCCAAATCCGCCAGCTCCGCGCTCGGTGTCGCTCAGCTCATCGACCGGCACGAGATCGCACGGCACATAGGGCATAACGACAAGCTGGCATACGCGCGTACCCGCTTCGAGCGTCACCGTCTCATAACTCTGATTGATGAGCGCCGCGCACACCTCGCCGCGATAGCCGCTGTCGATAACGCCAACGCTGTTCGAAAGCGTGATGCCCTGCTTTGCCGCAAGGCCGCTGCGCGGGAACACCAGCCCCACGCAACCGCTCGGAATCTCGACGGCAAGGCCGCAACCGACAACGCACTTCTGCATCGGTTCGAGCGTGACAGTCTCGGTAATGCGAAGGTCAAGCCCAGCATCGCCCTCATGCGCATAGCGCGGCATCTCGATTCCCTCATTGACCTTCTTAGCGCGAAGCTTCCTGCCAATCATTAGCGCACCCCCAGAACATGACGCGTGACGCGCACGCTTCCAGCCTTAACCCACTTGCCGCCGTAAGTCTGACCCTTCGGGCGGATAACAACCTTGTTGCGGTGGCTCATCGCGACAACTTGAAATTCGCCGCCCTCATGCTCCACCATGTCGTTTAGGAAAACGAGCTTACCCGCCGAATCGACCGGGAACGAAGCGGCGCTGGCGTATGCCGCGACCTCCGGCACGAGAACGACGTAAACGGGCTGCTTGATCTCTGCGCCCTTCTTCTTGATTCCGAACATCCTTCTTCCTCCTAAAACGGTATGTCATCGTTGTAAAGGTCTGGCGCTGTCGGTTGCACTGGCACAACGGGCGAAGGGTCGCCGGTAGCCATCGCAAGGCCGGGTGCGGCGGCGTTCGCCGATGCTGGCGCTGCTTGCTGCTCGCGCTTGTACTGCATCAGCTCGACATCATCGACGCGCACCTCCCAGCGCTTGATGCGCTGACCGTCGCGCTCGTAGCTGTGCGTGCGGATGTGACCGAGCAGAGAGATTTTCGCGCCCTTCTGAAGCCATGGCGCGAGCGATTCGGCGCGCTTGCCGAACATGCAGCAGTCAACCCAGTTCGTGTAGTCTCCCCATTCGCCGTCGCCCTTCTGCACGCGCTCGTTCACCGCGAGCGAGAACGAAACGACAGGCGCGCCGCCCTTCGTATAGCGCAGCTCTGCATCTGCGCCAAGATTTCCAGAAAGCGTGATCTTGTTTAGGCTCACTTCGCAACCTCCTTGATATTTCGTTCAATCATTTCAAGCCGCGCAATAATGGCGAAAGTGTTTCCGAGCACAAAGCAACCAAGCATCACGTCTGTTTCTTCCGCCACGAATAGACCGACAAACAGGGCTGCGACTGCCAGAACGTACATGAAGACTGCTCCAATCATGAAAACGCCTCCACAAGCGCTGCACGCTGGTTTGCCCCAAGTCCCTTGATTCGCCTAGATTCGGCGATGTGCAGCCGCTTCATGGTCTGCTGCGTGCGGGCGAATCCGTAGCCCGGTGCGGCCTTTATGAGCGTGAAAACCTTCATCCGCGAAACGGTCTCGTCTTCGAGCGCCATGTTGAGAACGTCAACGACGCTGTAAGAGCCGTCGGCAACGCTCTTCAGGATTGCAGCCCTGCGCTGGCGCGCAGCCTTTGCCTTTTCGAGGTTTTCGCGGCGCTGCTCAGTTGTCAGAATCGGAATCATCTTCGTAGCCTTCCTTCTCGTAGGTGATGTACTCGGTTCCATGCGTCAGAGTGACGGGCGGCGTGTAGTCCTTCAGGGCATCGTCAACGCTCTGCGTCATGAGCTTGCGTTTGAGCCGCGCCCAGTCATCGTCGTTAAGCTCAATGGTTTTCATCGCACCTCATTTCTTCGTGATGCGGTAGGTGCCAGTGAGCTTCAAGCCCTTCAACGTCCGCAAGACGTGCTCTGCGTGCTCCTTGCCAACGATGGTCAGCGTTTGGGCGGGAATCGTGATCTCGTAGACCATTTGCGCTTCCCGCTTCTCGCGTTCCCACATCTGCTTTAGGGCGGCTTCGGTCTTCGCCAGCGTCGCTTGCATTTCCTTGCCCAGCTTCGGCGTATCGGGCTTGAAATCGAACGTTTGCGGCTCCACTGGCACCCTCCTTTCTCACGATTGCCTGATAATTACTTCTTATCTGGCACGGGCGGTTCTAACCCGTACCGAAAGCGGCGGTTTATCTCGCGTTTCGTCCTCGGTCGCCGCGATGCCCGAAAACGGCGTTTTGGTCCACCTTTGGCACACCTCCTAACCCGCCGCGCGGCGCTTCGCTTCGCTGAAGAGCTGAGCTGCCGCCGCGTCGCGTCCGGGCATCAGGTGGCCGTAGATTCGAAGCGTCGTTGCTTCGTCCGCGTGCCCCATGCGCTCAGATAGCGTCTTCAGGTCGCAGCCGTTGGCGATAAGCCACGAAGCGTGCGTGTGACGCAAGCTGTGAAACGTGATCTCTCGCGGCAGTCCGCATGCGTAGCGTATACGGCTGAAAGCCCGTGAAATCGTCGTTGGGCGCATATATGAGCCGTCTAGCGTCACCAGTGGGCAATCTGCGCCCAAACGCCCCAGAACGGCGCTCTGAAGCTTCGTGAAGGCATCAATGACCGCGATATCGTCTTGCGTGAGCGCGATGTTGCGGCACTTGCGGCCTTTGGTCACATTGCGGCGATAAGGCTTCTTGCCTTTGCCCTCAATGACGTTGCCGCCGACGTGGACGTAAGACAGGGCGCGCTTAACGTCGATGCGCTGCACCGCGCAGACCTCGCCAACGCGCATGCCGGTAACGAGCGACAGCCACGAAGCGAAGGCGTAGACGGCGGCGCGGTAATCGGCCTTCGTCTTGATCTCTTTGCTAAGCGCGCCCTCTAGCTTCTCGTTGAAGCCCTCGAAGTCCCATTCGGTGAGCGCCGAAGCTTCGTGCCGTTCCGGCGATGGTTTGGCGACGTACACCAGCGGGTTAGCGTCGCAAATGCCAGCGTCTACGAAGTGGTTATAAGCGCCGCGCAGGAAGTTGTGGACGTTGATAACGCTATTGCGGCAAAGCCCTTGCCCGCCTTCGTCCTTTGCCATGAGCAAGCGTTGCTCAAATCTGTTGAAGTCCATAACGCCAAGATCGCGTGCGTTTGCGGTCTTCAGGTAACGTGCGACATAGCGACAGAACAGCCGATAGCTCTTAATGCTGTTCGGGCTTGCGCCGTTGCGCTCACGCATCTGCACGTAGTCTTCGAGCAAATCGGTCAAGCGGGCGCTTCTCACCGTTCCGTCAGCCGTCACGTAAGCCGCCCACGTCTCGGCGAGGGCTCGCGCTTCCTCTTCGGTGGCAGCGTTCGGAAACCGCTTGTAAGGGCGAATCGCCTTGCCGTCGATGCTGCGACCAAGGTACAAACGGCACTCGAAAACGCCATCTGCACCGCGCTTGACCTTAACGCTCATTTCACGCCCCCGCGATTTCAGAAAGTGGCCTGCTCTTCATCTGGCCGCATACGCCTTCGAGCGCAATAAGACGCTCCCAATAAACGGGCAAGTGTTCGTGTATCGCCTTCAGCTCGCGCATGTTCTTATTGCGGCATAGCCAGCAAGAAGCCCTATCGAGAACGTCATATAGACGCACCCCATGATCGAGCCATTCGTTACCGCGCTTGTAGCAGAGTGCAAGGCAATCTGCTTCAGTCATGCCGAAATCAACAAGCGGAAGGCGCTTGAAGTCCTGCCTTGCCCTCGCAATGCGCTTCGTCTCATCTGCCGCTATTCCAACGTAGACAATCGCGTTTCGAGCGGTTGCGTATGCGTCTAAGGCGCTCGTCTTCTCAGTTGTACCCCATCTACAAGCCCCGCCGCACCAGCCGTAACCCGTTTTGTGAACCTCTCCGGTTTTACGGCTCTTTACTGGCCGACAAAGCATGCTCCACCACATCGGGTTCTTTGGCCTAAGCTCCGTGTATTTGATTCCGTTTCGTGCAAGGACGGGAAGCATCTTGTTTCGCTCGTCATAGATCGCGTCAAACTCCATGCCTGTATCGAAGAACAGCACTTCGTCAAGCGGCATGTTGCTATCAATGAGCTTCCAGAGCATAGCGGTACTGTCCTTTCCCCACGAAACGGAAGCTATCGAGTAGCCGCCCATGCTAATTACCGGCCTTCTTGAAGGCTCGAAGCACGCAGACCGTCGCAAAGACGATGAAGAGAGCGTAGGAGAGAAGCCCGAACCCAGCGCCGAAGAAAACCCCAACGGCGATGCTAGCCACGATAGACAGGACGGAGAACAGCACGACTGCCAAACAACCGTAAACACCGCGCTCGGTGATCTTGCTTTCGTCCATTACTGCTCACCGCCTTCAATCTCGTTGCGAACTATGGCGGCGTTAGCCCACATGATGCACTCTTCGAGCTTCGTAAAAGCAAGCGACTTTTCGCGGCTTTCCGGACATTCGCCTTGAATGGTCACGGCAAGCCCTCGCGCGGTGCTGAGCAAAAGCTCGAATCTCGCGGGCTGGTCGCCGTGCGGGGCGTGGTAGGTGAAATTGCGCGTGATGGTCTTTGTATCCATGCGGAACCTCCTAAAACGTGAGCGCTATAAGCGCGAGAAACACTAGAAACAGCGCGATTGCCAGAAGCGCTTGATAAGCCCAGTAGCAGACGCACCAGAACGCGGCTACGGTAGCTGCGGTGGCAACGGCGCAAAGTACGATCTGGTAGCGCTTCACTTCTTGCCCTCCGTCTCGGCAATCAGGTAGTCGATGCACTGCTTGCACTTCTGCAAGTCCTGAACGCCGTTCTTGCGCCGCCAGCGCCAAAGGTATTTGAAGGCACAGCCCCACCAGTAGGCCGATTGGGCGGGCAAGGCGTACTGGTCGCCGCTCATCATCGAGCGCATAGCGTCCATGCACTCAATCTGGCCGTCGCCCGCGTAGTGGTCGGGATGCTCTACGGCGTTGCCCTGCTGCTTCAGCTCGGCAAGGCTCTTTGCGTTCTTAGTCTCAATCATCGTCTTGACCCTCCATGACAACGCGAGCACCGCAATTTGGGCAGAAATTGAAGTAGGGCTTGTAAGGCGGCTTTTCATCGAACCAGCCCATGGCGCCGAACACCATTTCGAAGCCGCACGCTGAGCACTCGAACTCTCCGCAATCCTCCGCAGGGTCGTTCGTATATATCTCTTCGTCGTTCTCATCGAGGCGTATTGCGCACTCTGTCGGGTGGTAGGTGCAAGTCTCTTGCGGAACGTAGCGCTGACCGTCGCACTCGATAGCATCGGGGCACCCTTGCGGTTCGAGAAGGCGAAGCACCTTCAGATCGTCGGCCTTTGCTCCAAGCATTCAAAAACACCTCGTTTCGTGTCGTTGTGGAAAACTCTGTTGAAAACCTGTTGAAAGATTCTTCGTTGGCGCTCGAATGAGCCGCACAAAACAAGACCGCAAAGAGAAGAAGCAAGAGAAAGAACCTTGCTTGTAAGGTTGACTAACAAGCAAGTACGGTGGGTTTTGGTTTTGGTTCAAGGAACCAAAACCCACCTCATCTTGTTTTGTTTTGTTTTGTTTTATGGTTAGGCGACCATTTGCGAGTGGGTTTAGCACACCTAAAACCACTGGTTTTGCCTTGGGTTTAGCAATCATGCTTTTACACCTCCTGACCTGCTGAATTGTTGTTCTGTGAGTTTTTGCGCGGTCTTCCGCCCTTGCGCCCGTTGGCGCGTTGGCGACCGAAATAAAGCGCGTTTTTGAGCATGCGAAAGTTCGTCAAGAAGCCGTCTCCGTCTCGTTCGAGCAGCCCTATATCCAACAGCTCTTCGACAAAGGATTTGCAATCTTCAATCGCCATGTACTCATCGAACGCGCCAGACTGTCCGAAGCCCAGAACGCCCGCGAGAATAAGCGCGTCTTCCTCCGTCTCGAAAGCGATACGGTGCCCCTTGGTAGCCGCCAGATATTCGCAGAGCCGCCACCAGCGCCCGTAGCCGTCATAGCCCCGGCGATGAATGAGCCGTTGGCACTTCACATCTTGCGACGCGTTGGAATCGTGCGAGAAGAAGGCCATAGGCTCTTGCGCAGCGGTCGTTTCCTCCCTTGTAGGCATGTAGTCACCTCCTAACCGTCTTCCTCGTCGCAGATCACGTCTGGCGCGCCCTGCTGGTGCCATCCGTCCCATACGCAGTGCCCGACTTCGCGGCAGTTCGTCCAAATCTCATGACCTCTGAACATGCAGCACGTCTTGCCCTTCCAACGCGTGCGCTCAAACTCGCATGCTTCGGGGTATGGCATGGGCGGTTCGGCGAAATCGAGCGGCAAGGTTCCCTGCGCGCTATTCCTCTTCATTGCTTGAAATGTCGTAGGCAATCGAGACGCCAACGCAGGTGAGCAGCTTGTGTATGTTCTTAACGGTGCTCGGCTCCGGCTTCGCGTCCTCTTCAATCAGGGTGTCAACCCATGCGAGGGTGCCGCGAACGATTGCGAGCGTTGTGCCCATATCAACTTTGAAGCCGTCGCCGGTCTTGGGATTGATGAGCGACATGCTGCTGTTGAGGTCGAAGGTGCCAGCGCAAACCTTGGCGATAGTCTCGGTGATCTCTTTACGCTTCATGGTTGTTCTCCATTTCGTCAAATAGTGAGTGCTTAGTCCAGATGTTCATTTCGGGGTGACGTTCAAGCAGCCAACGCGCCAGAAGTGGCGTGATGGTGTTGCAGATTCCGTATGTGTGCGGGTTGCCCTGATCGTCGTATAACGTCACAGGATTGAGCTTCGCGCCGCCTTCGTAGCGCTGCTTCTCGATGAGGTATTTAGTCGAAACTCGGATGCCGCGAGCGTCGATAGCGAGCGCGGTAAGCTCGATTTCGCGCATAGCGTCCGGGTTGATTCGCACCCACTCTTCGAAAAGCTCCATATGGTCGCGCGCCTTCAGCGGCAGCGGGCGCGGCTTGCGCTCTTCGCGCATGACGGATTCGAGCGGTTGCGTGTAGTTATCGGTGTCCATGTGGGCACCTCGCTTCGCGGCTCATGACGCGCCGCAAGGCCGCTTCTGCTTCCGCCTTGCTCGCCGATGGTGCTACGGGTAGCATCTGGCGGCGGTAGACCCTGCCGATGCCCCGGTTTTCCGGCGTGCTCGCGTCTTCCTCTATGCGCGCCATCCAGAAGCCCGCGTTGTCGCGGTAGACTTCGGCCTTCATGACCAGATCACGCGCCACAAGACGCGACCAACCACGATGTAAAGCGGGATGAGAAGCCACCAGCCCACGAGGTCGCACAACCACCCAAGAAGGGCGGCAGCGGCCATAGGAAGGATGCCGGTTAGCGTCAGGGCGGCGATTGCATACAATCCCCAGCGCTGGTAGCGCGGCATGCGCGCTATACTGTCTTCTGTCAATTGCGGCCTGCAATTTGACGCGCCCGTTCGAAGTTGCCGCTTCGGGCGGGCATCTTTCTTCGCAGTCATTCGCGCGTTTTCGCAACGGCGCATCTGCACCATTGGCGCTGCGCAGCGCTTAGGCCGCACGGTTCGGGCATTCGTAATACCACCTCCAAAACCAACGGTTTTCTTATCGGTTTTCACGTTTCGAAACCTCCGCTTTAGTTGCTCGAAAGAGCGACGATGCCCAAAAGCTCATCGGCGGTACACTCATAGAGCTTGCAAAGCTCTATGAGCATGGGCGCTGTCGGCGAAGTCTTGCCCGTCTCCCAATTGCTAAGCGTCGTGATAGAAACGCCAAGAAGGGTCGCGGCCTTCTGAGCCGTAAGACCTTTCCGCTCGCGCGCTGCCTTATAGTTCTCGCTCATTGTTCACCTCCAATCATCCGAAAGAGAGATGAAATAAACCATACGCTTATTTCGGTGCAAGCAAAAGAGTAAGCCGTTTGCTCTGGCGTGTCAACAATAATTTGTATACAATTAGCCGAGACGGTTGCGTTTGATAGGGGTTGCTATGGATAGCACCGAAACAAAAAAGCTCATTGGCGCTCGAATTGCCATCGCACGCAAGGCTAATGGCTTCAACCAAGATCAGCTTGCAGAAGCGGTCGGCGTTCATAAGCAGACGATTTCTAGATGGGAAAGCGGGAAGCACGCGCCAAACGGCGAAGAAGTCAGGCTAATTGTCGAAACCCTGAATTGCTCTGCTGACTTCATCCTTGGCTTGACGGATACGCTAAAGATTGGTGGCTGAAATGACTAGAAAAGAGAGGTTACAAGCGATTGACCCAAAGAAGGTAATCGTTTTTGATACCGAGACAACCGGCTTGAACATCGGCGGTTCTCGTCGCGATGAAATACTGTCCCTTGCTGTCATGAATCTTGACGGTGACGTTCTGTTTTGCGACCTATTGAAGCCATCAGAGCGCAAAAAGTGGCCTAAAGCAGAAAGCATAAACGGAATATCTCCGTCTATGGTGAAGGACAAGCAGACGATTATAGAAAGGCGTTCGGAAATTGAACCGATTTTCAAGAGCGCCAAGCTATACGTCGCATACAATGCCGATTTCGACCTAGGTTTTCTTCGAGCTTCAGGCTTGGATATACCAGATCGTCAGACGTTTGATGTGATGAAGGAGTTTGCGAAGATACACGGGGCATGGGACGGCGCGCATGATGAATGGTCATGGTGCAAGTTGGAAGATTGCGCGGCTTTCTACGGATATCGTGACTTCGGAGCGCATGACGCGTTGAACGACGTAAGAGCAACAGCGCATTGCTTCAATTCGATTCTCGATGATTTTCTTTTTGGTGAGCCGCGCCGCCGCCCGAAGCGCGTAAAGGATGAGTTCGGCGATTCCTATTTCGAGTATGGCGACGAAGAGTTTAGAAGCATCGTTTGCAGCGGCTATGCCGCTTCATTGGCTGATGCTGGCAATGCAAACAACGCACCGTTAGTGAACGAAAACCAGCAGCAAACAGAGCATGAGAAAGACAGTCTGAGCAATCAAACAACAAGCAATCATGCCATGCCAGATCAGCGGAATACGAATAAAGCGCTGGTGTTAATCGGCTCCGCTTGCGCATTAGTTGGGCTTGTTATCGCTGTTTTAGGCGCTGCAATTGTCGGCGTTCCAATTGCGATATTGGGCGCTTTGCTTGCCTTTGGGTCAAAGGGAAGGAAATAGAAAACCCTGCGCGGCTTCTTGGCGGTCGGCGCGCAGGGCAAGTGCAAAGAACGAAGTGCAATAGCGCACTCGCTCTAAGGGGTGATTTTAGCATGGTGAAGAACCGAGCTGCCATATACGCGCGGTTCAGCTCGCACAACCAACGCTCAGAAAGCATTGAGATACAAGTTGAGAACTCGCGCGAATACTGCGAGCGTGAAGGCTTGCAGGTCGTGCGCGAATACTGCGACTATGCGCAGACAGGGCGCAACGTAGATCGAGCAGAGTTCCAACGGATGATGAGCGATGCGAAGCTTGGTCTATTTGATTTTGTGGTGATTTACAAGGTAACTCGCATAATGCGCAACCGCGATGAAATGGCATTGGCGCAAATCATGTTGCGCAAGGCCGGTGTAGAAATACTTTATGCGGGCGAAGAGATAGCGAGCGGTTCGAGCGGAGTTCTTCAGCTTGGAATGCTCGAAGTTCTCGCAGAATGGGAAAGCGCAATAGACAGTGAGCGTATTAGAGACGGAATCCAGAAGAACGCCGAACGGTGCATGGCTAATGGTCGCACTCTCTATGGATGGGATATCGTAGAAGGACGCTACGCCATCAACGAACGAGAAGCAGCAGTGCTTAGGCGCATGAAGAATCTTTTGTTTAGCGGTAACTCAGTCGCAGAGATCGTGCGCGCCGTTGACGGTGAGCGCAGCAAGCGCGGCGCTAAGTTCAATCAGGATACCGTCACGAAGCTTCTAAAGCGCGTGCAGAACGCAGGTGTCTACAAGTACGCAGGGCATGAGGTAGAAGACGGCATGCCCGCCCTATGGTCACAAGCAGAACAGGACATGATAAACAGCATCCTTGGCGACCGTCACCGCCCACGAAGGAAGATTGATAGCGCATTAGAGTTCCCGCTTAGTGGAAAGCTCTATTGCGCTCGATGCGGTATGCCAATGGCAGGAACAAGCGGAACCTCTAAGAATGGCTCTGCCTATCACTATTATAAGTGCCGAAAATGCCGCAGGACGGTTCGCCGAGACTTGATAGAAGATGCAGTGGTCGATATGACTTATGAAGCCGTAAAGCAAACAGACGTGAGAAAACGAATTGCAAAGACGCTTGCTGGCTACGAAGCTGAGCGGGTGACCGAAGAAAAGCCCGAAAGCTACTTCATAAAGAAAGAGATTCGCCGTATAGATACGGCATTTGAACGCATCTGGCAAGCGATAGAAGACGGCATAGCACCGCCAGGTGGCAGAGAGCGCACAACCGAGCTGAAGCGCCAGAGAGCGGAATTAGAAGCACGCTTGCGCGTTGCCGAGCAATCGGAAGCACTAGAACCATCGGTTGGCGATGTGCTTTTGTGGCTTGATGATCTCGCTAACGACACAACGCCTTTGGAAATCCTCAATGAGTTTGTCCGATTCGTTGAGATAGACGGCAAAGATGTAACCGTCTACTTCATGTTTGACGAACTGCCGGATGATTTCACGCCAAAACAGAAAAAGGCCGAACACCTTTGGTAGCAAGGGTGTTCGACCAATTCTCTTATGGTGGAGCTTATGAGAAAAACGGCGAACTCCACAAGCACCGCCAACCGCGCAGCTATCCAGCTTGATACTTGCATAGTTAGAGTATCGAAAAACTGGTTTGTTGTCGTTGGCACGTGCCAAAAATAGCAATTACCGGTGTTTGCAAAACACCAGATGGGCGGCTTGCTGTAAGCCCGTCTAACGCCAGAAAGCGGGGCACCCATTGTCAGGGTACCCCGCTTGAACACTAATAAGAAAGCTTCTGGCCGGGGTAGATCGTATAAGGTGCCCCAATGCCGTTCTTGCTTGCGATGATGTGCCAGTCGATACCGAGCGAAGCGCCAATCTCGCTGAGCGTGTCTCCGCTCTTGACGGTGTAGACGCGCGCAGCGCCAACGCCCGCCCTCTGGTTGACGATTGCCTGAACCTCGCTGAAGCGGTCGCCCAGAACGTCGCTGCGCGTCGGCACAACGCCGAACATTCCGCGTTCCACATCATCTGCGAGCTGAGAAGCGGAAGCGCCGTCAATGTAATTGATGAGGTCTTGCACCTCTTGGTAACGGTCGCCGAGCTTTTCGCGGCGCTCACCGTCAACGCCATACTCGCCGCGCATGACCGCTGCTGCAAGGTCAAGCGTCGTGCCCTCCGGCGAAGGCTCGGCGACCTCTGCGGGCGGAACGTCGGGCGCTGCCGCGCCGGACGGGTTGGCAAACTTGCCCCACGCTTCGCGCGTCATATAGGCGATATCGAGATCAAGCGGCGCGTTGAAGCCATTGAGACGGCCATTCGACGTGTACTGGTGGATTGCGCAGCTACCCCAAGCGCCGAAGCCGCCATCGGGAAGCCACGGCGAAGACTGGTAGCCGGTGCGGTTGTTGTTAGCGTACTGCGCAACCCAGAGCGCGTGATTCGGCGCGATCTTCGACCAATCCTCTTCGGTGCAAACGCTACGGCTCATATAGACGATGCAGCGAACGCCGGTCTGATTGTAGACGTAATCGAGGAACTGCTTTGCCTTGTCGGTTCCGATGCGCCTGTACATCTCATAATCGAGAACGGGAATGCCGTTGCCGAAGTAGTTACGGCAGCTTGCGACGAAGTGCTTAGCCTGAGCGATGGGGTCTTCTCCGTTCATGAAGTGATAGAAGCCCCAGAGCTTGCCGAGTTTGATAGCCTGCTGAATCCACGGGTCGCAGGTGTTGTGAACGATGGTGGTTCCCTCTGTCGCCTTGCAAATAACAAAATCGCAAGGCACCTGCGCGATGTCAAGCCCGCGCTGGTAGTTAGAAATATCAATGCCGTTGAGTGCCATAGAAGCCCCCTCTGATGCAGTAGAAGTAATGAAAATCGACATGCTCTAGCTCTTCGAGCGTGAAGGCGCGCGCTGAGTTCCCAGCGCTCGCCGGGTCGCGTATCCAGTAGCCGTCATCGTCGGCGCGCCAGATAAGCACGACATGCCCGCCGTAGTCCCTATCGCCGAGCGTTCCGCTCATGCCAGCGAAGGCAAGCCACCCATCGGACACGTTTTGAAGGACGGGTGCGAGATCGTAAGAAATCGGCGTGCTCTCGATGCCGTATTCCGGGTAATGCTCGGCAATCCACGCGCAGAACTTGCCGGGGTCGTTAACGCCATCGGTAAGGCACGTGTCACCCACGAACGATGCGAGCGTGAGCGGCGTAATGTCCTGAAGCGTCATGTATTTGACAGCCATAGCGGCGCATGTAAGGCCGCAGCCGTGGTCGCCGATGGTGCCGCCCGCATATGGTATGTAGTCCCATTGCGGGTCGGTCTGAAGCCATAGCGGCATGCTGTTACCCTCTGCAATCGGCCTATCGACCACGATTGCAAGGCGGTCTTCCTCAGCCGCCGCGTAGCCCTCTTCGCGCGCTTCAGCGAGCGCGCCCGCGTCGCTCTCGATATGGCCGACGATGAGCCAGCCGCAGAAGAGCATTGACGCGAGCGCGCCGGAAAGCACGAGGGCGACAGCCTTTAGCCTACTCATCGCGCTTCGGCTCGGTGTAAGTGAGCGCCTGCGCGGAATCGCCAACGCCAGCCGTGGTCGGGTCGGTCACGATGCCCAAGATTGCAAGCACCGCGAAAAGCGCGTTGATGATCGCCGCAAGCTGCTCGTTCAGAACGCCGAAATCCCACTGGTAGCCGAACGGGGCGGCGACCACCTGCGCGAGCAGCAGGACGGCAGGAATGAGCGTCAGCCAAAACGTCTTGTTCTTGATTCGTGCGGTGAAGTTAATCATTTCAGTTCTCCTTTTCATAGATGAGGTCTACGCGGTCGTAGATGTGATCGACCTTGTTTGCCATGTCGTGCGAGTGCTCGCGCGATTCCCTGATTTCGTCGTGCAGCGCCGCCGTGGAAGCCCTGAGAGATTCCATAGCGGCTTGCAGCCCTTCCGAAATGTTGTTGCTACGCTCCATCTGCGCAGCGATGCGGCCTTCCATTTCCGAGCGCTCGCGGTCGCGCTGCGCGCGCTCGTTGAGTTCGTCGCGCTTGCGCTCTTCGCGCTTCAGCTCTAGTTCTGCCTGCCGCGCCGCGTTTCGCTCTTCAAGCTCTGCCTTGCGCTCGTTGTTGCGCTGGTACTCGTTAAGCAACTGCTTTGCGAGTATTCCGAAACCGATAGCAACGAGGAACGCGAAGAACCATTCGGCACCGAAGGCCGCTGCATGGTCTAAAACGCTCTCCGCCACGTCAGCCCTCCGTCACCTCTCGCCAGACGGTTTCTGTGCCGACAGCCCCCGGCTCCCAGACGTTGTTTACAACGAGGGATTCCCAGACCTTGCCGTTGTGCTTGACGCGGGCACCGAGCGGGTAGGGATTCGTAGAATCGGGCTGCACCCATTCGGGCACTTCCTCTGTCGGCGTGTCGGGCGTTCCGGCTTCAAGCACCTTCGCCCAAAGGCTCGGCGCTGCCGTGGGCGACCAATCGGACTGCGAAGTGTGCGCCTGAAGGCACGTGTAAAGCACGCCCTCGAAGCTCACGCGCTCGCCCTCGGCGTAGGCGTGGCCGTCGCCGTCCCACGCCGCGAAAAGCGCGGGGCACTTCGCCGCCACGTCGCTAGAGAGCGACGGCGCTTGACCGTCGAAAATGGCGATGATCGCGCGAAGCTTGCCCTCTTCCTCTTCGGTGAATGCCATATGTTCCCCTTTCTCTCGCAACAAAAAAGCCCCCGCGAATGCGAGGGCTTCGATACCTTGCTATGTCGGCTTCCTCAGCCGAAAAGCTCCTTGTATAGCGCGTCCATGCGCTTTACCGTCTCGTGAGCGCAAAGGCGCTTCATGCTTCCGCGCCACGACTGGTAGGATTGGTTGACCTGCTCGACGGTCATAATCCCTTGGGCGACCAGCGCGGCTTGCTTCTTCAGCTTTCGCCGCTGCCGCGTCACGGAGGAACGGCACGGGCGAACGACAACCTTTCCGCCCTCGCCATATGAAAACCTCTTCTTCAGGAACACGAAGCCGCGCGTCAGCTTCACAACGCGCGTCTTCTTGCTGTTGATGATGATTCCCAGATCGTCGCAGAGCGCTTCGATACGCGAAAGAGCGTCCCAAAGCGTCTGCTTTTCAAGCGCGATGCAATAGCTATCGTCCATGTATCGCCCGCTCGCCAAGATGCCCGGAAGGGACAGCATCAGATGGTCGATGGGCGACGGCAGGGCGACGGCTAGAATCTGGTTCGGCTCGCTGCCAAGACCCAAGCCACGCACGCCGTGAGCGTCTATCTGGTCGCTCATGACGCGCTTAACGCGCTCATCGTCAATGGCGCGGTCGATAAGGCGCTTGCAAGCGTCGTGGTCGATGTTTGCGAAGTAGTCCGCGAAATCGACCTGCAAGATGTAGCCTTCCGTTCCGTGCTTTCGGTGGTGCTCGACAAGCTGGCGCTTCATCCGGCGAATCGCGTAGTCTGTGCCGCGCCCTTTGACGTTCGCGGCGCATCCCTCGGTGAGTGTAGGCCAGATCGCGGGCGCGAGGGCGTGACGGCTCAAAGACTTCTGTATGACGCGCTCTGAGAAGTGGACAGAGCAGATGTGACGAAGCTTGCCGCGCTCGAACAAGTCAAACTCGATGAAGCCACAAGACGCGTCACGTCGTTTCGAATCGAAACAGCAGTGTTGAAATACTCGAACGAGCTTAGGTTGCGGTTCCGCACATATACGCCGCTCAATTTTCAACATCCCCCCCCTCCGTGATTTTTGAAAATTGCTTCGCCCGCGCTTCGCGCGGGGAAGCAAAGGCGCATGCGCAAGGCATGCGCCAGACCAGTACCTAGTACGGCTGATTTTATCAGCCTAGGAGGAAGCACGGCAGGGGGCGTCTCCAGTCGTCCGTCGGGGCATTGTAGTGGGCAGTGCCGTTGCCGTTGACATTGCACGCGTTGGACGAAGACCCGCCCATGACGGAGCGCAGCCACCAA
>ERZ1107006.1954-NODE-1954-length-16208-cov-3.297592_pt1 | contig 16208 bp, 13 predicted proteins | sample MGYA00403696_ERZ1107006 | MGnify/ENA primary metagenome ERZ1107006 (study PRJEB35170, sample SAMEA104062441) | human gut metagenome | biome: human gut; feature: human-associated habitat; material: faeces | place: Denmark | collected 2012-08-13 ...
GACGCAGCCCCCTTTTTGTGAAGTTTGCGTGCGCTTATTACTTCTGCGCCATCGGATAGAAGCCGCGGTATGCGCCATCCTTGTATGCCTGACGCTGCTCGTCGATAATCTGCTGACCGCCGGCAGAAAGGATTTCGTTGGTGTACTTATCCCACGTTGCGTCGAAATCTTCCGGCTTGCAGGTCACAACCTGAACCAGCAGTTCCGCTTCCTTGGAGATGATGGTCGTGCCATAGTCAATGCGGGACTGAATGGTACGGGTGAAGCTGACAGGTTCGTAAGCGCCGTCATTGGAAATCACAAGGCTGTCCGCCACAACGTCTTCGTAGCCGGGGAAGCCCATAGCGGTCGCGGCGTAGTTCAGCTCGTCAGAGCCGTAGTAGAAGCCGTTGCAAATCGGCGCGCCGTCGGTCGCGTGCATCTTGTGCGCGTCGTCGGTGTCGTTGATGTTCTTCAGGTCGGTCGGAATGTTGTTTTCGTTGACGGTGGTGTAGTTGTAGCCCATTTCGCCGTTCTGGAGTGCGTACAGGGATTCCGGCTTGCACATCCAGTTCAGGTACTTAATCGCAGCCACGGCAACCTTTTCATCCACGGACGCGGGGATGAAAATCGCCTGACCAGCGGCGGTGTAGGTTTCATGCGGGGTCGTGCCGGCTTCGGGCTTGAAGGGGTCGCAGGCAATCCAGCTCGCGCCGGGAACGTTCTTCGCCAAATCCTGCGCGTAGGACTTTTCCATGCGCCACGCGGCATCCCAGTTGCCGACCCAGAAGCCGTCATAGCCGTTCACGCGGTCGCTGTCGGTCTGCTTGGAGTTCTCAATGCCGAAGTAATCGGAAACCAGACCCTCATTGAAGAACTTGTTCATCCAGCGCAGCGCTTCCTTCGCGCCGGGCAGCATGTAGTGGAACTTGTGGTTCGCCACCCAGTCTTCCTCGGTAATCTTGCTGTAATCAAGGAAGGCATCCATCTGGTAAATCCAGCCGTAGAAGGGGTCAGCCGCGTACAGGTCGGAGGAATACGGCACGGTTTTTTCGCCGCCCAGCTTCTGCTCCTTCGCCGCCTTCAGGTAGGCATACAGCTGTTCCACGTTCGTGGGAACTTCCATGCCCAGCTTTTCCAGCCAGTCGGTGCGGACGCTCTGCGTCGCGACGATGATGCGGCGCGCGGGCAGATAATACTGCTCTTTGCCGGCGCCCACGTCATACTGACCGTACTGCAGCACCTCGTCGCCGAGGAATGCCTTCAGTTCCTGACCGTATTCGGCCAGCAGGTCATCCAGCGGCAGGATGCCGCCCATGTCGATGTACTGCTGCACCAAATCCGTGCCGTAGGTCATGCAGATGTCCGGAGCCGTTCCGCCCGCCAGACGGGTGGAAAGAATCGTGCCTTCCTCCCAGCGGGAAACGGGAATCCAGTTAACCTTGATGTGGTTCGGATTACCAAAGTTCTCCTGGATGTAGTGCAGCTGCCAGCAGTCCTCCACGTTGAAGCCTGCGATGGAGCGGTCATACATTTCGACGTTGAGCGTTACCCAATCGTCATCCGCCGCCAGTGCCGTCAGCGGAAGCGCCGTCAGCAGCAGGCACAGCGTGCAAACCAGAGCCAGAAACTTTTTCATAGGGGTACTCCTTTCTATCTTGAACGGCTTTTGCCGCCCGTTCCAATGGGAATGTGGGATGATGATACTAATTCGATTCTAAAACATGGCATCGAGCATAGCAGATTTTTCGTTCCGGCAAAGCTGAGTGAAGCGAGGCGTACTGGAGGTACGCGCGAGCGGAACGAAGCAAAGCCGGGGCGAAAAAGATGCTGTGCGAATGACATGGTTTAGATGAGAATTAGTATTAGCCCTTGACTGCGCCCATCGTAACACCCGCCACGAAGTAGCGCTGCACAAACGGGTACACAATCAGGATGGGGAGCGTCGCGAAAATGATGGTTGCGGACTGAATGGATTCGGACACGTTGGTGCTCAGGTCATTCGAGCTGCCCTCCGCGACGGCGACTTCCACCGACTGGCTGCCCTTGATGAGGTTGTACAGCTTGAGCTGCAAGGGCTGCAGTTCACGCGAGGTGATGTAGTACAGCGCATCGTTGAAGCTGTTCCATTTGCCGACTGCGTAAAACAGGGAAAGCGTCGCCAGCGAGGAGAAGCTCAGCGGCAGGAAGATGCGGGTGAGGACTTGGAAATCCGTCGCACCGTCAATCGACGCCGCCTCCACCAGCTCATACGGCAGGGAAGAAAAGAAATTCTTCAGGATGATGACGTTGAACGTGGAAATCAGCCCCGGAATAATCAGCGACCACATGCTGTCAAGCATTCCGAATTCCTTTACGTTCAGGTAAATCGGAATCGTGCCGCCGGAGAAGTACATGGTAAAGACGATGAAGAACATGATGACGCGCTGCCCCTTGAGGCGACGCATGGACAGCGGAAACGCCACCAGAATCGTCATTACCATCGCCAGCACGGTGTAGATTACCGTCAGTTCGATGGTATAGAGCAGGCTGTGCCACATCGAATTGTCGCTGACGATGAGCTTGTAGGCATCGACGTTGAATTCCACCGGCCAGAACGACACTGCACCGCGCAGAATCGCAGACTTGGAGGACATCGACATGGCAATGACGTTGATGAAGGGCAGCGTGCAGATCAGCACGAAGAGCATCATCACGATGATGAGGATAATCTGCCCTACACCGAGTTTCTTTTTCTTCTCAGGGCAAATATGCGCCTGTGTGGAAATCGCAGTCATGACAAATCCTCCCCTCTTACCAAATACTCTGTTCATCGAACAGGCGGGAAACGGTGTTTGCGCCCGTAATCAGCACCAAGCCCACGATGGACTGGAACAGACCAATGGCGGTTGCGCGGGCGAACTGGCTGTTGGTAATGCCGGCGCGGTAAACGAAGGTGGAAATGACGTCGCAGTAGTCCTTGACCTTGGTATTGCCGATGATAAACGGGCGGTCAAAGCCGATGGACATCATACGCCCGATGTTCATAATCAGCAGAACGACGATGGTGGAACGGATGCCGGGCAAGGTGACATGCCAAATCTGCTGGAGCTTGTTCGCGCCGTCAATGCGCGCCGCTTCAAAGAGGTTCATGTCCAAGCCTGTAATCGCCGCAAGGTAGAGAATCGTGCCCCAGCCCATCGACTGCCACACGCCGACCAGCACATAGGTGAACGTCCACGTCGGACCATCCGTCAGGAAAGGAATGTTCTCGGAAATCCAGCCCCAGCGCAGAAGCGTGGAGTTGATGACGCCCGACGTCGGCGCAAAAATCTGCAGCACCATGCCGCCGATGATGACCCACGAGAGGAAATGCGGCAGGTACAGCATCGTCTGCGAAAACTTCTTGAGCATGGGCGTTCGCATTTCGTTGAGCAGGATGGCGAGGATAATCGGGACGGGGAAGCCGAAGAGCAAGTCCAGCCCGTTGAGAATCAGTGTGTTCTTCAGCGCGATGCCAAAGTCGCTCATGCCGAAAACGAACTTGAAGTTGTCCAGACAAATCCACCTGCTCTTGGCGGGATTGAACATGTTGTACTTCTGGAAAGCAATTTGAAGCCCCGCCATCGGCTTGTAGCAGAACAGAAGACAATCGGAATCAGCAGCATCAGGTACAGCCGCCAGTCGCGCTGAAGCCAATGCTTCCCGCGCTTGCGGCGCGGAGGCACCGATGCAGCGGTTTTCGCGGAATTTGTCATAAGCAAAAACCTCCATTTCTAACGAATTATGGTTTCCGTAAGGGTGCACAAAAACAACTCTCTTTTGCGGGATGCAAAATAGAATCCATGCAAAGAACCCGCTGTTTTTCCCAGCAGCATCAGCCAACATCTGACTGGCACTGCCAACGGGAAACCACGGGAGACGCTGCACGAGGCAGCCTGTTACGGGAACGTCACGCTCCGTTTCCGTATCGTTAATTTGATTATAGCCGACGCAAGTTGCACAATCAATGTAAATCCTGCTTGAAAATATGTGAATCCTGCTGTATAATCAAAACATCCGAACCCCGAAAGGAGCTGAAGCGATGAAATTTGCGGAAACTATCAACGGCTACAACGCGATGGGGCGCGAGGACGCGGAGTACGAAGCGTGCTATGCCGTAGCAGAGCGCCACACCGTCGGCGGGCTGCATTGCCACGATTTCTACGAATTTTACATCCACTATCATGGCGGCAAGGTCTACTATGTGGACGGCAGCGTGTTTCCGCTGCAAAACAATCAGCTGATTATCATGCCGCCGTTTCGGATGCACGGGCTGGTGGGCGGCAGTTCGCTGCAGAACTACGAGCGCGGCTTCCTGTATCTGCGCCCGGAAACGCTGCGAAAGCTTGGCTTCGGGCAGATTGACCTCCAGCGTTACTTCGACAGCCGCCTGCAGGCCGGAAAATTCTACTATGAACTGCCGCAGGCGGATGCGCTGGCGTGCAAACAGCTGCTGATAGACATCTCCGCACAGCAGGACATGCCGGACGAGATGGTGCAGTTCCGCAATTATGGGCGCATCATCGACTTCATGGTCATGGTCTGCCAAGCCGTGCAAGGAACAACCGCTCCTATTCAGCCAAGCGTTGTCAACGATGTGATTTTCGATGTGCTGCAATACATCAACGACCACTTCACCGAACCGCTAAAATTGGAAGACATTGCGCGCCGCTTCGCCATCAGCGTATCGTACCTTTCGCACGAGTTTACAAGCTACGCCGGGCGCAGCGTCTACGAATACATTCTCTACCGCCGCGTGCAGCTGGCGAAGGAGAATCTGCTGACGGACATGAGCCTGAGTGAAGTCGCCGACCGCAGCGGATTCGGCGATTATTCCGGCTTTCTGCGCAGCTTCCGGCGGATGACGGGCATGGCTCCGAACGCCTACCGCAAGCAGCGCAGCGGCGGACACTAATTGCTGTTTTGTCTGATTAGGACGACAATCTGCCAAATCCGCCGAATTGAAAACAGGATTCGCATAGAAATCTTGATGTCAATGTGCTATCATGCAGATAACGCATCACGCAGCGTTGAGTATTGAAGAAGGAGCGAATGCCATGATTCGGATTGCCATCGTGGGTACGGGCAACATTTCCCACGCCCATGTGGAAGCCTACCTGCGCTTCCCGGAGCGCTGCAAGATTGTGGCGCTGGTGGATATTGTGCCGGAAAAGGCGCAGAAGATGAAGGAGGATTATCACCTGACCGAAGCGGAGGTCTACGACGACCACCAGAAAATCCTTTCACGCAAGGATATTGACTTGGTGGACGTCTGCACGCCGCCGTACGTCCACGCCAGCATTTCCATCAACAGCCTGCGTTCGGGCAAGAACGTCGTCTGCGAAAAGCCGATGGCGGCATCGCTGGAAGAGTGCGACGAAATGCTCCGCGCCCGCAATGAAAGCGGCAAGAAACTCGCGATTATCGCCCAGAACCGCTTCCGCCAGCCCATCAGCAACCTGAAGAAACTGCTGGACAGCGGGCTTGCGGGCAAAGTGCTGTGCGCATCCGTCACATCGGCATGGTGGCGCGGGCACTGCTACTACGACCTGTGGTGGCGCGGCACATGGGAGAAGGAGGGCGGCGGCTGCACGCTGAACCACGCCGTCCACCATATTGACATGCTGTGCTGGATGATGGGACTTCCGCAGGCCGTGACGAGCGTGATGGCGAACGTCGCGCACGACAACGCCGAGGTGGAGGATTTGTCGCTGTCCGTGCTGCAATATCCGGGCGCGCTGGCGCAGCTGACGGCCTCCGTCGTGCATCACGGCGAAGAGCAGGAGCTGGTCTTCCAATGCGAAAAGGCGAAAGTCGCCGCGCCGTTCAGCGTGTACGCGTCCATCTCCAAACCGAACGGCTTCCCGATTGAAAATACCGAATTGGAGCAGAAAATCCGCGATTTTGTGGATGCGCAGCCGCAGCTTCCCTACGAAGGGCACGCGGGCGAATTGGAAAACGTCCTCTCCGCGCTGGAGAACGACACCCTGCCCGCAATTGGCGGCGAGGATGGCCGCCGGACGATTGAGCTGATTACAGCCGTCTACAAGTCAGGCGCGACGAAGAAGACGGTCACGCTGCCGCTGCAAAAGGACGATCCGTTCTACACGGTGGAAGGCATGATGCGCGCCGTACCGCATTTCTACGAGAAAACCACGTCTGCCGCGTCGCTTGACGGCACGATTACGCTCGGCAGCGATTATCAGCAGAAATAATGGGAGGTCATTACGATGAAAGTATCTGACGGCATGAACTATGCGCCCAAAGGCAAGGCGCAGCCCGTCGTGAAGCCGGGTGAATTTATCTTTTCTGCCGCGCACCTTGACCACGGGCACATCTACGGCATGACGAACGGCCTGCTGGAAGCGGGCGGCACGCTGAAGTACGTCTACGACCCCGATCCGAAGAAGGTGGAGGCGTTCGTGAAGGCGTACCCGCAGGTGAAAGTCGCCCGGAGCGAGGAAGAACTACTTAACGACAAAGAAACGAACATGGTCTGCGGCGCGGCGATTACAAACGAGCGCTGTGCGCTGGGGCTGCGCGCCATGCAGGCGGGCAAGGACTACTTCACCGACAAAGCGCCCTTCACCACCTTGGAGCAGCTGGACAGCGCCAAGAAGATGGTGGCGCAGACGGGCAAGAAGTACATGGACTATTACGGCGAGCGCCTGCATGTGGAAGGCGCGGTGCTGGCGGGCAACCTGATTGAGCAGGGCGCTATCGGCAAGGTCATCCATGTGGAGGGCTTCGGGCCGCATCGGCTGGGCGCGGCAGGGCGGCCGCAGTGGTTCTTTGAAAAGGAGAAGTACGGCGGCATCCTCTGCGATATCGGCAGCCACCAAATCGAGCAGTACCTGTTCTATGCGGGCGAGGAGGACGGCACAGTCTCCCGCAGCCGCATTGCCAACTACGCGCATCCGCAGTATCCGGAGTTGGATGACTTCGGCGACTGCGCCATCAACGGTGCAAACGGCACGACGTTCTACTTCCGCGTGGACTGGTTCACGCCGGACGGCCTGCGGACGTGGGGCGACGGGCGCACCATCATCATCGGCACGAAGGGGTACATTGAAATCCGCAAGTATGTGGATGTGGGCACGGAGCGCGACGGCGGCAACCATGTGTTCCTCGTCAACGACCAAGGCGAGCAGTACATCAACGCAACTGGCTTGACGGGCTACCCGTTCTTCGGTGATTTGATCCTGGACAGCCTGAACCGCACGGAAAACGCAATGACGCAGGCGCACGCCTTCAAGGCGGCGGAGCTGTGCCTGATTGCGCAGAAGCAGGCGGAAATGGTGTATCAAGCGAAATAATACTATTTCCGGATGAAAATACGCAAGCAGATGGCGCAGGTGAATCCGGAAATAGTATAAAGCAAAAAAGCAAGCCCGTCGGCTGCCTGTGATTTGTACAGGCGGTCGGCGGGCTTGGTTGGTTGTATACAATTGAGGGGACGGGGAATGGCGGTGCTTTTGAGGTGGTGAACTTTCGTGCTGCGGATGATGGTAGTGGGGAGCAGGGGGAATGTGCTCCTGATTGTCGCATGAAGTAGTTTGTGTCCGATGAAGAGCGGACAGGGGGTATTGTAGCACAAAAGGGTGGCGTTGTGGTGACGGTTAGGAGACTTTTGTTTTGGATTTCGTGCACTCGCAGGTAGTTGCATTTTCGGCGGGATAAAGGTCGCCGCCGCACATTTTGCACTTGATGAACATGGGTTTACTCATCCTTTTTCTTCCATCTAACAACATCGGCTGTTATATTCATCCTCATTGGCATATGATCAATTCTATACTCTGATTTATCAAATGCGCTAACCGCAACCGATTTTCTATCAAAAATATGGGAAAGATGTATGTCAGGAAAATAAATTCTTGTCTCGTACTGATATGCATACTCACAACGTTTGTGTAGCAATTCCGGGTAGTTGTCTGTCGGATTGATAAAGAACTCACCTCGTTCATCAATATCATACTGTATTCTATCTGCAAGGACACGATTAGCAAGAGCTTTTCTCTCCCTTCTTTGCTTTTTTAACATATTCTTCAATTCTTTATCTCGCATTTCCGCGATGCGATTAGCAAATGCTCTGGCTTGAAGAATAACGTATGTTGTTCTTCTGTCATCTGCCACTATAGATGAATTCCACTTGTTTGCAAACGCATCAAACAAACGCGCATCAAAGTTATGCCTTATTCTTGTTTTTCCTGAAGAAGGTGCTTCATTTACTGCATCAATGCACTGGTATCCATAAATGCAAAAAATCGGAACAGTTAAGGCACTTTTTCTTCTTAATAGAACATAATTTCCATCATTACTTTCCTCCAAATCGTCCTTTAATCTGGAACGCATTATAGTCAAACGTTTATCATCTTTTTTCAATCGAGCAAAATAACCTTCAAAACTATCTCCCTGCACTGTATCGCCAGTTGCTTGTGCTTGTTGGATAAATTTCCCCACGCATGAAAAACTAAAGTTTCCATTTACAAGAGAATCTATCCACCTTTGTTCCGAAAATTTTAAAAATATGATGTAATTGTCTGGTGGTATCACTTCAATCACCTACTTACGTCAATTATAAAAATCTTATTTTTCATGCTTTGAAAGTAATTTTCGTTGCTCTAATTGTTTAAGCAAATTTTGAACGTTTTTCCCGTTCGCCCCCGCCGCCAGCGCATCCACCTGCGCTGCAATCTCCCCGTCGATGCTCGTGGGCATCGGGTCGGCGAAGCGAATTTCCTCCGCAAGGCGCTTCATGTCCGCATCCCCCGATGCGGACAGCGCGTTCGCCTTCTGCCGGATGACCTTCCACGCGGCGGTGCTGTCCGCCATGTGCGCTTCGCTCTGCGATACCACCACGCGCGCGGCATCCTTCACCGTCAGGCAGATGCCCGTCACGGCGAAAATCAGCACCTCCGCCAGCACCGTCACCCACGCGGGGCAGAGCGCCGCCAGCCCCATCAGCGCAAAGCCGAGAACGACCTGTACCGCCAGCGCCACCGCGCCCACCTTGAAAATCGGCCAGCCCAGGATCTTGCTTTCCAAGCCATCCTTGCGGAACGCGGCATAGAACGTCCACGCCGCCAGCAGGAACATCAGCACGGTGCAGATAGCCGCAATCCACCACGATGCCGTCCGGCTGAACGGAATCAGCACCATCAGCACAAGTGCCACCACCAGAAGAATCCCCCAGATTGTCCATGCGTGCTTGCTCAGTTTCATTGCTTAGTCCTCCCGCTTCTTGCCGCAGTTCGGGCAGAATTTGCTGCTGATGTTCGCCTGTCCGCAGGCGCAGTTCCACGTTTCGGGCTTTTTCGCACCGCAATTCGGGCAGAATTTGCTCGTGATGCCCGCCTGCCCGCACGCGCAGTCCCACACTTCGGGCTTCTTCGCGCCGCATTCCGGCCAGAATTTGCTCGTGATGCCCGCCTTGCCGCAGGTGCACGTCCAGCCCTCGACGGCGGGAGCTTCCGGGGGCAAGGCGCTCTGCATCACCGGCTGAATCGCGTCCTTCGTCATGCCAATGACGCTGCCGACCGCGCCCAGCCCAACGCCTAACTGCATCGCGTCGCTCGCCATGCCGCTGATGCCGCCCGCCGCGCCGCCGTTGCGCATGGCTTCCAGACCCACCTGACGGCTCGTCTCCTGCTGGTAGGTGTAGCCCTTCATGCGCATCTCCTGCGCCTCAGCTTCCGCCTGCATCCGGTAGATGTCCGCCTGCGCCTGACCCGCGATTCGCGCCGCGTCGGCATCGCCCTGCGCGGTGATGGTTTTCAGGCGGGCTTCCGTCTGCGCCTCCACTGCCTTGCGCTCGAACGCGGCTTCCGCCTCGGCTTTGCGGATTTCCTCGTCGCGCGTTTTCAGGTACAAATCCGCGTGCTGCTGCTTCATGCGGCGGAAATTCGGGTCATCGTCCGGCGTGACGATGTTGCTGACGTAAAATTCCGCCACTTCCAGCCCGTACGATGCCAGTTCCGCGTTGATGGCGTCGCGCAGACCGCGGCTGATGGTGTCGAGGTGCTCGTCCAGCTCCAGGACGGAAATGTGGTTGCTCTTGATGATTTTCGCCAGATTCGCCTTCACCTGCGTCATGATGAGCGTGCGGAAGTACCCCAGCCCGTTCTGGTCAAAGACTTCCTCCTGCTTCAGCCCCGCTGCCGTGCCGACGACGCGGATGAGCAGCCGCCGCGCGTCGCTGACCCGCAGGTTAAACGCGCCCGACGCTCCCAGTTCCACATGGATGCCCGTCACCGGGTCAAACATGCCGACTTTGCTCGGCGTGCCCCACTTGATGCCCAGTTGCGTCGTCAGGTTGACGAAGTAGACCTCCGCGCGGAAGGGCGTGCCCTGCGTCGGCAGCTGGTAGATGCTGTTCATCTTGGGGAGCGTGGCGGTTTCCAGCGTGTAGCGCCCCGCGCCGAAGGAATCCAGCGCTTCGCCGTTGCGGAAGAACACGGCTTCCTGACTTTCGTGCACAATCAGCTGCGTTCCCGTGGTGAAATCCGTCAGCGGGTGCTTCCACACAATCGTCTGATTGTCGCCCTCATAGCGGATGACCGCCGGAATGCCCTCCGCACGCACCTGCGCCTTCTTCACTTCCGCCTGTACGTCGTTCACCGCACCGCAGACGGGGCAGTCCACCTCGTCCACCGTGCTGTCCGCGTTCAGCTGGCAGCCGCACCGATGGCAGCGGAACGACACGGCCTCCCCGACCATCAGCGCCGATTGGCACACCGGGCAGCGGGCATCCCACCCCGTCGGCTTGGTCGAAAACGACCTGATTGCCGCAGGACGGGCACTTGCGGCTGGCTAACCTTTCGGTTTTGACATCAATGATATTGCCGCACGCGCAACGGACGCGGCGGCTTGCGAACAGGCCCGTGCTGGCCTGCACATACTGGTGGCAGACGGGACAGGCGATAACGAATTTACTCATAACGGCAGTTCCTCCTCTATCTCATTCCTCATGCTGGAAATTGCGCATGTGAAAGGAAAACATTCCACTTTAATTATACTGCATAGGTGTGCGCTTTGCGACTTAAATTATGCACTTTTGAATACATCGAGAAACGTATCCATATCTTCGCATAGGTTAGTAAATCGCTGATTTACCTCTTTTATATCCGGGACAGACATTTCATGAACAATTGAATCACGCAACTTTTTTGCAGATTTAGCTCCTCGTTTATCGTCTGAAGAAAACACTCTTCTAATCACGTCTTCTGGAACAGTTACGCCTGCATCTTGGCAAGCTGCCTTTACTGATAAGAACCTAATTTTTTCCTCTTTATATTCAACTGTTTTTTGGGATTCTTTCTTTTGATGATAGCCAACAAGCAACAGTTTACACGCAAGTTCACATTGCATGTACTTTTCCAGAAAAATATTTTTATTTCTCCGAACCTGCGAATTGCTCAACAGGCTATTAACGCCTGTAAGTCGCTTGCTTACTTGTTTCTTTACATTCGTTTTCATTTATTTTCCTCCAGCGTGACGGGGAAAAGGCGTTTCTTGTTACTGCACATCCTTTTCCCCACCACTTTTCTGTTACAAACAACCATACTATTTAGCCTTATGGTGCTAACACGTCCGCTTCAATGTTCACCCACAAAGCGGGGCGGACAGAAGCGGAGTCACTGCCGACACTGAGGTCGTAGAGAGAACCGTCGGCGAACACGTACGCGGCACTGCGCTGATCGCTACCGGGCGACCGCAGCCACCACCACCCGGCAGCAGTTCTATCAGCAGTCTCGTTGGAATTGCTTGTCAATCCTCCCTGTGCAATCGCGTATGCCGTCGGTGCTACGCGCGACTTCGTGTTGCTGCTGTTATCATACGTTACACCAAAATACTTGTTGGCTTCCGCGTAACTCAGCAGGAACACCTTATCCTGCGTATTTTTCCAACCGTTCGTACTCCATCCGCTGTAACACTGATTTTTGCTGTTATCCACGTTCGTCGTCAGAATTGCCGCCTGTTCAGCACTGCTGAACGCCTTGTTGTAAAACGTGCCATTCAGCCACGTCCGCAGGGTGCAGGTTTCCCATGTAACGCTGGTAGTGTCTTTGTTATACCGCTGTGCATCCAGCCCGTAACGACTAATCAGCAATGCTTTATTCCCGTCCCGCGCCAGCACAAGCCACTCAATCGGCGTTGCATCGTTTCCTGCTTTTGTCTGCGGGTACGTCCCGAAACTGACGTAATTGCCGACAGCAAACTTCGCGTCGCGTGCTGCTGCTATCATATTATCATCTTTTTCCAGCAGTTTGTCAACATCCTTATACCCTTGAATGCTAATTAGGATTCTTGCTGCATCGTCATAATTCTTCGCACTTAGAAGCGCTTTTCCCTGCTGATATTTCGTTTCTGCAATCTGCTCATTCGCGTCGCTATACTCCCCCAACTCCGCAAACGCAGCAATTGCATCGTCATACTGCCCGTTCTCACGCAACGCCACCGCCCGCTGGTACTTATTATTCGGAATAACCCGCGTCACCACAAACCAGCCCACTACACACGCAATCAGCACCACCAGCACAAAAGCGACCGTCAATCTTTTATTTTTCCGCTCTTTTGCTTTTCTTTCCTTCTCCTCCGCGTTCCTGCATTCCTCATACCGCTGCTCAGCTTGCTTCCGCAGTTCCTCCACGTCGCGGTAGCCGTTCAGCCCCTCGCGTGCCAGCATCCTAATTGCCTTTTCCCACTTGAAGCTGAAGTTTCCTTTTTCAGCTTCCTGCATTGCCTCCACAGCATCATTGTAGACGGTTTCGCGGGCGTTCTCCGCGTCCTGCAAGCACTGCTCCGCCCGCTGCTTCGCGTCCTTGTAGCCCGGAATCTGCCCAAACTGTTTGGCGAGAGCTTCCAATTCCGCCGCATCCATCAAATCGGGCATTCCGATTGCCGCTCTCCTTGCGCTTGCTTTTTCGTAAATCACCTTCTGCCGCGCCTGTTCCGCCAGCACAAGGCACTGCTGGGCGCGCGCTTCTTCTCCCTTGATTTGCCCAAACATCGCCGCCGCGACTTTCAGCATGCCTTCGCTCACGTCGCGCGGGGCGTTGTCCGCCGCCATCTGCGCCAGCGTGTTCCGGATGCTCTGGTAACCCGCCAAGTGCCACGACGCGCCCTCCTCCGCGCTGTAATCGGTGGATTCGCTGCCTTCCGTCAGGCAATTCGTCCGGTAAGCCTTCAGCGCGTCGTCCATCTTCGCACGGCTGCCGCGCCCGACTGCTACCGCACAGGCGCAGTCAATCGCCAATTCGTGGCAGTGCTCCTCCACCCGCGCCCGCACGCTCGCCATATAGCCCTCGTATTTCTGCTTCTGTGCCGCCGACGCAAAGCGAACCGCCTTCTGCCAGTCGCCGCGCATGTCCACGCAGTAATTCAGCGCGCCAAGGTCGCTTTCCTTGCGGCAGCCCGTTTCAGCGCACACCTTGCCCATGTAGGCTTCGGCGCACTCCGGGTCAATGTCCAGCACGCGGTCGTAGTATTCGCGCGCACTCGCGGTGTCGCCGTCCTCCAGGAACAGCGCGGCACGCTTGAGCAGGCTCGTCACGCCCGGCGCATTGGTTTCCACCGTCGCAGTCTCCACGCGCACCACCTGCGGCGTGCTCGTCGGCTGCTGCATCACCTTCTGCACCCCGCGCAGCAAGTCCTGCATGAAGCCGATTTTGCTCATGTCCTGACTTTGCAGCATCGACAGTTCTTCCGGCAGGTCGTACGGATCCATATCCCGATAGCACGGAATCAGCAGCCGCTTGTGGTCGCGCTTCATCAGCGACAGATAGCGGCTCCACTCGTTTTTCACCCACACGGCGTTGTAATACTCATAGTCCGTGCCGAAGGCCAGCATGATTTTGGCGCTATGTAAAGCCGCGAAAATATACGGTTCATACTCCGTGCCCAGCTTGTCCTCCAGTGAAATGCGGCTGAAAAACACACGGTAACCCTTCTCCGTCAGCGCGTCGTACACATCCTGCGCGATCACGCTGTCCACGGTGCGCTGGCCGTCCTCGGCAGTCTCCTTATAGCAGATGAAAATATCGTAGGGCGGCTCTTTGCCGGACACCTCCACGATGCCCCGGCGCAGCTCTTCGATGGCCTTGGCCTCGTCACGATAGACACGCCGCGCCACGGCGTCGGCGTTCTCCAGTGCCTGCTCAAAGTCGCTGTCCTCCATCACGCTGTCAAAGCTGGAGCGGTGGCAGGTGGGAATCTTCTTTCCTGTGGCGGGGTCATCCACATACTCGATGCCGTAGCGGCACAGCACAAGACCCCAGTAGGCCTCGGCCTCCGTGGGGAAGTCCGCCACGATGCTCTCATACACACCGGCGGCCTTGTCGAACTCGCAGGCAAGGCGCAGCCGGTTGGCGCGGGCGAATAGTGTCAGCTTTTTTTCATTGTCAGCGGCGGGTACCGTCTGCTGAGAACCACAGTATTCGCACACGGCGACGCTGCTGCCCTCAATCAGCTCCAGATCTCCACCACACATTTTGCATTTGATAACAGACATGCTCTTTCTCCCCCTCGTTTATTTCTGTGGACGGTCAGTTCCGTCCTGTCGTTCTGAAACTTCCATGTGTTCCAATGCGAACTCGAAGCACTTGACCATGATCTCGTTGCGGGTGCAGCCTACATACTTGGCGATAGCGTCAATGTTGCGAATCATATCCTTGGGCAGACGCATGGAGATCACAGCAGACTCCTCCGTATACTTTTTCGGCTGAATGATCAGTTTTGGCACAGCCATAGCAACACCTCCCGGGTGGTCGAAATTACGCACATTGATTATACTACGATTGTATTCTGCTGACAATATGCGCGGAGCATAGGGTGGCGAATAATGGGAAAATTCGGCGAATGATACATAAAAGCCACTCTAATTTGTGCATATTTAACGCCATGCGTCCGGAGCCGAATTGACGATAAGAAAGAACGGCACGAAGGAATACCCTTCGTGCCGTTCACTGTTTTGCATTTTCTGATTTGCGTTTGTTCTTACATTTTGTCTCTGTTTACAAAATCTTCCCTAATAGCCTTCAGAGCGTCTTTCTCGGAGAGCTTTCCTGCAAGGTACGCACCCCGTGCTTCCGCTGCATTTTCCAACCACTCATAATACTCCGCATAGCTCAGATCCCTTTTGGACGCTTTTTTATTTGGATCCAGCGCACGCTCATAGCGCTTGTACATCCGCTGCTTTGCACGGTCAAATTCCTCCACGACCTTTTTATTCTGCGCCTGCAGCTTATGCTTTAATGCGGGGCCCAAGTCCTTGCATGTTTTATCGTCCTTCAGTACTCTGTCGCAATACAAGGTTTTCTTGGCGGTCTTTGGAATGAAGTATCTGCCGCAGCATTCACACAATGCTACGCGCGGTTCGGCAGCGATAAAGTGGAGTACCAGAAACGTGTAGTAGTCAGCCGCAGAACGGAACAGATACTCTGGGGTATGCAGATTTGAAAAGCTGGAAATCTGTGTGAATTCTACCTCCTGCAAGCTCCGGTATTTCTTGTCCAGATCGATGGGGACATGGAAGCGCATATCCCGCAGGATGTTGTTCACGGAAAACTGTGTAAGCATTACCGCGGACAATTCTGAAATGATTTTCTCCACGGCAGTCACGGGATATGTGCCGCTCCCGTCAGCAGCGGGGATTCGGTCTTCCATGATGGTTCTCGTAAGCGTTCCATATAGGGGATCGTCTTCTTCAAACTCCTCGATCAAATCCTGCACCGTATCCTGTATGAACTCAAATACGCGCATATCGACGGTATCCTTCCCGTCGCCGTCCTGCGTGACCAGATATGCAGCGGACAGCCGGATGCGATCTACGATAAAGGCATAGAAATCAAAAATGAGTTCAGAGAACAGGATGACCTCGTCATTCAGCGTTGTCGCCTCCAATTCTGTCTCGCCAGATATGGAAACCGACGTGCGTTTCAGACTTCCGTCGTTACCCAGCGTGACATATAGGCCGAGTTTTCTCTCCATTGGCGTACCTTCCCGTTTTGTCCACAAGTGATCTTTCTTCGCAGCGGAGAAAGATCACTTTTTCATGTATAGCGTCCTGCATTCATTATACCATGAACACACTGGGTCGTACAGAAAAATAAACTTTAGATTGGAGATGATATGCATGACGCATCAACAACTGCAAACCATCGACGCGGACACGCTGCTGTCCACTACATTGCCGCCCACACGGTTCATCA
>ERZ1107006.1956-NODE-1956-length-16198-cov-6.169052_pt1 | contig 16198 bp, 14 predicted proteins | sample MGYA00403696_ERZ1107006 | MGnify/ENA primary metagenome ERZ1107006 (study PRJEB35170, sample SAMEA104062441) | human gut metagenome | biome: human gut; feature: human-associated habitat; material: faeces | place: Denmark | collected 2012-08-13 ...
AGCATCCGTAAAGCGGCAAAGCCGCTAACGGCTGCCCTACCTTACCGTCGCGGAGGATTTGCCACTTTATCGACAGTCTCTCCCCGGCGGGAGACCGCCGGGGGGACAGGAACTTAGAATATACGATATGAATGAGCATACGTTTTTTGAGTGGAAACGCTCCGAAAGACTGACGGCGGCGCTGGCACTGGTGTTCTGCCTGCTGGGTTTGGGGCTTCAACGCCTGCCGGGGGTGAGCTTTTCCGGAAAGCTGAGCTGGGGACTGGCGCTGGTCTGTCTGGTGCTGCTGGGCCTGAGCCGGCTGAGCCGCCGCCACCGGGGATGGAAGATTTTGCTGCGGATCGCCCAAATAGGACTGGCGGCGCTGGTTCTGGGCTTGTCGGCGGTGGAGGTCTGGGTCATCCGGGCCGGCCACCGGGACGAGTCAGCCCAACCGACGGACGCGGTGATCGTTCTGGGGGCCGGGGTCAACGGTACCACGCCCTCCGTGGCCCTGCAAACCCGCATCGACGCGGCGGAGCGGTATCTCAAGGCGCATCCGGATATCCCGGCGGTGCTGTCCGGGGGACAGGGGCCGGGAGAGGATATCTCCGAGGCCCGGGCTATGTATGACGCGCTGACGGACCGGGGCATTGACCCGGAGCGGCTGATCTTAGAGGAGCAGTCCGCCAATACCCGACAGAACCTGCAAAATTCTCTGGCGCTGCTGCCGGATGACTACCATAAAACAGTGGCCATCGTCACCAACGATTTCCACATGGGGCGGGTGCGGCTGCTGCTGAACGCCGCCGGACCCGGCAGGGTGGTGCAGGTCCCGGCGAAGCTGCCGTGGTGGTGGCTCAGCGCCAACTATTACCTGCGGGAGAGCTTCGCCGTGGTGAACGATCAGGTGGTGCGGCCTCTGTTGGCTTAAAATTTTTAAAAATTTTTTGGAAAAATGTGCAACAAAATCGGTGTTCAAATCGTCTTATAGGTACAGGAACAAAAAACGCTCCAAGGGGCGCTGAAGGAGTCATGTGTGTATGAAAGGAGAAGCACGCACTATGGAAACGACAATGACCAGGGAACCGATCTGGAAGCTGTGGGTAGATACCCAGCGCCGTGTGGTGTCCTTTCATGAGGAGGCCGGTTCTCAACTGATGGAATTCCGGGACCGGGAGATGTTTTTGCGGTGTATCGACGGATACACGGCCCAGCTCTACCGGTATCAGTGACATGAAGTTTATCAAGCGGGTATGACCTTCCGCCATCAGCGGAAGGTCATACATTTTCCGTGGAAAAACCGGAAAAATACGGTTGACAAACGGCGGAAATGTGATATGATAACCGAGTAACTGGATATTTGGCGAAGAAAAGGAAGAGTAGCCGGTCGAAAGTCTGTAAAGAGAGCCGCCGTTTGGTGCGAGGCGGACAGGCGCGGCGGTGAAAATCACCTTGGAGCCTCCTGCTGAAAGACGACGCGAGTAAGCGTGGACGTGTGACGGGCGTTATTCCGTCAGCCTGTAATGGCAGGCGTGAGTGGCCGCGCTCCGCAAGGGGACCGGCAAGAAGAGTGGTACCGCAGAGTGTTTTCAAACGCTTTGTCTCTGTATTCAGAGACAGAGCGTTTTTTATTTTGCCGCAAAGGAGGTCTGCCGATGAACTGCCCCGGCTGTGGAAAAGCGATGGAAAATGGCTTTATGCACACCCAGAAGTATCCCTTCTGGACCCAGCAGGAACTGCGATTTTTTAAGGGGCCTACGGATCAGGTCGATCTCGGCCCGATAGGGGACGATACCACATCTATGTTTACAAGGAACCCCTTTCCGGAGTTCCCGGACACCATGATTTGCCGGGATTGCCGGTTGGTGGTGTTCCGCTGCAATATGATCGATAAAAGCAAAAAGTAAGACTTACAATATAAAAGGAGACGCATCATGGATTACAACAAGACCATCAATCTGCCCAAGACCGACTTCCCCATGCGGGCGGGTCTGCCCAAGCGGGAGCCGGAGATGCTCAAGCGCTGGGAGGACATGGACCTCTACAACGAGCTGCTGAAGAAGAACGAGGGTAAGCCCCGCTTCTCCCTTCACGACGGCCCTCCGTTCTCCAACGGCAGCCTCCACATGGGCCACGCCCTGAACAAGTCCCTGAAGGACATCATCGTCCGGTCCTACGCCATGCGCGGCCGGTACACACCCTATATCCCCGGCTGGGATAACCACGGTATGCCCATCGAGAGCGCCATCATCAAGGAGCAGAAGCTCAACCGCAAGGCCATGAGCGTGTCTGACTTCCGTACCGCCTGCCACGCCTATGCCGAAAAGTATATCGGCATCCAGATGGAGGGCTTCAAGCGCCTGGGCGTGGTGGCCGACTGGGAACACCCCTACAAGACCATGAACCCCAGCTTTGAGGCCGAGGAGGTCAAGGTCTTTGGCGAGATGTACAAGAAGGGCTACATCTACAAGGGCCTGAAGCCCGTGTACTGGTGCTACCATGACGAGACCGCTCTGGCTGAGGCTGAGATCGAGTATCAGGATGATCCCTGCACCACCGTGTATGTGAAGTTCCCCATGCATGACGATCAGGGCAAGCTGAGCCATCTGGACAAGTCCAAGCTGAACTTCGTGATCTGGACCACCACCATCTGGACCCTGCCCGGCAACCTGGCCATCGCGCTGCATCCCTCCGAGAGCTATGCCGTGGTGAAGAACAACGGCAACGGCGAGATGTATATTATGGCTGAGGCCCTCACCGACAAGGTGATGGGCGTGGCGGGCATCTCCGATTACGAGATCGTGGAGACTCACGAGGGCGCCTTCTTTGAGAATATGCTGGCGGACCATCCCTTCCTGCCAAAAACCAGCCGTCTGGTGCTGGCCGACTATGTTACCATGGATTCCGGTACCGGCTGCGTCCACACCGCACCCGGCTTCGGCGCGGATGACTACCAGACCTGCAAGCGCTACGGCATGGACATGGTGGTGCCTGTGGACGATCAGGGCCGCCACACCGACTATGCCGGCAAGTACGCCGGGATGGTGGTGGAGGAGTCCAACCCTGTCATCCTGAAGGATATGAAGGAGTCCGGCGCTCTGCTGGCCAGCGAGGAGATCGTCCATAGCTATCCCCACTGCTGGCGCTGCAAGCACCCCATCATCTTCCGCGCCACGCCCCAGTGGTTCTGCTCCGTGGACGCCTTCAAGGACGAGGCCTGCGCCGCCTGCGACGAGGTCCGCTGGGTCCCCGGCTGGGGTATCGACCGCATGAAGAGCATGATCCGGGAGCGTGCCGACTGGTGCATTTCCCGCCAGCGCCGGTGGGGTCTGCCCATCCCTGTGGTGTACTGCAAGGACTGCGGCAAGCCTGTGGTGACCGATGAGACCATCGCCGCCATTTCCGAGATGTTCGGCAAGGAAGGCTCCAACGCCTGGTTCGATAAGGACCCCGCCGATTTCCTGCCCGCCGGTATGACCTGCCCCCACTGCGGCGGCAAGAGCGGCTTCGAGAAGGAGACCGACACGCTGGACGGCTGGTTCGACTCCGGCTCCACCCACTTCGCGTCCATGAAGCGGGACCAGGGCTTCTGGCCTGCCGATATGTATCTGGAGGGCCTTGACCAGTACCGCGGCTGGTTCCAGTCCTCTCTGCTGACCGCCGTGGGCGCCTTCGGCAACGGTGCGCCCTTCAAGGAGTGTGTCACCCACGGCTGGACCGTGGACGGCGAGGGCAAGGCCATGCACAAGTCTCTGGGCAACGGCGTGGACCCCGCTGACATCTTCAACAAGTACGGCGCGGACATCCTGCGTCTGTGGGCGGCTTCTGCCGATTACCACGCCGACGTGCGCTGCTCCGACGCCATCTTCAAGCAGCTCTCTCAGAACTACCTGAAGTTCCGCAACACCGCCCGGTACTGCCTGGGCAACCTGGACGGCTTTGATCCCAACAATCTGGTGGCTCCCGCCGACATGCTGGAGCTGGATCGCTGGGCCGTCACCCGTCTGAACGCCCTGATCGAAAAGTGCGCTCAGGCGTACAATGACTACGAGTTCCTGGTGGTGACCCACGCCGTCAACGATTTCTGCGTGGTGGAGCTGTCCAACTTCTATCTGGACATCATCAAGGACCGGCTGTACTGCGATGAGACCGACGGTCTGGCCCGCCGCAGCGCCCAGACGGCTCTCTACCTGATCCTGGATACCATCACCAAGATCATGGCTCCCATCCTGTGCTTCACCGGTGACGAGATTTGGCTGGCTATGCCCCACAAGGCGGGGGACGACGACCGGAACGTGCTGTTCAACGATATGAACGGTGTGTTTGCCGACTATGCCCTCTCCGCTGACGAGATGACCAAGTGGGAAAAGATCATCGAGGTCCGCGACGCCGTCAACGGCGCGCTGGAGACCGCCCGTGCCGAGAAGAAGATCGGCAAGAGTCTGGAGGCCGATGTGGCCCTGACCGTCCCCGCTGAGGACGCCTTCCTGGCGGAGATGGACAGCGCCGCTCTGGCGGATCTGCTGATCGTCTCCAAGGTGGAGGTCACTGTGGGCGGCGAGTTGGCGGTTTCCGTCAGCGAGGCTGCCGGTACCAAGTGCCCCCGCTGCTGGAAGCACAGCACCGCAGCGGACGAGAACGGCCTGTGCCCCCGCTGCGCCAGCGTGATCGCAAAGTGCGCTGACTTCGGCGAGGTCTAAGCGTCTTATCCAATTCAAAAGTATACGAAACACCCCCAGTGTGCATCCGCGCACCGGGGGTGTTTTTGCTTGGGGGGGGGACAATAGCGGAACGGCGTGACTGAGCAGCTGGAAAAAACGAATTGATCTATGATCGAGAGAGAACGTCCGGGTAGAAAGTGGTTCGGACTTTTCTCGCATATTTCAAAGCCGCGGTAGACTTGTTATAGACTTTGTGGTATCATAAGTATGAAAAAAGAGCGGCAAATCGAAAGCCATGGAGGCGGCGCTATGCGTAAAATGACAGTAAAACAAGCCAGAAAAGTGAGAGACGCGCTGATGATTGGCGGTACCATAATTGTGCTGCTGGCATATTTTTGGAAACCTTTCGTTTGCGTTGGCGTTATAGTAGGACTTTCGGGCTTGATTCCACATTTCCTTTATAACAGATGTCCCCATTGTGGCAAGCAACTTTACAGAAATGAGGGAAAGTATTGTCAGTATTGCGGGAAACCACTTGATGACTAAATTTAAAATTTACCGAACTGATAAAATCCCATCAGAAACGAAAAGGCACGTTTCTGTACGCTGTTATCGAGAGTCACGCGTCCCGGACCGGATCATTTGGCCCTAGCGAGGCTTTGCCGCGAATATCAATAAACCCTCCGTATGCGCTACGTCATGCGGAGGGCTTTGTGTTTTATGAACTCCGGGTGTCGTTCCGGGGATACTTCTTATGCTGCGGAGTCAAAGGCTTCTTCCATCAGGAAGATGGTGCCGTCCTTTCCGCTTTCCACAATGGCGTACTGGCGGAGGGCACCGTCCGCGTCCACATAGGAGACGCCCCGGTTGGGGATCGTTTCCACAAAGGGAATGGCCAGCAGGAGGGGACGGTCCGGGGAAAGGGCATCCGCCGTGTAGAGGTCATCCTCGCGGGTGAGCGTGAGCTGGTCGCCGCCCTCCCGGAAACCTACGATGAAATAGTGGAAGTCCGTGACGGAACGGGTGGGCAGGAGTACGATCTCCGCCATGGGGTCCGCCTCCCGGTAAGCGTCATAGCCGCCCTCTGCCAGACCGGCATCCTCTGCGGGAAGGACGGAGAGGGCCTCGCCTTCTAAGGCGGGGGGTTCGGTCTGGGCGGGAGGCTCGGATGGCTCTGCCTGCTGGGGCGACTGCTCCGGGGCGTGATCTGCTGGTTGGCCGCAGGCTGCCAGACACAGCAGCAGGGAAACGGCCATCAACAGGGTCAGGATGCGTTTCATGGGATCACTCCTTTACAAGCGGGAAAGCTCAGTCCTTGTCCTTGGCGGCTTCGATGGCCTTGACCTCCTTCAAGGTCCAGCCGGAAACCGTCAGGTCGGCGGCCATCACCGGGTCCACAGGGACAGCCAGATACATATTGTTGCCATAGGTATAAGCGCCGGAGGTGACGCCGATGACCTGACCGTGGGCGTTCATCAGCGCGCCGCCGCTGCTGCCCCGGGAAATGTCGGCGGAGTTGACAATGCAGGGCAGGGCATAACGGTCCAGCTCATGAGCGGTGGAGCCGATGATGCCGGAGCTGATGGCCAGCCCCAGACCCAGAGGGTTGCCGATGGCGTACACCGGATCGCCGGGGCGGATGTCCGCCGTGCCCACCAGATCCAGATGGTTGAAGGCGGAGGTGGTGCGGCGGGACTGATTGGTCCGGGAGACCTTGATCACGGCGATGTCGATACCGGTATCATAGTAGAGGACCCGCTCCACCTCGTAGGTTTCTCCGTTGAGGAGGGTGGCGGTGGCCTTGATGGAATCTTCGATGGAGTGATAGTTGGTGACGGCCAGACCGTCGGCGCTGATGAAGAAGCCGCTGGCGTCGGCGGAGGAGACCTCATCGTGGACCTGCTCCTCTGTCTCATACAGGCTGAGCTGGAAGGCGGCGGAGAGGTAGCGGTCCGCCAGCTGGCGGGCGGTATAGTCCTTGTTCAGCAGCCCCAGAGCGTTGGCGGCAGAGGCGGTGCAGACGCCGAGGTCCATTAGGCGGGAGAGCACCGTGGTCTCCGTTTCCTTATAACAGAAATCCAGAGCGTCATAAATGGATTCCGCCAGATCGCCCATGGAGAGGATGCCGATTAGCTGGCGGCCGGTGAGTCCGATCCGCCAGGCGAAGGCTGCGGCGTCGGAGATATCAAAGTCCCCGGTCTTGTCGCTGTAGCCCAGCATCCGCAGCAGCATAGCACACCAGGCGTCGGCGTTCAGGTGACCGTTGGGATCAAACTGTACGTTGCTGACGCCGGAGATCCAGCCCCGGCGGTTGGCGTAGTTCACAGCGGTGCGGGCCCAGTCCGGCACATCCCGGAAACCGGCAAACCAGCCGTCGGTGTCCGGCTTTTTCTCGCCGCCGGCCAGACGGACCAGCAGCACGGCGGCCTGAGCACGGGTGGCGGGCTTCGTCAGATCCCGACTGGGATCTTCGGAGAGCAGATGCAGCACCGTCAGGGCATCGGCCCGGCGGGCAGCATCCCCGGTCTGGGCGCTGGCCATGGGGACGGCGCAGATGAGAAGCATCACCGCGCACAGCGCGGATAACAGTCGTTTTTTCATGAAAAAGGCTCCTTTTGGATTTGGTGGCCTACATTGTAGCACCGAATGGACCGGATTGCAAGACGCCGGAGCGTTAGGCAAAAGAGGTGGAGATGGACAGTAGACAGCGATCAAAAAAACTGGTATGATAAACATATCGAGAAAATAAGCTTAACTTTTATAATAAAGGAGTGACTTGAAATGGAACTGAAAGACATTTTGAGCAAGTGCGATCACACGCTTCTGGCCCAGACGGCCACCTGGGACGAGATCAAGGCCATCTGCGATGACGGCATGAAGTACGGCTGCGCCAGTGTGTGCATCCCCGCCAGCTATGTGAAGCAGGCGGCGGAGTATGTGGCGGGCAAGCTGCCTATCTGCACCGTCATCGGCTTCCCCAACGGCTACGACACCACTGCGGCCAAGTGCTTTATGGCCACCGACGCCGTGAACAACGGTGCGGAGGAGGTGGATATGGTCATCAATCTCGGCTGGGTGAAGGACCGGAAGTGGGAGGATCTGCTCTCGGAGATCAAGGCCATAAAGGAAGCCTGCCATGGCAAGCTGCTGAAGGTCATCATCGAGTGCTGCTTCCTCACCGACGAGGAGAAGATCAAGCTGTGCGAGATCGTCACCGCCTCCGGCGCGGACTACATCAAGACCTCCACCGGCTTCGGCGGGGGCGGCGCCACCCGTGAGGACGTGGCCCTGTTCGCCAAGCACGTGGGGCCCAACGTGAAGATCAAGGCTGCCGGCGGCATCGCCAATTTGCAGGACGCGGAGGATTTCATCAATCTGGGGGCTTCCCGTCTGGGCACCAGCCGCATCGTGAAGGCCGTAAAGGCCATGGAAAAATAAAAGGAGGATACTATGGGAACGCCGCATAATGAAGCCAAGAAGGGCGATTTCGCCAAAACCGTACTGATGCCCGGAGACCCCCTGCGCTCCAAGTTCATCGCGGAGACCTTCCTGACGGATTTGAAGCTGGTAAACAACGTCCGGGGCGTTCAGGGCTATACCGGCCTGTATAAGGGCGTGCCGGTGAGCGTCATGGCCTCCGGCATGGGTATGCCCTCCATCGGTATTTATTCTTACGAGTTGTATACCCAGTATGATGTGGAGAATATCATCCGGGTGGGCAGCGCCGGAGCCCTGCGGGCAGATCTGGAGCTGGGCAGCGTGGTGGCCGGTCAGGGCGCCTGCGCCAACTCCGCTTATCTGGAGCAGTATGAGCTGGGCGGCACCTTTGCCCCCATCGCGGACTTTGACCTGCTGATGGCAGCAGTGGAAAGCGCCAAGGAACTGGGTGTGAAGATGCCGGTGGGCAACCTCTATTCCTCCGACACCTTCTACGATGCCGCCGGACGGAACATGCGCTTCCAGAAGATGGGCGTCATGGCGGTGGAGATGGAGGCTGCGGCCCTGTACTGCAACGCTGCCTACACCGGCAAGCGGGCGCTGGCCATCTGCTCCATCTCCGACAATCTGGTGACGGGGGAGGAGCTGTCCCCGGCGGACCGGCAGAACACGTTCACCAACATGATGAAGATTGCGCTGGAAGTCGCCGTGAAGATGGCGGACTGAGGCCGATAGACTGTTAACGCTTCCTGAAGGGAACACCCCGCCCGATCCCGGGCGGGGTGTCCTTTTATGCGTGAAAGATATGGCAAAATTGAAAACAATTCGGGTTTCTTATTGCATTGCCCGGGTGAAATTGTTATAATGACATAGGCCCTTGAGGTCGACCCTTTTAAAGAGCTTGCACCCGGCTTCCGAAGCCATACATAGGCTGTGATCCCTCCGGGGAACACGGCACGGTGCGTTTCAGAGCGGGAGCGGACGTTAAAAGGAGAAAACATGAAAGAGGTAGATTCCAATGAAGAAGTTTCTTGCTTTGACTCTGGCATTGGTCATGTCTCTGTCCCTGGTAGCCTGCGGCGATAAGAAGACCGACGATACCAAGACCGATGCACCTGACCAGACCGAGCAGCCTGCTGAGAACGAGGGCGCCTATAAGGTCGCAATGATCACCGACTACGGTGACATCACCGACCAGTCCTTCAACCAGACCACCTATGAGGCCTGCAAGGCGTTTGCCGAGGACAACAGCATCGAGTTCAGCTACTTCAGGCCCGCCGGCGATAACACCGCCGACCGTGTCGCCATGATCGAAAAGGCCGTTGACGAAGGCTTCAACGTCATCGTCATGCCTGGCTACGCTTTCGGCGGCGCCATCGTTGAGGCCGCTCCCGAATTCCCCGATGTGAAGTTCATCGCGCTCGACGTCGCCGCCGGCGACCTGCTCGAGACCGCCGTTGCCAAGGCTGGTGAGTCCTATGACTTCAACCCCAGCAACTGGGACCTGAACAAGTATGTTGATATGAGCAACGTGTACTGCGCTGTGTACCAGGAAGAGCTGTGCGGCTACATGGCCGGTTACGCTGCTGTGAAGCTGGGCTACAAGAACCTGGGCTTCCTGGGCGGCATGGCTGTTCCCGCTGTTGTCCGTTATGGCTACGGCTTCGTGCAGGGCGTTGACGCCGCTGCCGCCGATCTGGGCCTGACCGATGTGACTGTAAACTATGTCTATGGCGGCCAGTTCTTCGGCGACGCTGACATCACCGCTGTGATGGATACCTGGTATGCCGGCGGCACTGAGGTCGTCTTCGCCTGCGGCGGCGGTATCTACACCTCCGCTGTGGACGCTGCCAAGAAGGCTAACGCCAAGGTCATCGGCGTGGACGTTGACCAGGCTGGCGTCATCGCTGGCTACGCCGGCGTGGAAGGCATGACCGTCACCTCCGCTATGAAGGGTCTGTATCCCACCACCTATGACACCCTGACTGACGTTATCGTCAACGGCAACTGGGATGCTTACAAGGGCAAGATCGCTACTCTGGGTCTGGTGTCCGGCGATGATCCCGAGCTGAACTATGTCCAGATCCCCATGGGTGAGGGCACTCAGTGGTCTGACAGCTTCACGCAGGATGACTACAAGGCCATGGTGAAGGATATGTTCGACGGCAAGATCACCGTTTCCAACGATGTGAGCAAGGCTCCCTCTGACTTCGCCACCGTGATCGCTGTGGAGGACCAGGGCGCTATCAAGGGCTAAGCGCAGAGCACAAATCCATACGTGAAAAGGAACGTCCGAAAGGACGTTCCTTTTTTATCTGCCAAAAGAAGGAGGTACGGAAAACCATTGGCACCCTGGTGGAATGGGGCATTTCGGATGTTGAAGCGGCTGGCAGTCTTTTCGGGAACAGTTTGCGGAAAGCGGACGAGTCTCCCGATGGAAGCGCCCTGAGGAGACCACTCTTCAAAAAAATGATTCCGGCCGTCGATTTGCCTTTCTTTTTGAGCGGAGTTATAGTATACTGAATATAATACTGGATGTGAGGGCAATATGCCGCTGCCGGTAAATGAACATGGTTTCCGTCCCCGCGAGATCCACACGGCGGGCCATTAAAACGGAAGGAGGGCGGTTTGACTTGGAAACGAATTACGCCATCGAAATGCTCCACATTACGAAGCGGTTCCCAGGCATCATCGCCAATGATGACATTACCCTTCAATTGAAAAAGGGTGAGATCCATGCCCTGCTGGGCGAAAACGGCGCGGGCAAGTCCACGCTGATGAGCGTGCTGTTCGGCCTGTATCAGCCGGAGGAGGGAACGATCAAGAAGAACGGCAAGGAGGTCTCTATCAAGGACCCCAATGACGCCAATGACTTGGGGATCGGCATGGTGCACCAGCACTTCAAGCTGGTGGACTGCTTTACGGTGCTGGACAACATCATCATGGGCGTGGAGCCTACGAAGCATGGCTTTCTCCAGAAAAAGGAGGCCCGGGAAAAGGTGCTGGCCCTCAGCGAGAAGTACGGTCTCCATGTGGCCCCGGACGCTTTGATCGAGGACATCACCGTGGGTATGCAGCAGCGCACCGAGATCCTGAAAATGCTGTACCGGGACAATGAGATCCTGATCTTCGACGAGCCCACCGCCGTGCTGACGCCCCAGGAGATCGACGAGCTGATGCAGATCATGAAGAATCTGGCGGCGGAGGGGAAGTCCATCCTCTTTATCTCTCACAAGCTGGCGGAGATCATGGCGGTGGCGGACCGCTGCACCGTGCTCCGCAAGGGCAAGTACATCGGCACCGTCAATACGAAAGACACCACCCCGGCGGAGCTGTCTGCCATGATGGTGGGCCGCAACGTCAATTTCCATGTGGAAAAGAAGCCTGCGGAGCCGGGAGACGTGGTGCTGGAGGTCAAGAATATGACCATGGCCTCCAAGGTCCATAAGAACAACGCTGTGAAGAATGTGTCCTTCCAGGTACGGCGGGGCGAGATCGTCTGCATTGCGGGTATCGACGGCAACGGCCAGACGGAATTGGTCTATGGCCTGACCGGTCTGGAACCGCTGGTGTCCGGCGAGCTTTTCCTCTGCGGGCAGGACATAACCCACACCTCCATCCGCAAGCGGAGCACCATGGGCATGAGCCACATCCCTGAGGACCGGCATAAGCACGGTCTGGTGCTGGACTATTCTCTGGAGGACAACATGGTACTCCAGCGGTACTTTGAGCCGGAATTCACCGACAAGGCGGGTTTCCTGCGGCGGAAGAACATCCGCGGCTACGCGGAGCGGCTGATCGAGCAGTATGACGTGCGCTCCGGTCAGGGCCCTGTTACCATTGCCCGCTCCATGTCTGGCGGCAACCAGCAGAAGGCCATCGTGGCCCGGGAGATCGACAAGGATCCGGAGCTGCTGGTGGCAGTCCAGCCCACCCGCGGTCTGGACGTTGGCGCCATTGAGTACATCCACCGTCAGCTGGTCGCCCAGCGGGACGAGGGCAAGGCGGTGCTGCTGGTGAGTCTGGAGCTGGACGAGGTCATGGACGTACCCGACCGCATCCTTGTGATGTACGAGGGTGAGATCGTGGGCGAGCTGGACCCGAAAACCACCACCCAGGAGGAGCTGGGCCTCTACATGGCCGGCGCCAAGAGAGACGAGGTGAAGGCATGAAAAAGAATATTTTCAAGGGCAACGGCTTCCAATCGCTGCTGGCCTCTCTTTTGTGCATCGTGCTGGGTCTGTTCCTCGGCTATCTCGTGCTGCTGGTCATCAATCCCGCTGGCGCCGGCGAGGCGATCCTTACTGTGGTCAAAAACTTCCTGACCTATAAAAAGACATCCTCCCAGTTGAAATATCTGGGCAACACGCTGGTCAAGACCGCACCGCTGCTGATGTGCTCGCTGTCCATCCTGTTTGCCTATAAGGTGGGCCTGTTCAACATCGGCGCTGCGGGCCAGTACTGCTTCGGCGTGGCACTGAGCCTGTACGCGGCGCTGGGTTTGGGCTGGAGCTGGCTGCCCTGCCTGCTGGTGGCTATGGCCGGCGGCGCGGTGCTGGGGGCTATCTCCGGTGTGCTGAAGTCCTATTGCAACGTCAACGAGGTCATCTCCGGCATCATGCTGAACTGGATCGTCCTCTACCTGACCAATATGCTGCTGACCACGGTGAAAGAGGCCGCCAGCCCCTACACCATCGTGCTGGCCAACAACAACCCCTCTGCTGTGCTGCCCTCTCTGGGATTGGGGGCGCTGTTCAACAAGAATCAGTATGTGGGTCTGGCCATCCCCCTGTCCATTGTGATGGCGATTCTGATCTGGATCGTACTGGATAAGACCAGATTCGGCTATGAGCTGAAGGCTACCGGCTTCAACCGCAACGCCGCCAAATACTGCGGCATGGCGGAAAAGCGGAACGTGATCCTGAGCCTGGTGATCTCTGGTGCACTGGCCGGCATGGGTGCGGCGCTGCTGTACCTCACCGGCTACGAGCAGTGGCAGTGCTCTACCTCCTCCGTTCCCGCCATGGGCTTCAACGGCATTGCCGCCGCCTTCTTAGGGGGACTGAATCCTCTGGGCACGGTGCTGGCGTCCTTCTTCATCCAGCACATCACCGCTGGCGGCGCGTATGTGGATAAGTCCCTGTACTGCGCGCAGATCTCCGATCTGATCTCTTCCATCATCATTTATCTCTGCGGCTTCGTGCTGTTCATGAAGCATGTGATGAACAACTCCATTGCCAAACGGGAGGAAAAGGCGGCTCTGAAGGCCAAGGCTGCCGCGGAACAAGATGCGGCCAACGGGAAAGGAGGCGATCAGGCATGAGTTTGCTACTGCAATATACCTTGATCTTTGCCTCCGTGCTGATCCTGGTGGCTCTGGGCGGCTGCTTCTCCGAGCACTCCGGCGTGATCAATCTGGGTCTGGAGGGCATCATGATCATGGGCGCTCTGGGCGGTGCCCTGACGATGCGCTATCTGGGAGAGAACAGCTCTCATTTTGTGACGATCCTGGCAGTGGTGCTGGTTTCCGCCGCGGTGGGCATGGTGTATTCCTGCCTGCTGGCTGTGGCCTGCATCAACTTCAAGGCAGATCAGACGTTGGTAGGCACAGCTTTGAACCTGCTGGGCACCGCCGGGGCCACCGTCATTGTCAAGGCCATCAACACTGCGGCCAATCCCGATGACGTGTCCTCCATCATTCAGTACGCCGGTGCCAAAAAGGCATTTACCGTGAACATCGGCTCCTTTGAGTTCAGCTGGTTCATGCTCATTACGGCGCTTTTGCTGATAGCCTCCTATGTGCTGCTGTACAAGACACGGTTCGGCCTGCGGCTCATGGCTTGCGGCGAGCATCCTCAGGCGGCGGACAGCGTGGGTATCAACGTCTATAAAATGCGCTGGGCCGGTGTGCTGATCTCCGGTTTCTTGGGCGGCTTGGGCGGCATCGTGTTCATCACCGCCGGTGTGTCCGAGTGGCGGTTTGAGTACGGCGTGGCTGGCTTTGGCTTCCTGTCTCTGGCGGTGATGATCTTCGGCCAGTGGAAGCCCCAGCGCATCGCGCTGGCAGCGCTGCTGTTCGGCTTCTTCCGGGCCTTGGGCAACGTCTACACCGGCTTTGCCTTCCTGAAGGTCATGAACCTTCCCAGTTCCGTTTACAATATGCTGCCCTACATCATCTCCCTGATCGTGCTGGCCTTTACCTCCAAGAATTCCCGCGCGCCCAAGGCGGAGGGTATTCCCTACGACAAGGGTCAGCGATAACCGAATCGACTGTTTGTGCTTCAAAAAGCGTCTTTCCGCATTGCGGAAAGACGCTTTTTCTCTGCTTTTTTTCGGCAGAGAAGTGATTTGCGGCGCGATTTGACATGGATTTTACATGGTTTGTCTTTTGCCTTTTACATACAGCCGGTACACTGATAAGTGTGAAAAGGGGAAAACCCAAATATCAAATAAAAGAGGAAGACAAACATGAAAAAGACACTTGCATTGATTTTGACCCTGGCCTTGAGCCTGGCGGCCCTTACCGGCTGCGGATCCAAGACGGAAACGCCTGCTGACACGAACACCGACAGCAGCGCGCAGACGGAGACTCCGGCTGAGACCGCCCTCTCCGGCAGCGTGTCCACCAACGGCTCCACCTCTATGGAAAAGGTGATCGGCGCCCTCAGCGAACAGTTCATGACGGACAACAGCGGCGTCACCGTCACCTATGATCCCACCGGCTCCGGCGCAGGCATTGAGGCTGCCAGCAACGGCAGCGCCGACATCGGCCTTGCCTCCCGCGCCCTGAAGGACGAGGAGAAGGCCGGCGGTCTGACCGAGACCATTGTGGCGCTGGACGGCATCGCCGTCATCGTCAATGCTGACAGCAAGGTGGAAAATCTGACGGTGGAGCAGATCGGCAAGATCTTCACCGGTGAGATCACCGACTGGAGCGAGGTGGGCGGCGATGCCGGTACCATCTCCTGCATCGGCCGTGAGGCGGGCAGCGGCACCCGGGACGGCTTCGAGTCCATCACCGGCACCAAGGACGCCTGCAAGCTGGACCAGGAGCTGACCTCCACCGGCGGCGTCATCGAGGCTGTTGCCGGCAACCCCAACGCCATCGGCTATGCGTCCCTCTCCGCTGTGGAGGGTAAGAACACCGTCAAGGCTGTCACCGTAGGCGGCGTGGCCTGCACGGAGGAAACTGTTCTGAACGGCAGCTACGCCATTCAGCGGCCCTTCGTGCTGGTGACCAAGACCGGCGAGACCCTGTCTCCCGCAGCCCAGGCATTCTTCGACTACGCTACCTCTTCCGCTGCCAGCCAGCTGATCAAGGCCGCCGGTGCGGTGCCTGTCGCGAAATAAATTCAGCGACAGGCATGGATTTCAGCAAAGGCTGAAATCCGAGCGATTAAAAAAGTGCAGGGAACCCTTCCTGGGTTCCCCGCACACACCCTTCCTTCCCACAGCATGACAAGCCCGCCTCCATCTATCACCGTAGGTGGAGGCGCTTCCTGTAAAACCGAGAAAGGAGCCAGACATGGACTCTGACGCAATTCTGACCGCCGTCAACGCGGTGGAAAGTATTACAAATCCCCCGCATACACCGGAGCGGAGCAGCTACCGCGCCCGCAAAACCGTGGAACAGATCATCCATTTGATTTTTTTGCTGTGCGGCATCGTGGCGGTGGCCTTTGTGCTGCTCATCAGCATCTATCTCATTCTCTCCGGCCTGCCCGCCATTCGGCAGATCGGCCTGTTTCAATTTCTGTTGGGCAAGGTCTGGGACCCCACCAACACCACCACCGGCGCACAGTACGGAATTCTGCCCTTTATCCTGACCTCTGTTTACGGCACTGCCGGGGCCATCGTCATCGGCGTTCCTGTGGGACTGCTGACTGCTGTATTTCTGGCGAAGGTGGCCCCGCCGAAGCTGGCGGCGGTGATCCGCACGGCGGTACAGCTGTTAGCGGGCATCCCGTCGGTGGTGTACGGTCTGGTGGGCATGATCGTGCTGGTGCCGGCCATCCGGAACCTGTTCCACCTCAGCTCCGGCGCCTGCCTGCTGGCCGCTATGATCGTGCTGGCCATTATGATCCTGCCCTCCATCATCAACGTGTCGGAAACGGCGC
>ERZ1107006.1960-NODE-1960-length-16172-cov-3.836136_pt1 | contig 16172 bp, 10 predicted proteins | sample MGYA00403696_ERZ1107006 | MGnify/ENA primary metagenome ERZ1107006 (study PRJEB35170, sample SAMEA104062441) | human gut metagenome | biome: human gut; feature: human-associated habitat; material: faeces | place: Denmark | collected 2012-08-13 ...
GTGCGCATCCTCGCGGAGCGTTTTTATCGTATGGAAACGAAGTTTCCTATACGATAAAAAAGCCCCGCCAATCCTGCAAAATATCGTGATGAATATTTTACAGAACCAACGAGGCTCATTTATCTTTTATAAAAGCTCTGCACGCTGCGGTGCTTTGGAAAATTCCGGCTTATCCTGCTTTATTTGGAACAGGCTGTGCAAGAACCACAGTCAGGATGCTCCTCTGCCCAGATTCTCTCTGCGGCAGGCGTCCACTGCTGTGCATAGGGTCTGCAGCGATTGAATACGTCCTGTGTGGATTCCGGCTGCTGCATATCGGTGCTATGAGCGCCGCTGCGTTTTACCATTTCTCCCAGGAGCTCCGGATTTTCCAGCATCGGACAGGGTCTTAAATGGTTGTGGTTGAAGGGCTGTCCCTTATGATATTCCTTAAACAGAGGCTGCTGCAGACATTCCAGCAGACTCTTTTCATGGATATTTGCGTTGGAATAATGGATGAATACGCAGGGCTCCACATCTCCGGCAGGATTGATATGTGCGTACTGCCGCCCTCCTGCAATACATCCGTCGATGTATTCGCCATCATTCTGGAAGTCAATGCAGAAAATCTGCTTACCACCGGTCAGGCCACGGATCTCGCGAACTCTGTGGATCATATACTCTCTCTGCTCTGCGTTCAGCATCAGATCCACGTTTGCGCCATCACCAATCGGCATATAATGGAAGTACCAGTTGAAGCGGACGCCGTGGCTGATCAGCATGTCGATGAACTCGTCGCTTGTAACAGCCTTGTAGTTCTGACTCGTATAACAAATGGAAGTACCATAAAGCAGTCCATACTTCTGCATCAGATCCATTGCATGCATCACCTTGTCGAATACGCCCTTCCCACGACGGTCATCTGTTGCATCCCCGATGCCTTCGATGGAAATAAAGAATGCCATATTTCCGACCTTCTGTACCTCCTTACAGAACTCCTCATCGATCAGGGTTCCGTTGGTGAACAGATGGAATACTGAACTCTGATGTGCTGCTGCCAGCTTCAGCAGGTCGTTTTTACGGCACATCGGTTCACCGCCGGTACACATATACCAGTGAATCCCCAGCTCTTCTCCCTCCGTTACCAGCTTATCCATTTCTTCATAGGTCAGGTTCAGGGTCTTGCCATATTCTGCAGCCCAGCAGCCTTTACAATGCAGGTTACAGGATGCGGTAGGATCAAACAACAGGATCCAGGGCATGTTGCAGTCGTATTTTTTTCTCAGCTCCATCACATAATTGTAACCGGAAAACATGCCTTCATACCCCAGATTCAGCACGTTCATTTTTAAAATATGAGGATCAATCTCGTTGATGGCACGGTACGCGTACTCCATCCATTTTCCATTTGGATCCTGTACAAATTTGCGGGCAGCATCAAATGCACTCGCCTTATATCTCTTGCTCAGCAGCGGCTCTGCCAGATTGATCAGCTTGACCGCCTCTTCTGTCATATGTTCTGTTCCTTTTCCTCTTACTGCTTTAATCGCTGCATCGATCGCAACACTGAAAGCGGCACGCTGCGCTGCATGTACTACTTTGTTTTCAGCCATGTCGTTCTGACTCCTTTCTCACTCTGCCTAAATTTATTTCTCTTTCATTTGTCCTCATCTTACGACGGCTTTTAATTCTTTTCATTGCCCAAATTCCCGTTTTTGTGGCATATTTTCCCACAAAGCAACATTTTGTCCCATGTGGGCGCGGACGGGATGCGCGACAGAGCATGGATGTGATGCCCTGACAGGCGACAGAGCGTGGACGTGGTGCCCTGACAGGCAGCAGAGCGTAAGCGCAGCGCACGCTCTGACTGACTGGCAAGGCAACACGGACACGGCACGCTGCACTGCTTTAGTGCAGCGGGTCGGCGCGGCACGCGCTCTGACAACTGACAGGCAGTACGCGCACGCACGCTTTCCAATTGACAGACGCGGTGTGCTTTTGTATCCTGTTAGTATCGGATTGAAGAGGGCAACCCCCTACAGTAACCCGACCGCAAAACAATTTCGAAAAGGGGTACGAAGATTGAAAAATAATATTTTTCAATCCCGAGATTTGTGTCTGCGCGCACTTGACACAAACTCGACATGCGCAAAAAACGTGCGCAGAAATGAGAGGAAGAGATGAACGATATAACGTCTTATATGTTAGAACAGACCAAAAAAATTCTTTCCATCGACAGTCCGACCGGCTTTACCGCACACGCGGCGGAGTATGTCCTCGGAGCATATAAAAAGCTGGGCTACGATGCAAAGCTGACCAACAAGGGCGGCATTTTTGTATGTGTCAATGACGGTCCCGACCAGGCGGACGATCCTGCGGACGCACCGATTTTGCTGGAAGCGCACATGGATACCCTGGGCGGTATGGTTTGCAGCATCAACGAAAAAGGACGTCTGATGCTGAGTGCTCTCGGCGGCATGAATCCAAACAATGCAGAGGCGGAAAACTGCCGCGTTTACACCAGAAGCGGCAAGGTTTATTCCGGCACGTTCCAATTAAAAAACGCCTCGATCCATGTAAACGGCAGCTACAATGACACTGCCCGTTCCTATGATGCAATGGAGGTCGTATTGGACGAGCCTGTGGAAAGCAAGGCGGATACCGAAGCCCTCGGCATTATGACCGGCGACATCGTCTGCTTCGATCCCCGCACGACCGTAACGGAATCCGGCTACATTAAGAGTCGTTTTCTCGACGATAAGCTGAGTGTCGGCATCCTGCTCGGCTTTGCAAAATATTTAAAGGAAACCAACAAAAAGCCCGCCCGCAAAATCTATCAGCATATCACCGTTTTTGAAGAAGTCGGTCACGGCGGCTCCGCTTCGATTCCTGCTGATGTCGCAGAAATTCTCGCAGTCGATATGGGCTGCGTCGGAGATGGCCTTTCCTGCAAAGAAACCCAGGTTTCCATCTGCGCAAAGGATTCCGGCGGTCCTTATCATTACGATGTTGTTTCTGCTCTGATCGAGGCAGCGCGCACCGCCAAGGTTGACTTTGCAGTTGACGTATATCCCCACTACGGCTCCGACGCAGAAGCAGGGCTTCGTTCCGGTATCGATTGCCGCCACGGGCTGATCGGCTCTGGTGTATACGCTTCTCACGGCTATGAGCGCAGCCATGTAAAGGGAATGGAGAATACATTCCGGCTGTTAAAGGCTTATCTGAATCAGGACTATAGTGCCTGAGTCGCCGCCACCCCTTCAAGGGGTGGCTCGGCTCGCTGGGTATAACCCCTTGACACCGGACAGCGTCTCAAGGCGCCCAGACTTTCTCTTCGTTCAAGTCACTATTGCACTTGACGCGTTGCTTATGCCCCTTGAAGGGGCGTTTGTACTACTTCGACTTAACCCTTAAAAGGGTTTTCATATTCTTTTACACCTAATTTATCTTGCATGATATCGTTCTTTTCCTGATCTTGGATATACTTTTTGATTGTCGCTTCATTTAACCCTACTGTGCTGACATAATATCCTTCTGACCAAAAATGTCGATTTCCAAACTTGTACTTTAGATTTGCATGTCTATCGAATATCATAAGTGCGGACTTACCCTTCAAATATCCCATAAAACTTGACACACTCATCTTCGGCGGAATGCTTACCAGCATATGAATGTGATCTGGCATTAAATGCCCTTCGATGATTTCTACTCCTTTGTAAGAACATAACTGTTTCAAAATATCTCTTATATCAACTTTTAATTGATTATAAATAACTTTTCGTCTATACTTTGGAGTGAATACGATGTGATACTTACACATCCATTTTGTGTGAGCTAAATCATAATTCTTATTCGCCATAAAATCACCTTTCCTTTCTTACAATAGTGCCTGAACAACTCTATTGTAACGGAAAGGTGATTTTTTTGTACAACGCTTTGTCTCCACCCGCAAAGCAGGTGGTTTTTTGTTTCGGGCATCTCCATTTTTCGGAACACGAAAAACTCCAATACCCTCAACAGGATAAATCCCATAAATGAAAAAGCCAGCCCGAAAGGCGAATCCTTTTCGCTCTTTTGGGCTGGCTTTTCACATTTTCCTATATATTCCTATTTTTTCAGTACAAACTCTGCTTTGTTCTCTGTCGTGCTATCGCTTCCGATGAAGACTTCGAAGACGCCATTCTCACTTTCTACACGCTCGTTCTCAGTCAGGAAACGGAGTTCTTTTTCATTGATCGTAAATTCGACTTTCTGCTCTTCTCCGGGCTGGAGGGTTACTTTGCGGAAATCTTTCAGCTCTTTGACCGGTCGTACCACGGATGCAGCCACGTCGTGGATGTAAAGCTGTACGGTTTCAGTTCCTGCCGTATCACCAGTATTTTTCACGGTCACAGAGGCTTTGATTTCATTCTCCATTCCAAGTTCCATCTTGTCCAGCGTTACGTCCGAAATTTCAAAGCTCGTATAGCCAAGACCATATCCAAACGGGAACAGCGGTGCATTCGGGATATCGAGGTATTTGGAGCGGAAGCGGTCTTTATCCTTGCCCGGTACATGCGGTCTTCCGGTAGAATACTCGTTGTAGTGAACCGGCACCTGGCCTACGGAATACGGGAAGCTCATGGTCAGCTTACCGCTTGGAGCGTATGCACCGAAAACGACGTCTGCGATTGCATTGGCACCTTCGGTACCCGGCATCCATACTTCAAGAACGGCTTTTGCTTTCGATACGACATCCCGCAGGTCGAGCGGACGGCCGTTGAAGAGAACAACGACAACGTTTTCATTGACTTTAGAAACTCGCTCAAGCAGTCTCTGCTGGATTTCCGGGATACGGATATTCGCGTTGCTGGTTGCCTCGCCGGACTGCAGACGGTCCTCACCGATCGCAAGAACGACAACGTCGGCCTCCTTTGCTGCGTTTACAGCCTCAAGAAGCATTGTCCCCTCTTCCTCCGGTGTATGGAACTGCTCCATCGCTTCACCGAAGCCCTCCAGACGGATGTCAGAACCAAGCATCGGGGAACCTGCATGGAAGCTCATGTTTGTCGTATCTGCCTGCGCTTTTACGGCCTCTTCCAGATTTGTCACATCCTTTGCATCTCCGATAAAGGACCAGGAGCCCATCAGGTTTCTGCTGTGGACATACGGTCCGACCCAGGCAATCTTCTTCTCCTTGCCAAGCGGCAGGATTTTCTCTTCGTTTTTCAGCAGTACAAACGATTTTCTTGCGGCTTCTCTTGCCAGATCGCGGTGCTCTTTGCAGAGAATGACCTCTTTTTCTTTCGTCTCGTCTGCGTCTTTATACGCATTTTCAAACAGTCCCAGTTTGTTTTTCAGTTCCAGAATACGCATGCAGGACTCATCGATCAGATCCTCGGAAAGCTTACCCTCTCTTACAAGACGGCACAGGTTTTCGCAGTAAATGCCGGTCATCATATCAATGTCAACGCCTGCCTCGGCTGAACGGACTGCTGCCTCCTCGCGGTCTGCGCAGTAGCCGTGGTAAATAATCTCCTCAATCGCTGCCCAGTCGGAAATCAGAACGCCGTCAAATCCCATCTCGTCACGCAGGATGCCGCGCATCAGTTTCTTGTTTCCGGTTGCCGGAACACCGTTTACCGTGTTGAAGGACGTCATTACCATCGCTGCGCCTGCATCGATGTCGGCTTTATAGGACGGCAGATAGAAGTCACGGAAGGTATGCTCGGAAAGCTCTACAGTATTGTAGTCTCTTCCTGCTGTCGGTGCGCCATAGCCTGCGAAATGCTTCACACAGGAAGCAATTTTGTACGGCTCCTTCAGATCGTCTCCCTGGAATCCACGCACCATTCCGGCACAGAACAAGCTGTTCAGATACGGATCCTCACCGGTAGACTCCATGACACGTCCCCATCTTGCATCGCGGACCAGGTCGGTCATCGGTGCGAAGGTTACGTGAAGGCCGGAAACGGCTGCCTCTTTTGCAGCAACTGCCGCACACTTTTCGGACAGCTCCGGTTCAAACGTTGCGCCCTGTCCCAGCGGAATCGGGAAAATGGTCTTGAAGCCGTTGATGACATCCATCATGAACAGCATCGGGATATGATGCGGGTGCTGCTCCACAAAATCCTTCTGGATTTTCTTTAATGTTTCTGCGCCCAGGGTACCCAGAACAGAACCGGAAAGCGCTACATTTTCCGGTGTAAAGCCTTTATCTGCCATCGGTCCCATCGCCGTGATGTCCATATCTTTATTGAAGAAGGCACCCACCACCTGGCTCATCTGGTTTACTTTTTCTTCCAGCGTCATGTCAGCCAGAAGCTCTTTTAATTTCTGCTCGGTCATTTTTTCTCCTCCATACCTCGTTTTTGCTGTATCTGCTTCTTCAGAAACCCCTAAAATGTCAGAAAAATATCGTTTTTCCGTTTTTTCTGAATCTTATACTGAAATTTTACCACATCTGACCTGAAAAAAATATCCCCTGATCCGACCTTTTTCTTTCACTATTCCGACCTGTTTGCTGCTGTTCCGGTGCGTAAGAAAGTGATAAAATCCTCTGTTATTTCCCGGACATGTGAAGGGGGCTTTCCGCTATTTTTCACTAAAGCTTCTTCGGTATTCCAGCGGTGCGTATCCCGTATTGTCCTTAAACATCTTCGTAAAGTACGAGAAATTGCTGTACCCCACATACAGTGACACTGTATTGATCGGCAGCGTGCTCTGTGTCAGAAGCTTTTTTGCCTCCTCCACCCGCTTTTGGATGATATAATTACTGATCGAAATACCCTTTTCTTTTTTAAAAATCCGGGACAGATAATCCGTATTCAAAAAGACAAGCTCCCCAAGCTCCTCCCGGTGAATCTCCTCCCGGTAATGTGCATCGATATAAGCGCATACCTGACTCGTAACCGAATCTGATTTGTTGATGTACTGTCTGTACTGAACTGCTTTCCGAACCAGTACCCCGGCATACTCCATCATCTCTTCTCTGCCATAAAGGGAATTCCGATGCAGGTTTTCCATATCCGCATCTGCAAACAGTGCATACGCCTTGATCTCCCGTTCCGAAAGCCATGCATACACCACCTGCGTCAGATCGGTACGGAGTGCTACCAGAAGCTCCCTGGTAATCATTCCTTCCCGCTCCGTCCGGTCAAGGTATTTCTGCAGCCGCTCCAGCAGCTCCTCCGGTTTTTCCTCCGAAAGCAGAGCTTTCCACACATCCAGCTCCTTATTTTCGTAGCTGGTCTGCGGAGCCTGAAATTCGTTCAGAAACAGCACCTCGTTCCGCACGGAAAGGCTTCCCTCCCGCATTTTCTGAAGATTCCGGCTCTGCTTTTGCATCCCCAGTACAGATTCCCACTGTCCGACACCGCACCACAGCTCCAGATAGATTTTTTCATTCATCCACGCAACAAACTGCCGCAGAATTTCACAGTCCCGCTCACTGTCCTGCGGGAATGCTTTTTCCTTTGACTGTGTAACAATCCAGTAGCTGCCCGGTTCCTGGTAAAAAACAGTATCTACCGCAATATCCGTTTCCTCATACAGTTCCGACAGCACATTTTCGATCACAAACTCCATGGTCGCGGTATCCCACATCTCCCGCTTATTGCTCTTTATTTCCGGCATCAGACAAATCAGCCGGAAATAGTGTCCCGGTCCGTATGGCAGCTGACGCTGTGCTGCCGTTTCGCAGAATTTTTCCTCGGAGAAGCCGTCTTTCAGCACATTTTTCCAGATATCCTGCTGCAGAATTTTTCTGTTCTGGTTCCACTTGATGCTTTCCTGCCTGAGATCCTGTATTTTCTTTTCTTTCGCAACGGATTCCGCCGCACGCTGTACGGCCTCCTTCAGCTTGTCAAAATCGATGGGCTTTAGCAGATAATCGACGCTGTTCAGCTGTATCGCTCTTCTGGCATAGTCAAACTCCGCATAGCTTGTCAGGAATATGACCTGGACCTTCAGCTCCTCTTTTCTGACCCACTCCACAAAGTCGAATCCCGTTCCGCCCGGCATCACGATATCGCTGATCACGATATCAATGTCCACCATTCCCATGATGTTCTTCGCCTGCTGTACGGAAAACGCGGTATACACCTCGTTCACCCCGGTCTCTGTAAGATCGAGGTTTCTTTTGATACTTTCAATCACGTACTCTTCATCATCCACGAGCAATAGTTTCATGTTCTTCTCCCCCTGTCCTGTATGGAATATGGATATCTACAATCGCTCCGCCGAGCGGACTGTTATCGAAATGAATCTCTCCGGAATCGCCATAATAATAGCGGAATCGTTTCAGGCAGTTTTCAATTCCGATATGCTTTCCATGCTCGGAAATATCTTCCCCTGCTTTCAGCCTTTGCAGCGTCTCCTCCGGAAAGCCGTTTCCGGTGTCCGAAATATAAATGTTGACATACTTTTCGTCTCCGCGATCCTCCGGGTAAACCGTCACGGAAATCAGCGGAACCGTCTCCAGCGTCAGGGCATGTTTTGCCGCATTCTCTACAAACACCTGAATCAGGAACGGGAAGATTACTGCGTTTTCCACCTCTTCATGAACCTCAAAATAATAGGTGAATTTTTCCGGATAGCGCAGCAGCAGAATTTTGAGGTAATTTTCACAGTGGTTCGTCTCCGCCGTTACCGGCACCATCTCGCTTGTATTCCGGAAAATATACGCAAGATAATCGGACGTAATACGGCTCATCGACTTTGCATGGTCGTACTGACCGAAGTCGATCATGCTGTAGATAAAGTTCAGACAGTTCATATAAAAATGCGGACGGATCTGGATTTTCAGGTAGTCCATCTCGATTTTCTGTTTTTGCAGCTCCTGCTCATACAGCGTGATCTTCAACCGGCGGATCTGGTGAATCATGTTTCGGAATTTATCGTCAATCTGCTCCAGCTCTACCAGGTTTCCTTCCGACATCTGATAGGTGAGGTCCCCATTGTCATATTTCTGAAGATTTTCCGTAAACATACCGACCGGCTTCAGGATTTTTGTTTCCAGGTGGAACAACAGCACGGAACCGGCAATCACCATCAGAAAAGCAACGCCAAGAAGGGCAAACACACTTCCCGTCATCAGATTTAAGACTCCCGTCCAGGAGATTTTAATCCGGATTTCAAACGGCGCCTGCGAAAGTTCCTGCCGGAAGGTGTAATTGTCGGTATTAATTTTCGAATTGTCCGTTACAATTCCTTTTTCCGTCAGTGTTCCGATGCTTTTCCCGTTCTGGTCAACGAGACTGACATAGCCGCTCTTTCCAAGAGACAGTTCAGAGAACGGTTCCAGAATTGTCTTCAGATTGACGTAGCAGCCGAGTCCAACGCCCTGACTCTGCGCTACCTTGAGCATATAAATATCGTCTCCCTGGCACATCACGGTCCATTTTTTCTTGACTGCATACGCCTGCTGCGACAGGCTTTTGATCCTGCGCTTCAGCGCTTCCTGCAAATAGGGATCAACGGCGTAAAGCCCGTCGGAGGAAATGCTCAGCTGATATAAGCTCTCATCCTTCTTCGTATAGAGAAAAACATTGTAATCCGTTCCGAAATTCCACGCTGCTGATACATAATTCCTTCGCAGCTGCGTGATGACATATTCCTCATACTGATCCTTCTCCATCAGATCCATATATTTCCAGAAAGCAGAGTCCGGGTTGGTTCTGTCCATTACGGTTGAAAGCAGATTTCGGCTGATCCGGAAGAACCGGTTGTCCAGCTCATCTGTATACAGCTTCGAAACCTCTTCCAGCTGCTCATATACCTGCTGCTGCGTCCGGTTCAGAATAAGCACGCTCCCAGCCAGAAAAAGCAGCAGCATACTCAGCAGGCAGATCAAAAGATAACGCCCCTGCTGCGCCAGTGTTGTTTTTTTCGTCTGTTTTGAAATACGCATGAAGTTTCCTCCTTTTTTCTGTTCCGGTACGCTCGAAATTTTTCCGTGTTTGATTTTACAAACTGATCTTTTTTCTGAATATAATACAGCAGAAAAACAGTACACCCCATGTTTCCATGAGTCTGTACTGTTTTTCTGATTTATGTCGGAAACACCGAAATGTTTCTCTTTTTTATTCCTGCATGGAAAATCATCCCTTTACCGCACCAAGTGTGATACCTTCTGCGAAGTATTTCTGAAGGAACGGATATACAATAACGATCGGCACAGTTGCTACAATCGTTACGGCCATACGTACGGACATTGGTGTTACGGCCGTCTGTACATTGGTTCCTGCATGAACGTCCATTTTCATGGTCGCCTGGTTCATAATCTCATACAGTTTGTACTGCAGAGTCGGGAGTTTTTTCGCATACAGGTAAGTATCCATGAAGGAGTTCCACTGTCCTACTGCATAGTACAGGCCTACGGTTGCGATAACCGGTTTACAAAGCGGCATAACGACTTTATACCAGATCTGAAAATCGTTTGCTCCGTCGAGCTTTGCTGCCTCCTGCAGAGCCATCGGCAGTCCGTCGATATAAGAGCGAACCAGAATCATATTATAAACCCACATCAGACCAGGCAGAATGTATACCATGAAGTTATTGCCCAGCTTTAAGGTACGGATAATCAGAAGGTATTCCGGAATCATTCCGCCACTGACATACATGGTAATAACGAACAGAAGCTGGAATGGTTTGCGGAGTACGAAGTCTCTGCGGCTTAATGTGTAAGCAACCATCGAGGTACATACAATACCTACGATTGTTCCGATGATGGTTCTTGTTACAGAAATCACAGCCGGCATTGCAATGCCGCCGTCTTTAAATACATATTTATAGTTGCTTAATGTAATCTTTCTCGGAATGATGAAGTTTACATTCTTAATGGTATCCGTAGAATCGTTGAACGAAATCGCCAGTACGTTCAGGAACGGATAAATGGTGATGATGACGAGGAATACGAAGATTACCGCCAGTACGTAGTCAAATTTTTTTGCTTTCTTGTTCATATTCGCGTCCTCCTACATAAGTTTATCTTCGCCTACCAGACCGGCAATCTTATTGGCGATCAGCAGCAGGGTAACGCTGACTGCAGACTGGAATACACCGATTGCGGTACCAAGACCGTAGTTGCTGTTTCCGATACCTCTCTTATAAGAGAACCAGGAAAGTACCATCGTGTGATCCTCAACCAGCGGGTTACTAAGAAGCATCTGACGCTCCATACCTACGTTCAGGGCGCCACCGATGCTCATAATCAGCAGTACGATGATGGTCGGTCGGATACCCGGCAGAGTGATGTGCCAGATCTTCTGCAGACGGCTTGCACCGTCCATATCAGCGGCCTCGTAAAGACCAGGATCAATACCTGCCATGGCGGACAGATAAATAATTGCGTTCCAGCCAACCTCTTTCCAGCAGTTAATCAGGATAATGGTTACCCAGATAAGCGGTGAGTTGGAACTCATCAGGTGCAGGTTCTTGCCGAAGATACTGTCAACAACACCGCCGTCGTTGAAAATATTCTTTGCAATACTTGCAATGATAACCCAGGATACAAAGTGCGGCAGATAAGAAATGGTCTGCGTTACTTTTTTGAACTTCATAAAGAACATCTCGTTCAGAAGAACCGCAAATGCAATTGCTGCGATCGTTCCAACCGCGATGTCAAGGAAGCTTACTCCCAATGTGTTGATTAATGTCTGTGTGAACAGACGGTCTTTAAATGCATCTGTAAAGTTCTTAAATCCAACCCAGGTTCTCTCCCAGATCGGAAGTGCGAACGTTGCCGGTTTTACCTCCTGAAATGCCATGGTCCATCCCCACAGCGGAATGTACTTGAAGATAATCAGCCAGATTACAAATGGTACTGACATCACAAGCAGCCAGCGCTGTTTCCATAAAATTGCGGGGGCGATTTTCTGCCCTTTTTTCTTTTTCATTTTTTCCTTCGCCATACTCCCCATCCTTTCCGTTGTTTTGTGCGTTTTTATTACGCATTTTCTTTGCTTATTTGTGATATTTACACTATATCAAATAAAATCCCCGTTTGATATTGTGTATTTTGTCCACTTATATTGACTTTTTTTATCTTTTTCCACATTTCCAGGTGCTATGGCAGGCATTTTTACTAATTTATATGCGTTTGTTTTTATTTTTTACACCAGCTTACAACTCTACCAATCAGTGTTTTTTTTGTAAAAAAAGCAGGAAAACGTAATGGGGGATTACATTTTAAGAAAAATGTCAGTTTTTTATCCAAAGAATCTCCGTTTTTTCTGCTATGATAAACACCATAGAACCAAGAGGGGAAAAACGAGATGAGCCAATACAACATATTAGTCGTAGACGACGACCGGGAAATCGTAAGATCTCTCGGCAAACTATTAGAACTGGAAGGCTACAGGGTAAAAAAAGCCTACAACGGCATGGAGGCACTCGACATCCTCATGACCGAACAGATCCATCTGATCCTGCTCGATGTCATGATGCCCAAAATGAACGGTCTTTCCGCCCTGATGAAAATAAGAGAAAAAAACAACATTCCGATTATCATGCTTTCCGCGAAAACCGAAGAGAGCGACAAAGTCATCGGACTTTCGATGGGCGCCGATGATTACGTGACAAAGCCGTATAATACCGCCGAACTCATGGCCCGTGTTAAATCCCAGCTCCGCCGTTACTTCTCCTTAGGCGCCGCAAACGGAACCACACAAAGCCAGGACATCCTGAAAAACGGCGGTCTGCTGCTGAACCGAAACACCAAAGAACTCCTGGTGGACGGTGACCCTATCCGCCTGACCGCAACCGAGTACAAAATTATGGAGCTTCTGATGGAGCATCCCGGCTATGTATTCTCAGCCGAAGAAATCTACAGCCAGGTCTGGCAGGAGGATGCTTACAGCGTAGAAAATACCGTCATGGTTCATATCCGGCGCATTCGTGAGAAAATCGAAATTACGCCGAAAAATCCAAAATATTTAAAGGTGGTGTGGGGAATTGGATACAAAATTGAAAAAATTGACGGAAACTGAAAAACGCATCCTGCTGTGGATGCTTACCGATCTTTCTATGGTACTGATTTTGTGCGGAAAGCTTCTGCGGAAATGGGCCAGTGAATTCGAATGGGGAATGTGGCGCAACATCGAATGGGGTATCGGCATCGGAGTGACGGCAGTCGGCGTTTTGGGCATAGCCGCAGCCTTGTATCTGGTATGGAAATTCCGAGAAAATACCGGAAACCCGAAAATGACTGCTTTTGCCGGCAGCGAACCGGAAAAAGCGGGAAAAACAGCAAAAAGCAGCGAAGGAGCAGCCGCAGATAAGTCCGAGACAGATGAAATAGAAAAATCCCGGCAGATGCAGTTTGAGGCAAGAGCCGCTGCGGAAGCAGAGAAAGAGCAGCTGTTTCTGAAAAAATCCGAAAAGGTGCCAAATGAGCTTCTGGTTCTTGTCGGAGGATTTGCTTTTTTCGGATGGCTTCAGCCGCTCCGGCACAGCTATGCCAGATACCGCATTGTTGCCGAATGGGGTACTGTAATAGAGTGTGTGCAGACAGGTCTTCTGTTTTTTGGAATCTGTGGCGTTTTCCTTCTCAGTGCCGGCATTCTTGTCTGTCGCTATGAAAAGAAACAACTGAGAGAAATGTCCTTTTTTTGCAGAGAAAGGAAGCGTTACAGAGATCGGACCAGCCTGGAACGGCAGCTTGCCGGTCAGAGTAAATGGCCGTTCCGTGTGGCACTGATTGCGGAACTTCTAATCGTGATTACCATGATCACCGGACTGATAAACGGAATGGATGGCGAGGTACTGTTTGTCATTCTTCTTGGACTGACCACGCTGATTTTAATTCTGTTTGCCTGGAAAACATACCGCAGTCGCCTGAACCGGGAGATGGGCCTTTTGATGGAACAGATCCATACGATGGCGGAAGGCAGCATGGAAAGCCGGATCCATGAAATATCCGAAAAATCCCTGCTGTATCCGGCGTTTGCAGAGCTGGAAAATATTGAGAGCGCTATGCAGAAGAGCGTAGAAAAACAGATGCAGGCGGAGCGGCTCAAAATTGACCTGATTACCAATGTATCGCACGATCTGAAAACCCCGCTCACCTCGATGGTCGGCTATACGGATCTTCTGAAAAAAGAGGATCTGACACCGGCGGCACAGGATTACGTCGAGGTGATTTCTGTGAAACAGGAACAGCTAAAGGAGATGATCCAAAGTCTCTTCGAGCTCTCCAAATCGACAAGCGGAACCGAAAAATTCCAGATGGAAAAAATGGATATGAAACGGTTGATCGAGCAGACCCTCGCCGATATGGACGATGCGATTGCACAGAGCAATCTGTCGTTCCGCACGGCACTCGGAGATGAGCCACTGCCGTTCCTTGGGGATAATGGGAAAATGTACCGTGTGATACAGAATCTCGTGGAAAATATCCTGAAATACAGCCTGGGCGGAACGAGAGTTTACATTGACGCAGGGAAGGAAAACGGGGAGATTTTCGTGACGATGAAAAACATTTCCGCCTATGAGATGAATTTTGAAGCGGAGGAAATGATGGAACGCTTTGTGCGCGGCGACGAATCACGGACGAGCGAGGGGCACGGCCTTGGCCTTGCGATTGCATCAAGCTACACGGCCAACATGGGCGGCCGCATGGAGCTTGCGGCAGACGGCGATCTGTTTAAAGTCATCCTGCGTTTCCCGGAGGCAGGCGAGGATTCTGCAGCGGGAGAAACAGCCACAAAAACCTGACTTGCATAAGAATGAGACAGAAGCGGGATTGCAGCAGGAAGGATCTGCAGAAGGATTCTGAGAGAGTATGTAATCCCCGGGAGGAAAAAAATGGAGACAATCAGTATTATCATACCATGCTACAACGAAGAGGAAGCAATTCCGGTTTACTACGAGACGATGGTACGTCAGATGGATGAGATGGAAGAACAGCAGAAGGTTCAGTTCGAGCTGATCTTTGTTGACGACGGCTCGAAGGATCACAGCCTGTTTGAGATGCGCCGGCTTGCGCAGAAGGATATGCGCTGCCGTTACCTCTCGTTTTCGAGAAATTTCGGAAAAGAGGCAGCCATGTACGCCGGACTGCAGGCGGCCAAAGGCGATTACGTAACAGTGATGGATGTCGACCTTCAGGATCCGCCGTCCCTTCTTCCGAAAATGTACGAGATGCTGCAGAGCGGTACCTGTGACTGTGTGGCGGCACGCCGCAGTTCGCGGGAGGGCGAGGGAAAAATCAAATCCTTCTTATCAAATGCCTTCTACGGTGTGATCAACCGCCTTTCCAGAACAGAGATTGTAAGCGGTGCACGGGACTACCGTCTGATGAGCCGCAAAATGGTGGATGCCGTGCTGGAAATGAGTGAGTACAACCGCTTTTCCAAAGGGATTTTCGGATGGGTCGGTTTTCACACGGAATGGCTGGAATTTGAGCACGAGGACCGCTGCGCCGGAACGTCGAAGTGGCCGCTTCGAAAGCTCCTCGCGTACTCGGTCGACGGCATCACAGGTTTTTCCGTAGCTCCGCTGTCATTTGCATCTGTCATGGGCGTGCTTTTTTTCCTGATTTCTATGATTCTGATCGTGTTCATCATCGGAAGAACGCTGCTGTTTGGCGATCCCGTTGCGGGCTGGCCGTCGATGGCATGCATCCTTTTTCTGGTGAGCGGTGTACAGCTTTTCTGCACGGGCATTGTAGGCATTTATCTTTCCAAGACATATCTTGAAACAAAGCACCGTCCGATCTATCTCTTAAAGGAGACGAGTGAAGAGACGGTCAAGATGCACAGTGTGCAGCCGGTGAAAAAGCAGGAGAGTGCTGCAAAGAGAAGAAAAGATGCCCATACGGCAGAAAAGAAAAACGTGTATTTTCCAGAATATGCCGACAAACGCCATGCTTCTGAAAGAGGAGAAATCCGGGCATGAAAAAGGAAATCTTAAAGGAAATAAGAGAGCCGGGGAAATCACGGAAAAAGAAAGGTCAGCCGAAAGGACGGCGGAACGGCTTTTTGGAAGGTCTTACCGGAAAGGATTTTACGGCGGCTGGTCTGTTTTTCTTTTCTTTGCTTTTGTGCCGGCTGTTCGTCCTGCAATACGGCGTATTCGGCTCCTCGATTGACTGGATCAGCCAGCACAGCACCCTTGCCGATTACTTCCGAAAGCGGTTTTACGCGACCGGAAACCTCTTCCCGGATTTCGCATGGAATCTGGGAGGAGGTCAGAATATTTACCATTTTGCCTAC
>ERZ1107006.1977-NODE-1977-length-16104-cov-4.965979_pt1 | contig 16104 bp, 16 predicted proteins | sample MGYA00403696_ERZ1107006 | MGnify/ENA primary metagenome ERZ1107006 (study PRJEB35170, sample SAMEA104062441) | human gut metagenome | biome: human gut; feature: human-associated habitat; material: faeces | place: Denmark | collected 2012-08-13 ...
AGTCCCGCTGGGTGGAGTTCACCACCGGGTTCTTGTTGGAGTTCTCCTGCTTGGCTTCCTCGTTGTTGCACTCGATGAGGCTGAGGATCTTGTCGTCGGTGGTATTGGACTTACGCACCAGAGAACGGGTGTAGCGGTAGGTGATATAGTGCTTGGCCACCTCGAAAGCGCCGTGGGCCATGATATAGTGCTCCACCATATCCTGTATCTCCTCCACGGTAGGTGCGCGGTTCATCTTCTGGCACTGCAGGTCCACGGACTCCGCGATGCGCTGGATCTGCACCGGCGTCATCCGATCCACTTCCTCTACGGACTCGTTGGCCTTGGTGATGGCAATAATGATCTTGGTGATGTCGAAGCCCACCTCGGCGCCGTTTCTCTTGATGATCTTCATGGTACGTCCTCCTATCTCATCTATCTCTCCCTGCCGTCCCGGCGGCACACAGCTTTAAGCCTGCACCCGCAGCGATGCGTGTGTTGATATAATACACTACATCTTGTGCTGTTTCAAGAGCAAAAAACAAAATATAGGAAAATAACCTGCCAAAAAGTACACCCTATTTTTGTGCACTTTGTCAAAGTTACACAAGATATAGTGATTTGTCCACCGCGCAAACACACTAAATATAGTGCCGGTATGCCGCGCAGTTGTCAGAAGCACCATCTCTGGCCGTTAAAGCACGGCACAGTATGAAATATCCCATTGCGTGGATATGCATAATATGGTATACTGACTCAAATATGTTATTCTGTCGAAAGGAGGGCCGGCTATGCGTGGCGATACCCGTTCCCTGATCCACGGCATCATCAACCTGATCGTTCCGTTCTTTATCTACGACCTGGCCTCGCTGTTGGTGGGCGCCATCACTGCGGCCAACTATAATCCCTGGCTGGCCTTCTGGCCCATGACCATTCTGCTGTGGCTGCCCTTTTTGTCTGACGCGGTCTGCGTCGTGGTGGCTGCCGTGCGCTTCCAGCGTCGGGGCCGTACCCGCGCGCTGCTGGGACTGATCTTCTCCGTGGGCGCAGCGGCGCTATACTATATGCTGCGCTTCCAGCTGCATTTCACGCTGTCCCAGCTGAAAGATATGTTCTGACAGGGAGGAGGACCCCCATGCGTCCCGATTTCATTCCCGTCGGCGCTGTTGTCAACGCCCACGGTATCCGCGGCGAGGTCAAGGTGAACCCCGCCGGCTTCGACCCGGAGTTCATCGCCTCGTTCAAGACCCTCTATATCGGCGGTCAGCCCGTGAAGGTCATCTCCGCCCGGGTCCATAAATCCACCGTCCTGCTGGCCTTGCCCGGCGTCGCCACTATGGACGATGCCCTGGCGCTGAAGGGCAAAACGGTCTCCATCCGCCGCACCGACGCCAAGCTGCCCAAGGGCCAGTACTTCGATGCCGAGCTGGAGGGCTGTACCGTTCTGGACGATGCCACCGGCGAAGAACTGGGCAAGCTGGACAAGGTGCTCCACTATCCCGCCCACAAGGTCTACCAGGTCCGTGGCAGTGCCCACGAGTACCTGATCCCCGCCGTGCCGGAGGTCTTTATCGCTTCCGCGGACCCAGATGCCGGAATCATTCGCGTACACATGATGAAAGGACTGGCCACCGATGAGAATTGACATCATGACCCTGTTCCCCGACGCGGTGGAAGCGATGATGGGTTCGTCCATCATCGGTCGTGCCCGGGAACGGGGCTTTGTCACCATACAGACCCACCAGATACGGGACTACACCACCAACAAGCAGATGCAGGTGGATGACTATCCCTACGGCGGCGGCCGCGGCGCGGTCATGCAGGCAGATCCTCTGTACCGCTGCTGGCAGCATATCTGCGATGAAGCGGGGGAGAGGGTCCACACCATCTATATGTCCCCCTGCGGCCGGGTGCTGACCCAGCAGGTGGCCCGTGAACTGAAGGCACAGTATGACCATCTTATCCTGGTCTGCGGCCACTACGAGGGCGTGGATCAGCGCTTCCTGGACGAGTGCGTGGACGAGGAGATATCCACAGGCGACTTTGTCCTCACCGGCGGCGAGATACCCGCCATGGCTCTGGCGGACTGCCTGTGCCGCATGGTCCCCGGCGTCCTGCCGGAGGAGAGCTGCTACACCGACGAGAGCCACTGGAACGGCCTTTTGGAGTATCCCCAGTACTCCCGCCCGGAGGAATGGCACGGCCGCAGGGTGCCCGAGGTCCTGCTCAGCGGCCATCACGGCAATGTGGCTGACTGGCGCACGAAGGAGAGCTACAAGCGCACCATGGCCCGCCGCCCGGATATGTGGGCGCGGTTCGACCTGACCCAGGTCCACAGCCGCCACGACAAGAAGGTCCTGGCCCAGGCCCTGGAGGAATACGCCCGGGAGCAGGGCGGTGCCCCTGAAACCGAATAAGCCGAAAGCGGCAGGGAGGTCCCTGCCGCTTTTTCCCGGTTATTTCCACGGATTTGCCAGAAAAACGACACTTATTCCAATTTCGCTGTTGTACTTCGCCCAAAAATCCGCTATAATAAAGAAGCAAAATCCGGCAGTATGCTGAAAATATGAGGAGGAACACCGAATGAACGAGAAATACAGCGCTCTGTTTACCCCCTGGAAGATCGGCAACGTGGAGATCAAGAACCGTATCGTGCAGCCCTCTATGGGCGGTACGTCCCTGTTCGGCTGGCTGGAGCCCTGTCACTTCGACAAGGAAGCGGCCTACCACATCCTGAACCGCGCCCAGAACAACGTGGGCCTGGTGCTGCCGGGTATGCAGTGTGTCCGCGACACCATGGGCGGCCGCTGGCTGTACCAGAACAAAAAGATGTTCAAGGACCTGGCCGAGTGGCTGCCGGAGTTCCACAAGACTGGCTCCAAGCTGTTTGTTCAGCTGTCCGCCGGTATGGGCCGTTCCATGGCCATCAACGAGATCATGGTCAAGATGCTCCAGAACAAGGCCTTCGGCGCCGTGGGCAAGCCCTTCCTGAACGTGGACTACATCACCGCCTCCGCCTCCGCCACCCCCAACCGCTGGTATCCCGAGTGCAAGTCCCGCCCTCTGACCGTGGAGGAGATCCACGAGATGGTGGACGCCTTTGCCAAGACCGCCAAGCTCCTGCAGGATGCCGGCGTTGACGGTGTCGAGATCCACGCGGTGCATGAGGGCTATCTGCTGGACCAGTTCACCATTGCCAACATGAACTACCGTACCGACGAGTACGGCGGTTCCTTCGAAAACCGCTACCGCTTCGCTGTGGAGATCGTCCAGGCCATCAAGGCCGTCTGCGGCAAGGACTTCCCCGTGGCCCTGCGTTACTCCGTGGTGTCCAAGACCAAGGGCTTCGGCCAGGGCGCCGTTCCCGGCGAGGAGTTCGTGGAGTTCGGCCGCGATATGGCCGAGTCCGAGAAGGCCATCAAGTACCTGGAGGATGCCGGCTACGATATGTTCGACTGCGACAACGGCACCTACGATGCCTGGTACTGGGCCCATCCCCCGGTCTATATGCCCGAGAACTGCAACCTCTCCGAGGTGGAACACATCAAGAACTTCACCTCCAAGCCCGTGGTCTGCGCCGGTAAGATGGACCCCGCCAAGGCCGCCGAGGAGATCGCCGCCGGACGTCTGGACGCCGTGGGCATCGCCCGCCAGAACCTGGTGGACCCCGAGTGGGTCAACAAGATCCTGGAGGACCGCGTAGAGGACATCAAGCCCTGCATCAACTGTCACAACGCCTGCTTCAGCTTCAACAAGTCCAAGAGCACACCCAATATGCAGCCCATGGACGACTCTCTGCACCTGGCCCGCTGCGCCCTGACGCCCAGTACCATGCAGCACAACAAGTACAAGATCGTCCCTACCCGCAAGCCCAAGAAGGTCGCCATCATCGGCGGCGGTATCGGCGGCATGGAGTGCGCCCTGGTGCTCAAGCAGCGCGGCCACACCCCTGTTATCTTCGAAAAGACCAATGAGCTGGGCGGCCTGTACATCACCGCCTCCGCCATGAGCTTCAAGGAGGCCGACAAGGCCCTGCTGCGCTGGTACGAGCGTGAGCTGAAGAAGAACGACATCGAGGTCCGCTTCAACATGGAGATCAACGCCCCCGCCACCCTGCGCCGCGAGTTCGACGAGATCATCGTCTGCACCGGCTCCCACCCCAAGACCCTGCCGGTCAAGGGCTTCAACAAGACCATCAACTTCACCCAGCTGCTGTTGAACCAGGTGGACGCCGGCGACCGCATCGTCTTCTTCGGCGGCGGCCAGTCCTCCTGCGAGGCCGCCTATGAGATGGTCCTTCAGGGCAAGCACCCCATCATCGTCGAGTACGCCGACGACCTGATCGCCACCCCCGGCACCTGCCTGGCCAACGCCTCCTTCCTCCGCGAGATGCTGGCGTTCAAGAAGGTCCCCGTCTACCTGAACGCCACCATCACCGAGATCGGCGACGGCTTCGTCATGGTCAAGCAGCAGGACGGCACCGAGATCCGCATCGAGTGTGACAGCGTGGTCAACGGCATCGGCTTCGTGCCCGCGCCCATCGCCGCCGACGACCACAAGGTCTACCGTGTCGGCACCTGCGAGAAGTGGGGCAACCTCCGCAACGTCATCTGGGGCGCCTGGGACGTCTGTATGCACATCTGAGAATACGCAAAAAAAGAAAGCCCGCAAGGGCTTTCTTTTTTTGCTCAATGCCGTTTCCGGCCGATCCATACCGTTCCCGTCAGCGACAGCGCCGCGCTCACGGCGTAGATGCCCGCGCCCGGGTCGAAGGTCTTGGGGGAGCCCTTCTTGTCCTCGTCGGCATTGTCGGTATCGGTGGTGGTGCCGCTGTTGTAGTAGTACCGGGGCGCCGCCTCCCACTTGGCGTACAGGGTGACGCTGTCCGTCACGGGCTGGGTAAAGTCGTAGGCCGCGGTGCACGCCTCGTCTGTGTACCAGCCTACAAGGGTATACCCGGCTCTGCTGACAGTGGGTGCGGTGACAGGCGTGTTGGCGTATTTCTGATTTGGTACAGCCGTGCCGCCGTTGCTCACAAAAGCCACGGTGTAGAATGTGCCATACACACTTCCGTTATAGGTCCCGCCGCTGATCCTTCCGGCGGCTTCATTCGTCACGGTGCCGTTGAACGTTCCGCCGCTGATGGTGCCGATATGGAAAGGTGTCCCCAAATCGCACTCACCGCTATTTTTGACGCTGCCATAGAACGTTCCGCCCTTGATAGTCCCTTCGTAATTATTGACCGCCCCGTTGAACTGCCCGTTCTCGATCACGCCGCTGTTCTGCACCTCACCGCTGAAGGTACCGCCGGTGATGGTGGTACTCTTGTTGTTTACTACATTTCCGTCGAAGGTGCCGCCCGCGATGACGGCGGTGTATGTTGAATCCGGTGAAATAAGCATCGCGCCCGAGGAAACATAGCTGCCCCCGGCTTTGCAGTCCGTGACGACGGCGCTGCCGCTGATGCTCATCTGGCGGACGCTGCAGATGCCGCCGCCATGTCCGGCGGTGGCGGTGCAGCTACGAATGGTGCCGCCGGTCATGGTGAAGTCTCCGTGGTTGGCCACACCGCCGCCGCTGTAGGACTCATCGGTAGCCACGCACCCTACGATGCTGCCGCCCTTCATAGTGAAGCGGCCAAGTGTTTTGGCCTCATTTTTGTCGGCCACATACACACCGCCGCCTTGCTTGGCCTTGCAGCCTACGATGCTGCCGCCCCGCATCACGAGTCCCGCGCCGGGACAGACGTACACACCGCCGCCGTCATTATAACCGGCATTTCCGCCGGTGATGACCCCGCCCTTAACGATCTCGGTGCCCGCGTTTTCGTTCAGCGTCCAAAGGCCGGTGGCCTCCTTGACGAATTTGTGTATGGCGGCGGGGTGGCTGTCCACCAGCGTCAGCGAGCCGCTCTCTATCTTAATAACGCTGCCGCTGCCGGTTATCTTCAGCACAAAGCCGTTCAGGTCCAGCGTCACGTTACCCCGAATGACCAGCGTCTGCGTCAGGTTCACATTATTGCACAGAAAATATGTGCCTTCGGTCAATACCTTTTCTTCGGTTATATTGACCCATTCTTTTGAGGGCTCTGCAGCGGTCAGCGGCGTTCCGCTGGGTGTGCCTTTTGCTTCGGAAGCCACCAGCAGGGTGCTCTCTTTTTGGATGTTATAGTCCGCCAGCGTGCGGCCATTATTTAAAAATTTCCCGCCGTAGTACAGGTACTGCTCCGTCACAGAGACCCCGGCGGCATTTTGTACCTTTTGCTTTACGTTGTCGATGCTGTCCCCAGACTCCGCATCAAGCGCGATCGTCTCGCCGCTTGGCAGCTCCACATTAAGATAAAAGCCCGTGGGCAACGTCGCCCACGCTGCGGTGCTGAGCACCGCAGCCAGACAGCCTGCCAGTACCAGCGCCAGAAATCGTCTCTTCATCCGTTTGCTCCTTTCTCTCCCGTGCGCGCCGAAGCGCGCGCCTCGTATCCTCTCTCCCTCAGTATACCGGATTTTCCAGTTTCCACAACCCGTATCTGCAAATAGGATAACGGTAAAAAATATCCCCCGGCCAAAAGCCGGGGGATGCGTATCTATTTCTCTTCTTCGTGGTACACGGACGGGAACATGGCCTTCAGCAGGTTGTACGTTCGGTTGTGGCTGTCGGTCCACTCGCCGTGCTCCGCCGTCAGCTTTGCCTTGTCGCCGTACACCTCCAGCGCGTGGCAGGTGTCCACATAGGCCTTCTGCATCTGCCGCATCCGCGCGCTCATGTGCTGCAAAAGGCTCATGATCTTCGCCGGCTTCTCCCGGAAGTACGCGCTGAAGTTGTCATAGGTGATCTCGCTGACGATGGTGTTCTCCAGCGCCACCGCCGTGGTGTTCCGGGGCCGCGACTCCAAAAAGCTGATGACGTTGAAGAAGTCGCCCTCCCGCAAGGTCACTACCTCCACCTGCTCCGGCGTCCCATAGTCGAAGTACACCCCCACGCTGCCGTAGAGGATGTTGTACATACTCATCACCATCTCCTTGGGCCGGCAGATGATCTCGCCCTTCTTATAGCGTTTTTCCGTATGCGGCATAAAAAACCTCCTGAAATGCGCCTGTTGACGCAGCTTTGTGTGCGCCTTGCGCAGAAAATGTGATAAGGTATCAACAAAGTACAAAAAAGGGAACATAAAAGTAAAGCATCGCTGCCTAAATTGTATCATATACGTGCCCCCTTGTCGACACTTTTTCTTGCCAAAACAAACCAAATGTGTCATACTGAGGGGGTAAAGGAAGTGGAACATTTTGAACTATTTTGCCCCAAAACTATCCCCTGATGAGCTGCGTAAAATGAGCGCCATCGCCCTGGCCCATATGGGTGATGCGGTCTATGAAACGCTGGTCCGCACCTGGCTTTGTGTCCACGGTACAGCGACAGGTAAGGACCTGCACCGCGCCACCATCGCCCTGGTCTGCGCCCCCGCCCAGGCGGAAAAAATGCAGAAGGTGCTCCCGCTGCTCACGGAGGAGGAGCAGGCGGTCTACAAGCGCGGCCGCAACGCCAACGTCCACACCATGTCCCGCAGCGCCACCCCGGCCCAGTACCATTCCGCCACCGGTTTGGAGTGTTTAATGGGCTATTTATACTTAAAAGGTGATAAAAACCGCGCGGAGGAGCTGTTCTGCGCCATGATGGAGGAGACCTGATATGCCCCTGGATGCCGTATGCCTGCAAGCTGTGGTGGCGGAGCTTTCTCCCCTTGTCGCCGGCAGCCGTATCGAGAAGATACAGCAGCCTGCCCGCGATCAGGTGGTGCTGCTGCTCCGCGGCAGCCGCCGCCTCCTGCTGTCCGCCGGAGGGGGGCAGCCTCGCCTGCACCTGACGGAGCAGCTCCGGGACAATCCCGCCCAGCCCCCCATGTTTTGTATGCTTTTGCGAAAGTATCTGTCAGGCGGAATTATTGAAAAAATTGAACAAATACCGCTGGAACGTGTGGTAAACATACACATTTCCGCCGCCGACGAGTTGGGCGAGCGCCGCCGTTTTTCCCTCATTTTAGAGGCGTTTCCCCGCCGCGCCAACCTCATTTTAGCCGATAAGGACGGCCGTATCCTGGACTGCCTGCGCCGCATCGACTTCGAGATGAACCCGGACCGTCAGGTGCTTCCAGGCCTGTTTTATCGTTTCCCCGCAGCGCCTGACAAGGTTGACCCCTTCACAGTGGAGAGGGAGATGTTTTCCCGCCTTGCCGCTGTGGCAGGGGAGGATATGCCTGCGGATAAGTGGTTGGTGGACACCTTCAACGGTATCTCACCGCTGGTGGCCCGTGAGATCGCGTTTCGTGCCTGCGGTGCCGTGGATGCCCCTGCGCTGCGGACAGCCGAGACACTTTGGGCCGCGTTCTCCGTATGGCGCGACACTGTGAATGCTAACAACTTTACACCCGTTATGCTGAAACGCTCCGGCGCGCCTATGGACTTCACCTACCTGCCTGTTTGTCAGTACGGCAGCGCGGCAGCGGCAGAGGAGTACGGCAGCTTTTCCACCCTGTTGGATAACTTCTACGCCAAGCGCGAGCAGGCGGACCGTGTCAAGCAGAAGGGGCAGGACCTGCTGAAAACGGCCAATAACGCCGCCGCCCGTCTGCGCCGCAAGATCACCATGCAGGAAAAGGAGCTTTTGGACAGCAAAGACCGGGATAAGTGGCGCATTTACGGCGAGTTGATCACGGCAAATCTGTATCGGATGGAGCGCGGCATGAGCCGCCTCACGGCGCAAAACTACTATGATCCGGCGTGCAAAGACATAGATATTCCGTTGGATATCCGCCTTTCACCCCAGGAAAATGCCGCTAAATACTTCAAAAAATATACAAAAGCCAAGACCGCGGAAAAATACCTCACGGAGCAGCTGACCAGAGCCGGTGCTGAACTGGAGTACCTGGAGAGTGTTCTGCAGGAGCTGGCGCAGGCCGAGTCCGAGCAGGATTTCAATGACATCCGCGCCGAACTGACCGACGGCGGCTATCTCCGCGCCAAGGGTGGGAAAAAGCAGCCCTTCCAGCGCCCCAGCAAGCCACGGGAGTTCCGTTCCTCCGCCGGATTGCCGATTTTTGTGGGCCGCAGCAACCGGCAGAACGACCGCCTGACCACCAGGACGGCGGAGAAGTGGGACCTGTGGTTCCACACCCAGAAGATCCACGGCTCCCATGTCATACTGTCCACTAGTGGCGAACAACCCGATGCACAGAGCATCGCGGAGGCCGCCTCTCTGGCCGCCTATTTTTCCCAGGCGCAAAGCAGCACAAAAGTACCCGTTGACTTCACCCAGGTAAAGTTCGTAAAGAAGCCCGCCGCCGCTAAGCCCGGAATGGTAGTTTATACCAATTATCAGACCGTTTTAGCTGACCCGAACGAGGAATTAGTAAAACATTTATTGGTAAAATAGAGCACAAAATATGTAGAAGTTATGCAACAAATTGTGGAGGATACGTCTATGATTGCCTATGCTGTTCTTATGTGGGCCATCGCAGCCCTTTTTCTGCTGCTCGGACTCCTGATCTACCACGGAAAAACGGGGTTGATCCATGAATATCACAGGGAGAGAGTCAGATCGGAGGATATGGCAGCCTATGGCCGGGCCTTTTCCACCGGACTTTTCGCCCTTGCGGGAACACTGGTACTTAGTGGGATTGTCCCTCTGCTGTGGACACTTCCCGGCGCGGTCACCGCTTCGCTGGTGGTGCTGTTCGTCGGTCTTGCGGCGTCATTCGCCATTCTTTGGCGCGTCCAGCGCCGCTATAACGGCGGTATGCTTTGACTGTCAGCAAAAAGGCTTTATCAGGTTGATGGAAAGGCGGCACCATGAAACGCAAGGCGGAAAAAGCGGATATTGTAAAGCGAAAAGTGTTTCACGAGCACATCATCCTACTGACCGAGGGGCGTTTTCTCATGTTGGCGGTACTGGCTGTTATGGTGTGGCTCCCGTATCTCTTTGTGCGGGACAGAATGGCCGGAATGACGCTGGCATGGTGGGAGATACCCTTTCTCCTGCTGGTAGAGGTGTCGTTGTACTACGCACTGCTTTGTCAGTTCTGGTACAGATGCTTTGGGTGCCTTGTGGTCACGGAGGACGAGATCATTTGGAAATGCCCTTTTATGCGGACAGTGCGGCTGAGAAAGACGGAGATTCGATATACTGGCATCGACTACCGCTGGCCGGGTTCGGCGCGAAAAGCGGTTACGCCTGTAGATATGGCGTATTTTTCCACAAAGTCTTATCCGCAGGAGTGCCGGAACAAGAGCTATCTGCTGCGCAACAAAAAGGGATTTATTAAATTCCCGGCCGGTGAGAAGCTTTGCCGCTATATGAGTGAGTGGCTGCCGGAGCCGTATGAGAGGGTGTTTGCCGCAGCCAGCGATGGCTATGAAGCGCGGCGCAGAAAGAAGGAACGCAAGCGCATAGAAAAGAAAATGAAAATGATGAAATAATCCGGGAGATATGGAAAGACCGCCTTTCGGCGGTCTTTTCGTTATTCTCACGCCTCGGCGGGTGCATCGCGGAACAGAATGGTGATGCACCACAGGCCGGCAAGCCCCACCAGTGCGTAGATAACACGGCTGATGGCCACGGCCTGGCCGCCGAAAATGGCTGCCACGCAGTCGAAGCGGAACAGCCCCACGGCGCCCCAGTTCAAAGCGCCGATGATGACCAGTACCAGAGCGATACGGTCAAGAACCTTCATATGACAAAGACCTCCATTCTGAAAAGACTACTGCTTTGTATAGCATTTCCCTGGCAACATCGTATATACACAAAAAAATTTTCAGTTTGCCTGAATAAATTTGGAAAAGCGATTGCAAAAGCAGCGTTAATTTGGTATTATTAATATAGAACAATCTGTACACGACCATGTACATATACAAAAGGAGGAGACCATGAACAAGAAGTTTGACAAGCTGGGCTTTTATCCTGCGGATATCCTGCTGCCCAAGGGCCAGGACATGAACAAGTGGGCAGTCGTCGCCTGCGACCAGTTCACCTCTGAGCCGGAGTACTGGCAGGCAGTGGAGAAAAAAGTGGGCGATGCGCCCTCCACCCTGCGCCTGATCCTGCCGGAAGCCAATCTGAAGGCACCCAACGTGGACGAGTACATCGAGAATATCAATAACGCCATGAAGAAGTACCTGACCGACGGCGTGTTCGAGACGCTGCCCGATTCCCTGATCTACATCGAGCGCCAGCAGTCCGACGGCAAGATCCGCCACGGCCTGATCGGTATGGTGGATCTGGATGCCTATGATTTCACCCCCGGCTCCGGCGCACTGATCCGTGCCACCGAGGGCACCGTGCTGGATCGCATTCCGCCCCGGGCCAAGGTGCGCCGCAACGCGCCCATCGAGCTGCCCCATGTGATGCTGCTGATCGACGATCCTGACAAGACCGTTATTGAGCCCCTGACTGCCGCTGCCGAGGGGATGGAGAAGGTGTATGATTTCGACCTGATGCAGGACGGCGGCCACATCCGCGGCTTTAAGCTGTCCGATAAGCAGATCGATGCTGTGGCCAATGCTCTGGAGGGCCTGACCACCGATGAAGCCATGCAGAAAAAGTACAACGTCTCCGGCGTGGCGCCCCTGCTGTTCGCCGTGGGCGACGGCAACCACTCTCTGGCTACTGCCAAGGCCTGCTATGAGGAGCAGAAGAAGGGCAAGACCCCCGAGGAGTATCTGGCGCTTCCCGCCCGCTACGCACTGGTGGAGGTGGTCAATAACCACGACGATGCCCTGCAGTTCGAGCCCATCCACCGGGTGCTGTTCGGCGTGGATCACCAGAAGTTCATGGACGCCTTCCGCGCCGCCTATCCCAACGCCTACGAGGGCAAGGGAGACGGCCACACCATCGAGTTCGTCTGGGACGGCGAGAGCCACTTCATCACCGTCCCCGATCCCAGGGTACAGCTGGCCGTGGGCACCCTGCAGGGCGTCATCGACCAGTATCTGAAGGACAACGGCGGCGAGGTGGACTACATCCACGGCGACGACACCGCCCGCCGCATGGTGGCCGAGGGGGCCGTGGGCCTCATCCTGCCCCCGTTTGACAAGGCCGACATCCTGAAGGGCGTTGTGCTGGGCGGCGTGCTGCCCCGCAAGACCTTCAGCATGGGCCATGCCGAGGAAAAACGATATTACAATGAATGCCGTGTCATCGGCGTATAACAGGATTCAGGTGAATTATGGAAAAAGCTGCACAAACCCCGAACGGTGCACCGCACCGTCGCCGCCGCCGTCGCCCTGCCGGCAATGGCAGCGCCCCGCAGGCGCAGCAGCCCGCACGTGAGGGGAAAGCCCCCGCACAGCCGCGCAAGCCGGCCCCGCAGGCCGCTGCGCCCGCAGCCCCAAAGGCCCCGCGCAGCGAGAATGCCCCCCGCGCCAATGGCAGCCACCCCCGCCGCGGGCAGGGCAGACCCGTCCAACCGCAGAGCCAGCAGGCACCGCGCCAGAATGCCCCGGCCCAGCGCCCGGCTGCACCCCAGAATGCGCCCCAGAGCGCACGCCCTGCCGCGCCCCAGCCGCCGCGCCGCAATGCCCGCCCGGCCCCGCAGGTGCCCAGCCAGCCGCTGCGCGACCAGCCCAAGGCACCGCGTCCGCCCCGCAATGCCCGCGCCCTGCGCAGCACCGCGCCGGAGCAGCCGGGTCTCGATCTGATCTCTCGCCGCCCGCCGAAGCAGAAGTTTGCAAATTTCGAGGACTATCTTGCCGCCCACGGCGGTATGACTGTGCCGCTGCCGCCCGAGGCATCGGACACAGCGGACACCCCCGAGACGGCCACGCCCGCCGAGGCTGCCGAATGACCCCCGCCACCGCGGCAGCCCTGCGCTGCCCTGTATGCGGCGGGCCGCTGCTGCTGGCCGGGCGCAGCCTGCGCTGTGCCAGAGCCCACAGCTTTGACCTTGCCAAAGAGGGCTACGCCTACTTACTGCCGATGCAGAAGAAGCACGCCGCCGACCCCGGCGACGGCAAGGCCATGGTCCGCGCCCGCCGCGCGTTCCTGTCGGCAGGGCACTACGCCCCGCTGATGGCGACGCTGGCCGCGCTCTGCGCCGCGCTGCCCCACGACCATATTGTGGACGCCGGCTGCGGCGAGGGCAGCTATGACAAGTACCTGTATGACGCGCTGGGCTGCCCTCAGATTGCGGCGTTCGACCTGTCCAAGGAGGCCGTGCGGCTGGCGTCGAAGCTCGTGCCCGACGCGGCGTTCTGTGTCGGCGGCAGCTTCTGTGCGCCGGTGCGCGACGGCTGGGCCGACCTGCTTTTGAACATCTTCTCGCCCATGGCTGAGGCCGAGTTTGCCCGTATGCTGCGCCCGGGCGGGCATCTTGTTTACGCCGTGCCCACCGCGCGCCATCTGTTCGGCCTGAAAGAGATTTTGTACGACTGCCCGTATGAAAATGAGGTCCGACAGACCGAATACGACGGCTTTGCGTTTGTGAAGGCCGTTGAGTCCACCGCTGTCATCACGCTGGAAGGGCAGAGTGTGCAGGATTTGTTCGCCATGACGCCCTATTACTGGAAAACCCCGAAGGAGGGGGCTGAGCGGCTGGCAAAGCTGGAGGTGCTGCAAACCGAGATCGAGTTCCGGTTTGTCATCTACCGCAAGCAGGGCTGAAGCGTTCCGCACAGCCCAAAACAGAAAAAACGATCCCCCGATGCAGGGCTGTTTCGGCATGGAACGAAACGCCCGGTGCATCGGGGGATTTTTTACTTGGATCGGCGTTATTGCAGGCCGCGGCCGCTTACGCGGACTCCAGCTCACAGGTAAACCCGGCCTCGGCGATGGCGCGGTTAGTGCTGGCCGCAATGGCCGCCGCAGCTGCCGCCCTCGCCGTGGCCGCCGCAGCTGCCACTCTCGCCGTGACCGGCGCAGTGGCCATCCTCGCCGTGACCGGTGCAGTGGGCGGCGGGGTCGTACTCCAGCAGGCCTGCCAGCAGGGCGCTGGCCGCAGTGTCGGCTTCGCCGCACACGCCGCCGTACAGGCGGATGTTCGCGGCCGCCAGGGCGCTCTTGGCCCCCTCGCCGATGCCGCCGCACACCAGCACGTCCACCTGCAGGGCGCTGAGCAGCCCGGCCAGCGCGCCGTGGCCCTGGCCCTCGGTGTCCACGATCTGGCTGGCAGTGACGGCCTCCCCGTCGGTGTCGTAGATCTTAAACTTCTGGGTGTGGCCGAAGTGCTGGAACACCTGACCGTTTTCGTAGGGAATTGCGATTCTCATAACCTGTTCTCCTTCCGGCTTTTGGTATTGGGCGCCAATCTGCCGCTTGTAGCAGCCCGGGCAGCCGCAGGGCGCACCCCGGCCGTCGCACAGGCGGAACGCGCCGCCCTCAATTTGCAGCGGGCGGCCCTCCACCAGCATCGCGGCCAGCTTCTTGCGGGCGCTCTCGTAAATTTTCTGCACCGTGGTGCGGGCGATCTCCATGCTCTGGCTGCATTGCTCCTGCGAAAAGCCCTCGGCATCGATCAGCCGGATGGCCTCGTATTCGTCCACGGTCAGAACCACCGGGGGACGAAGTTCCGCCACCGGGGCGGGAGAAAAGGCGGCGGTTTTGGGGTAATGGCAGACTCTGCGGCATTTTGCGGGCCGGGGCATGGGCGTTCCCTCCTGTTGGGCTGCAAGCGGTTTTCATTCAGTTTACCCGAGTTTAGGGCATATGTCAATTATAACGCGACACGTGGAAACCTTTGTCATAAAAAACACAAGGCGCGTGCCGAGGTGCTTTTTGACGCGCTGCGCCGGAATGCCGCCCGGCTGAGGGCGGCGGGCTGCGCAGTGGTCAGCGGCCCGCGCACCACCGGCGACGGCTGCTGCGAAAGCTGTGTGGCCGGGCCGGAGGCTGCGCTGGTGGAGATCACGGTGTAACAAGGGGCACGGCCGGTGCGGCAGGCCCGCGTGCATAACCTGGAAGTTCAGGGAAACACTACATATACTCTGAACACAAAGGAGAGAACGGGCATGAAAGCAACCGGCATTGTACGCCGCATTGACGACCTCGGGCGGGTGGTCATCCCGAAGGAGATCCGCCGCACCCAGCGCATCCGGGAGGGTGACCCGCTGGAGATCTTCACCACCGGCGACGGCGAGGTGGTGTTCAAAAAGTATTCCCCCATGGGCGAGGTGAGCCGCCTGGCGGCCCAGTATGCCGAGGCGTTGGCCAAAGCCCTGGGCTGCACCGCCCTCATCTGCGACCGGGACCACATTCTGGCGGCGGCCGGCCCCGGCCGGCGGGATTATGCCGACCGGCGGGTGAGCCTGCCGCTGGAGCGCATGATGGAGAGCCGCAGCCCCTATGCCTACAACGGCCACCCGGAGGACGCGGTGTTCCCCTGTGAGGAGTCGGCCCGGCACATTCTGGCAGCCGCGCCCATTCTGGCGGCGGGAGATGTGGTGGGCGCGGTGCTGACCCTCAGTGAGGACAAGCGCATTCGCCCTTCGGACCAAATGACCAAGTGCATCTCGGTGGCCTGTGCCTTTCTGGGAGACAGCTTTGTGCCCTGAGGCGGGTGCGCCCGCGGATGAAGGCAGCGGCTTCGGCAAACACAGTAAAAACGCGCGCAGCAGGTGCTTCCTATAGGAAGCCCTGCCGCGCGCGTTTGTTGTTTGCGGGAGAAGATGCTTTGCCGCCGCGCCGTCAATCACGGGCCAGGATCTCCTCGATCTCGGCCAGGCTGCGGGCAAACCGCTTGAGGAGGACGGCCCGGGGGTCGGACAGGGTGTAGATGGCGTGGCCCATGCCGTAGATGAGGCCCGAGCGGTCTCCCGCCTCCTTCCGCAGCAGGCGGCCCAGGTAGTCCCGCACCGCGTCGTCGTCCGTCCAGTCGGACACCTCGGCCTCAATGTGGCCGAACATCTCCATGACCTTCTTGTTGGCGCCGCCGTGGCGGGGACCCTTCAGGGAGCCCACCGCCGCCGCGATGGAGGAATAGATGTCGGTGCCGGAGGAGGAGAGCACCCGGCAGGCAAAGGCGGAGTTGTTGCCGCCGCCGTGCTCGGCGTGGAGCACCAGGCACAGATCCAGCAGCCGGGCCTCCTCGTCGGTGTACCGGTTGTCGTGGCGCACGGAGTAGAGGAAGTTCTGGGCCACGCTCAG
>ERZ1107006.2013-NODE-2013-length-15859-cov-2.756770_pt1 | contig 15859 bp, 10 predicted proteins | sample MGYA00403696_ERZ1107006 | MGnify/ENA primary metagenome ERZ1107006 (study PRJEB35170, sample SAMEA104062441) | human gut metagenome | biome: human gut; feature: human-associated habitat; material: faeces | place: Denmark | collected 2012-08-13 ...
CCGTCGCTCACCAGCACCCGGGGCGGGTCGGTCTCCGCCACGAACAGGGCCATCTGCCGGGCGGTGGGCGGCTTCTGGTCGGCATAGGGCAGGACGGACAGCTGGCCGTTGGTCTCCAGAATGGCATAGCGGATGGCGGCGGGGTCGGCGTAGCCCTTGCACCGCAGCTCCTCCAGCAGCTCGTCCACTGTCAGCCGGTTCCGGCGCATCTCCCCAACGTCCAGCTTTCCATTGCGGATGACCATGCTGGGACGCCCGCAGAGCAGGGCCCGCAGCCGCCGACTCTTCATGGTTCCCACGGACAGCACCATGGTCAGCGCCAGCAGGGTGAGGATGGGAGCCACCCCGGTGAGCAGGGGGATGCCATAGTCCTGCATGGGCACGGAGGCCAGGTCGGCGATGATAAGGGACAGCACCAGCTCCGAGGGCTCCAGCTCCCCCACCTGGCGCTTGCCCATCAGCCGTACCCCGGCGATGATGACGAGATAGAGGATGCCCGCCCGCACCACTCCGGTAAACATGGCCCCGCCCCCCCTTTGCAAAAGCCGGATGCCCGGGGCTGGTTTCCCGCTCCCGGCGTGTGTTTTCAGCATTCCCGCCTGAGGAAAAAATATTCCTTAAGTTTTCCCGGAAAAAGCGTGAAAAATATACAGAAAAAAATCCTCCCGGCATCTTGCAAAAAGCCCCGTTTTCCGATACAATAATTTGAAACCTTTTGTGTTGACGTAGATGTGACCACAAAGAACTGGAACGGAAGGCGTGTGAGATATTGATGAAAGCGACCTTGATCCTGGCCAACGGGAGCATTTTCTCCGGGACCAGCATCGGCGGCACCTCCGACCGGGTGTGCGAGATGGTGTTCAACACCGCAATGACCGGCTATCAGGAGATCTTGACCGATCCCTCTTACGCGGGGCAGGGCATCGTGATGTCCTATCCCCTGATCGGCAATTATGGCGTGAATCACGAGGACAACGAGTCCGGCCGTCCCTGGGCGGAGGCCTTTGTCGTGCGGCACCTGTCCCCCCGGGGCAGCAATTTCCGCTGCGAGGGCACCCTGGACGACTATTTGAAGAAGCATGATATCACCGGCATCGAGGGCATCGACACCCGGGCGTTAACGAAAATACTCCGCAGTCAGGGGAGCATGAACGGCATGGTCACCTGTGCGGAGCATTTTAATGTTGCGGAAGCACTGGAGAAAATTCGCACCTTCCGGGTGGAGGGCACCGTGGAGCGGGTCTCCCGCAAACAGCCCGAGGACTGCCCCGCCTATGGCGAGGAGAAGTACCGGGTGGCCATGATGGACTTCGGCGTGAAGCAGAACATGATCGAGTGCCTGCGCCGCCGGGGCTGCCACGTCACCGTGTTCCCCGCCTTCACCCCCGCCGAGACGGTGCTGGCCGGTCATTTCGACGGCGTGATGCTGTCCAACGGCCCCGGCGACCCGGCGGATAACACCGCCGTGATTGCGAATCTGCGCGAACTCATGCGCCACCGCATCCCTACCTTCGGCATCTGCCTGGGGCATCAGCTGCTGGCGCTCAGTCAGGGCGCAAAGACCGCCAAGCTGAAGTACGGCCACCGCGGCGCAAATCAGCCCGCGAAGGACGTCAAGACCGGGCTGTCCTACATGACGAGCCAGAACCACGGCTATGCGGTGGACTGCGACACGCTGCCGGAAAACGCGTCCCTGCGTTTTGTCAACGGCAACGACGGCACCTGTGAGGGCGTTGATTATACCGATATGCCCGCCTTCTCCGTCCAGTTCCACCCGGAAGCGTGCGGCGGCCCGCTTGACACCCGCTTCCTGTTCGACCGCTTTATTGCCATGATGGGAGGGAATAAGGAATGCCGCTGAATCCCGATCTGCACAAAGTAATGATTATCGGCTCCGGCCCGATTGTGATCGGTCAGGCTGCCGAATTTGACTACGCCGGTTCACAGGCGTGCCGCGCCTTGAAGGACGCGGGGCTGGAAGTCGTGCTGGTCAACCCGAACCCCGCGACCATCATGACCGACCATTCCTCCGCCGACCATATCTACATTGAGCCGCTGACGCTGGAAACCTTGCGCCGCATCATCCTCAAGGAAAAGCCGGACTCCCTGCTGTCCACGCTGGGCGGGCAGAGCGGTCTGACCCTCTCCATGCAGCTGGCGAAGGAGGGCTTCCTCGAACAGCATGGCGTGAAGCTGCTGGGCGCCAAGTGCGAGACGATTGAAAAGGCGGAAGACCGCCAGCAGTTCAAGGACACGATGCTCTCCATCCACCAGCCCGTCATTCCGTCGGAAGTCGTGGAGACGGTGGAGGATGCGCTGGCGTTCGCCAAGACCATCGGCTACCCCGTGATTGTGCGTCCGGCGTATACGCTGGGCGGTTCAGGCGGCGGCATCTGCCAAGACGAAAAGGAACTGGCGGAAATCGCTGAGAATGGTCTGCGCCTGTCGCCGATTACGCAGATTCTGGTCGAGAAGTGCATTTCCGGCTGGAAGGAAATCGAATTCGAGGTCATGCGCGACAAGCTCGGCAACGTGATTGCCGTCTGCTCGATGGAGAACATCGACCCCGTCGGCGTGCATACGGGCGACTCCATCGTCGTTGCGCCCGCGCTGACCTTGGCGGACAAGGAGTACCAGATGCTCCGCCGCGCCGCGCTGGACATCATCACCGCGCTGGAAGTCGAGGGCGGCTGCAACTGCCAGTTCGCGCTCAATCCCGATACGTTCGACTATGCCGTCATCGAGGTCAACCCGCGCGTCAGCCGTTCCTCCGCCCTTGCGTCGAAGGCGACGGGCTACCCGATTGCCAAGTGCGCCGCGCAGATTGCCATCGGCTATACGCTGGACGAGATGAAGAACGCCGTGACGGGCAAAACCTGCGCCGCGTTTGAGCCGGCGCTGGACTACATCGTGGCGAAAATCCCGAAGTGGCCGTTTGACAAGTTCGTGTACGGCAAGCGCACCCTCGGCACGCAGATGAAGGCGACCGGCGAGGTGATGGCGATTGGCGTGAACGTCGAGCAGGCGCTGATGAAGGCGGTTCGCGGCGCGGAAATCGGCTGCGACACACTGCGGATGAAGTCGATGGCGAATCTCACCGTGGACGAGCTGCTGGAGCTTATCGGCAAGTGCACCGACCAGCGCATGTTTGCAATGTACGAGGCGATTGCGCGCGGCGTGACGCTGGAAAAGCTGCACGAAATCACGAAAATCGACTACTTCTTCCTCCATAAGTACCTGAACCTGTACAACATGGAATGCCGCCTGAAAGAGGGCAACATCGACGCGGAGACGTATCTGCGCGCGAAGAAGATGGGCTATCCGGACAAGGCGATTGAGCGCTTGTCGGGCGAAAAAGTGCCGATGCACCGCGACCCGGTCTACAAGATGGTCGATACCTGCGCGGCGGAATTCGCGGCGGAAACACCTTACTTCTACGCAACCTATGACGATGAGAACGAAGCGAAGGAGTTCCTCGATGAGCGCCCGAAGAAGCCGTGCGTCGTCGTCTTGGGTTCCGGCCCGATTCGCATCGGTCAGGGCATCGAGTTCGACTATGCGTCCGTCCACTGCGTATGGATGCTCAAACAGGCGGGCTACGATGTCGTGATGATCAACAACAACCCGGAGACGGTTTCGACCGACTTTGATACCGCTGACCGCCTGTACTTCGAGCCGCTGACGGCGGAGGACGTACTGGGCGTGATTGCGACGGAGAAGCCGGTTGGCGTCGTCGCGGCGTTCGGCGGGCAGACGGCGATTAAGCTGACTCACGCGCTGGAGCAGGCGGGCGTGCGCATCATGGGTACGTCGGCGGATATGATTGACGCGGCGGAAGACCGCGAGCGCTTCGACGCGGCGATGGAGAAGTACGGCATCAAGCGCGCCAAGGGCCGCACGGTCATGACGAGCGAGGAAGCGGTGGCGGCGGCGAACGAGCTGGGCTACCCGGTGCTGGTGCGCCCGTCGTATGTCTTGGGCGGTCAGAACATGATTATCGCCTATCAGGACAGCGACATTGTGGAGTACATGCGCATTATCCTCGCGCAGGGCATCGAAAACCCGGTGCTGATTGACCAGTACCTGATGGGCATCGAGGCGGAAGCGGACGCGATTTGCGACGGCACGGACGTGCTGATTCCCGGCATCATGGAGCACGTCGAGCGCTCCGGCATCCACTCCGGCGACTCCATTGCTGTCTATCCCGCGTGGAACCTGACCGGCGCGATGACGCAGCGGCTGATTGAGGTCACGCGGCAGATTGCGCTCGAACTCGGTACGCTGGGGCTTATCAACATTCAGTATATCGTCTATCATAACGAAGTCTATGTCATTGAGGCGAACCCGCGCGCCAGCCGCACCGTGCCGTACATCAGCAAGGTGACGGGCGTGCCGATGGTTGACCTCGCCGTCCGCGCGATGCTGGGCGAAAAGATTCGCGACATGGGCTACGGCACGGGGCTGTACCGGCAAAGCCCGTACTACGCGGTCAAGGTGCCGTGCTTCTCCTTCGAGAAACTGGCGGATGTCGATACTCACCTCGGCCCGGAGATGAAGTCCACCGGCGAAGTGCTGGGCATCGGCACGAACCTGCAGGAGGCCATCTTCAAGGGACTCGTCGCCGCGGGCTACAAGATGCGCCATCAGGGCGGTATTCTTGTTTCCGTCCGCGACAAGGACAAGCCGGAAGCCATTGACTGCGCGCGCAAGTTTGCCAAGCTCGGCTTCAACATTTTCGCCACGCCCGGCACGGCGCGCGCCATGCAGGAGCATGGGCTGTACGCCGCCGTCGTGAAGAAGGAAGCGCAGGAGAAAATGCTGGAAATGGGGCAGGTGCAGTACGTCATTTCCACGTCCAGCAAGGGGCGTTTGCCGCAGCTGGAATCCGTCCGGATGCGCCGCAAGGCGGTCGAACGCGGCATTCCGCTGTTCACCAGCCTTGACACGGCGAATGCCCTCGCCAACGCGCTGACCAGCCGCTACTCGCTGGGCAACGTCGAATTGGTGGACATCAACAACATGCGCACGAAGCACAAGAAGCTGACCTTCACCAAGATGCGCGGTACGGGCAACGACTACCTGTACTTCGATTGCTTCGACCAGACGGTGGAAAGCCCCGAATCGCTGGCTGTGCGCCTGTCCAACCGCCGCACGGGTGTTGGTTCTGATGGCATTGTGCTGATTATGCCCTCAACCATCGCCGATGCGAAGATGCGCATGTTCAATGCCGACGGCACGGAAGGCTCGGTGGCGGGCAATGCCCTGCGCTGCGTCTGCAAGTACCTGTACGAGAACGGCCATGTGCGCAAGGACGAAATGGCGGTCGAGACTGGCAGCGGCGTTAAGACGGCGAAGCTGTTCATCCGCGAAGATCAGGTGTTCTCCGTGCTGGTGGACATGGGCTGCCCGGCGTTTGCTCCGGCGAAGATTCCCGTCAAGCTCGACGGCGACCGCGTGATGATGCGCCCTGTGTTCCTCGCGGGCGAAAAGCGCGAAATCAGCTGCGTCAGCATGGGCAATCCGCATGTCGTCATCTTTGTGGAGGATGTAAACCGCATCCCGCTGGAGCAGGTTGGCCCGCAGATTGAGACGGACAGCCTGTTCCCGGAACGCGTGAACGTTTCGTTCGCCCAGATTGTGGACAAGAACGACATCGTGATGCGCGTATGGGAGCGCGGCATCGGCGAAACGGCGGCCTGCGGCACGGGCGCGTGCGCGGTGGCAGTCGCGGCAGTCGAAAACGGCTTCTGCACCCGCGGCGCGGACATTGATGTGCGCCTGCCCGGCGGCACGCTCGTCGTCCGCTATCAGGAGGATGGCAAAGTCTGGCTGACTGGCGACGCCAACACCGACTTCACGGGGACTATCGAAATTTAACCAAAAGCGGCATCTCGTTTTTCACGCGGGATGCCGCCCTTTTTGCAAAAGGGGAGGAAATTTGCATGAAACACGTTCTTTGCTTCGGTGACAGCAACACTTGGGGTTTCATCCCCGGCACCTGCAAGCGCTACGACGAACACACCCGCTGGACAGGCATTTTGCAGGACGAACTTGGCGCGGACTGGCGCATCCACGAGAACGGGCAGAACGGCCGCACGACCGTCTTTCCCGAACCCGGCAAGAATTTCATGACCGGCTTGGGTGCGCTGCCCTACGCGCTGGATACCCTGCGCCCGCTGGACACCATCATCATCATGCTCGGCACGAACGACCTGAAGGAGCATTCCGCACAGGCGAGCGTCAACGGCGTCGGCACGCTGATTCGCACGATTCAGACGTTCGACCAGCTGTACCCCGCGAGTGTGCCGCTGTTCGGGGATAACAAGCCGCGGATTCTGGTACTGACGCCGATTGAAATTGGCGAGAATGTGGCGGAGTGGGACACGCTGCATGGGAAGGGGGAGGAATCGCGGAAATTCCCGGCGCTGATGAAGGGCTTGTGTGAGTGGCTCGATGTGGAGATGATGAATACGCAGGAGATTGTGCAGCCGTCGAAAGTGGATGGGATTCATATGATGCCGGAAGAGCATCGGAAACTGGCGCTGGCGGTGAAGGAGAAGCTGCTGGGAATGATGGCAAAGTAAAATTAGCAATGAGAAATGAGCAATGACTGGCGCACAAACTCAATCATTGCTCATTAAAAAAATCGGAAGTCAAGCCGCTCATTCGCGTGCTTGACTCCCGATTTTTTTTCTTACTTCGTGTTCTTGATTTCCATCCACAGGTTTTCATAGATCTTGCGGAAGGTGTCGTCGATGTCGTGGAAGAATTCGCAGCGATCCTGAACCTCCTGAGAAGGATTCAGAACGTGGTTGTTCTCGTATTCCTCGCCCATCAGCTCAATCGCGCCCTTGTTGGGGCTGGAGTACCAGATGTATTCGCAGTTCATCTGCGCGATGTCGGGGCGGCAGAGGAAGTTGATGAACTTCTCGGCGTTCTCCTTGTTGCGGGCGGACTTGAGGATGACCGCGCCGTCCACCCAGATGTTCGAGCCTTCAGAAGGCACGAAATAGTCCAGATGGTCGTTCAGGTCAATGGCGTACTGTGCGTCGCCGGACCACATCAGCGCGAGCGCCGCTTCGCCAGCAACCATCTTGTCCTTCGTTTCGTCCACCTGATACGCCTTGACAACGCCGGACTGCTTCTGTTCAATCAGCTTATCCTTCGCTGCCATCAGCTCCGGAACTTCGCGGCTGTTCATGGAATAGCCGAGGTACTTCAGCGTGATGCCCATGCTGTCGCGGTAGGAGTCCAGCATGAACACGTTCTTCTGGTACTGCGTGTCCCAGAGGATGCTCCAAGACTGGTTGGGTTCGGGAATCATGTCCTTGTTGTACAGAATGCCGACCGTTCCCCACATATACGGCACGGAGTACTTGTTCTCCGGGTCGTAGTCGGGATTGCGGAGCTTGTCGATAATCTGCTCGAAATTCGGCACGTTGTCGTAGTTAATTTCCGCCAGCAGATCCTTGGCAATCATGCGCTCGATGATGTAGTCGGACGGGAAGCACACGTCGAACGCACCGGGGTTCGCCTCGACCTGCACAATCATGTCCTCATTCGTGGTGAAGCACATGTAGTTGACCTTGATGCCCGTCTCTTCGGTGAAGAGGGTCAGGACTTCGGGTGCGATGTAGTCCTCCCAGTTGTAGACGTTGACGACCTCTTCCGCGAGGGCGGCGGGGGCGACGGTCAGCGTCAGGCACAGGAGCATCAGCAGGGAAAGCAGCTTTTTCATCAGAGATGTTCCTCCTTAAAATATAGTGGATTAGTCATTATTCGATGCGGTGCGGCGGTTGACAATCAGCAGCAGCACCAGCAGAGCGACGAACATGAGCGCCGACAGTGCGTTGAGCGTCGGCTCGATGCCGCGGCGGGCGGCGGAGTAAATCAGCGTGGACAGATTCTGCACCAGCGGGGAGGTCGTGAAGTAGCTGATAGTGAAGTCGTCCAGCGAGAGAGTGAACGCCAGCATGGCCCCGGTGATGATGCCCGGCATACATTCGGGGATGATGACGTGGAAGAGCGCGTACATCGGCGTTGCGCCAAGGTCAAGCGCCGCTTCGTAGGTGTGTCGGTTCATTTGCTTGAGCTTTGGCAGCACCGATAGGATGACGTAGGGCGTATCGAACGTGATGTGCGCCAGCAGCATCGTCACATAGCCGCGGTCGACCTTCGTGAAGAGGAACAGCAGCATCAGGCTGATGCCGGTCACGATGTCGGGCATGGTGTTGGGCAGGTTCGTCAGCGTCATCATGAACGACTGCGGCCGCTTCTTCATGGCGTGGATGCCGATGGCGGCGAGCGTTCCCAGAATCGTCGCGACGACCATGGCCAGCAAGGCAATTGTCACTGTGACGGTCAGCGCGTTCATGATGCGCGTGTCCTGAAACAGCTCCGTGTACCAGCGGAAGGAGAAGCCCTCCCACTTCGCGCGGCTCTTGCCCGCGTTGAAGCTCTGCACAATCAGCACGATAATCGGAAGATACAGGAAGATAAGGATGAGCGCCAGATACGCGCGCTTGCAGAACTTTTTCATGCGATGCCGCCTCCTTCGCCGTTGGGGTCGGCCTTGCGCAGGATGGAGAGCGAAATCAGAATCAGCACCATCATGATGAGGGAGAGCGCCGAGCCGACGTTCCAGTTGCCTTCGGTCAGGAACTTTGCCTCAATCAGGTCGCCGAACATCATCGTGTTGCCGCCGCCCAAGACGCGCGGGATGAAGAACGTCGTCACCGAGGGCATGAAGACCATCGTGATGCCGCTGACGATGCCCGGAATGGACAGCGGCATGGTCACCTTCCACAGCGTCTGCCAGTTGTTGCAGCCGAGGTCAGCCGCCGCTTCGGTCAGGCGGTAGTCCATCTTGCTCAGCAGCGTGTAAATCGGGAAGACCATGAAGGGCAGGAAGTTGTACACCATGCCCAGCAGCACCGCGCCGGAGTTGTACATCAGCTGTACACCGTTAAAGCCCAGCGCGCGCAGCACCGTGTTAATCAGCCCGTTGTCCTCCAACAGGCTCATCCACGCAATGGTGCGCAGGAGGAAGTTCATCCACATGGGGATGATGAACAGCACGACGAGGGTCGGGCCGAGCTTGATTTCGCGGTCGGCCATAATCAGCGCCGCCGGATAGCCCAGCAGCAGGCAGATCACCGTGCACTGGAACGCCATCCACAGCGAGTAAACCAGTGTATCCACGTTGACCGTGCCGCGGGAAATGTATGCCTGTCCGGCTTCGCCCATGGCGTCCAGGATGATTTTGTTCGATTCGTAGTTCGAATCCCAGAAACTGCGGAAGTTGTCCAGCGTGAACGCGCCGGAGGAATCCGTGAAGGCGTAGTAGGCAATCAGAATGACCGGAACGATGGTAAAAATCATCATCCACAGCGCATAGGGCGACGCGAACAGGGAACGGTGCATGCCGCGGTTGCGGTGGATGGTGATGGCAATCAGCGCGATAAAGACGCACAGCCCCGTGCCCATGAGCGCATACGCCCACCACGGGAGAGACAGGTTGCTTAGCATTCAGCATCCACCTCCGCCGCGGGCGTGGTGTCCTCCAGCCGCTTCATGATGTGGATGTTGAAGGGGACAATGTTCAGCCCGACGCGGCTGCCCTGCGGCTGCATCGTCGTCGAATGCACCTTGAAGGTGTACGCGCCGGTGTCAATCATCATTTCGTAATGCACACCCTTGAACAGCACGCTCTTGATGGTGCCGACCATCTGCCCGACGTCCTCGCCGACGAGCATGATGTCCTCCGGGCGGACGACGACGTCCACCGGCGTGTTCTCGCCGAAGCCGAAGTCCACGCACGGGAATTCCGTGCCCGCAAACTCGACCAGCTCATCGTGAATCATCGTGCCGCGCAGCAGATTGCTTTCGCCGATGAAGTCCGCGACGAAGGCGTTTGCCGGTTCGTCGTAGATGGTTTTGGGGTCGCCAATCTGCTGGATGGTGCCGTCCTTCATGACGACAATCGTGTCGGACATGGTCAGCGCTTCCTCTTGGTCATGGGTGACGAAGATGAACGTGATGCCCAGGCGCTGCTGCATGGATTTCAGTTCCAACTGCATTTCCTTGCGAAGCTTCAGGTCAAGCGCGCCCAGCGGTTCGTCCAGCAGGAGAACCTCCGGCTCGTTGACCAGACTGCGCGCAATCGCCACGCGCTGCTGCTGACCGCCCGAAAGCGCGTCCACATGGCGCTTTTCGTAGCCCTTCAGGTTCACCAGCTCCAGCATTTGCCCGACTTTTTCGGCAATCTGCTTCTTCGGCAGCTTCTTCAGCTTCAGAGCGAAGGCGATGTTGTCGTACACGTTCAGGTGCGGGAAGAGCGCGTATTTCTGGAAGACCGTGTTGACGCGGCGCTTGTAGGGCGGTAGCGCGGAAATATCCTGCCCGCCGAAGAGCACCTGCCCCTCCGAAGGCGTCTCGAATCCGCCGATGATGCGCAGCGTCGTCGTCTTGCCGCAGCCAGAAGGCCCAAGCAGGGTAATGAATTCCTTTTTGCGGATGTAAAGGTTGATATTCTTCAAAACCTGCACGCCGTCAAACTCCTTCGAGATGCCGACGAGGTCAATCAAATGCTCTTTCTCCACCATGGGGGAAAACACTTCCTTCCAATTACTTAAAATCAGAACGACGGCGGTGTGGAAATCCACAGCACCTTCGCGTGGGATTTGCCCGCATTCATCAGGTAGTGCGTCTCATGCGGATGCAGGCAGAAGCTGCTGCCTGCCCGGATGCGCGTTTTCGTTTCGCCGTCCACCAGGAAGATGCTGCCCGACAGCACATAGCCGAATTCCTCGCCCTGATGCGGTAGAAGCTCGTACGTCCGCCCATCCTCGCCTAAATCGACCAGAATCGGCTCCATCGTATTCTTCTGCGCGTCCGGCACCAGCCATGTGATGCTGCCGCAAAGCTGCTCGTCCTCCTTGACGAACATATCCTGTGGTGTAAAGACGGTCTTTTCGTCCTTGTCCTCGCTGAAAAACTGACTCAGGCTGGAGCCGAGGCATTCCAGCATGTCTGTCAGCGTCGCGATAGACGGGGAGGCAAGGTTGCGCTCGACCTGCGAAATGAAGCCCTTGCTCAGTTCGCAGCGGTCGGCCATGTCCTCCTGCGTCAGCCCGCGCCGAATCCGCAGCAGACGCAGCTTTTCACCGATATCCATGGGGATGCTCCTTTCCGGTTGCTTTCAGTCCATATTGACGCAAAGTTCAGAAATACTAAACTGAAAGCCGTGAAAAAATGGTTTAGTGAAACTAAACCTCAAAGCGGGATTCATTAAACCATATTTCTTTGCGTATGTCAAGGGCTTTTGTCGATTTTTTCGGCAGAAAACGCAAAAAAAGATGAAAAGGCGAACGAAAAAGTCCGTAAAACGCCTATATTAGCCGAAACTAATGGATAAATCACCGAATTTGGCGTTTTTTTGCGTACTCCGAAGCGATTAAAACAAGCATCAAAAAAGCCGCTTCTCCGATGTCCATCAGAGAAGCGGTGCGATTTTCGGTTTAGCGATTCTGTTCTTTCACTCGCAGGGGATTAGTCCGGCAGCGGTGCATCCAGCGTCACGTTCGCGTCCTTCACAAAGCCGTGCCAGCCGTTCACATCCACCTCGTACCATTCGCCGACCTTGTCCATCACTGCCAGATAAGCACCGACGCGAATCTTGTCCAGACGGCGGCGGCTCTTCGTCAGCTGATATACCGAGACGGTTGCGGTCGTGTTCGTCTTGCCCTTTGCGGACAGCAGCCCGGTTGTGAAGGTGTCTTCATCCGGCGTTTCGTAGAACTTCAGGCAGCTGTTCAGCACCAGCCCCTCCACGCCGTCATACACAATGCGCGTGTACACATCGCCTACGCGCAGGACGCTCACCACGCGCCCGGCTTTGCAGGTCATGATGATTTTGCCCTTCTTGCTTGCTTCCTCGCGCATGGTGCACTTGCCGGTCGAAGGCGCGTAGATAACGGCGATTCGCTGGTCGTCATCCGCCTCCGTTTCCCACGAGAGGGAAGTGGTCGGCACGCGCAGGAACTCGCCATCCATGTAGATTTCGCTCATGGCGACACCCAGCGTTTGGAGCGATACCGTCTGCGCCTCGTCGCCATCAGAATAGGTGACGGTCAGGCTGTTCCAAGTGTCGTCGGGCTTGCGGGACAAATCGCTGGCAGTCGCGCGGCTGCCGGAGGGCTTAGGCTTGCTGCTGTTCGAGCCGACCCACACCAGCGCGGCGGAATCCACCCATCCGCTGGATGTGCCGCTGCCGTTCCAGTAGCGGACGTTGCGCATGTTGCCGCTGCGCTCCAGAATGCCGACGTAGGTATTCGCAGGCAGCGTGCCGACCGGGACGAAATCCGACAAGTCCGAAGAAGTCGCTGTGCCTTGGGTCACGGCGTAGAGCGTCGTTCCAGTGCCGGTTTTCCACTCGCACTTGGCGTTCCACTCGGCTTCCGTTTCCGCCAGCGCAGTTGTCATCAGCAAAAGGCAAAAGGTGGTCAGGAGCATCAACAGACGCTTCATGTTATAAAACCTCCTTCAAATCTTCATAAGTTTGTAATCAATATAGCATATCTTTGTGAAAAAGTCAATCGCGTAAAACGATAAATTTTGCCGAATGCGCTTGCAATGCGGACAGAAATGTGGTATCATAAAGCCATGAAACCGATGAGAAGCAGGGGATGCGCAGAGTCGCCCGCAGCGAGCCGGAGAGGGTGCAAGTCCGGCGGTGGATGGCGCAGACCGTGGGGCTTCGAGGGCGCAGGGGAACGGCGAATGCCCAGTATCCCGCGACGGCTTTCCCCCGTGAACAGGATTTGAGAGGCGCAAGCATTTTGCGCAATTGGGGTGGCACCGCAGTCATCTGTCCCCAGAAGAGGGGATAGGATGGCTTTTTTTGTATGGCGAATCGCTCCCCGGCCGTTCGCCGCCTATTCTGAAAGGAGAGATTTCCCATGTCCGAAACGAATATCGCGCCCAAGCCCGAAAAGAAGCCGATTATCTTCTCCGGCATCCAGCCGTCTGGCACGCTGACGCTGGGCAATTACATCGGCGCGCTCCGCAACTTCTCCAAGCTGCAGGACGACTACGACTGCATCTACTCCATTGTCGATATGCACGCCATCACCGTTCGGCAGAATCCGGCGGATTTGCGCCGCCGCTGCATGGAGCTTGCCGCTATCTACATCGCCAGCGGCATCGACCCCAAGAAGAGCCTGATTTACTGCCAGAGCCACGTTTCCGCGCACGCCGAGCTTGCGTGGGTGCTCAACTGCTTCACCTACATGGGCGAAATGAGCCGCATGACACAGTACAAGGATAAGTGCGCCAAGCACGCTGACAACATCAACGTCGGCCTCTTCGATTATCCTGTGCTGATGGCGGCGGATATCCTGCTCTACCAGACGAACCTTGTGCCGGTGGGCGTTGACCAGCGCCAGCATCTGGAAATCTGCCGCGATATTGCCATGCGCTTCAACGGCATCTATGGCGATGTGTTCACGATTCCGGAGGGGTATATCCCGAAAGTCGGCGCGAAGATTATGAGCCTGCAGGATCCGACGAAGAAGATGTCCAAGTCCGACCCGGAGGAGACGTTCATCTCCCTGCTGGACGACGCGGACACGATTCGCCGCAAAATCAAGCGTGCTGTGACCGACTCGGACGGCGAAATCCGCTTTGACCCGGAGAACAAGCCCGGCGTGAGCAATCTGCTGAGCATCATGAGCGCACTCGGCGCGGGCGACGTGGAAACGCTTGCCGCGGAGATGGCGGGCAAGGGCTACGGCGACCTGAAGGCGCGCACGGCGGACTGCGTGATTGCGGCGCTTGAGCCGCTGCAGGCGGAGTACAAGCGCCTGATTGCAGACAAGACGTACCTGCAGGGCATTCTGGACGAGAATGCCAAGACCGCCGCTTATCTGGCGAACAAGACCCTGCGCAAGGTGCAGAAGAAGGTCGGCTTCGCGGCGAGAGGGTAACAAGGGAATATATGAGCAAGCCGCAGGGCGTGGATATGCGCTCTGCGGCTTGCTTTTATTCGTTTGGTGTGACTGAACCTATTTCCAGATTCAACTGCGCCATCTGCTTGCGCGTGCACATCTGGAAACAGGATTAGTACAGCTTCGCCCCAGCCGGAATGTGAGGATCAACCATCAGCAAATGCAACTTTTCTTCGCCGTTTTCGTGATGCACGGCGGAAATCAGCATACCGCAGGAGTCAATGCCCATCATCTTTCGGGGAGGAAGGTTGGTGATGGCGATGCAGGTTTTGCCCACCAGCTCTTCCGGCTCATAATACTCGTGAATACCACTCAAAATGATCCGATCTACGCCGGTTCCATCGTCCAGAACGAACTTTAGGAGCTTCTTGGACTTCTTCACCGCTTCGCATTCCTTGACCTTCACGGCGCGGAAATCGGACTTGGAGAACGTGTCGAAATCCACATAGTCGGTGAACAGCGGCTCAATTTGCACGTTCGAGAAGTCGATCGGTTCAGGCGTGACTTCCGCTTTAGCTTCTTCCGCGGGCGCGGCAGCTTCGGGCGCGTTCTGCGCAGCATCGGCCGCCTTCTTGTCAGAATCGAGCGGCTTCATGGTGGGGAAGAGCAGCACGTCGCGAATCGTCGCGCTGTCGGTCATCAGCATCACCATGCGGTCAAGCCCGAAGCCCAGACCGCCCGTCGGCGGCATACCGTACTCCAGCGCGTTCACGAAGTCCTCGTCCACCTCGGCGTTGATGCCCTGCGCCCTGCGCGCTTCCACCTGCGCCTCGAAACGGCGGCGCTGGTCAATCGGGTCATTCAGCTCGGTGAAGGCGTTGCCCATTTCGTGGCCGGTGATAAAGAACTCAAAGCGTTCGGTCAGCGCCGGGTTGGACGGCTTGCGCTTGGCAAGCGGGGAGATTTCCACCGGATAATCGGTGATGAACGTCGGCTGAATCAGGTTCGCTTCCACATACTCGTCGAACAGCGCTGCCAGGCAGTCGCCCTTCGTCGCGTCCTTCTCGACATGCACGTTGCGCTTGTCGCAGATGGCGCGGGCTTCCTCATCGCTTTGCCACGTCGTCCAGTCCTCGCCGCACGCCTCCTTGACGGAATCCGCCATCGTGATGCGCTTCCACGGCGCTTTCAGGTGGATGACCTGCCCCTGGTAGGTCACGTCGGTCGTGCCGAGGGTCTTGAGCGCCACGAACTCGTAGAGCTGCTCGACCATCTCCATGATTTCGTTGTAATCCGCGTACGCCTGATACGTTTCCACGGACGTGAACTCCGGGTTGTGGGTCGCGTCCATGCCCTCGTTGCGGAAAATTCTGCCAACTTCGTACACGCGCTCAAAGCCGCCGACAATCAGGCGCTTCAGGTACAGCTCGGTCTCAATGCGCAGGAACATGGGGATTCCCAGCGCGTTGTGGAACGTGCGGAACGGACGCGCGGATGCGCCGATCTCCACCGTGTGCAGCACGGGCGTGTCCACTTCCAGATAGCCGCGGCCGTCGAGGAACTCGCGCACGGCGGCGATGATGCGGCTGCGCTTGCGGAACGTGTCGCGCACTTCGGGGTTGACGATGCAGTCCACATAGCGCTGGCGATAGCGCAGGTCGGTATCCACCAGCCCGTGGAACTTCTCCGGCAGCACCTTCAAGGACTTGCACAGCAGCGTCAGGGACTTGACGTGGATGGACGCTTCGCCGGTCTTGGTGCAGAACACCGTGCCGGACACGCCGATGATGTCGCCCAAATCGTCCTTCTTGAATGCGGCATAGGCATCCTCGCCCAAATCGTCGCGGGTGACGTAAATTTGCATTTCGCCCTGCGCGTCCAGCAGGTGCGCAAAGGACGCCTTGCCCATCACG
>ERZ1107006.2020-NODE-2020-length-15796-cov-3.896449_pt1 | contig 15796 bp, 11 predicted proteins | sample MGYA00403696_ERZ1107006 | MGnify/ENA primary metagenome ERZ1107006 (study PRJEB35170, sample SAMEA104062441) | human gut metagenome | biome: human gut; feature: human-associated habitat; material: faeces | place: Denmark | collected 2012-08-13 ...
TACACATCAATTTTTAAAATTGGTGTGTTTTTTTGCTTGAGAAATACAATCGAACAATAAAATACTACGAAAATTAAACAATCATACTATTGGTAAAAGAAGACTTTATACATGTAAAAATAAATACAAAATTTTTTACCATATAAGAAAATGGTTTTGCAAATTAAAACGAATAGATAAATTTAGAAAAATTATAATGAATTCAGAAAATAAAAGAAATGAGGAATAAATGTGATAGAAGCAATTTGTAATTCATTAACAAAGAAAATAATTAAATCAGTTGATGGATATGATGAAAGTAAAGCAGATGAAATTAGCTATGGATTACAATTACTAATTGGTGAGGTACCTAAATTTTTTATTACATTTATATTGATTGTTGTTCCCGATAAAAAAGAGTGACGGTATGTGTCGGGTATAGTGTCTCTATATAGCTGGAACAGCGTCACTATGGGTTCGTTGTCGATAATTCCCGGGATAAAAGTTCCTAATCCCTGGGGTAAACAGTGGAATGCTGCAAGGCGAATAGTAATTTGCGATAATTATATGTTTCCAACCGACTTTTTTCTCTGGAATTTGTTTCCTTTGTAGAAAATGGATTTATTATGGGAAAACAGAAAGTAGCATTAGTCCTTTCTATGGGTGGTGCGCGTGGTATTGCACATATTGGAGTCATAGAAGAATTATTACGTCACAATTATGAAATAACTTCTATTGCCGGAAGTTCAATGGGAGCAATGGTGGGAGCGATGTATGCTTCGGGAAAACTGGAAGAATGCAAAGAATGGCTGTATAGTTGGGATAAGCGCAAGATGTGGGAACTGGCAGACCTCACATTAAGTCGGGACGGACTGGTGAAAGGAGATCGCTTCATCAAAGAGTTAAAGGAGATAATCCCCGATATGAACATCGAGGACTTACCGATTCCTTATGTTGCCATGGCCACCAATATTGTTTGTGATCAGGAGGTGAGGTTCGATAGTGGCAGCTTACATGAGGCTATCCGCGCATCCATTTCCATACCAATGCTTTTCCGCCCTTTGCGAAAAGACGGCATGGTATTGATTGACGGGGGGATCTTGAATCCCCTCCCGCTCAATCATGTACATCGCACCGAAGGAGATATTTTGATAGCAGTCGATGTGAATGCACCGGTTGATTGCGGAAAGAGAAAGAAGATGAGTCCTTATAATCTGTTGACAGAATCTTCAAGAATGATGATGCAACAAATTACTCGTTATCAGATAGAACGCTGTCAGCCGGACATATTAATACGGATGTCCGGCAATGCTTATGATATGTTGGAGTTTCATCATGCAGAATCCATTGTAGCGACGGGGATTGAGATTACTCGAAATGCATTAGATCGCATTGGCGTGACATCCCAAGAAGGATAGACTTATTCCACATAAATCATCTTTTTCGTCATTCCTCCGTCAATGGTTATGTTCTCTCCGTTGATGAAGTCATTGTTTTCCTCGCAAAGAAATAAGCACATACGGGCAATGTCTTCCGGTTTGCCCACTCGCCGGGAAGGGTGTTGTGAATGGTCTTCCGGGCGGAGCTGGTTGTAGTCATGTGTCTGTATCCACCCCGGTGCAATAGAGTTTACCGTAATGTGCCATTCGGATAATGATGAGGCTAATGCATGGGTTAAAGAATAGATACCACCTTTTGAGGCGGCATACCCTTCACTTCCGGGCTCGCTCATCAGATAACGGGTGGAACAGATATTGATAATTCTTCCGTAAGGATTGGGAAAGGAAAGGGCTTTACGATGAATGGCAAGTAATCGTGAAGTGATAAATACAGGACGCAGGTTGACAGAGAGAATCTTGTCGAAATCCTCTATACTTGTTTCCGTGATAGGAGAAAAGTTGCTAATGCCTACATTATTAATAATGATATCAAGATCGCCCCATTCCTTCAGAATTTGCAGGACACAATTCTCCAACGACTCTTTATTGCTTACATCAACCTTGTGGAATATGCTTCCTGTTTCTTTTGCAGTTTGTTGACCGGATGCATCATTCGTATCACAGAAAGCGACTAGGCAATCCGCTTGAGAAAATGCTTCTACGATTGCTTTGCCTATTCCTTCCGCTCCGCCTGTTACGAAAACTCTTCTTTTCCGTCTGTTTGCATCGGAAGGTATCTTGTCAGCTTGTCCCGTTCTCACCTGATGCGTTGTTCCGGTTTTCTTTTTACCATACTTCTGTGCTTGTTTCCAAGCTGCTTTTCTGGCTTCATATTGTTCCTGCTGTCTTTCTATATAATTATCTGCCATAATTTCTTTTTTACTGGCAAATGTAAAATATAAAAAGGATAAATGCAAAGAATCGCCCGCTCCTTTTTGTCCAAACGAGCGGGTGATTCTATTCCATATACCATGGCCCCTAAACGGCCGTTTCCCAATGGTAATGCTTCAGTCCATACTTGTGCCGGGCGATCGTACCAGAGCTTATATTCCTGCACAGGTGGTTACTTTTCTTGTGCATGAATACTACAGGCAATAAGGTGTAGAAATAATTAAAAGTTATCGGGCATAAAAACGAATTTCAATATCCGGCTGAAAAGGACTTACTATGCATAGGTGAAAATACGTTGGAAGTGTAAATACAATAATGTGTACTTATCTATTCATTATAAACAAATAACTAAAATGTATAGTTTAATTATTGGACCATTATTGTTCCGCATTGATCCGGAAGGTTGGCAAAGTTATATTCGTTCTTTTCTTGTAAATTGAAATATACTTCTTATATTTGTCGTTAGAACATTTAACGAAAAAAATTATGAAAAGTTTAAAGGTTACATCTATGTTGGCAGTACTGATGTTCTTGTTTATAACAGGAATGCAGGCGCAGACCGTAACTCCCAGTAAGAAGTATATTACAAAGGAGTTGAATAACGTAAGCAATTTTAGCTCAATCAAGGTGCTAGGCAGTACTGATGTTGAATATCGACAAAGTAGTGGCTCTAAAACAGAGATTTCTATATATGGTTCGGACAATTTGGTCGATTTGCTGGAAGTGTCTACTGCGAATGGAGTGTTGCAGGTGAATATCAAGAAGGGGGGTAAGATTCTTAGTGGAGAACGTCGTTTGAAAGTGATTGCTTCTTCTCCTTCATTAGATGAAGTAGATATTAAAGGTTCGGCAGATGTATATCTGAAGGGTACTATTAAAGGTGCTGATTTGACTCTGAACATAACCGGTTCCGGAGATATTGAAGCGGAGAATCTGCAATATACTAATCTTTCTGCTTATATAAAAGGGAGTGGAGATATCGATGTGAAAAATGTGAAGGGTACTACTGTAAAAACGATAGTCAGCGGTTCGGGAGATGTGAATATCAAAGGCACTGCGAAATGGGCTGCGTTGACTGTAAACGGCTCCGGTGACATCAGTGCTGATAAGTTGGCGGCTACTGAAGTGATTGCCACTGTTTCAGGTTCCGGCGATATCTCTTGTTATGCTTCTAAACAGTTGGATGCAAAAGTTAGCGGTAGTGGAGATATTGAATATAAAGGAAATCCATCTATTCTAAATAAACAAGGCAGGAAAGATTCTATTTCCAGAAAATAGGAATTCTCGATTATAATAGGATGCGGGTAAATATGCGTGATGTATTGCATATTTGCCCGTTTTTGTTTTGTACCTGTATGCTTTCTATTGATTAATTTCATAGTAAAAATATATATTATTGTATGTAAATCGGATAAAAATGTAGCTTTACACTTACATTTGCTTATATTAGAGTAACAAATGAAAATGTTACCATTTTAGATAGAAAACGCCCTTTGTTTTTGTCAGAAACCACCTCGTAAACCGGTATCGAAAAGTTTATACTTGCATCGGGTTTTAAGCACGTTAAAAGATTCTTAGGCGTGTTTTACTAAAGGTGTAAAATATTAATCAAATCCGATATTAGTATGAATGATTGTTACCTGAATTTCTTAGTAAGCTTCCGAGCTTTGTTTTCTTTAGATGTTGGAGCCAATTTAGTAAACAGTAAACAAACTATTGGCATCATTTTACCCGATTTGTCGTTGCTCGGATATGCGGTCCCTGTGGAAAGTTTCGGCATTGGGCTATTTGTGATTTTGTTTGCCTACCTTATAATAGAATACAATGTGCAGTTGTTATCACATGAAAAATTTAAGATTGCTATGAATATGCTCCATACTGCACATACACCGTTAATATTGTTGCGGAATCAATTGGAAGAACTTAAAACAGGCAATCTTCCTGAACCCCTTTCCCAACAAGTGGAAGAAGCATTGGGATATGCCGAATGTATCATATATTGTAACCGGAATATTGCAACTCTAAATAAAGTAAATAAGAGAATTCCTCCTAAAACGTCAACGGTAAATTTGGAACTTTCCACTTATGTTACTTCCATTGTCAATCAATGCCGGGCTCATGCCAATTCCCGCCAGATACGGCTGACTGTCGGTGAATGTTCGGATTGTGTCAGTTGCAGGATAAACGAAAATATAATGACTGCAGCACTTCAACATCTTATCAACAAGATGATTTTGATTTCCGAGTCAGGCTGTTGCATATCGATCAACGTAACCCACACAATGAATTCCTGGCAGTTGCAGATTAGCAATAACGAAATAGCCGGGCAAAGAGCAGGGAAAATGTTTCCCTTTATTCCTATTATATTTCCCGTGTATGGATATAGTGATTTATGGACGGTAAGAAAAATCATCCGTCTGCATGGCGGAAAAATAACCGGATGCAGACATGGTAAAGCTGCTACTTTCCAAATCGTTATTCCGACAGACTGCCATTGCCAGAATCAGTCATGCCCGGTATTGAAACATTCTTCTGCAAAAACGAAGACCCAAATAGATGATTCCTGCGAGAGTCCTAAGAGCGATAAACAAAACACTAAAGCGAGAGAAACTTCTCATATCCTATTAGTGATGGCAGATAAGTTATTCAGTGATTATTTGAAGAAAACTTTATCACGCTATTTTCAGATTTCAGTCCTTGATAATCCGGAGCTGCTAATCAATACAGCTATCAGTCAAAATCCTGATGCGATCATTATTGACGACAATGTGAATGGAATAAGCGGAGATACACTTAGTACTCAAATTAAAGAAAATAAAATGATGGGCTACATACCAATCATTCTTCTATTAAGAACCTTTGACAGCGAAAGCTATTTATCTCATTTAGAGAGTAGGGCAGACCGTCTGGAATTACGTACGGAAAGTATTTGTAAACTTAGGGCAGACATACGTATGCTTGTCGAAAACCGCATGGTCTTGCGCGAACGGATCAGGCTGTTTCTGTCAGATGCCATTTCTCCGATGATACCCTCAAAAGCCGAAATAGAAACAGAAAATGCCGACCGGAATTTTATGGATAAAGTCAATAAAATCCTGGAAAAAAATCTCTCTACTGATAAATATACAATAGATAAATTAAGTCTTGATATAGGAATGAGCCGTACTGCTTTTTATAATAAGATAAAAGAGATTACGGGAAACCCTCCTGAAGAGTATATCAATTCATTCAAAATGGACAAAGCACTTAAATTGCTGGCTTCCCAGCAGTATCGTATTTCGGATATTGCAAGTATACTGGGCTATTGCGATGCTAAATATTTTGGAAAGAAGTTCAAAGACTTTTATCATGTATGTCCGTCCGATTATATAAAGAGCATTGTTGGATAAAAGAGTATAGAAAACGAGGGTGTCCAAAAGTGAAGTGCACCCTCGTTTCTTTATGCCTTTTTACGTTTTTTCTCTTTGACTGCAAATCTTGTTTTATACAGATGTAATAAAGTCTGCTTTATTGTATCATAGTACTTGTCCAATCCATAGATCTTTAATAACATCAGCTCAAAGTCGATTCTATCCTTTTGTTGTAATTCCTTTTCAAGAGGTAATCTGTCTCTATTGAAAATAGGTTGAAATGCTTTTATGATTTCTTTCTTTTGCGCATCAGGCAGTAACTCCGGATTGAGTATCTTGAAATCCTTCTTGAATTTAGTTTCTCTAAGGTCAAGTGCTCCCAGTCCCCTGCCAAATCCGAAACTCTCAATGAAAAACATACTCAAAATATTATTCAGTAATGCAAGTAGGAAAATCTTGTTTTCATCTTTGTACTGTTCCTTTATTGAAAAGCCAATCATCCGTTGATCGAAGAAAGAACGTTTATCAAGCATGGCTATAAATAAACTTTTGTCGAAATTAATATTAACGACAAAATCTGCCATGTTTTTTGTGCTCATTTCATACCAAAACATATTTGGTTTACGTAAAGCTATAGGTAATAGCTTCTTATTTGTTTTATCCATTTGGTTTTCAAAAGATCTTATCCAATTCAGAGTCCCGGTATGATTTAAAGTTTCGAGTTCTTCGATACTTTTTGAACAACAGAAAGCCTGCGTCTGACTAGTTGCAATGAATGAAGATGCTTTCTTTAAGTTTTTTAGAACAGGCTCAATATATTCATCTTCTATTCCGTGTCCTTTTGCAGGATAAAACATACGATTACAACCTCTTCTTTCTCCACGTATAAAATCGAAAAACTTTTTAGAGTCAATAAGCTTCTCGGCTATCGTAGGCAACCAATTCAAATTAGCAAAATATCCGGACCATGGGATTCCGATATTTTCCAATTGTTTGATTTCATTTATTGAATAAGATTGAATATTGACCCAATCAGACTCTTTATTAAGAATGATTTCACTACTTAATTTCTTAATATCTGCTATGTTCTCAAGTTTCTCTTTTAATGTACAGAAAGAAATTCTCCTGTCTAAATTTACCGGATCAGAAATCTCCCTCTTGGTTGCTATTAATAATGTGGTGACAACCTTTGCATTATTGAACCATCGTCCTTTCCCGGAAATAACAACACAGTCAATATTGAAATATTTTTGAATTAACTCTAAGAATATTTCTCCATAGTCTGTTCCAAGCCATGCATTAGAAAGTATTAATCCAATTTTTCCATTGTCTGAGATAATGTCGTACAAGTAGAAAGGAATATATGCAAATATATCACTCTTTTTACTTAGTGTCTTTTTCGCTTTAGTCTGTTCCTTGATTAATTTATTGATTTCCTTTATATTCGGATTGAGCTTTTTGATCTCTTTCTCTCTTATAAAAGGAAGATTAGATATGATATAATCTACCTTAGGCAGTTGCTTTTCTACTTGATTTCCATTATTGGGATCTTTAAATACAATAGTTTGTCCTGCGTGCAACTCAATTACATCCGACCTGAAGATATGCAGAACTTTTCCAATATTGCCGGGATTGGATAAGGTCAGTGTTGATAGCTGGATAGGAAATGAATGTTTGTCCGAAGCCCAGATACTCTCAATAATTTGCTCTTGACCAATTTCATATTCTTCTTTAAGAGAATAAGCCTGCTTAATAATAGTTCCCGTTCCACAACAAGGGTCGAGGGTAATTCCATCTTTTTTATCTATCGTTAGCCTTGTTAATAAATCGGCTAGTTGAGGAGGAGTCGCAAATTGTCCGGCCACTTTTCTTTTGGCATAGGCGATGGACGATTGCAGTAAGTTTTGCAAGATTTGAATATCAACCCCTTCAATATTAAGGTTTGAAAGAAATACATTTAATTGAACTAGCTGCTTCCATGCATTATCAGATACTAATTCATTAGCGATATTATTCCCAAAAATATTCCAAAAATTACAGTGCTCCGAGATGTTGGCTATTATTTGTAGGGCTTCACTGACAGTTGTATCGAAAGTAATTGTTTCAATAATCTTTGCCTCATTGAAATGCCGTTTGATAATGTTGCCAAAAATAATCTTGAAAAACCAGTCGGTCAATATAACCTTTGATAGAGTGGGCAGTTTATGCTTAGCGTCTTTTGGGGCTTGCGAGCTAAATCCATATTCTGCTGCAGAAGAGAGCCACCAATTATCTATTTGCGCATCGAGTACTGCACTACTTTTTATATTCTCTTTTATGTTTTCTGCTGTCGAATCTATATTTTCGAGAACGATATCGATTATTTTATCAATTGCCAATATCTCGGAAGATCCACTTTCAGTTATTTCTCCATGCTCGAAATAATCATTTAAATCTTCCAGAATGGTATGTAGAAGATCTTTCCAAAGATTCTCATTTTCTTTCACCTCTGAACGCGAATGAAGGTCGATACTATTCCATGATTTCAAGATAGAATATGTATTCCCTTTCTTAACATACAAAACTGCGCTTGTCACATTCCAAAGAATAAAACTATTATTGTGCAGTATCTCTGATTTTATCTTGGCGTTATTTATTAATTCCGTGTCGGTTATAGGGGTATCAGGCATTTTGAGTTCCCATCCCTGCAAAATTATCTTTTTAGCAGAGTCTTTGAAGATAAGCACATCCGGAAATAAACTCGATTTTTCATTTCTGATTGTATTCTCTCCTCCGGCACTTTTTACATGCCAACTTTTGTTAGCCAGGTAAAGATTGATTTCGCTAATCACATCAATGGCCCAACTTCTTTCATTATAGTTGATTTGTGGCATCCGTTTCTAAATAGTTTAAGGTGTGATATTTTGTGATTGGTTTTTTGAAAAGTTTGCGAGTCGATGGAGTCACTTCTTCTCTTTTTAGTGTTTCTGAAATCCTATCCATACAAATCTTGATATAGTCGGTAGGCTGTATCCTGTGCAATAATACATCTTCATTCTTTTCTATTCCGATAAATCTTCTGTTTTCCAGAATGGCCGACAGCAGGAAACTACCGCTTCCGCAAGCATTATCCAGAATGATATCCCCCGGGTTAGAGAATGTTCTGATTAAATATCTACCCAATTCAACAGGCTTTTGTGTCGGATGATAAACTTCGCCTTCCGATTCGGCCGTTTTTACATATACAAAGTCGTCATGATCCTCCTCAAAGAATACCACATCATTGGGATAACGTTCGCCATCACTTTTTACATGCTGTGGCTTGAACTCCCCATAACTACCTGGATATTGATCTTTTCTGACCCCCTTGTCATACGCTTCCCCTTTAGTCATTTGCGGATTGTATACCGGCTGTTTTTTATAGAAAACACAAACATCTTCGTGTTTACGAAGCGGTTGTTTTTTGGCATTTAAAAAGTTGGTCGGTTTTGATTTGATCCAGGTAATCTTGTATTTGAATAATTTCTCCTTGCTTAAAATCAATTTGGCTGTAAAAATACCTTGTGCGGTTAAAACGATCGCCCCATTGTCTTTAATAATACGTTCGTATTCAGCCCAAAGAGCCTGCAAATCAATCACGGAATCCCATTTATTTTGTGTAGTACCATACGGTAAATCACAAAGTATCATATCTATGGATTTATCAGGAATGGATGGCAATATGTTCAAACAGTCGCCCTGAATGACTTTGTTTACAAAAGGTTTGATGTCTTTCTTCTGTTTTTTCTTTTTTTGTATGACTCCTTCTATCAATCGTTTATCTTTCTCTTTTATATCTTTGGATGTAGAACCCATGGTTTGCATATTAAATATTTAAATTGTCATTTTTTGTCAAAAGTAGAAATAATAGGATTATCTCCCAAATTTATTATATGAAATAATGGTATGAATGAATCTTTTTCATTTCATATTTCGAAGAGTATATATTCGATTTGATTATCTTTGTCTGATTTTTGAAACTTTGAATATAAAGATAACTACGCTTATGTTACAGAAAACATTCTTAGCACGTTGCGACAATAGGGCTTGTCTAGCTAAAACAAATATAATGAGTGGCTCACCGGAGGCTTGGCTGTCTAATGATTTATTATCCAAGTCTAATACGTTTGGTTTGACTTTCGATTTCTTTGTTGATTGGGCGATTAATCGAATTTCTCCTTATGTCTGGATTAAAAGAATACTATTGCCTACCTATACTTATGATGAATTTATCGGTAAGTTGGACTTTGAAATGGAAAAAGAATTTGGCAAAGATTATCTATGCAGACTGGGACGGTTCGCAACAGGATATGATATGCAAGTGCAATTTATTGTATTCCATGATGAGTTGGATTGGGCTAATGACAGAAGTGAACTGATAATTGTTTCTTTATCCTTCAAGGAAGGGCATTATAGCTTTTCTCCTCAAAAATATAGCTTGTCAGAATTTAAAGAGCTGATAAAGTCTCATTCCGGAGGTCCTGTTTCAATAGGTTCCAAAGGACTTATCTATGGTACCTCAAGATTAGAATGCAGTTTGTCTAAGACAGATAGTTTATATCCAGGTGATGCAGACCTTCTACTTTTGAATGAAGATAATAAAGCGGTTTGCATTCTTGAATTTAAGAAACACACATTATCCAGTCCTATCTCGGAGCAATGTTTCACAAACTATTATCCACGTCCTGACGGACGCAAGTATAAACGCTTGGCCTTATTAAGAGATTATTTGGCTTCTAAATCCAACAGTCGTATTTTATTTTTTGTTCTTTATTATCCAACTCAAACATATATTGAGCAACAATGGAAATTGGAGATAATAGAAGGTAATGCCTTTAGTTTGCGAGCAACTGATAGCTTTACCTTTGAATTACCTGCCGATAAATCAGATAATGAATACAAAAAGGTTATTGAAAAAATATCTCAGGTGATTGCTGCTCATAGCTATTCATGATGATGTAAAAGTTCGTTGCCGCGCACTGATTGTATGTGAAGGTGGGAAATAAAAACTATACAAGTTTTGATGATACTTGCTACGCAACACATGATCCCTGTACAATGGTTTATAAACTAGTACGCCTGCTTCGTGGTGAGGATAAGGAATTTAATAAGAAAATTATGAAGGGCCTGATAGAATAATATCGCAAACATAAGATTGTCTTAGAAATTCAATCATCTTATCCTCGTGTTCTTTAGCCAATTTCATTGTCCAATTTTGATAGTTAAAGTCAGCGAGTTTACACATTAAAAACATCTTAATGCTTTGCAGTGATTTGTTGCTGATTTGCTCATGGATTCGGGCAAACTTTATTTGTATATGGTCATTACTTTGTTGTGAATTGAAACTTTGAGAAATCATGGCAAGATTGCCAAATGAATGTACAGCTTCTTCCTCCCATTCTTCATTGTGTGATTCGTCTTGAGGATGCAGATGTTCAATAGAACGATTTCTCCGAAACACATAGTGCCCTACAATCTTCTGTTCTTCTTCATTGAAGAAAGTGCTGCGTTGTTCCCAAAGGTAATAGTCTAAACGCCAAAACCAGTACCTAATGTTACCGGATGCTTTATATGAAAGATCTTTTCTGGCAGGTAATACGCCGTGACGTTCATTATCTTCTTTTTTAAGGAATGCGAGCATCTCTGCACAGGACTGGAGTTCGTCTTGCTCTAATTTTCTCAAATAAGGTTTAAGCCAATTGTAGAAAGCCTCCGTTGAAACGTAAAGCATCGATTGGTATTGCTTTAATTTATCATTATCATCCTTTGGACCTTTCAGAATTAAACTGTAATTACCCTGCCCATCCTTGATATCTCTTCTAATCGTATAATAATCAAGCAGTAGCCGGTAATAAAGCATTTTTTCGTAAAATTCCCCTGCAGTGAAATGCGTTTTCAGAGCATCAAACTTCTCTATCAGTTTATCCGGTTGATAATGACTGGCTGGTTGCTCGCCACCAGTACATACATCAAGCACCAAAAGAAGAAACTCCGGAAATGATATAATACTGTTTTCGCCATCTTCATAGCTATTCTGTTTAAACTCTATTTTTTCAGGTTGGATTACATCTATAGAATACTCCTCCTCGTCATCGAGAGACGTATATCTGCACTTTTCTAAAGCTTCATGAAATCGTTTCTGACGACAAAGACTTATAGCTTCTTCATAAAATTGACGGTAACAAGCCTCGTCTTGGTTTTCTTCCTTCGCAATGATAGGATGATCCATCATGGAGGCCAGATTCCAAATATGCGTCAAGTAATCCTGTTCCTTTTCTCCCCGCATCAGTTGCACTTTGAGAATCTCATGCTGTTCTAGTCCTTTTCCTTGTGCATTCATCGCTTCAAAATATTTATTCAGCGAAGTGGTATCTGCAAGATAGCTTGATGGTAAGTAAGAAAAGAAAAATGTCAATCGTGTGAAAACCTGTTGCACAAACTCAATCCGTTCCTCCTGAGTATTAAAATTGGATTCTAAGAAACCTTTTATAGCGGCGAGTCCCTCTTCCATATTCTTATTGACATACGCTTTAGTCGGATAACCTTTGATCTTGCTCTTTATATATGCCTTATCATCGCTTCTCGCTATGAAATTAAGGCGATTACCATCCATTAAGAAACCGGACCATTTATCATCATATTCCTTAAAAATGATGGCAAAAAGAGTTATGACTGTAAATCGTTGCTGACCGTCAATTAAGTCATAATGATTTTTCATATCAATACAAGTAAGCATACCGAGATAATATGGCTCATCGGCAGGCATCTTTGCAAAATGCTCCTTAAGATCAAAAAGAAGTTTGGTAACCTCTTTCTTTTTCCATGCAAATAAACGTTGGTAAAGCGGAATAGAAAACTTAAACTGACTTGTAGCAATAAGTTCCGGCGTATATTTATTCTCCATATTCATTGTTTCTCTTTTCGATTATTGTTTTATCCGAAAAATCATTCAGCTCACAGAAGATACGTCTTAAACACCTATAGAATCGCTCTTTGATGTCACCTTCTTGCTCCAATCCACTAATCCTGATATAAGGAATGGTCTCGGCAAGAAAAAATGTAGGCGAAGATGCCTGATCTATCATCATTATAATTTCTGAATCTTTTGCGAATTCACGAATCTTATAAAAGATAGCGCGTGTGGTACTATATCTATGCTGCGCCATGATTCCAGCAATACAGAACAATGCTTCAGATAAATATTGATGTCCGAATTTTATAAAATAACCGAACATGAGGCTTTCTATAATATTAGCATATTTCCAATGAGACTCCCATTGAAGATGATTCCTTAGTAGCTGTATTTGCCTGGTACGGATAAACTCCTTGTATTTATCTACAAAAATAGAAGTGTATGCGAAGAAATGCGAACCACCTTGGATTTTCTCATAGAAATAGAATTTCTCTCCAAAAGCAGGAATACTGGACATAATGCGGGCAGCCGAAAACTCTTCCTTTACCTTTCGTGGCTGAAATTCCTCCACATTATGCTTCCGCATCCATTTTCTTAATCTGAAAAGATGTACTCCCAAAGTATGGGTAAGATAAGAATCTCCATTGTTGTCATATTCTAATGAGAGATCATTCCACCGCATAGCAAGGTGTTCTGCCTGATCCTCAATGTTTAGATAGCGTAGATGGTGCGCTTTTAGCAAATCATAGTCTGAAAGCGATACACCCTTTGAATTCTGATTTGAGAAGAATGTATATGCCAGATCAAGATTGCTGTCATTAAGAATAAGTACAGAGAAAATCAAGTGATGGGACAGACGTTCCAACATGGCTATGTCTGTATTCCTCTGATTGAGAATTCTAATCAGTGCTTTGTTATTGGCTACATGGAGACGCGCATCTTTTGATATGAATTTTTGTTTAAGCAAAGGCATCTGCCCTGTATATCCTAATTCGCGCATAATAAGCGTTAAAGTGACAAGGCGTTGTTGTCCATCAATTATGTTGTAAAGAGTGCAATCATTCACAGTTCTTCTTTGTAAGATGATAGATCCTAAATGATAGTCACTGTTGTGAGGCATTTCAAGTAAATTATCCCAAAGGTCTGTAACATTTTTATCTTCCCAGCAATAGGTTCGCTGATAATCGGGAATAACCAAATTGGAAGAAAATAAATCTTGCAAATTTTTTGTTTCCAAAACGACCTTTTCTTGAGAATTGGTAAGTTCTTTAAACTCTAATTCCCGTGTATATGGGCTGGAAATCTCATTTTTTTTGTGAAGATTGAATTTATCAATACAATCAGTCAGCAACGGATCGAAAAACGTTATCAGTTTTTGGAATGCATTCTTTATGTCCTCCCAATTATTGATTGTAATTTTAATACTGCATCGTCCTTTACATTTTCCCCATTGATGCCATGATAAATCAGGATTGGTCTCTGTCTGCTTCTGTAAATAACGTAAAAAACGCATATAGTCAGTTTGAGTATAGCGTCCTTCTATATGAAGTTCAACTAGTCCATTCCATTCATTATCTATACGATATTCATAATGAATAGAAGAGTCATTTACTGGAGTTGAGATTTGGATATATCTGTTATATTGCCAGGTTCTTGAAGGAAATACTCCATGGAATTTTTTATCTACCCAAAAACCTTTCAGATAATTATATAAGTATTGGTCTATGTTACAGTAATTAGCCATATTTATTTAATCGCTTGTTTCACAAGACTCATGATATATTCTAAATATTTAGTATCCGAGATTTTGAGTTCATAATCTCCATTACCAAAATGTCCGACAGTTGAAATATCCCTTGTTAATTGCTTACTATCTTCTAAATGTCCTTTGGCTACATTTATAGTAAGCTTTATTCCATTTTTCTGGATTTCAAGTGCACAAATATGGCTGTTGGCCTTTTTGAATGAAATATACCACTTTTGTGGTTTAACTTCAATTTCTGTATTCAAATTAAGAATTGCATTCTTATAACTCTCGTATAATTCTACTACATCATCAGATTTTCCTTTTAATAAATTTTCCTCCGAATACTCTTTAATTTTCTCTGTTACTTCTTTAAATTCCGGACTATTCTGCATCACAGTTTTAATACTTGCCGATGCGTGACTTTTACGAATAGGGGTGATGAATACACTATCATTCTCATAGCGCTTCACTTCCCATAACTCAATGGATAAATCTTTGAAGTTGACGGCCTCTCGTTGGTTAGGCGTGAATCCTTGTGAAACAAAAACGACTTTTGTCTGCGACCAGTCCACATCATTCCGTTTCAAGTTCCCTGCTTGTGTTTCATTATATTCCAGAATAAAATCAGCCTGATTTTGCAGCATTAGGCTTAGGTAAGTAAACCCTTGATCTATGACACTAGAGTTTCTTTCCCTTTTATATTCAATGATAACAAAAGACTTCGATTGAGGATCAAAGGCAAGCGTATCAATACGGCGGTCTTTAATCGTAAATTCGGACTTTATCATTTCAAGTCCCATGATTTCGGACATATTAGTTTCAAACATACGTTGAATATCTCTTTCCAATTTAAAAGGTTTTTCCTTTATTTCAGAAAAGACGCCTGAAGTATTATATTTGTAAAGTGCCATAATTTTATTTTGAATTGTTTCTTGTTGTAAAGGTAAGATTTTTTTTGATATTACTACATGGGCAAGTCTCTGGATTCTATCTCTTCTATTATCTGCGTAACTTTGCTGATAATCCAATTTGCGACCTCACCAGTTTGCATAGGTAAGTAACTACTAGTGGAGTGCCAATCTTTACAAGGAAGCCATTCAGAACCATAAGGCCACCATTCATTGTTTGCTGAATCCGGTCCGGAAAAACATGATAGCTGAACACGAGGCAAAGTTCGATCTTCGCCGGCAGACTTATAGGATTCTGAGACACCAATATAAAGATTCTTCCAATCCGAATCTCTTCCATCATCTCTCGTTACAGTTATATAATGAGACCAATTTTGCTTTTTGAATAATATAGCCGGACCTTCATTCCCTTTTTTGACTTCAAAAACCAAACCCTTTTGGGATGCGAATTCACCTAACGGTTTAAATACGAATTCATTCCTTAATCTATTACTAATTTCAGCTCTGTTATCCATCAAGGCCACAACAGCCTCCATATTATTGATGGCTAA
>ERZ1107006.2027-NODE-2027-length-15749-cov-6.244998_pt1 | contig 15749 bp, 14 predicted proteins | sample MGYA00403696_ERZ1107006 | MGnify/ENA primary metagenome ERZ1107006 (study PRJEB35170, sample SAMEA104062441) | human gut metagenome | biome: human gut; feature: human-associated habitat; material: faeces | place: Denmark | collected 2012-08-13 ...
AAAAATCCTTTGATTTCAAGGCTTTGCGGCGTCTCTTAGTACATGCCGCCCATGCCGGGGTCAGCGGGAGCAGCAGGTGCGGGGGGTTCGGGCTTGTCGGCCACCAGGGACTCGGTGGTCAGCACCATGGCGGAGACGGAAGCGGCGTTCTCCAGAGCGGAGCGGGTCACCTTGGCGGGATCGATGATACCGGCGGCGACCATGTCGCAGTACTCCTCCTTGTAAGCGTCGAAGCCGTAGCCCAGCTTGCCGGAATTGCGGACCTTCTCCAGGATCACGGAACCGTCCAGACCAGCGTTGGCCGCGATCTGGCGGATAGGAGCTTCCAGAGCCTTGGCAATGATCTGAACACCGGTCTTCTCGTCGCCGTCCACGCTGTCCAGCAGAGCTTCCACAGCGGGGATGATGTTCACGAAGATGGTGCCGCCGCCGGCGACCACGCCTTCCTCAACGGCGGCGCGGGTGGCGTTCAGAGCGTCCTCAATGCGGAGCTTCTTCTCCTTCATCTCGGTCTCGGTAGCAGCGCCCACCTTGATGACAGCCACGCCGCCGGCCATCTTGGCCAGACGCTCCTGCAGCTTCTCCTTATCGTAGTCGCTGGTGGTGTTGGCAATCTGGCTGCGGATCTGAGCCACGCGGTCCTTGATGGCGGTGGCATCACCGGCGCCGTCCACGATGGTGGTGTTCTCCTTGGTGACCTTCACCTGACGGGCACGGCCCAGCATGTCGATGGTAGCGGTCTTCAGTTCCAGGCCCACTTCCTCGCTGACAACGGTACCGCCGGTGAGGACAGCGATGTCCTGCAGCATCTCCTTGCGGCGGTCGCCGAAGCCGGGAGCCTTGACGCAGACAACGTTCAGGGTACCGCGCAGACGGTTCACGATCAGGGTGTTCAGAGCCTCGCCCTCAACGTCCTCAGCGATGATGACCAGCTTCTTGCCGGACTGGACCAGCTGCTCCAGAATGGGCAGAATGTCGGAGATCACAGAGATCTTCTTATCGGTGATGAGGATATAGGCGTCGTCAATGACAGCCTCCATCTTCTCAGTATCGGTGACCATATAGGGAGTGATATAGCCCCGGTCGAACTGCATGCCCTCCACAACCTCGCTGTAAGTCTCAGCGGTCTTGGACTCCTCAATGGTGATCACGCCGTCGGCGGAAACCTTCTCCATGGCGTCGGCAATCAGCTTGCCGATCTCCTCGTCACCGCTGGAGACAGCGCCCACACGGGCGATGTCATTGGAACCGTCCACCTTCTTGGCCTGCTTCTTGACCTCGGCCACGGCGGCTTCCACAGCCTTGGCCATGCCCTTCTTCACCACAATGGGGTTGGCGCCTGCGGCCAGGTTCTTCAGACCTTCGTGGATCATGGCCTGAGCCAGCAGGGTGGCGGTGGTGGTACCGTCGCCGGCAACATCGTTGGTCTTGGTGGAAACCTCCTTCACCAGCTGTGCGCCCATGTTCTCAAAGGGATCGGGCAGCTCGACCTCCTTGGCGATGCTCACACCGTCATTAGTGATGAGGGGAGCGCCGTACTTCTTATCCAGAACCACGTTGCGGCCCTTGGGGCCCAGGGTGATCTTAACAGTATCGGCCAGCTGATCAACACCGGCCTGCAGAGCCTTGCGGGCTTCATCGCCGCGCATAATGAGCTTAGACATAATTCATACCTCCGAATTTTTCTTAAAGTGGGGGACTGCGTCCCCCCTTTAGATTCCCCCTCGCCAGTTTGCGAACTGGCGGCGCCGTCCAGGACGGCTGGGGTCAAGGAATTTTTGCCACGCACATGTCGCGGCAAAAATCAATTCAAGCATTTTGTCAGGACACATGCCCCACCGTTCCTTCGTCCCCTTCCGGTGCAAACCAGCGAAGCGTTTGTGCCGGAAAAACGAGGAGCAGCGGAACGAGCGAGCTTTGGCCGCAAGGCCGAAGCGAGGGATGTGCAGCTTGTGACGAGTTACTCGACGATGGCCAGAATATCGTTCTGACGGACAACTACGTACTCCACGTCCTCCAGGGTCACCTTGGTGCCGGCATACTGGCTGGTGATGACCTTATCGCCAGGCTTCACGGTCATGGTGACTTCCTTGCCGTCTACCATGCCGCCGGGGCCCACGGAAATGACCTCAGCCACAGAGGGCTTCTCCTTTGCGGAGCCGGTGAGGATGATGCCGCCCTTGGTGGTCTCCTCGGTCTCTACCATTTTCAGGATCACACGATCAGCTAACGGGGTAAGTTTCATGTTGGGTTCCTCCTTGTATATTTTCATATGATAAACAATTTCAGCGTTAGCACTCAGTCTCCTTGAGTGCTAACGCTGTTATCATAGTACAACTGTCCCGGTTTGTAAAGGGGTAATTTGTAAATAAGTTATGAAGTTTCCATTGGGGAAAATCGTCGGTTCCCGCCCTCACTTGGGACCGGCACCGTAATTGGGATCACAGCCCTTGGGTCCGAAGAAATTCAACCTTTTTTCCGACAAAGTCAGACGCACATCCCGGCTGTGGATGGTCTCCCCGTCCAGACAGGTCACAATGTCATCTTCCGACTGAATGCGGACGTTTTTGGCAGTCACCACTCGGATCACCTCCGGCGGCAGCGAGCGGTAGCGGCCAGCGGAATAGGCGCTGAACAGCCCCGCGAACTTCACGCGACTGATGTTTTTCACCAGCACCGTATGTAAAACGCCATCGTCCATTCGGGCCTCCGGCACCGGCGTGGAGCCGCCGCCGTAATACCGTCCGTTGCACATGGACACCAGAGCAAAGTCATCCTCGATGACCTCGTCATCCAGCGTTACCCGCCAGTGCTGGCCAATGCCCCGGAACAGGAAATTCACCGCCACGGCGGCCAGATAGCTGCCCCGTCCGCTGAGGAGGGGGGAATCCCCCAGCTCATGGACGCTCTCCGCCACCCGGGCGTCAATGCCGCTGCAGGCAATGGTCAGACATTGGCGGCCGTTGCAGTCGATAAGGTCCAGAGGATGGACCTCCCCGTCCCAGAGGTTTTCCGCGTCCGTAAACTTGGCGGCGTCCGGACCGAAGTTTTTCAGGAAATCATTACCGGTCCCGATGGGGATGCAGGTCACAGCCGCATTGTCAAAGCCTGCCGCACCGTTGACCACCTCGTTCAGAGTGCCGTCCCCGCCGCAGGCGTAAAGCCGGACCTCCTCCCCGGAGGACACCAGCCGTCGGGCGATCTCCTCCGCGCCGCCGGACCGCTGGGTCAGCAGACATTGACAAGTCAGGCCATGCTGCCGCAGACGGTCCGCCATTTCATAAATGCGGCCCGTCTGGTCCTTTTTCCCGGCATGGGGGTTAATGATGAAGATATGCTGCACGGGTGACCGCTCCCCTTTCAACTGAAACCGTCAAATTCTGATTATAAATTGTTATTTTTGCCCGCATGATTGCTTTTTGTATAAAATTCTCCGGTCATCTTCCGTACATAAAGGCGTCGCACTTGATCATGTTTCCCACAAAATCTTTGATTTTGCGGGGGCCCCGGATCTTACCTGACCGGTCAGGCAAAGCCCGCCCGGTCCAAGGTTTTGCCTGCGGCAAAACGCTTGCGCGCCGTTGACGCGGCGTCGACGCGCTGCGCCGTTACGGCATGATCTCCGGTCATCTTCCGTACATGAAGGCGTCGCACTTGATCATGCCGTTGTAGAGCTTACGTTTTTTGTCGGCGGGACGGCCGAAACACCGCTCAAATTCCGTGTGGGAGCTGAGCACCAGCACCCGCCACTTGGGGGGCAGGTCCCGGAGGGCCGCGCCGAACATTCGATACAGGTCCTCGGCCTCCTTCTTTTCCAGCAGCCGTTCGCCGTAGGGCGGGTTGGTCACCAGCTGGCCGTATTCGCTGTCCCGGTGGAATTTTCCCGCGTCCGCCACTTCAAAGTGAATGCAGTCCTCCACACCGGCCAGCTCCGCGTTGTGCCGCGCCAGCTCCACAGCGGCGGGGTCAATATCGCCGCCCCAGATGTCATAATGGCCGTGGAATTCCTTATCCATGGCCTCGTCACCGGCCTCCAGCCACAGCTTGGAGTCCATGTTTTTCCACTTCTGAGCGGCAAAGCTGCGGTCCAGGCCCGGCGCCCGGTTCTTGGCGATAAGGGCTGCCTCGATGGGGATGGTGCCGCTGCCGCAGAAGGGGTCGCAGAAGGGATCCTTTCCCCGGTAACGGGAGAGGGTCACCAGCGCTGCCGCCAGCGTTTCCCGCAGGGGCGCACCCATGTTTTTAGCCCGGTAGCCCCGCTTGTAAAGGCCCTCGCCAGAGGTGTCCAGATACAAGGTCGCTACATCCTTGATGATGGAAAACTGGATCTGATACCGGCTGCCGGACTCCGGCAGGGTCTCCACGCCGTACTTCTCCCCCAGCCGCTTAGCGGACGCCTTTTTCACGATGGACTGGCAGGCGGGGACCGAATGAAGCTGAGAGTTCAGGGAATAGCCCTTTACAGGGAATTCGCCGTCCCGTGGGATATAGTCCTCCCAGGGCAGGGCGTAGACCCCCTGAAACAGCGCCTCAAAATCACGGGCCGGGAAGGAGCCAAGCTCCATCAGCACCCGCGCACCGCAGCGGAGGTTGATGTTCAGTCGGGCAATGTCAGCCAAAGTCCCTTCACAGTGGACCCGGCCGTTTTCCGCCCGGACATTTTTTAAGTCCAGACGGCGCATCTCGTCCGCCACCAGACTTTCCAAACCAAACAGACAGGGAACCGTCAGTGTCATGGTCCATGTCTCCTTTCAACTTTCAAAACTATATTAGGGTCAGTATAACAGACTGTCCGCCGATCCGCAACCGGAAACCGTGCTCCCACCGCAAATTGGAAGTGGTTTTTCGCCAAAAACTGTGCTATACTGCAAGCAGAAATGAATTTTGCAAAAAAGGAGGGTTCTTTGATGATGAACTGGATCTGGCTGGGGGCTGTGGTGGCCTTCGGCGTTTTGGAGGCCGCTACCGCGGCATTGGTATCCATTTGGTTTGTAGGCGGTGCGGCGGTGGCTCTGCTGGCGTCCTTTTTAGGTGCAGCGCTGTGGCTTCAGATTGCCCTGTTTCTGGCGGTCTCCGTGGGTATTCTGGCGGCGGTCCGGCCCCTGATGAAGCGAGCCAACGCAAAAACCGTCCCTACGAATCTGGACCGGGTCATCGGCTGTACTGCCCGGGTAACAGAGGAAATCGACAACGAGGCTGGCACCGGGGCCGTGTATGTAGAGGGCAAGACCTGGACCGCCCGCAGCAGCGACGGCACGGTGCTGCCCATCGGGACCCGCGTGATCGCGGAGCGAATGGAGGGCGTCAAGCTCTATGTGAAGCCGGAGCCGGTAAGCTCCACGCGGCAGAGCTGACCGCTTAACTGAATAAACCCCCCTGCGAGGAAGCGGCTATGCCGTTTCCCGCAGGGGGTTTTTATCTTCTATCTTCGGATGGATGCCCCATCGCGCACTCAGAAGATTTTTGTTTTGATCCGTCCCGGTGCAAGAGGTCCCCAATTTCGGTTTGACAGAGTCCCTGTAAGCACCCGGCCAAAGCAGATCAGCGTCCCGGCCTCCGCTGCAGGCAAGGTCACATCCCCATCCGCACGGCGGCGGTTCAGGGAAAACAAATATACCGTACCGGAATCGTCCCGGTCATACTGCCGGCAAAGGACCTTGCCGTTCACGCTGAAAATACCCACATCTCCCTCCCGCAGAGGCGTGCGGCTCACATACGCCACCGTGCCGTCCTCCAGATAGGGGGCCATAGCGTCCCCGCTGATGCGGACGGCAAATTCCGCCGTCTGCGGCACTTGCTCTGTGACGGAGATCTCATCAAAATCCTCTCCCGGCACTGCGGAAACACAGCCTACCGCCGCCAGCGTGTGGTACAGGGGGATGATCCTGCCCTCGGGCCGCTCCGCCGGGAGCGGGGACGTCTCCTGTCGGCAGGCCCACAGCGCTTCGGTCACAGACTGCACCGTTTCACGTCCCAATGGAGAAAGCTCCCTGAATTTCCGCAGCAAAGTCTGTTCTTCTGAACTCAGCGCCTGCCCGCCTCCCCGGAAGCTGTCCCGAAACAGTTGATTGGGATCTGTCTCCAAACTGTCAAACAGCCGCAGCATCACATCTTCCTTTGGAAAGCTCAGACCGTTTTCATAGTTGCTCACTGCCGAGGGGGACACTCCCAGCCGCCCCGCCAGTTCCCCACGGGACAGCTTCAGCTCCCCACGCCGGAATTTAATTCGTTCGCCAAAACTCATGGAAAAAACTCCTTTCGTTCTGTTCCTCGACAACTCTCGACATAGGTGTCTTAATCATAACGAAAAAAAGTGTTGCTGTCAATCCATTTTAACAAGTTTCTTGTAAAATTATTCTTGACTTAGCAAAATTCTTGTGATAATGTTACCTCGTTGACAGGGAACTTGTCCTGGCGATAAGCAAAAGCCACATGGAAAGAGGGCAGCAAGCAGACGGGCCGCAGGCTATTCCATGCAAGTCATCCGGTTCCGCTTTCTCCGGTTCACCCGCTGAAACCGTGCGGCGAATACTGTGGGCAGAAAAAATCGAACGCAGACTTTGTCTGCGTTCGATTGGTGGGGGAAGGTGGATTCGAACCACCGAAGTCAGTGACAACAGATTTACAGTCTGCCCCATTTGGCCGCTCTGGAATTCCCCCATATGAAATTGTGGAGCTGGTGGACGGATTCGAACCCCCGACCTGCTGATTACAAATCAGCTGCTCTACCAGCTGAGCTACACCAGCAGTTCCCAACAGCAAGGATTATCTTAGCAGAACATAACCAATTTGTCAACAACTTTTTTTCATTTTCGTATTTCTTTTTAGGAGGGATCTGTTTGAGCACAAAAAAGCGCTCCGTTTCCGCCGTGGTACGCTGTTCCATTTGTGGGCGGGAAATCGCGTCAGGAGAGGAATACTGGGTCTGCAACGGCACCTTGGCCTGCACCGACTGTCTACCTGACCTGGCCCGGCAGGAGCTCCTGCCCTGCCGGGTGCTCCGGGGAAAGGAGGACAGACTATGACGCTGTTGGAAATGTCTGTTGTTTACGCGGAGCACGCCGCCGTGATCCGAAGTCGGATCGTGGAGCTTCGCGGTCTGACCCGGCAGGAAACGGACCCGGAAGCCGTCCAGGCCCTCAAACGCCGGGTGGCGGCGCTGCTGCCCTTATGGCAGGAGGCCCGGGATCTGGCCAGACTCACCGCTCATTATTATGACTATGATAAGGAGGCTCACCGATGAATCAGATCAGTCTGGACGCCAAAGGCGGTCAATTTCTGGCGGATCTGGCCAACTGGCAGCGGGAAAGCGCCCCGGATAACTCTGCGGATCTGGAGCGGCTGCGCCGGAATCTGCGCTTTGCCCGCCAGCAGGTGCTGACGAAGCGGCAGCAGCAGATGCTGGAGCTTTACTACGATCAGGGACTCACCATGGGGCAGATCGCCGCCAAGCTCCATCTGAACCGCTCCACCGTCTGCCGCACACTTCAGCGGGCCAGAGAACGGCTTTATGCGTGTCTGCGTTATACCTTATAAGGACAGTTCAGTTAATCTTATAGGCGGTCCGTCTTGCGGTCCGGGAGAAAAGCCCGTATAATAGGGTCAGAATCGTTGATTTTACATCATACGCGCCCGCGCTTATAAAATCTGGTTGAAAAGGAGACCGCGATGGATATGAAACCGATCATTGTCATGGCCGGAACACCGGTAGATACCCAGATGGGCATGGACTGCCTCAGCACACAGGGATTGCCCGGCGTCTTTTGCCCGATATCAGAGGACCCCAACCAGCAGACGGCTTTTCAGATCTCTTCCACGGAGGAAAAGATCGACACCGTAGTCTCCCTTCTGTGCGCGGCGCAGCGGGAGCATGGCTGTGAAAAAGCCTTCATTTACTGCAATTCTCTTTCCGGCGCGCTGGACTTCCAGTTCGTTGCCCGGGAAACCGGCTTGAAGATCGTCACGCCGCTGGACGTTTACCGGCTGCTGGCGCCCAAATATCACTCTCTGGCCGTGATCGCCGCCAACGCTCAGGGCACCGCCGGAATCGAGCGGACCCTGCTCAGTGCCAACCCGGACCTGACCCTGCGCTCTACCGGACTTCTGCCTGTGGTGTTGGGAATCGAGGCCGGAGAGGACCCCGATACGCTGGTGAAACAGAACCGTCTGCCGGAGCTTGTGAACTGGTATCAGGCGTTGGGTGCAGAAGCGCTGGTGCTTGGCTGCACCCACTTCCCCTATTTCAAAGAGGCTCTCCTCAGACAGATCACCCTGCCGGTCATTGACCCCGCAGAGGAAATGCTCCGCCTGCTGAATACCTGAATGAAGAAAACACCCCGTCAGCCGCATTGCGGCTGACGGGGTTCACTTTACTTTCAGCAGGGGTTGCTGAACAGCTCCCGGCAATGCTCCGCCAGCAGCGCCGCCGTGCGGTCAATCCCCAACCGTGCGCTGTTGATGCAGATGTCGTAATTCTCCGGCAGGCCCCAGGGGCGGCCGGTATAATGCGTATAATACTTCTCCCGCTGAGCGTCGGTCTTTTCCACCAGTGCCCGGGCGGCCTTTTCGTCCAGATTTTCCAGTTCCATCCGGTGATGGACCCGCCACTCAAAGGGAGCGCAGATAAACAGGCTCAGGCAATCCACATCCTGCCCCGTCAGCACAAGATCCGCGCAGCGGCCCACGATGATGCAGTCCTCCTTCTCAGCCAGTTCCCGGATGATCTCGCTCTGCATCTGAAAGAGCACATCCTCCGCCGACTGCCCCTGCTTGACCTTGGGGCCGCCCTGATAGAAGGCCTTGAACAGCCAGGGGTTGCCGGCCTTTTCATCCTTATCGGCGAACAGTTCCTCCCCTACCTCGGCCCGCTCCGCCGCCAGCTTCAGCAGTTCCCGGTCATAGTAGGCAAACCCCAGAGACTCACTGAGCTTCCGTCCGATCTCGCGGCCGCCGCTGCCAAACTGTCGGCCCAATGCGATCACATGCTTTTTCATAGGAACACACCCTCCTCGTTTTCTATGCGTATACAGCGGCAGGAGCCTTCAGCCGAAGGGCCACGCCGCGAATATAGTCCTGAAACATCATATCGATCCGCCGGGTCAGCTCCTCCGGTGTCTGGGTCAACTCCCCCCGGAGCCAGCTCTCCACCGCCCCTGCCATCATAATGGTCACCAGGCAGATCACCACTTCCACCTCCGGCGAATGGGCAGGCAGGCTATTTTCCACCGCCGTCTGCCGGACGGCCCGGTCCACGATGCTGCTGACATCCGCCTCCAGCAGCCGCTTCAAAGATTCCTTGCCCAGAGAGTCCAGCGCGCAGAGGCAGACCGCCCGATTCTGATTGATATATTGGAACAGATGCAGAAAGCCGTTCTGCCAGGGGGACACGCCCTGTTGCTGCTGCAAAAGCTCCAGCGCTTCCTTTTCAAAGGTCCAGCGCAGCAGATCGTAAATGTCCGTAAAATAATAGTAGAAATGCTGCCGCCGCATCCCACAGGTATCCATGATCTCCGCCACGGTGATCCGTTCCAGCGGCTTTTGGGTCATGAGCTGCTTCAGCGCACCGCTGATGGCCTGACAAGTGGTCTCGGAGGTTTTATACCTTTTTCCCATCTTACAGCCCCATTCCGTTAAGTTCTGTTAAGAGTATAGCACAGGTCAAGGGGGCTGTCATTGTTCATTTACAGGCGGTTTGCATAGATTTTAAAAGTTTTTTCAGGATCTGTCCAGTCAAAAACTGGAAAATCGCAGAATTTTGACAAATGACCGAATTTGACTGTTGCAATTCCAAATGTCCGCGGATATGATACAAGTGATTTCATGTGAATGTGCTGTTGAAACGCGCCATAGAAAGGGGACTCCCATGAGCGACCAGCCGAAAAAAAGCAATTTTTTTGAAAAATTAGCCACGTTTATCGTGGATAAACGAAACCTGATCTTTTTTCTGTACGCCATTGCCATCATCGCCAGCCTGATCACCCAGAGCTGGGTAAAGGTCTGCGACGATCTGACCCAATATCTGCCGGAGACCACGGAGACCCGCCGGGGCCTGACGCTGATGGAGGATGAGATGAAGACCTATGGCACCGCCCGGATCATCGTGTCTCATGTGACGTATGAGATCGCACGGGATCTGGCGGATCAGATCGAAGATCTGAACAACATCTCCTCCGTGGACTTCTGGGACGCAGACAAGTCGGCGGATGATACCACCCTGCCCTCCGCTGCCAACAAGACCTATGAGGATTACATGCAGGGCGCCGACGCCCTCATCACCGTCACCTTCCGGGGCGAAAATGATGACCAGTCCGCCAAGGACGGTCTGGCCGCCGTGAAGGAGCTGCTGGCCCCCTATGACACTTACATCTCTACCGATGTGGGCTACTCCAAATCCGAAACGCTGAATGAGGAAATGGGCATTATCTTAGTGGTGGCCGCACTGGTCATCGTGCTGGTGCTGCTGCTGACCTCCCGTTCCTACGCCGAGGTGCCGGTGCTGTTGCTGACCTTTGTGGCGGCGGCGCTGCTGAACAAGGGCACCAACTTTATCTTCGGCGAGATCTCCTTCGTGTCCGACTCTGTGACAGTGGTGCTCCAGCTTGCGTTGGCCATCGACTACTCCATCATCCTGCTTCACCGCTTTCTGGAAGAGCGGGAACACGCCCCGGATGACCGGACGGCCTGCATCATCGCTGTCAGCGCCGCCATTCCCTCTATCTCCGCCAGCAGCCTGACTACCATTTCCGGTCTGGCCGCCATGATGTTCATGCAGTTCCGCATCGGCTTTGACCTGGGTCTGGTGCTCATCAAGGCCATCCTGCTGAGTATGCTGGCCGTGTTCACCCTGATGCCCGGACTGCTGATGCTCTTCTCCAAGGCGATGGAGCGGACCCGCCACAAGAACTTCATCCCCCAGATCGACCGCTGGGGCAAGCTGGTCTATGCCCTGCGTCATGTGGGCGTGCCCGTATTCATCGTGTGCGTGGTGGGAGGCTTCTTCCTCTCCAACCAGTGCCCCTATGTGTATGGCGACAACGCCGTCATGACCGTTCGCCGCAATGAGCATCAGGCAGCGACGGACAGGGTGGAAAAGGAATTCGGCACCCAGAATATCATGGCACTGGTGGTCCCCAAGGGGGACACCGCCAGTGAAAAGGCCGTTTTGAAGGAGCTGAGCGGACTGGATGAGGTGGATTATGCCATGGGTCTTTCCAATGTGGAGGCCAAGCCCGGCTACTTCCTCACCGACAAGCTGACGCCCCGGCAGTTCTCGGAGATGATGGGTCTTTCCTACGAGGAAGCCTGCATCCTCTACGCCGCCTATACAGCGGATCAGGAGGATAACTACGGCCCCATCGTGGGCGGCATCGACAGCTATACCGTATCCGCCATGGATATGATCCTCTTTATCTATCAGGAGAAGGAAAAGGGCTATGTGACGCTGGATGACGAGGATGAGCGGGAGATCAATGACGCCTATACGCAGATCACCGACGCCCAGACCCAGATGCTGGGCCCCAACTACACCCGCATGGTCATGAACCTGAATCTGCCGGAGGAGGGGACCGACACCTTCGCCTTCCTGAAAACCGTTCACAGCATCGTGGAGAAATACTACGATGCCGACGATGTGTACTTAGTAGGCAACTCCACCAGCGACTATGACCAGTCCGTTTCCTTCGCCAGAGACAATGTGATGATCAGCGTCCTGTCCGTGGTATTCGTGGTTCTGGTGCTGGTGTTCACCTTTATGTCCGTGGGCCTGCCCATTCTGCTGATCTTGGTCATTCAGGGCAGTATCTGGATCAACTTCACCTTCCCCACGGTGCTGCACACCAACATCTTCTTCATGAGCTATCTGATCGTTACCTCCATCCAGATGGGCGCGAATATCGACTACGCCATCGTCATTTCCACCTGGTATTCCGACCTCAAGACCCGGATGACCCCCAGAGAGGCCCTGATCAAGGCGCTGGATCTCTCCTTCCCCACGGTACTGACCTCCGGCTCCATCCTGTCCGCTGCGGGCTTCCTCATCGGGCAGATCACCACGGAGCCGTCCATCGTAGGCATTGGCCAGTGCCTTAGCCGGGGCACGCTGATCTCCATGTTCCTGGTCATGTTCGTCCTGCCTCAGATTCTGGTGCTGGGTGACCGGATCGTGGAAAAGACCAGCTTCCAGGTAAAGCTCCCCGCAACACCCATCGCTTCTCAGCGTCTCTCCGGCACCACCTTTGTCAACGGCCGTGTCCGGGGGCGGATCTCCGGCTTTGTGGACGCGGAGATCCACGGCGTAGTCAAGGGCGATATTTCCGCCATCATGTCCTCCGGCAGCTATGATCTGCCGGAAGGCAGCGGCCAACCGCCTGAAGCAGGGGCGTCACCGGAGGATACACCGAACACGCCGCCTGCGGATTCTGTCACCGGAAAGGAGGGGGACGCCCAATGAAACGCATTCAAAAATGGTCCGCCCTTCTCATGGCTGTGACCCTGCTGTTTACCCTGGCCGCTCCCGCCGCGCTGGCGGCTGAGAGCACCGTTACCATCAAAACCGCCGAGGATTTGGCCGAATTGTCCCGGAACTGCACGCTGGATACCTGGTCCCAGGGCAAGACCGTGATCCTGGAGAACGATCTTGACCTCCACGGTATTGACTTCACTCCGATTCCCACCTTCAGCGGCACATTCCAAGGCAACGGACACACCATCTCCGGCCTGACCCTTACCGGCAGCGGCAACGTCCGGGGTCTGTTCCGTTACATTCAAAACGGCGCCACCGTTCAGGATCTGACGGTGACGGGCACCATCCACCCCAATGGGCATCAGGATGAACTGGGCCTGCTGGCCGGCAGCAACGCCGGGCGGATCTTGAACTGCATCGCCTCCGGCACCGTAATGGGTGATAACCGCATCGGCGGTCTGGTAGGTATCAATGAAACCGGCGGCGAGCTGGTGGGCTGTGCCTTCTCCGGCAGCGTTACCGGCAAGCATTCCACCGCCGGCGTGGTGGGCGAAAACCGTGGGACCCTGACCCGCTGCTCCAACAGCGGCAGCATCAACACCCACGATCTGGAAGACGATCCCAAGACCGACTATACAAATCTGGCCCAGCTGAACTCCATGGAAAACGTCCCGGCTTATACGGACGTCGGCGGTGTGGCAGGCTATTCCAAGGGCACCATCCAGAGCTGCTCCAACAGCGGCTCCGTGGGCTATGACCAGATCGGCTATAACATCGGCGGCATCGCCGGACGCAGCGTCGGCTGGCTGGATGGCTGCGTCAACACCGGCTCCGTCAGCGGGCGGAAGGACGTGGGCGGCATCGTGGGCCAGCTGGAGCCGGAGGTCTTACAGACCTTCAGCGAGGATTTCCTCGACAAGCTGTTGGCCCAGCTGGATACGCTTCAGGATATCATGGACCGTACCGCTAACCACGCTGACAGCATTTCCGACTCCGTCCACGCCCAGATGAGCGATCTCACCGGCAAGGTCCGGGACACCAAGGACATCGCCAAGGAACTGACCGATGCCATGACGGACTGGGCCAACGGCAACATCGACGAAATCAATGAACTTTCCGCTCGGATCTCTCAGGCGCTGGACGATCTGGCAGACATTCTGGATGACACAGGCAGTGCACTGGACGCATTGGACGCTCTGCTGGATACGCTGGAAAAAGTTCGGAAGGATCTGACCGGCGGCAATGACGCGGCAGAGGATTTTCAGAAAGCCCTTACCAATCTGCGGGATGCCCGGGACGCTGCCCGGGAGACCCATAAGGCAGTCGCATCAGCAGCAAAAGATGTTCTGGATGCCATCATCAGCGGTAAGGATCCTCAGGAAGCTCTGGATCATCTGAAGGACGTACTGGGGAATTACAGCACCGCCCTTCGGTTGGTCGGCACCGCTCTGGAGCAGATGCGGCAGGCGCTGAACGCTCTGCCCGCAGATATTTCCCGGCTGAAAAAAGCGCTGGAGGATCTGGGGGATGTGGAGAACGCCGCCCACAAGGCCCTGAACCGACTGGATCAGGTGGTCCGCGGTCTGGAAGAACTGACACGGAAGCAGGCTGACAAGCCTGAAATCAAAATAGATCCCATCGGATCTGATCTTACGGAAAAAGGCAGCCAGCTTCAAAACGCCATGGACGCCCTTCTGGACAGCGGTGAAGCTCTGAACCAACTGCTCAGTGACTCTGCCGACACCATCATCGCCGATCTAAAAGCGGTCAACAGCCAGTTCCGCTCCATTACGAATCTGATCCGCAGCGAAAAAAGCGACTGGAATCAGGATCAAAGCAAGAGTAAGGAAGATCAGATCCGGGATCATTTTCAGGACCTGTCCGATTCCTGTGACCCCGCCAAACAGCATGACGGCCGGATCTCCGCCTCCGAAAACAAAGGCGAGGTCACCGGCAGCACAAATTTAGGCGGCATTGTGGGTTCCGTGGGGATCGAAATCGACTTCGACCCCGACGGTGATGTGACCATGGTGGGAGACTACTCCCTGAATTTCCACTATCAGACCCGCGCCCTTCTGACCGACTGCACCAACAGCGGTGCTGTCACCGGGCGGAATGACTATGCCGGCGGCATCGTGGGGCAGGCGTATATCGGTCAGATCACCGGCTGCCAGAGCTACGGCGCCGTCTCCACCGACGGCAGCTATGTCGGCGGCATTGCGGGCCGCTCCGACAGCAGCATCCGCCTGAGCTGGGCCAAATGCGCCCTTTCCGGTGAGGATTATGTGGGCGGCATCGCCGGTTATGGCAAAACGCTCTCCGACTGCCGCAGTCTCGTCACCGTGGACGGCGGCGCTTACACCGGTGCTATCGCGGGAGATGTGGACGAGGATGGCTCCGTGACCGGCTGCCTGTTCACCCACGAAACGCTGGGTGCCATCGACGGCATCAGCTACGCCGGGAAGGCAGAGCCCGCCGCCTTCGATGTTCTCTGCGCAGGAGACACTGTTCCCAAGACCTTCTCCCAGATGGAACTGACCTTCCGGGCGGACGGCAAGGTGGTAGCGGTAGTCCCCTTCCAGTACGGACGGGGGATCGACAGCCTGCCGGAGATCCCGGCGAAGAAGGGTTTCTCCGCTGTCTGGCCTGATCTGGACTATACCCATCTCACCGCCAGTCAGACACTGGATGCCGTCTACACACCTTACACCTCCTCCCTGACGGATGACACCCAGACCCTTCCCCAGATCCTGGTGGATGGCAGCTTCAGCAGCCGGGCCACCGTCAGCCACACTTCGGAACCTGCCTCCTGGACAGATGCGAAGGGCACTGCCCGCACCGGCACCGCCGTTACCGTCACGGTGGACGATCCGGATATGACCGCTATCTCCTACACAGTCCACTATCGGCTCCCGGAGGACGGTAAGCGTTACGACCTCTGGGTCAAGACGGAAAGCGGCTGGGAAAAGCAGGACAGCACCGTGGACGGCAGCTATCTGCTGTTCACCTCCGACCGGGAAACCGTCACCTTCTGTGTGCAGGAGCGGACCGCCAGTCCTCTGCTGTGGGTCTTGCTGGCAGTTCTGATCCTTTTGGCTCTAATGCTGGTGGTGATCCGGATCCGCAAAAAGCGGGGCCGCCAAACCATACGGAGCCGCCTGCGGAAGGCCCGTCAGAAAAAATCGTAAATATCATAAGCAAGAAAAAACCGGACTGTGCGACGCGCAGTCCGGTTCAGTCTGTCGAGGAACCCGGTCTGTACTCAGGAGCAGACTGGATCTCGAACATA
>ERZ1107006.2040-NODE-2040-length-15684-cov-10.605925_pt1 | contig 15684 bp, 1 predicted proteins | sample MGYA00403696_ERZ1107006 | MGnify/ENA primary metagenome ERZ1107006 (study PRJEB35170, sample SAMEA104062441) | human gut metagenome | biome: human gut; feature: human-associated habitat; material: faeces | place: Denmark | collected 2012-08-13 ...
GCGGGCGGCAAACTCTGCGAGGCTTTTTTGACAGACTCTGCCGCCGCTCCCGCGGGAGCGGCGGCTTTTTTGCCCCCTTTTGTGGATACGCCGCGCCGAAGCATTTGATCAAAACGGCCCTGTAAAGTGGAAATATTGGAAGAATGCTGAAAAATATACAGAATATTCATGGAAGATATTTCCAATAACTTCCTATGCCAGTCCGCTTGCTGCGAACAAACACAAATGTGCGTGTATTGCGGACGGAATCAGCGGGGCGGAAAAGGGGCGGCTGACATTTTGGCGGATTTGTACAGCACGGACGCAGAGCCAGGAAACTGTTCGTGAGATAAGTACAAAAAACAATGGGTCGTTTATCACGGTGATGTGATACCGAAGCATCGGAAAAAAGCGCCAACCAGCCGTCCACCCGGCGGAAACACCGGAAACGTTTCCTGAAAAAATCCTTGTTTTTGGAAGAAATTCCTTGCTTTTGCAGGAGAAAAGAAGTATAATTATGCAATCGGAAAGCGCCTCAACACAGCAGGGGAGCGGAACGAAAAAAACAGGAAGGAAGTCGATCGATGAAAAAGACGAGAATGCCGCAGCGGCTGCTGTCCCTGGTATTGGTGCTGATGATGCTCATCAGCGTCCTGCCGGTCAGCGCCATGGCGGCGGAACTGACGCCGTCTGACCCCGAGACCGGGCTGACGGCCACCGATGTGACCAATGAGCTCACAGACAGCGACCGTCTGGCGATCTTCGAGGAGAACATGGACTCCGGCAAGGTGTCCAGGTCCGAGATCCCGGCAGACGACGAAATGGTCAAGGTCATTGTGCAGCTGGATGCAGACAGCCTGCTGGATGTCCGCAACCGCACCAATGCCAGTATGTCCATGCTGGACTTCCAGCAGACGGACGCAGCCAAGGCCCAGCTGAAGGACATCGCCAACCTGCAGCTCTCCGTGATGAACACCATGGAAAGCAAGGGCATTCCCAGCTCCTTCACCTTCAGCTACACTTCCGTGGTCAGCGGCTTTGCCGCCCAGGTGCCTTACGGCAAGATCCATGACATCAAGAACATCAGCGGCGTAGAGGACGTGGTGCTGTGCCAGACCTACTACACCGATTCCATGGGCTCCGCCACTCTGGGCCAGGCCCTGACCGCCGCGGAAGTGGCGGCCTACTCCAACAACACCCAGTATCAGGGCGAGGGGATGCTCATCGGCATCCTGGACACCGGCCTGGATGTGAACCACGAGGCCTTTGCCAACGCTCCTGCCGTGCAGAAGCTGCAGAAGTCCAGCCTGTCCAAGCTGCTCTATCAGATCAGCCAGGGCGAGGACGGCAAGACCAATATCACCGCCTACAGCTATGCCGCCCTCTGGTATGCCCAGAAGCACAGCTCCAGCTCCCTGGTGCTGCTGACCGAGGACGACCTGTATAAGAGCGGCAAGGTGCCCTTCGCCTTCGACTATGCCGACGCCGACGCGGACGTGATCCCCTCCGCCGACGCCGTGGAGAAGTACGGCAATGACCACGGCACCCACGTGGCCGGTATCACCGCCGGCAAGACCGTGGACGCCGACGGCAGCGTCACCTTCGCCGGTCAGTCTCCCGAGGCCCAGCTGGCCATCTTCAAGGTATTCTCCGACTCCACCAACGGTGCCTCCACGGATACCATCCTGGCGGCCCTGAACGATGCCCTGCTGCTGGACGTGGACGTGATCAACATGTCCCTGGGCTCCAACGGCGGCTTCGGCCGGGAGGCCGAGGGCGACCTGACCACCAAGTATTACGATCTGGTCAAGTCCGCCGGTATCCTGCTGAACTGCTCCGCCGGTAACTCCTATTCCTCCTCCCAGGGCGGCGCAAAGGGTGACTTCACCTCCGTGTCCGACCCCGACACCGGCATCATCAGCTCCTCGTCCTCCTATGACGCGGCGCTGTCCGTTGCCTCCGTCAACGCCAACGAGACGGCGGCCTTTGTCACCGCCCAGGGCCGCGTCCCCTATCAGGACGTGTCCGGCCACGACTTCACCGCCCTGCTGCTGGGCAATGACAGCTCCAAAACCTATGAGTACGTCATGGTGCCCAACACCGGCGACACCGCCGATTACCAGGGTCTGGACGTCACCGGCAAGATCGCCGTGGTCATGCGCGGCGGCCTGTCCTTCGAGCAGAAGCAGCTCAATGCCGCCTCTGCCGGCGCTGCGGGCTGCATCATCTATAACAACCGCGACGGCTATCTGCTGAACATGGCCGTGGATAACTACAAGATCCCCACCGTGTGCATCAGCCTGGCCAACGGCCAGATGATGGAAGCCGCCCAGGAAAAGACCCTCACCGTCTCCAAGACCGAAAAGGGCTCCGTGGCCATGAGCGACTTCTCCTCCTGGGGCCCCCTGCCGTCTCTGTCCCTGAAGCCGGAGATCACTGCCCCCGGCGGCAGCATCTATTCCTCTCTGCCCTTCGCCCAGTACGGCTACATGAGCGGTACCTCCATGGCGTCTCCGTATCTGGCTGGTGTGGCCGCCGCCGCTTTGCAGTATGTCAACACCCTGATGCCCGGCGCCTCCGATACCGACAAGCAGCTGCTGGTGAATCGCCTGCTGATGAGCACCGCCGACATCCTGTATGATGAAAACGGCGTGGCTTACTCCCCCCGCAAGCAGGGCTCCGGTATGGTGAACCTGGCCGAGGCCGTCACCACCCCCGCCTACCTGTATGTCCGGGGTCAGGACAAGACCAAGATCCAGCTGGGCGACGACGCCGACCAGCTGGGCGTGTACAAGCTGAGCTTCGTGGTGAAGAACCTCACCGGCTCCGCCCTGTCCTATGACGTCAGCACCACCGTCCAGACCGAGAGCACCACCTCTGACGGGCTGTACATCGCCCAGAAGGGCTATGTCCTCTCCGCCGACACCAGCGCCATCAAGGTCTCCGGCGGCGCCCTCAGCGGCTCCACCGTCACCGTACCCGCTAACGGCGAGGCCACCGTCACCGTCACCGTCCGCCTGTCCGACGCGGACCGGGCGTACCTGGCCAAGTTCCCCAACGGCATCTATGTGGAGGGCTTTGTGGAGCTGACCAACAACGACGATCCTGCGCTGTCCGTGCCCTTCCTGGGCTTCTACGGCGACTGGACCAAGGCCCCCATCTTCGAGGACGCCGATATCTATAACGGCCTGGATACGAAGATGTACGCCACCAACGTGGCCGGTGTTTACGCCATGATGTACGTGGTGAAGCTGGGCATGTATCCCTTCGTGGTCCCCGAGGGCTACGACACCCCCTCCACCTCCGCCGATAAGATCTGCGTGGACCTGGGCGGCGGCAACGGCGTCAGCAACCTGTATTACCTGCAGGCCGGTCTGCTGCGCGCGGCCAAGACCACCAACGTCACCATCACCGACAGCGACACCGGTGAGGTGTACCTCAACAGCGACGGCCTCAATGTCCGCAAGGCCATGTACAACTCCAGCTCCGCCGCTGTGCGGCCCGGCTATGTGGGCGAGATCTTCCCCCCGCTGACCGGCATCCACCTGATCCCCAACAACACCCGCATGACCTACACCGCCGCCGCCTATGTGGACGGCTTCGACGTGCAGGACAACCTGAAGAACACCTATTCCTTCCACTTCACCTCCGACGGTGAAATGCCCTATATCGTCGACCGCGAGAACCTGCAGTTCCGCACCGGCGACGACGGCCGGAAGTACCTGGACGTGACCCTGGCCGATAACTTCTGCCTGGCCGGCGCCACCCTGTACTCCACCCAGTGGAAGACCAACGTCAGCAACGGCAAGAAGGAAATGAGCATCGGCTCCAACTACTATGACGGCATCATCCCCGCCCTGAAGGCCGACGGCACCTCTCCCCGGGCTTACGAGGAGTATACCTACACCTTCGACGTTACGGACTTCTATCAGAAGCTCCTGCAGGGCACCTTCTATGTGGTGGCCTACGACTACGCCATGAACCAGTGTGCCTATCGCGTGACTCTGCCTGAAAACGCCGTCACCAAGATCACTCTGGATCAGACCGCTGTGACCCTGCCCCAGAAGGGCTATGTCCAGCTGAACGCCACTGTGACTCCCGACGATGCCACCGACCAGAACCTGGTTTGGAGCTCCTCCGATTCCAGCGTGGCCGAGGTGAAGAACGGCATCGTGGCCGCCAAGGCTCCCGGCACCGCCACCATCACCGTCAAGTCCTCCGTCTGGACCGACGTGAAGGCCCAGTGCCAGATCACCGTCACCGACGAGGTGGGCGCGGACGTGCCTATGAGCGAGTTCCTGCTGAACACCTCCTCCGTGACCATGCTGGCCGGCACCACCTATACCAATGTCCGGCTGTATGGCTATTCGCCCTTCTATGCCACCGACCTGAACCTGGAGTGGACCTCCTCCGACGAGTCCGTGGTCACCGTTGAGCCCAACGGCGAGGGAGATGAGCTGACCCAGTATGCCAAGCTCACCGCTCTGAAGCCCGGCACGGCCACCGTTACCGCCAAGGCCAAGAACGGCACCGCCTCCTATGACCTGGCCGTCACCGTCACCGAGGCCACCGGCTCCGGCAGCTTCAACATCGTGGGCGACACCCTGGTCAGCTACAGCGGCACCGAGAGCACCGTCACCATTCCCGACGGCGTCCGGGTCATCGGGGAGAACGCCTTCAAGAACAACGACTACGTTCTCAACGTCATCTGCCCCGACTCCCTGGAGGAGATCGGCTATCGGGCCTTCTACGACTGCGAAAACCTGCAGAGCGTCAGCCTGCCTGAGACCATGAAGGTCATCAACGAGGGCGCGTTCTACTACTGCAAGAACCTAAAGACGCTGGGCCACACCGACGACGGCGTCCTGCCCAAGGGCCTGACCTCCATCGGCGTCAAGGCGTTCTACTTCTGCGAGGCCCTGGAGGGCGACCTGGTGATCCCCGAGGGCGTCACCAGCCTCAGCGCCGGTATTTTCTATAATGCCTACACCCTGACCAGCATCACCATTCCCGACACCGTCACCTCCGTGGGCACCAGCTGCTTCGCCGGCTGCGCCGCCCTGGAGGAGATGGTGATCCCCGAGAGCCTGACCTTCATCGGCGCCAACGCCTTCGCCCGCAGCAGCCTCACCGAGATCACCGTGCTGGGCGATCCCACCGGCCTTGATTCCGCGTTCTACAACAGCCTGAACCTGACCACCTTCGTGGCCCCCAAGCTGACCACCATCGGCAAGCAGATGTTCCAGGGCTGCACCGCGCTGGTGAACTTCATCGTTCCCGACAACGTCACCCTCATCGGCGAGAGGGCCTTCCAGGGCTGCACCAACCTGAAGACCCTGACCTTCCCTGCCTCCTACAAGGCCGAGACCCTGTCCTTCGGTCTGACCCCGTTTGTCAGCTGCCCCGCCTTTGAGGGCTATGTCATCGAGGACGGCGCCAGCATCGTCCGGACCGAGGACGGCACCCTGCTGGCCGGCGGCGGCAAGGTTCTGGTGAGCCTGCCCCGGGACTTCAAGGGCACCTCCTACACCGTGCCTGACGGCGTGGAGACCATCAGCGACTACCTGTTCTATAAGAACACCACCATCACGTCCGTCACGCTGCCTGCCAGCCTCAAGAAGATCGGCACCGCCGCCTTCCAGGGCTGCACCAAGCTGACGTCCATCGCCCTGCCCGATGGCTTCACCACCCTGGGTGAGCACGCCTTCGACGGCTGCTCCGGCCTGAAAACCGTGACCTTCGGCCAGAGCCTGACCGCTGTTCCCGCCTACGCCTTCAGCAACTGCTCCGCCCTGACGGCTGTGGACCTGCCCGCCACCGTGGAGACCGTGGGCGATTACGCCTTCAGCGGCTGCGCCAAGGCCACCGCCCTGTCCCTGAAGGAGGGCCTGACCTCCATCGGCGCCAACGCCTTCTACGGCTGGAAGGCTCTGAAGGCCATCACCATTCCCCAGTCCGTCACCTCCCTGGGCGGCTCCGCGTTCTATGACTGCAACGCCGCCGCTTCCATCGACTGCGGCAGCCTCACCGTCATCCCCGAGCGCGCGTTCTACAACGCCAAGGCCGTCAAGACCGTGAAGCTCAGCGACAACGTCACCTCCATCGATGAGCGCGCCTTCTATAACTGCATGGTGCTGGAGACCATCAACTGGCCCTCTCAGCTGAAGACCATCGGCAAGCAGGCCTTCTACTATGCCCGGAAGCTCCAGAATCTGGACTTCTCCGGCACCCAGCTGGAGTCCATCGGCAACAGCGCCTTCTATCAGCCCTATGAGGCCCGGACGCTGGCCTTCCCCGACACCCTGCAATCCATCGATAGCAAGGCGTTTGCTTACCTGAACTACAACGAGACCGCCTATGTCACCGAGGTCAGCATCCCCGCCTCCGTCACCAGCCTGGCCAAGGATGCCTTCTATCTGGCCAGCGGCCTGAAGAACATCGTGGTGGACGCCAACAACCCCGTGTATGCGTCCTCCAACGGCATCGTGATGCTCAAGGACACCGGCGAGATCTACATCTGGCCCCAGGGCAATGAGACCACCGAGTTCACCCTGCCCTCCACCATGACGGAGATCCCCGATAAGATGTTCCAGAACAACACCAGCCTGAAGAAGGTCGTCGTTCCTGCCAGTGTCACCAAGGTGGGCACCTATGCCTTCTCCAGCTCCAGGATTGAGGAGATCTACTTCGAGGATTCCGCCAATGGGCTGACCGTCGGCGCCTACGCCTTCTACAATTGTCCCGATCTGACCAGCCTGCGTCTGCCCTACGGCCTGACCAGCATCGGCGCCAGCGCCATCTCCAAGACCGGTCTGGAGACCATTGTCATTCCCGACACCGTCACCGAGATGGGCGGCAGCGCGCTGGCCTACAACGACGCCCTGAAGAATGTCACCCTCTCCAAGTCCCTGACGGCTGTGCCCAGCCGCGGCTTTGTGGGCTGCGAGGCTCTGACGGAGCTGACTCTGCCCGCCTCCATCCAGGATTGCGGCGTCAGCAACACCGTCAATGCCTTCACCGACTGCGTGAACCTGCAGAACATCTTCGTGGTCGACGGCTCCCTGTACTTCAAGAGCGTGGACGGCGTCCTGTTCGATAAGAACGGCACGAACCTGCGCTGCTATCCCGAGGGCCGCACGGCGGAGAGCTACCGCATCCCCGAGGGCACCGTCCGCGTGGGCGGCAGCGCCTTCGCCGGCAACGAGCACCTCAAGAGCGTCAGCCTCCCCACCACCCTGGAGCGTATCGGTCCCAAGGGATTCTTCGCCTGCACCAACCTGAAGGATTACTACTTCAACGGCATGACCGCTCCTCTGCTGGAGACCACCGTGTCCCTGACCGGCGCTTATGCCAACGTGGCCCTGTACGCCAACTTCGTTGGCCTGTGGGGCACCACCACTACCAGCGGCTTTGTGTACAACGACTGGGGCCTGAACCTGTACTATCCCCAGGGCGCTGTGGGCTACACCGCCTATGTCTGGGACAAGTACTTCAACACCGAGAACGGCAGCGTCAACGTCATGGATGCCAGCTACTTCACGCCCACGGATCTCACCGTGACGGAGACCGGCGTCCGCAACGCCCTGCTGACCTGGACCGCCGCCAAGCAGTCCAACGCCGAGGATATCGTCTATAAGGTGGAGCGCAGCGTGGCTGCCCACTTCCAGGATGATACCCAGGATACCTGGACCTTCGAGGGCTTCGAGACCCTGGCCGAAGGCCTCACCGAGTGCACCTATACCGATACCACCACGCTGCCCTTCGGCCGCAGCTATGCTTACCGGGTCACGGCTTACAGCCTCACCGGCGAGACCGGCCCCGCAGCCATCGGGTATCTGTATATTGATGCCGACCCCAACAACGCCGATGAAATGGCGGTGCTGGAGCTCATCAAGAAGATCGAGGCCCTCAAGCCCATCGAGAACCTGACCAAGGAGGACGAGGCTTACCTGCGTCAGCTGCTGGCTGAGTACAACGCCCTTACCGACGCCCAGAAGGAGCTGGTGTACAACTATGGTACCCTGCTGGCCGCTCTGGAGCTGGTGGGCCACAACCCCGAGCTGAAGAACGCCAAGCCCGCCACCTGCACCCAGGACGGCTACACCGGCGATGAGGTCTGCAAGGTCTGCGGCGAAGTCATCACCAAGGGCCAGGTCATCCCCGCCACCGGCCACGATACCCAGCTGGTGGGTGCCAAGCCCGCTACCTGCACCGAGGACGGCTACACCGGCGATGAGGTCTGCAAGATCTGCGGCGTCACCGTGAAGAAGGGCGAGGTCATCCCCGCCACCGGCCACGACACCGAGATCGTTGGTGCCAAGCCTGCTACCTGCACCGAGGACGGCTACACCGGCGATGAGGTCTGCAAGACCTGCGGTGTCACCGTGAAGAAGGGCGAGGTCATCCCCGCCACCGGCCACGACACCCAGCTGGTGGGTGCCAAGGATGCTACCTGCACCGAGGACGGCTACACCGGCGATGAAGTCTGCAAGACCTGCGGCGAAACCGTCACCAAGGGTGAAGTCGTCAAGGCCACCGGCCATCACTACAAGGATGGCAAGTGCACCGACTGCGGCGAAAAGGATCCCAACTATCAGCCTGCTCAGCCCGGCGTCAAGACCGGTGATGCCAGCTCCGTGACCCTGTGGGTCATGCTGCTGACCGTCTCCGCTCTGCTGGCTGCCGCCGTGGTGGTCCTGCCCCGCAGAAAGCACACCCGCTGAATAAACGCCTGTCTCTGACAGAGAGACGGCATCACCGGAAGCCCGGGAACCCCTTCAGGGGTCCCTGGGCTTCCGGCATTTTGTACAAAAATTGTTCACAATCCGGACTCGCTAAAACATGCAAATAAATTATTGTTGCGCAAAATTCTGCCGACAGCAATAGACACTGTACCGAATTGAACGATGAATGGTGACGCAAAAGCAACGTGAACGATGAACTGCGCTGTTTTTAACGGTTTAATACGGTAACGCTTAATACGCTGATGTGTTAAAATGACCAACTTGGTTTATACATAAATCTTGATTTGTGTAAAAAGTCACAATGTGTCGCTATATCGCAGACAAACTGCCGATTTTTGTGTTTGTCGAAATTTCTATCAATTTTACATGAAAAACTGCGGCATTTTCGTTGCAAAATCCTCAGAGAAATGGTATAGTAACCGTAAGCTGTATGGGACGGGCCGGCTGATAGGGCATCACGGCGACCGGAACTATACAAGCATCCAACTTTACCGGTACAAACCGGAGAAAGAGAGAGTACGCATATGAAACACGCGCATACCCTGAAACGGGCGATGGCAGTGCTTCTCGCTCTCGTGATGACGCTGAGTCTCGTGACCCCCTCCTGAGCCGCAGGCAGAAGCACTGTCGCGACCCGCGGCGAGAACAATGGCATCACCTGGGAGAAGGTGGACAACATCAAGCTGCCCACCAAGGAAAACGCGGCTGTTGCGGATGAGACCCAGCAGTATGCCGACACGGACGTGGTCCGCGTCTCCATCGTGCTGAGCGACCCCTCCACCTTGGACAAGGGCTTTTCCGCGTCCGACATCGCCTCTGGCAGCAAAAAGGCGATGAAGTATCGCGACAAGCTGGAATCCAAGCAGGATAAGATGGCCAAGACCATCTCCAAGAAGGCCCTGGACGGCCAGTCTCTGGATGTGGTTTGGAATCTGACCCTGGCCACCAACATCATCTCCGCCAACGTTCAGTATGGCCAGATCGAGAAGATCGAGAAGATCAAGGGTGTTGATTCCGTCCTGATCGAGACGCAGTATGAGCCTTGCGTGGTCAAGGAGTCGGAGACCACCGACCCCAACATGGCTACCTCCTCTTCCATGATCGGCTCCAGCGTTGCCTGGGCTGACGGTTACACCGGCGCAGGCTCCAAGGTGGCCATCATCGATACCGGCGCTGACACCGATCACCCCTCCCTCAACGGCGCTGCCTACAGCTACGCTGTCAAGGGCCTGGGCATCACCCCCGTCACCGCTGCGGATTACGCTGACAAGCTGGAGAAGCTCAACGCCCTCAAGAAGAACGGCGACCTGAAGGCCTCCGACCTGTATGTCAGCGCCAAGATCCCCTTCGGCTTCAACTACATTGACGCCGATCTGGACGTCACCCACGACAACGACAAGCAGGGTGACCATGGCTCCCACGTCACCGGTATTGCCGCCGGCAACCGCTATATCCAGCAGGCCGACGGTACCTTCGCTCCCGCTCTGGATACCGCCCTGACCCAGGGTGTTGCCCCTGATGCCCAGGTGTACACCATGAAGGTCTTCGGTAAGGGCGGCGGCGCTTACGATTCCGACTACATGGCCGCCATCGAGGACGCCATGATCCTGGGCTGCGATTCCGCCAACCTGTCTCTGGGCAGCGGCAACCCCGGCTATTCCCGCCAGTCTGACGCCAAGTACCAGGCCATCCTGGAGGCTGTTGTCAACAGCGGTATGGTCGTTGCCATGTCCGCCGGTAACTCCGGCCACTGGTTCGAGAACACCCCCTATGCCTATCCCTACGCCGAGAGCGTCAGCTGGGCCACCAACGGCAGCCCCGGCTCCTACACCAACTCTCTGGGCATCGCCTCCGTGGATAACGTGGGCTCCACCGGCAACTATATTGAGTTCGCCGGCACCAAGATGTTCTACAACGACACCAGCGAGGCTCCCATCCAGCCCATGACCGCTCTGGCCGGTGAGCAGCGCTTCGTCTATGTGGATGCCGTCGGCAATCCCGAGGACTTCGCCGCTGCGGGCGATGAGCTCAAGGGCGCCATTGCCATGTGCAACCGCGGTGAAATCAACTTCACCGCCAAGGGCAACAACGCCGTTGCCGCCGGCGCCATCGGCACCATCGTGGTCAACAACGCGGCGGGCACCATCAATATGTCCACCGACGGCTACACCGGCACCGCTCCTTACGTCTCCCTGACTCTGGCTGACGGCCTGATCATCAAGGCCAATGCCGAGAAGAAGGAAGCCAACGGCGTGACCTACTATGTGGGCAAGCTCACCGTGGGCGCCAAGCCCGGCGTGAACGTTCAGACCGCCGACTATTACACCATGAGCGACTTCTCCTCCTGGGGCATTCCCGGCTCCCTGGAGATGAAGCCCGAGATCACCGCTCCTGGCGGCAATATCTACTCCCTGCAGAATGGCGGCGGCTACCAGAATATGTCCGGTACCTCCATGGCCTCTCCCCAGGTTGCCGGTATGGCCGCTGTGGTGGCCCAGTACATCCGCGCCAACAAGCTGACGGAGAAGACCGGCCTCACCGCCCGTGCTCTGGCTCAGTCCCTGCTGATGTCCACCGCTGTCCCCATGTATCAGGATTACGGCGAGGGCAAGTATGGCTACTATTCCGTTATGCAGCAGGGCGCCGGCCTTGCCAATGTGGGCGCTGCCGTTTCCGCCGGCACCTACATCAAGATGGATAAGAACGCCAACGCCGGCGCTGCCGACGGTAAGGTCAAGGTGGAGCTGGGCGACGATCCCGCCCGCACCGGCCAGTATAACTTCGGCTTCACCATCTACAACCTGAAGGATGCTGCGACCTCCTTCAACCTCAGCGCCGATTTCTTCACCCAGAATGTCTTCGCCAATCAGTTCGAGGACGGCTCCGTGGTGAACTTCGAGCATACCTACACCGCTTTGCTGTCCTCCAACGTCACCTGGACCGTGGACGGCCAGGTGGTGGAGATGACCGCTCCCGCGGGTCTTGCCAACTGCGACTTCAATGGCGACGGCAAGGTCACCAAGGCTGACGGCCAGGCTCTGCTGGACTTCGTCACCGGCGTCCTGGATTCCATCTCCAATAAGGACAACGCCGACTTCGACAACGACGGCAGCATCGACACCTACGATGCTTACCTGTTCTTCCAGCAGCTGAACAAGAGCACCGTGGAGATCCCCGCAAACGGCAGCATCCATGTGGAAGTCAATGCCAAGGTCCTGGGCCTGGACGAGTATGACAAGGCCAGCGACAACACCGGCACCTATGTCGAGGGTTATGTGTACGCCGACGAGGTTGCCTCCGCCGAGGGTGTCAAGGGCGACAGCCACTCCATCCCCGTCCTGGGCTACTACGGCAGCTGGACCGATCCCTCCATGTTCGATATCGGCAGCTACATTGAGTACTTCGAGGCCAAGACCGAGTCCCGTGTGCCTTACATGTACGCGGCCAGCCAGAACGCCACCAAGTATCAGGCCCTGGCCGTCCAGTACGCTGGCGATTCCGGCATGTACTACTTCGGCGGCAATCCTTACATGGATGAGACCTATGATCCCAACCGCGCCGCCATCAACCCCGACACCACCGTCTTTGCCCGTGCTACCTTCTCCCTGATCCGCAACTCCGCGGATGCCCGGGTGACCATCACCGGCGAGAACGGCAATGTCTACTATGATAAGGCGTCCGGTTCTCCCACCGCTGGCGCTTACTACTACAGCAACGGCGGCAGCTGGCGCAATGCTCAGGGCTACATCGGTATCAACAATGCCCCCACCAAGGCTGCTGAGGGTGAGAAGATCACCGTCAAGGTCACCGAGGCTCCCGAGTACTATGTGACCTACGATGCCGAGGGCAATGCCACCACCGATTGGGATGCCCTGGGCGATGGCGCCAGCCAGACCTACACCGCTTTCATCGACCGGACCGAGCCTGTCCTGTCCAACGTGTACTTCAAGGAAGACGTTGAGACCGGCACCCGCAGCCTGGTCCTGACCGCTCAGGACAACCGCTATGTGGCGGCCGCCTTCCTGATCGACTATGACGAGATGTCCATTCTGGACCGCACCGTCGGCTCCCCCGAGGGTGCTGCCGAGGGCGCTGCCACGGATATCTCCCTGAATCTGAGCAAGGCCGAGGGCGTTGACCACCTGCTGGTTCAGGTCGCCGACTACGCCGACAACACCGCCACCTACAAGATCAACCTCAACAAGGAAGAGCTCAGCGGCCCCGTGTCCGTGACTCTGGATAAGCAGTCCGTCAAGATGTACAAGGGCGGCACCACTGCCCTGAACGCTGAGGTCAGCCCCTTCGGCGTGAAGCCCGATGGCGTGACCTGGAAGTCCTCCGATGAGACTGTCGCCACCGTCAACGAGCGCGGCATCGTCACCGGCGTCAACAAGGGTACTGCCACCATCACGGCGGCCTCCATCAAGGATCCCACCGCCACCGCCTCCTGCGTTGTCACCGTCCAGACCGTGGACACCACCCTGGTGGGCGCACTGATGGATACCAACGGCGATGCCCAGTTCTACACCTGGGATATGGAGCACGACACCACCTGGAAGAAGCTGGTTGCCTTTGAATCCCTGAAGACCGTTTCCTCCACCACCTTCGACTATCGCAACGGCGTAGTCTACGTGGAGGACGGCGAGAACTTCGACCTGCACAAGCTGGACCTGGATACCGGCAAGACCCTGGCCGACTACAACGGCTTCGAGGGCGACATCCCCATGTGGGATATGGAGTACAGCATGGTCTTCTCCACCGAGGCCAATCCCCTGCTGGCCAGCGTGTACTACTATTACTTCCTGCCTCCCAAGTCCCCCACCAACATGGATCTGTCTGCCTTCGATTTCCAGATCTATCTGCTGCTCGTGGCTGGCGCTTCCTACTTCACTGCCATCACCTCCGTCGGTAAGACCACGGTGACTGCCGATACCGATGGTGACAAGGTGAAGGAAGAAGGTGTCACTGCTGAGATGTTCCTGCTGCTGGATGATGCCGGCAACATCTGGACCATGAGCGCTTATCCCACGGTGAACAAGGAAACCGGCAAGGAAGGCTGGGGTGCTCTCCTGAAGATCATGAAATCCAACCTGGCTGACATCGGCTATGCCGCCAATCCCACCGACGAGGGCGATCTGTATGACTCCCTGTATGCCACCGTTGAGAATGAGGAGCTGGTTCTGTACCTGGCCAACTGCACCGGCGACGCCAGCCATGTCTACCGCATCCTCCTGAATGAGGACACTGGTAAGTGGGAAGCTGCCGACATCGGCAACTTCGGCGACGGCGTGTGGCCCGCCACCCTGCTGGGCACCATCGACCACAACCAGCAGGCCACCGATGCTCTGGTGGAGGCTATGAACAACGGCACCGTCTATACCGCTGAGTCCGTCAAGCTGAATCCCGCCCAGGTCCAGCGCTACAACGGCGCCGAGACCCAGGCTGCCAACGGCTCCCTGAACGCCGCTGCCCCCGTGGCTACCCTGGTGAACCTGCCTATGGGTGAGGCCGCCGAGACTGCCACCGCCTCCAACGTCACCGTGTCCGCCGATGAGAAGACCGTCACCGTCAACGTCCTGGCCAAGGATGCTGCCACCAACGGCCTGTTCACCGTGGATTACGATGCCGCCAACCTGACCCTGACCAACGTGGCCTTCAACACCCAGTACAGCTCCTACAAGGATGCTTCCGGCGAGGTCACCCTGGGCTATGTGGACCTCAACGGCGTGACCGCCGGTTCCACCGTGGCCACCCTGACCTTCACCGTCAAGGATCCCACCGCTCTGGACAAGATCAACGTCACCGTTACCGAGACCGAGCGCAACGATCAGACCGTGAACAACGCCGAGACTCTGACTGCTGACCTGCACACCGAGACCGAGACCGTGAACGCCAAGGCCGCCACCTGCACCGAGGATGGCTACACCGGCGACGTGGTCTGCAAGGCCTGCGGCAAGGTCATCACCAAGGGTGAGGTCATCCCCGCTCTGGGTCACAAGATCGAGCTGGTGGGTGCCAAGGCTGCCACCTGCACCGAGGATGGCTACACCGGCGACGAAGTCTGCACCGTCTGCGGCGAGATTGTGAAGAAGGGCGAGGTCATCCCCGCTATGGGTCACAAGATCAAGCTGGTGGGTGCTAAGGAGCCCACCTGCACCGAGGATGGCCTGCGCACCTATACTGCTTCCGTCACCTTTGGCGAGAAGAACTACACCGATACCAAGACAGAAGGCATCAAGGCCACCGGCGAACACGTCTGGGACAACGGCGTTGTTACCACCGAGCCGACCTGCACCGCAAAGGGTGTCAAGACCTATACCTGCACGAAGTGCAGCGCGACAAAGACCGAAGAACTCAATGCGTTGGGGCACAACTACGAGACAAAACGCACCGAGCCGACCTGCGAGAAGGACGGTAAGGAAGAAGAGGTCTGCTCCCGTTGCGGCGATGTGCGGTTCAGCAGAGTCCTGCCTGCAACCGGCCACAGCTACCGCTGGGACCCGCGTACCAGAAGAACCGTCTGCGAGAACTGCGGCAAGATTCTGGATGAAGGCGGGAACACGCGCCCGATCATTCCGGCGAACCCCGGAAAGACCGACAAGAATTTCCCGTTCACGGACGTGAGCAAAAATGATGGCTGCTACGACGCGGTTGATTATCTGTACAGCAAGGGCATCATGAACGGCACCTCAAGCACGAAGTTCAGTCCGAACGGCGAATTGACCCGCGCAATGGTCGTAACGATCCTGTATAGAGCACAAGGAGAACCTGCAGTTCACACGAGCGGCAGCTTCAAGGACGTAGCGGCAGGTTGCTACTACACCGAGGCTGTCGAATGGGCAGCGGCGAATAACATTGTCAAGGGCTTCACCGATGGCACGTTCAAGCCGGACAAGTCCGTGACCCGTGAGCAGCTGGCTGCATTCCTCAGCCGCTTCGCACAGTATAACGACGCCAAAAT
>ERZ1107006.2057-NODE-2057-length-15590-cov-11.682137_pt1 | contig 15590 bp, 14 predicted proteins | sample MGYA00403696_ERZ1107006 | MGnify/ENA primary metagenome ERZ1107006 (study PRJEB35170, sample SAMEA104062441) | human gut metagenome | biome: human gut; feature: human-associated habitat; material: faeces | place: Denmark | collected 2012-08-13 ...
TATCGACGCGCAGCAATCTCTCGTAGATAACCTCAAGAAGTATAAAAGAGGTGTCGTTGCGGCTATTTTTTCACATCAGCTAAAGTTCTCTGATGCAACCGGAAACCCATATCCAGAATGGACATCCTGCACGCTACAAGACGCAGTGGATTTTCTGGACGGACAGCGTAAACCGCTTGAAAGTGCGGACAGAGCCAAACGGCAAGGACAGTATCCATATTACGGCGCATCGGGCATAATAGACTATATTGACGATTTCATCTTCGATGAGCCGCTGCTCCTTCTTGGTGAAGATGGGGCAAATATACTTAATCGCAGTACGCCATTGTGTTTTATCGCGGAGGGTAAATATTGGGTAAACAACCATGCTCATGTAATGCGACCTAAAGCGGGGCAGAACATCAAATTTCTTTGTGAGCTACTTGAAAGTCTCGATTATACACGCTATAACACTGGCACGGCACAACCTAAGTTAAACCAAGATAAGTGCCGTAGAATTGGTCTTGCTTTACCCGTTTACGAAGAACAATGTCACATTGCTGATTTCCTGTCTGCCTTTGACCAAAGGACAGACAAAGCGCAAAGCATTCTTGATTATCTGCTTTCAAATAGAGATGGTCTATTACAGCAGCTCTTTATATAAAAAGCCGTTGCATCAAACCTGATTTTAGCTGGATGAGTTTTTCCATGTAGGTATCTTGCGTTCCAATAATTCGATCCAGAGATTCAAGACTTCTTGTAATGAGCAGTTGTGCCTTGTAAGCGATGACTGGAGACTGTATCTTTTTCAGTTGTCCACCCGTAACAAGTGGTTGCCCTGAGCCAAAAATTAGTTTGTGTAGATCGAAGTTTTCTAAGAAATATGCGAGAAACTTCGGATGAATGGTATTTTCTTTGACGCGGATTACGAGCGTGTTATCAGTTACTCCACATCTTCCAGAAAAAAAGTTTACCTTTCCTGCATTTGCCCCGACACGGGCTACCATGACAATATCTCCATCATGCTCAATAGTGTTTGTCATTCCCACAATACCCGTTGATCCAAATAAAGGGTATCTGCCATTAGATTCATTCACGGTTGTGCGACCAGAGGATATTGATATGCACAAATCAGATAATGGTAATTGGTAATGCGCCTCGCTCATTACTTTCTCGAAAACCAACTTAATAAGTCCTCTTTTATACTTCTTGAGGTTATCTACGAGAGATTGCTGCGCGTCGATACGACGCTCTAAGGCAATGAGAAAATCTGCAATCTTTCTCTGCTCGGCAGTATTCTCCGGCAGATAGTGTTTTGTGGCGAAGAACTCATCTGTTGGAACATTAAGCAATCCGTGATTTCTTGCCCCTTCTGCTGAAATCATATAGATTTCCTTGTACCATTTGAGTGAATCAAAGTACACCTTAATGAAATCTGTATTGTGCTTCTTGAGCGCAAAACAGATGTATAGTGTAGACAACGCTCCCATAGGATAGCGATCTAACCGCTTTATTGAACCGAAGTCGTAACCTACGGAATAGCTCTTGTTATACGCATATTCGCCATTCCTCAAAAGGTAATATCCACTCATGTCTTTGCTTGCAACGGTTTTGTTGAAGTAACTGATTTGATCGACAAGACCGTCTTTTGAAGATATTGTCAGGGGTAGATCAGTTTCATTATTGCTGTTTTTCCGTGTTATCCGTTCTGCAAAATCAGACAATTTTTCTGCTCTCCACGGTTCATCGAAGCCCGGAAAGCGGATCTTCGGACGCTTCTCAAGACCGTTACTTGAGGATACATTTGCCATAATTATTTGCCCTCCACGTCAAAGGGGAAATCCAGCCCCAGCTCATCAAAAAACGGTTTCAGTTCCGCATCAATATCCTTAATTTCAGATTGCAGCTTGCGGATCTCGGCGGCAACTTCATTCAGGTCAATCTCAGGTTCCGGTTCAAATGTGTCAACATAGCGAGGAATGTTCAGGTTGAAGCCGTTCTCTTCAATCTCCTGCATGGTCGCAACATGAGCATATTTATCGACGTCCTGACGGCGCTCATAGGTCTCAACAATCTTGTCAATGTCGCACTCCCGAAGGATGTTCTGGTTCTTTCCGGCTTCAAAGTCGCTGGAAGCGTCGATGAAAAGGATGTTGTCAGAGTTGCCATTGCGCTCTCTTTTGAGAACAAGAACACAGACAGGGATGCCCGTACCAAAGAACAGATTTGCAGGCAAACCGATTACCGCGTCCAGAACATTTAATTTCTGAATAAGGTGCTTGCGAATTACTTCCTCCGCAGCACCACGGAACAGGACACCATGCGGCAGGAGAACGACGGCTCGTCCATCCTCGTCCATGTGGTAAACCATGTGCTGAACAAAGGCAAAGTCAGCCTTGCTCTTCGGAGCGAGTTTTCCGTATTCGTTGAATCGCTCGTCCTCCATGAAGTGCATATCAGCAGACCAGTTTGCAGAATAAGGCGGATTAGCAACCTGAACACGGAACTTCATGTCTCCGAAGTAGTCATGCTCCAAGGTATCACCGTTGTAGATGTTAAAGTTGCGATACGGGACTCCACGCAGAATCATGTTCATTCTGGCGAGGTTATAAGTCGTGGAGGTTAATTCCTGTCCATAGTAGTTTCTCACGTTGGCATAGTTCTTGAGGCGCAGCAGCAGTGAACCAGAGCCACAAGTGGGGTCGGCTGCATCCTTGACATCCGTGAGACCGAGGCAAGCCAGACGGCAAAGCAATTCGGCAGGACCGGATGGCGTATAGAACTCACCGGCTTTCTTGCCAGCAGTTGCAGCAAACTGACCGATCAGATATTCATAGGCGTTACCAAGAACGTCAATTTTGGTATCATCCACGCCGAAGTTGATTTCGTCCAGCGAAGCGATGATCTTTGCCATAACAGCACTTCTATCTTTGACAGTATGACCGAGCTTTGATGAATCAAGCTGCATATCAGAAAACAGTCCGTCAAAGTCTTCCTGAGAATCGTTTCCGATTGTGGACTCCATCAGGGCGTTGATTGCACTCTGCAAGAACTCAATGTCGAAGGAGCGGTTTTCTACCATCTTGACCATCTTGCGGAACAAATACTGCGGCTCGATGACATAGCCGAGATCGCGCAGTGCCTCTTCGATAACGGCGGTCTTATATTCTTCGTCTGCCCACGCCTCTTCATAACCGATACCGTCATCCTTGAGAAGATTCGCCATATACTTCTCCGTCCTGTCGGAAAGGTAGTAGTAGAAGATCATGCCCAAGATATAGTTCTTGAACTCATACGCCTCCATGTTTCCGCGCAAGGCATTTGCCATTGCCCATAGCTTATTGCAAAGCTCTTTCTGATGAGCCTGAATCGAATTATCCATTTGTCTCTCTCCTTATTGGTATTTCTCTGTGTGCTGCCGGATGAAGTCAACAATCCGATTTACAAGGGAGCGCTTCTTCAAAAGCGGCAAGGGCTTCTCAATCCTATCTCGGATATTTCCTGCATCCATTGTGCCAGAAAACTCATATTCCGAAATAATATCCGTCAACATAGATGCGTCAATGTCCTCAGTCTTCGCAAAGGCAACGATCTCTTCGCGCTTTGCTTCATTTTCAAAGTCATTATATGCTGCATCAATTTCATCCGCACTTTCCAAGCCGACAACAACACGATCCAAGAACGCTTGCAGAATTTCGACTTTCCGAAGCAACTGCGGATTGTCGGTTCTGCCCAGCTCGTCCTTAATGTGTTTAATATCGTAATCCTTCTGTTTGGGATCGTCGAAATGGATGTTGCGAATCAGGTTCATGATGTACGCCACATTGATCCTGTCACTCTCCATCAATTCGATACAGAAGTCAACGTCGTTCAGGACGGAAACAACCTCGCGGTCTGTTTTTTGCCTTGAGTAGAGCATGAGGTATTTGCTCTTGTAGTCCTGGTATTCCTGCTCGGACATGATAAGAGCATCCTGATCGAAGCTGAACTCAATAAAAGTCTGCAACGATTGGAGGTACTTTGTCAGCTCACGAAAGGTCACAACAAACTTCTTCTGATCGTCCTCGTTCTGCATTGTGTCCACGGACTCCGGAAACAGAGCAATTTCCTTGAGCTTCATCACCATTTCGTTGAACTTCTCTACGAAGTATTGATAACCCGGAACAACGATGCCAGAGGTATCTTGACTCTTAGAGAAGAGTGTCAGCGCGTCATCAGTACGTTTTTTGAGGTTGCGGTAGCAAATGATAATGCCAAAGGGCTTTGTTTCCTTCTCAACGCGGTTTGTGCGGGAATAGGCTTGCAGCAGATCATGATACTTCAAGTCCTTGTCCACATAAAGGACAGAGAGCGGCTTGCTGTCAAATCCGGTCAGGAACATATTCACGACGATGAGAATATCAAGCGACTTTGTTTTCTTTCCCTTTACTCGGTCAGAGATGTCCTTGTGATAAGCTGAGAACGTATCCGTGGAGAAATTGGTTCCGTACATCTCGTTATAGTCCTTGATGATACGCTCCAACGAATCACGGCTATGCTCGTCCTTGCCCTCGGCATCCTCATTCTGCCCGTAGGAGAAGATGCCGCTGATATTCAGGTCATGCTTGATCTTCTTGAAAATGTCGTAATACTTAACAAGGGCATCAATAGAGGACACGGCAAAAATAGCCGTATATTGTCCATTTCGGGTTTTCGCCTTGTGGTTCTGGATGATGTGATTGGCGATCAGAGACATTCGCTCATCGGACATATAGAGTTCGCCTATATCAATCGCGTCCGCGAGTGTCGGGTCATCCCAATCAAAATCACCCTCCATTGTTTTTATGTATTCGATGTGGAAGCCCAGAACATTATTATCGAAGATGGCGTCTTTAATCAGGTAATTGTGAAGACACTCACCAAAGAGCATTTCTGTTGTTTGCGTGATTTTACCCTCAGTTTTACCGTTGACTTCAAACCGAGGTGTCCCCGTGAAGCCGAAAAACTGTGCCTTTCTGAAATGCCGCACAATGTCCTTGTGCATATCCCCAAACTGGCTGCGGTGGCACTCGTCGATGATAAAGACAACCTTCTCGTCTTTGTATGCGTCCATTACTTTCTCGTACTGAGGGCGCTTTACAGCGTTTGCCATCTTCTGCATCGTGGTGACGATAAGCTGTCTGTTCTTGTCCTTCATCTGGCGGACAAGAACATCGGTGCGATCTGTCACATCAACGGAGCCAGCCTCAAACTTGTTAAACTCTTCGGTTGTCTGAGAATCCAAGTCTTTTCGGTCAACAAGGAAAATGACTTTCTTGATGTTCGGATTTGCTGCGAGGATTTGCGCCGTCTTAAAGGATGTAAGCGTCTTGCCCGCGCCGGTTGTGTGCCAGATATACGCATTCCGGTTTGTGAGCGTTGCCTGACGGATCAGCGCTTCTACGGCATAAACCTGATAGGGACGCATGACCATCAAAATCTTATCGGTATCATTTAGGATGGTGTAGCGGGTCAGCATTTTGATGATGTGATCCCTTGCAAGGAAAGAAATCGAAAAGTCCTTCAAATTGGTGATGCGGACGTTATTGAAATCAGTCCAGAAGAAAGCAAGACTATACATCAAGTCTCTGTCGGAATTGGCAAAATACTTTGTGTCAACACCATTGGAGACAATGAAGAGCTGAATGAAATGATACAGCCCGTTGTAGGAGTGCTTCTTATAACGCATGACCTGATTGACTGCCTCGCGGATGTCAATGCCACGGCGCTTTAATTCTACTTGGATCAGGGGCAAGCCGTTTACGAGAATCGTAACGTCGTAACGATTGACGTACTTTCCAACTACGGTTGTTTGATGAGTGACTTGGAAAATGTTCTTCGTGTGGTCCTGATCAAAGAAGGACAGATATACCTTTGTACCATCTTCACGCTCAAGGACAAACTTATCCCTCAAGATTTTTGCACTCTGGAAAACTGACTTTCCGAGCATGAGGTTGAAGATACGCTCCCACTCTTTATCAGTGATAGGCGTATCCAGCTTTGGCGCATTGAAGGCTTCAAACTGAACTTTGAAGTTCTCCACCAGCGCGTCATAATCAGGAATTGCGACTGTGGTATATTCCTGCTTGTTCAGTTGCTCTATAAACTGCTGTTCAAGAGCCGCTTCGCTTTGGTATGCCATATCTTCATCTCCAATACTAGAGGATCATTTGTTGGTTGCCAGCCTGTCCTCATTTCTATTTTATCATAGCAAGTATCCCAAATACCGGACTTATTTTCGTTTCAACTGCAAAACCACGTCACCATCATCTGTAATTTCCATTTGCATTGATTTTAGGTACTTTGCGATGAACTGCTTTTTCTCAGACGAACTCATCTCAATGCGCGTTACCTTCAAAGCGGCACTGAACATCTCGTTGATATTGAGCCTGACGGTTTGGTCAATATAACGCTCCATTTCTTTGAAAAGTGCGCCGAGCTTGATGTCCTCAGCATTTCCAGAGTAGAAGTCATCAATATAGCAATAAAATATCCCTGCATTCAGAAGTGCATTCTTCAAGTCCGGTCCGCAGTTCTCTCGTTCAATCATAACTAAAAAACGTGCTTCCGGCAGAGACGAGATTAACCCCCAGTAGTCGGAGTCGCTGGAAACAAGAATAAAGGAATCGACGTTATTCTTGTAGTGTTCCTGACAAGTTCGGGCAATAAGCATGACATCAACGAGCGACTTGCTTTGCTTCACCCGTTCAATCATCATGTGTTCAACATGGATTGCGGTGAAGCTGTCTAATATTCTCCATGCGGAGGCGGTATGCACATCATCAAAGAGAATGATCGACGCAATTTTTTGTGTATACTCGTGATCGAGGTTTTTTAAGGTAGCACACAGCTTGTAGGGATCAGAGTTTTCACAATCGACAACGATAACGGTCTTTTCGCTGCTCTCAATAAACTCATAGATACTTCCTTTGATATAACTCCCTGCATCTGAGACTTTGCTATATTCAGTGAAATAGTCATTGTTCCAACTGTACAGCAAGGTAACGAACTTCTTATCATTGTAAAGAATGTTGCCGACTTCCTCCGGCTGCCAGTTTATGTACATCTGATAGGGATAAAAAAGCAAATGAGAGTAATAAATGTTGGCAGCCTCTCTTGTACCATCTTCCTTCAAACCGTCAGGCATGACGAAAAGTGCTTTAATGTAATCCCAATTTATCCAGAGGGGAAAGAGCTTCTTGCAGTTGTTGATTCTATCGCAAATCAACCTGTTAATCTCGACAACGTGTTGGCACAGTTTTTTGCTGGTGTTTTTGATGAAGTTCACTCCGTCAAGACTTAGCTGGTTTATGCTTTCCTGCGGAACATATTCCGGCATACTCAGAATGGTCTCATACTGGAATCTCATGCGTTCATTGATGCGCTTGAAGTTACGCTCAATCGCAGTTCGTACAATGCAAAGATGTCTTATAATTCGAGCTGTTTTATCGCTGTCCAACCGATTGTATACTTCAACTTTTGGGGCTTCATGTTCGTTGTCAAAGATGCGTTTTGGCACGCCAATCAGGTAAGCCACCTTTGAAACGATCTCGTAGGTGCTGTCTTTGTACGCTGCCCTGTCATCGGTGAGAGGGCTTGTTGCATTATCCAACACCTCATTCGGTATGGGATTTTCAAGTATACTCATGATTGCTCCTTTCCACGGAGAGCATATCTGCTTGTTTATGAAGCGGTGAGATTAGAAGAACGGCTGTCCAGTGCCTACACCCTACTTTATCCGATCAGCAATGCTGTCGAGCTGCGCTGCAATTTTAGAAAAGTCACAGTCCATGTCCAATGTCTTCACACTGATCTGATTCCCGCTCATTTGATAATCATTGTTTGGCTGAATCGCATCGTCTGTTCCCGCATATAAAAGCATACCGGAAACGACCTCATCCGGCGCGGCAGACCAGTTCTTCACATAGGTGAAAATCTGATACAGATTTCCAGAATGAAGCGTCTGCGTCATGTACGGTGCTTTCATTTGCATATTGTGCGTGTAGTATTTGGCGTCGATGATGAGCGTTTTCTTTGCTGCCTTATTCGTAATCACAATGTCAGACTGCATCGTCGGCAAAAGCGTTCTGTACCCATCTGTGACTTGCCACGCAATTTGTGGAGAGTATGCTTTTAACTCTGGATGCTCACGCTGATAGTATCCGAGAATAAACTTCTCGTATAGCTTCGCCATTGTTTGATCATCCGCATAATCCATAATCTTTGTTGAGCCATCGGCTGTCGTTTGCAAAAGCCCTTTTATCACAAATCGGCAAACGGCTATCAACATCCGATATGTTTGATTATTGCGATCATATTGAATGTCCCAGTTGATACTATGGATGTCCAATATGCTGATGCCATCAAAGAAAATCATCAACTTCCTGATCTCCTTTTTTCTGGCTTTTGAAATACTTCCACGAAGCAGCAATTCCATTGTTGTTTTGATGATTCGGTTGGGGTAGGCATCAACCGAAAACTCATCATAATTGCAAACGAGCTGTTTCTTGCGAATAACCTGTGTCTTTATGGATTCACCAATTTCAAGTTTCCCACGGGGAGACGCAAGTGCTTCCTCTCTCGAAATGTATTGTCTGATTAAGCCTCTCTTTATCTGGACAGATACTCCACGGCAGAGAATAGCAGCCAGAAGTTCAGCCACATTATCAAACTCTTCGGTGGCGACATTTTTATACCCTTGCTCATGCAGCACTTGGAACGCATAAGCCAGCATATAATAAACGTTCTGGACACGGATCATTTGACTACCTCGCGTAATGTGCGGCTCCAATCCTTCACTTTAACTGCCTCGTCAAACCAGTATTCTTTCAAAAGAGGTATCAGTTCATATTCGACAACAGACCGCATCCATTCATCGTTGATGGTTGCGTTTGTACAGAAATAGCTATGTCCGATACAGAACCCCTCACCAAGCGAGTCATCGTTTGCAATTACGTCGTTAAGCTGCTCAACTGTTGCAATGAGCCGGTCAAACTTCGGATTATTGACTTTCGTTCTGTATGCTCTGAATCCAGCAGACGAAAATGCCGGAGTAAGCTCAAAGAAAGCAAAACGACGTCTAAGTGCGTAGTCCAGCATGGCGAGGCTACGGTCAGCAGTGTTCATCATGCCAATGATATAGACGTTACTCGGAATGGAGAACTGCTCATCTGCATATAGAAGCTGCAATTCGACACCGCGTTTATCACTCTCAATCAACATGAAGAGTTCGCCAAAAATCTTGCTGAGATTGCCTCTGTTGATCTCGTCGATAATGAAAAAGTATGGACGATCATCCTCAGCAGCTTGCCTGCAAAACTCGTAGAATACGCCCTTTCGCAGTTCAAATCCTGTCTCCGTCGGGCGGAAACCCATGATGAAATCTTCATAGCTATAACTCTGATGAAACTGAACCATTTTCACGCGGTTGGTGTCCTTTTCTCCCATGATAGAAAATGCCAGTCTTTTTGCTGCGAAGGTTTTTCCCACGCCCGGTGCGCCTTGCAGAATTACATTCTTTTTGGTTAAAAGCAGCGACTTGAGAACCTTATACCGATCTTCGTCCATATACACATCGGTCAGAAAATCATCGGCGGTGTATGGCTCGAAAGTGATTTCCTCATCAGCAGCATCGTCGAAGGTATCTTCGTGCTTGTCTCCGTCAATCATGTTTTGCAGCTTCTTGACGTAATCTGTGTAGGACGTAATATCCGTCAACGTTTTGATTGCACCCTGATCTGATAATTCCCACTCGCCCTTATCTGTCCAGCGTACCTTTCGGGTATTGGCATATTGACCGCGTTCAGTATCAAAAACGTATTCGCCTTCGACCAGCCCGCGACCTAGGATCTGCTTTCTGCCTTTTTTAACAAAGACAACATCACCGGGTTTCAGCTCGTTTGCAAATTGCCATGTAGCAAGAACCTGATTCTTATATGAGCCAGTATCCCCGTAGACCTCTTTCATCTTTGCCCGCATTTCTTCTTTGGAGCTATATTCCATTAGGTCACCAAGGTCAGACCAGCCGATAGCCATAATCCCTTCGGCATAATCATTCTCCCAATTTGCGGAACCATCACCCGCTGCGTACAGCCAATAGTGTATTGCAGTAGCGTCGGATGAAAGAGCTGTATCTGTGTTCTCCTTCGGAATAATTCCATCAAAGATTTCATCGTCGAAGGATATATCAATGCTGTTCTCTTCGACAATCTTTTTGCATCCTCTACGAATGCTGTTAGACTTGTTGCCGGTTTGCTCGTAGTAATATTTAATGTTTTCCTGAGTGGCTTTTAGAGCATTGACCATCTGCTCCTGCCCGTAGTCTTTTCCGATGTGGACGATGAAGTAAACCGTAGTTTCAGTGTTGGACCTGCGAGTGTATTTTATGCCCTTCATCATGGACGCAAAGAGCATGATCGTCAGCTTGTGCGAGGTTTCTCCAAAGCACGGGACCTCCTGACACATGGCTTTTACAGCAGCGTCCATCTCCATTGTGCCATCATAAACCATCTTAGCATATTTGTAGACAATGACTTCGCAGTCATATTCATAACCGATATACGTCTTGACGCCGCCCTTAGAATCAATAAATTCTTTCAGCCGCTTCAAATCTCTATAATACTGTGCAGTGCGTTCGTCTGCTCGATCAGACATTACTTCTTGTTTTAGGTAGTCGAAGATTTCGCCCTTCGCTTTCTCCATAGAGGCATCACTTTCAAAACACTTCCAGAAGGACAGCGCAATAGTGTTTTGATACAGATAGAACGCATCGGAAACATGGGTGCTGATAGTCGTGTCAGCCCAGTCCGGGTGAGTTTCCCGTAAGTATTCTCTGTATTCTTTTCGGACTTTGCTTATCGTTACGCCAATGTCCATCTGTTATCCTCCTTTTTTTGTAACACGGACTGTAAAGTTAAATGAAAGTTGAAGACCCGTCAGCCCTTGAGGTACAATGGTTTCACCACAAACCCACGTACCTCCCGAAAGGAGACGAGTCTTCATGGCAAAATTATACCAAGTATGCTGCCCGAAGTGCAACAACAAAACGGATTTTCAACGCTACGGAAGAAACGAGCATGGGCACCAGAAATACCGGTGCAAGTGTTGTGGGTTTCAATGGGCGCCAGAAGCAAGCAGAGAGATTGGACGTCCCAGAATGAAGGAATATCCCTCTTGCCCCATTTGCGGCAAGGCAACCTTTCTGCACCACGATAGGGAGCATTACAGCAACTACCGCTGCTGTGACAAGAAGTGCAACCACTCCATGTTTGTACCAAAGCCTACTGCCATCTCAGCTCCGTCCATGTCCAAGCTCTTTGGAAAGACGGACTTCAAGCGGATGCGCTACCCTGTCCATGTGATTCTCATGGCCTTGAGCATGTTCTACCTGGGCAAGAACTCATTCCGCAATATCGCTTTGATTTTGCGTACCGTGATGAATGTCCGGGTATCTCACACGACTATTAGCAACTGGTGTACCCGCTTCGCCCCCATGTTCCAAAACATGGCCATACAGCTCATTCCGGCACTGAATTTTAACTCCGACGAGTGGCACGCCGATGAAACCGTGGTGAAGATACAAGGTGAGAAATACTACCTCTGGCTCATTCTGGACAGTGAAACCCGCTTTGTTCTTGGCTTCCATCTGGACCGCCACAGGGACAGCTCGCAGGCTTTCACCATACTGGAAGCCGTGAAACCTATGGGGACTCCGCAGGCCATTGTGAGCGACCGCTACTTTGCCTACCAGATGCCCGTTAAAACGCTGCATGGGGTTCAGCATATCCGTGTGCACAGCTTCCACGACGACATTACCAACAACCTCATCGAGTGCTTCAACAAGCAGTTCAAGGCATGGTACAAGACCAAACAGGGCTTTTCCTCTTTTGCTTCTGCCAACAACCTCATTTCCATGTTCATCTTCTTCTACAACTTCGTCCGCCCTCACTCCGCCTTAAACGGCCTTACTCCGGCTCAGTGCGCCGGCCTTCAACTGTCCAAAAAGCGTAAGCGCGAGCTTCTCCTCGTTGCATAGTGCTTTCTTGTGCTTTCGGGTCCTATTTTTTCATTTTTACTTTACAGAGCCTTGTAACAGTCCTGCTACGCACAAACATTTAATTCGTCTCCACTGGTATATAAAAAAGCCGCACGGAAAAAGGACCTATCAGTTGTCCGTCCGCACAGCCTCACAAATATCTCCGATGTCGCAATTCAAATAGCCGCAGATGCGCAGCAAAATAGAGAGGGACACTTCTTCCCCCTTATTCAGTTTCGTCCATGTTCCGGATGCAAGGTTAAGCTCTTGCCGGAAGGTGGACTTCTTTATGTCCCGCTCTAACAGGAGCATCCAAAGTTTTTTGTAGCTGATTCCCATGATACGCACCCCTTTACTCATCCGCTAATCATGACTTCCATTCTATTATACACGAAAACCTCTTTGAATGCAATTATCTCATGCACAAGTTCACAAAAAAGATGCAAGTTCTTGATGGTTTTGATTTTCAAAAAGGGCAAGGCAGTTATTCATGAAAGCTGCCTTGCCGTTTCTCTTTATTCGCGCTGTGAATTGCGTTGATACTCTTGGTCGCGCTCTGCGTTTGGCTTGAGGAAATCATCCACGTTTGCCTTCAATGTGTCGATCATCCTTGCTTCCTTTTTGAGCTTTGCGCGTTCATCGTAGAGCCGCTGCTGCTCATCGAGAAGCCGCTGCTGTTCTGCTTGCAGCGTCTTTAAGCTCGGCAGTTTTTCATCGCCTTGCATGGCAAGCAGTGTACTCCGCGCCGCCTCAAAGATCACAAGCTCGGCTTCGTGCTTTGCCTTGAAACTCGTCTTATCTTTTTCCTTCAGGAAGGCGTCATAGACAGGCTTGAGGCGCTGATAATTGGAGATGTTTTTGATAAGCGGCTGGACTTCCCGCAGTCGCGCTTCAACGCCTTTCAGTTCCTTGCCGGTGCGGTCATAGGAGCTATGAACATCCTCGACCTTCTTCTCAAGATCGGCGTATTGGAGCAAGTTGTTTTCCGTGAGATAGTTGAGTGTCCGTGCCGCTTCCTTGAGGATCGTGAGCTTGGCTTTATACTCATAGCCCTTGCTGTCGATAAGCCTGATCCGCTCCTGAATATCTCCGATGAGAGAGATGCCCTTCGGCGTGGTCTGTCTCTGACTTCTTCGGGGCGTCCGTCCGGCAATCCGCTCCTTGATGCGTTCCTCGGTGTAGTTCTCTCCGATGGTCTTAGAACGGGTAAACCGCTCCTGACCTTCAGCGCGGAAGGAGATGTATTTGCCGGTCTTAATTTCATAACCGGCTTCCTGCATGAGCCGCAGAAAGTCATCGTAGTCCTTTGCTGTGATAACAAGCCGGTCGATGGTCTGCTTGAGTTTTTGCTTCCAGCTCGTGCCGCGTTTGGCTTCGGTATATTCCTTGTAGTCCATGCCCTTGTTCTGCGACGGAGGGATCACAGACAGCCCGTGTTCCTTGCATATCTCATCACTGAGCTGACGCAGCTCCCGATAGGTTCTCTTGTTGCTCCGGTAGGCATGATAGTCCACATAATTTACGGCATTGAAGATGATGTGATTATGACAATGCCCCTTGTCGATGTGGGTAGCAATCACATACTCGTACTTGCCCTTGAGCCATTCGTCCGCAAGCTGTTTCCCGACTTCGTGAGCTTCTTCCGGTGTCACTTCACCGATGTCAAAGGACTGGATCAAATGACGGGCAAGCACCTTCGGCATCTGCATTCCTTGCTGCACTGCAAGGTTTCTCGTCCACTCAAATTCTTTTGCTGCCGCGTCACTTGCAGCGCACCCATAGGATGAAACATAGAAAGCATCGTCGGTCTTCTGCGGGTCGAGAATATAGGCGAGGGCTTTATTTACAGTTCCTCGGATTGGCTTGATTTTAGTAACTGCCATATCTCATCCTGCCTTTCTTTCAGCTCTGCAATATCGTCTGCATAGAAGTGTCCAGTGGAGTTTATGCGGCGGCAAATCTGATTGATATTTGAGGCAACACGGCTGACAGCGGCGGCGAGTTTTTTCTGCTGCGTGTAGTCCACCTTGATGATATAGCCGTCAATCAGCATCTTCCTCGCATACGCTCCAAAGTTCTTTGTTCCGAGCTGTTGCATCTTCCTTTCGATGAGTTCTTTTTCGTATTCCGTGACTGCAAGCCGCATGATAATCGGTCTTGTTCTATTAGCCATAGGCGATCCGTCCTTCCGTAAAGTTTGAGGGTTTGGGAGGCTTCCCAACAAGCAGTTTTTAGATTAAGGGGAGGGGTTCCTTAATCGAAAATCGCAAGTGTGGCTACACTTGCTGTGCTTGCTATTCTCTCAAATCGTATTCCCTCGCAGAGACTCCCCGTAAAATACCCCTTCAAATAACAACGGACAGTTTATTGGGATTTGTCCGGGATTGAATAGGATTTTTCTTAATCTCATTTAGATTTGATACGTCTGCATCCACCGTTTTCACATAAAAAAGACTGCTGGGCATTGCGCCTTGCAGTCTATTTATCTCTGTATTCAATTCGTTTGGTCGCATGGCAAGCGACATTATTCTAAGGATGAGAACACCTCTCCGTCAATACTTAGAACGTCATCCATCGAAATCTTTGTGCCGTCCTGCATGGTGATCCGCCGCTCAAAATCATCGACCTTTTTGACTGCGCCGGTTGCTGATACATATTTGCCGCCAGCCTTCCGCTCATCGGGCTGGAAGTAGGTAATGGTGACCTCCGGCGCATCATCAAAAGCATCCATGAGAAGCTGATACTTCATGTCCAATGCAGTCAGAGCTTCCTCGTCAAGCTCAATCCTTTCGTCGGTCAGACGCCCGGTTTCCTTGATAGCTGAGTCGTAGCCGGTGAGGGCGGCGAAGGGAGCGAACTGCGCCGCTCGATCTGACATCGGCATCTGTGGTCGCGTCTTGGAGACGTGGTGAGGAAGAGACAGGATCTCATCGTATTTGTTGCTCGTGCGCATTTTGCATCTCCCTTCCATGTGACCGGGGATTTATAAGTGTCTTTGCAAATATATCATGTCAATAAGTTGAACACCACACTCAAATATCGGATGATCATAATGATCAGTAAAGAAATTAGGGATGCAATGAGAGCGTGCAAACCCGCATTTCTCGTAAAACGGAACAGTCAACGCACTATCTCCCGTCCCTACTTGTATAATAGAGTATTTTCCTGTATATCGGTGAATTAAGAAGTTAATTAGGGCTTTCCCGTAACCGCAGCCCTGATATTCTGGCTTTACAGCAATATTCTTGATTTCAAGAATCCCGTTTCCCTCGTCGGTAACGATACACTCTGCTTTCACGCCATTATCATCAAGTACATACATGGTTCCCTTTTCAAGATAGCGGTGAATCATATCTTCCTGCTCATCTGCCAGCAACAATAAGCCCATATAAAGCATCTTATCATCAATAATTTCTTTGATCACCATATTTGACCTCCAAAAACCCGATTTGTTTGATCCTTTATGCCTTATGCCCGCCGATCTGCGCATTACGGTCTTTGGCGGTTGCGCCTTCTTCAAGATTCATCGCCTTGAGGATGGCGTTCTTTCCGTACTTCT
>ERZ1107006.2066-NODE-2066-length-15563-cov-119.142894_pt1 | contig 15563 bp, 9 predicted proteins | sample MGYA00403696_ERZ1107006 | MGnify/ENA primary metagenome ERZ1107006 (study PRJEB35170, sample SAMEA104062441) | human gut metagenome | biome: human gut; feature: human-associated habitat; material: faeces | place: Denmark | collected 2012-08-13 ...
GCTTCTTACGCTCTACAGCACGTGAGTCACGTGTCATGAAGCCTGCATCCTTCAAAGCCTTCTTATCGTTAGCGTCGATCTTAACGAGTGCGCGAGCGATAGCGAGGCGGAGAGCCTGGCTCTGACCGGTGAAACCACCACCGTCGAGGTTTGCCTTAATATCATACTTACCCTCAGCTTCGAGCAACTGCAATGGCTGCTTTACTACATAGCGAAGGATTGCTGATGGGAAATATGTCTCAATATCTTTCTTGTTGATTGTGATCTTACCTGTACCTTCTGAAAGGTATACACGAGCTACAGCGCTCTTGCGGCGACCAATTGCATTAATTACTTCCATTCTACCTTAATTATTTATACTGGTTAATATCAATAGCCTTTGGCTGCTGTGCCTCGTGCTTGTGCTCTGTGCCATCGTAAATGAAGAGGTTGTCCATCAAAGAACGACCGAGAGGGCCCTTTGGCAACATACCCTTGATAGCGTGACGGAGGATCTTGTCCATTCCATCAGGACGCTTGCGCAACTCTGCTGGAGTGTTGAAGCGCTGACCACCTGGATAACCAGTGTAACGAGTGTAAACCTTATCTGTTTCCTTCTTACCTGTGAAAACTACCTTAGCGGCATTGATAATGATTACGTTGTCACCACAATCTACGTGTGGAGTGAAAGTTGGCTTGTACTTTCCGCGGAGCAATTTAGCAACCTTAGAGCAGAGGCGACCTACAACCTGGTCGGTAGCGTCGATTACGACCCACTCTTTCTTAGCTGTTTCCTTGTTTACGGAAATAGTCTTGTAACTTAATGTGTCCATTTTAAAATTTAAATTTACTACTAAAAAACGTTTTTAATCTTTTTTACTCACTATTCAGACAGGTGATTCACTAACCACATACCCCGGCCACAGGGCATGCTATTAACACACCATATCTTGGGGACTCTAAGCGTATCCCCGAAATAATCGGACTGCAAAATTACACATTTTTATTTGATTATGTGTAGGTTACGAGTTTTAACCCTAAACTTTTATAAATATTTAACTTAGTTTGCGCTTTTCTGCTTAGAATAAGCAAAAAAGAGTGCATTGTTAACGGCAATGCACTCTTTTTTATTATATCAATTCCTTATCCAGGAAATATTATCTGATGAACAGCAGCTCACGATACTTTGGCAATGTCCAAAGTTCATCGGCTACGAGAAGCTCGAGCTTGTCTATCTGATAACGGATTTCCTCCATCTTTGGAGCTACCGTGTCGTGATATGCTACTGCCTTCTCGCGCTCACTCTCTATCTTGTTGGCTACCTTGCGGGCATCTACCAATGCCTCTACACCACGCTCAATTGCCTCGGTACGCTCGGCTATCTCACGGATAATCTTCACGTTGCGGGCAGTCAGCTTCTTACCTTCCTCGCCACCGAAGATGTGAATCATACCCTCTACGTTCTTTGCCAGACGGCTCTGATAGTGGGTAGCCACAGGGATGATATGGTTCATGCTCAGGTCGCCCATCACACGAGCCTCAATCTGAATCTTCTTGGTATAGGTCTCCCACTTCACCTCGTTGCGCGCCTTCAACTCGCTCTCGCTCATCACGTTGGTCTTGGCAAACATCTCGATGCTTTCCTTGTCCAGATAACGGTCGAAGACTACCGGGCAGGATGCCTCGCAGTCCAGACCTCGCTTCTGAGCCTCTTCCTTCCACTCATAAGAATAGCCGTTGCCGTCGAAGCGGATAGGCTTGCAGGTCTTGATATCCTCGCGTACAACATCTATAATAGCCGATGTCTGGTCCTCGCCCTTTGCTATCAAGGCATCAACACGAGCCTTGAAGTCTTCGAGAGCCTCAGCTACGGCAGCATTCAGTACGATGAGAGATGACGCACAGTTGGCCTCTGAACCTACGGCACGGAACTCGAAACGGTTTCCGGTGAAGGCGAATGGAGAGGTACGGTTGCGGTCGGTGTTATCAATCATCAGCTCCGGAATCTCAGGGATATCCAGCTCCATACCCTTCTTGCCAGCCAGGGCGAAGAGTTCTTCCTTGTCTGCCTTCTCGATATGGTCGAGCAGGTCGGTGAGCTGCTTTCCGAGGAATGAAGAGATGATGGCTGGTGGTGCCTCGTTGGCTCCCAAACGATGGGCATTGGTAGCACTCATGATAGAAGCCTTCAGCAGTCCATTGTGCTTGTAAACGCCCATCAGGGTCTCTACGATGAAGACTACGAAGCGGAGATTGTCCTCCGGTGTCTTGCCTGCTGCATGGAGCAGTACGCCGGTATCGGTGCAGAGACTCCAGTTGTTGTGCTTGCCCGAACCGTTGACACCAGCGAATGGCTTCTCGTGAAGGAGTACACGGAAACTGTGCTTATGAGCCACACGCTTCATCAAACTCATCAGGAGCATATTATGGTCTACAGCAAGATTGCACTCCTCATAGATAGGTGCTAGCTCAAACTGGTTTGGTGCCACCTCGTTATGACGGGTCTTGCAAGGGATGCCGAGTTCGAGTGCCTGCACTTCCAAATCCTTCATGAAAGCCTGCACACGCTCAGGGATGGTTCCGAAATAATGGTCGTCCATCTGCTGGTTCTTCGCAGAGTCGTGTCCCATCAGGGTACGGCCTGTGAGCATCAGGTCAGGGCGAGCCGAATAGAGACTCTCATCTACCAGGAAGTACTCCTGCTCCCATCCGAGATTGGTCTGCACCTTCTTTACCTGTGGGTAGAAGTAGTGGCACACCTCGGTAGCCGCCTCGCTCAGGGTATGGAGCGAGCGGAGCAATGGAGCTTTGTAGTCCAAAGCCTCACCGGTATAAGAAATAAAGATGGTAGGGATACAGAGGGTATCGTCGATGATGAACACAGGCGATGTAGGATCCCATGCAGAATAGCCACGAGCCTCGAAGGTGTTGCGGATACCGCCGTTAGGGAATGAGCTGGCATCAGGTTCCTGCTGGACAAGCAATTTGCCAGAGAATTCCTCAATCATACCACCCTTTCCGTCATGCTCCACGAAGGCATCATGCTTCTCGGCAGTACCTTCTGTCAATGGCTGGAACCAGTGAGTATAATGTGTTACCCCGTTTTCCTCAGCCCAGAGCTTCATGCCGGCAGCCACGGCATCAGCGATGGAACGGTCCAGACGAGTACCGTTATCTATCACATCGATGAGTTTCTCATACACATCAGATGGCAGATACTTGTACATCTTCTGGCGGTTGAATACATACTTGGCGAAGTACTCCGAAGGGCGCACCTTGGGAGCCTCTACCTCTACAGGTCTTTTCTTAAAGGCCTCGGCTACAACCTCAAATCTCAAATTAGCCATTCTTTCTTTTATTATTAATTATAAGTTTGCGGGTGCAAAGTTACGAAAAAATGAGCAAATTGCTAGCGTTTGAGCGTATTTTTTATGCAAAATTCAAACTTTTCTTATACATAAAGTGCCTTTTTCCTACATGGCGACGTAATCTTTCCTACGTCCTGACACAGAAACTCCTGCGTCGCCATGTAATTTCAAGGGCATTAGGAGAGAAAAAAAATCCCTTGCAACCACTAGAGTCGCAAGGGATTCACATTATCCACTTATCTATTTGTACCTTAAGGATTTATTGAAGATTGGAGGTCGGCAATTAGAAACGGTATACAACAAAGCTGTTTGGCTTCATCTTCACGTTCAATACATTGCCCTGAACCTGTGCATCTGATACTACAGGAACAACCACATTTTTATTGTCTATCTTGTTTTCTGCCTGAATATCGTCGGCATGGAGAACGGTTACCTTACCTGGGTTCAACTTCTTGATACCATTAAAGGTTACGTTGATTTCCTTTGCCTCGTTAGAGGTATTGGCAATCTTCACGATGTAGCTCTTGGTAGCCTTGTCGAAGCAAGCGGTAGCATAGAGACCGTTCTCGCCTGCTACAGCCTTACCGTTCTCGGTAAGTTTCAACACATTGGTACCCTTATTCTCGCCGTAGAGCTGCTGAACATAGTAGTTGGCAGAACGGACAGAGCTGAGGTTATCGAACCAGATGAGGTCCGGACGCCACTGCCATCCCTCTACATGAGCGAAGAGAGGTGCATAGGTAGCCTGATAAACCACATCAGCATTGCGCTCCAAACCGGTCATGAAAGCTGCCTCAGAAAGGGCTGCCTCCCAAGAGTTTGGATCATTCTCGGCATGAGCAGCATACTCGCCGGCAAAGACCTTAGGACCCTTGCGGTCGTACTTGTCGTAACGGCTGGCATTGCTGCGGAACCATTCCGGACTCTTGTAGTAGTGCTCATCCACCATGTCTACGCCCAACTTGCGCATCTGCTCCCAACCGTAGTCGAAATCCTTTCCATCAGCAGATGGACCAGATGAACCGCAGATTTTTATCTTTGGATACTTGGCATGAATCTGCTCCATGAACTTCTGCAGACGCTCAGGATACATAGGACCCCACTGCTCGTTACCGATACCAATCTGCTTCAGATTGAATGGTGCCGGATGACCCATATCGGCACGGAGCTTACCCCACTTAGAGGTAACAGGACCATTGGCAAACTCGATGAGGTCGAGTGCATCGTCGATATAGCTCTGGAGATCCTTGACTGCTACATGTGCATTAGGATCCTTATCATCGTTCTGATACTGGCAAGCCAGACCTACAGAGAGAATAGGCAATGGCTCAGCACCAATCTTCTCTGAAAGGAGGAAATACTCATAGAAGCCCAAGCCCAATGACTGATAGTAGTTAGGGAAAAGGCGATGAGGGAAGGTATCTCTCCAGCGGTTCTCGTTCAGAGGACGGTTCTCAGGAGCACCCACAGAGTTCTTCCACTCATAACGGGTATCGAGGTCGGTTCCCTCTACGATACATCCGCCAGGGAAACGGAAGATGCCTGGCTTCAAGTCAGCCAAATCCTGTACGAGGTCGGCACGGAGACCATTCCAGTTGTCCTCAGGAAAGAGAGAGATATGGTCGAGGTCTACGCTTTCAGAACCCTTCTCCAGATAAACACGCATCAACCCCTTGGCATCGGTCTGAGGAGAAGTAAGGGTAGCAGTAAGCTTCTGCCATTTATTATTGGTGATGTTGATGACCTGCTTGGCAATCACATCATTCTTTGAATTGACGAGTTCTACGCGAATCTTTCCCTGCTTGCCATCAATGAGATGAAGACGGCTATATACGGTGAAATCGTACTTCATATCCTTCTTCAAGCCCATGCCGAAGAAGCCACGGTTCTCAAGACCAGTCTGCTTCTCACGTGCGCCTGCGCTCTCAAGTGTTACATAATGAGGATTGCGGTCGAAGGCAGGTTTTACGTCGCTGAGGGTTACATTTCCGAATGTATTCCATCCCATCAGGCGCTGTGGGAATTCGAAGGAACGGTTCTCTACCATCTCTGCATAGAGTCCACCATCGGCACCGAAGTTGATATCCTCGAAGAAGATACCATACATGGTAGGCTGGATTTCTGCTCCAGGCTTGTTAGCCTGAACAGTAAACTGATGCTGTGCGAAAGCTCCGAGTGAAGACATCGCCAGCAATGCTGCTGCGAAAAATTTTGCTTTTCTCATATTGTTCGTTATTTTTATTTTTTAGGTCTGTACTTACACCTTATTAAATATAGGTGGTGCAGTAATTTGCTGCAAAGATTACACAAACGAGCGCAATGAAAGCTTGCTTTCAAATTGCCAAGTGCAGTAAATCTTCTGCAAAGATAAAAAAATCCACCCCAAATGAGGTGGATTTTCTGTTTAAATATATTGGATTTTCGTACAAATCCCTGCTTTTCTACTATTTATCTAATGGAATGAGCACGAAAGTGAAGTTCTTATCGCCATAATGGAGGCGATACTTCTCCAAAGGCCATGCACCCCAAGAGTTCTCACCAGCCACACCAGAATGCTCTGCATCGAGGAAGAGATTGGTGAATTTTGACTTCTTCAGGTTGAAACAGTGGCGCTGATCCTTGTCATCACCATCATCCAGTTCTTCGGTGTCGAAGTGGATGGCGGAAGCATAGAACGGCTTGCAGCTCTTCACTTTGAATCCGAAGCCGGAAGCATCGGTCTGATTCCACCAGCGCATATCGCCCTTGGTTCCACTCTCCTGTGGACGGATGTATGGGAAGTACTGGTTGTCGGCATCATCGCTGTAGATTCCGATGCGCATGCAGTCCTCACGGTCAGAATAGTTCTCGATAGGACCACGGCCGTAATACTGGCTCTTGTCCATATCGTACGGCAACTGCATCAGCATACCGAAACGGAACAGATCGCTGACCTTGGCATCATCAGAAACATCAAACTCCTGGCTTACCTTCATCGCACCGGTGTTAGGCATGATGAGATAATCGATTTCCAGCTCACCCTTCACCTCTGGCATCTCATAGGTTGCACAGATGCTGATGGTGTTTGCCTTCTTATCCTTTTCAACAGCTACACCCTTCAGGTTCATGACAGGGTTCTTCCAAACCTGGAACTTTTTCTGCAGGCCGGCACCGAAATCATTATCGGTAGGAGCACGCCAGAAGTTTGGCTTCAGGGTACCGCCCTCGCCGAGGAGCGACTTGCCACGATAGGTATATTCAGAGATGAGACCGGTGGTACGGTTCACCTTCACGGTCAGATCAGGAGTAGTAACGGTGATATCCTGCTCGCCCTTCTTGTCGATGAGCTTAGCCTTCACCTTCTTGCCATCCTGAGCCTTAGCCATGTTTTCTGCACAATGACCGCAGCACTTCTTCTCCTTCACCGCCAGCTGGGCATAAGCCACAATCTGACCAGCCTCCATCAGAGGTTCAGCCTTCTTCAGACGGAAATCGATGTTGAGGAACACCTCCTTGCCCGTTACCTTAGAAAGGTCATAAGGGATGGTGAAGTTCTTGGTCTGCTGGGCAGCTACATCGATATCAGCGATAGTACCGTTCTGAGTCTCCACGCCATCCTCAATGAGGCTCCATGCCAAGGCATAGTTGCTCAAATTGCGGAAGAAGTTCTCATTGTATACACTTACTTCACCCTTCTCTGCATTCACCATCTTAGCCCAGATGTTCTGATACTGGTAGGCTACCTCGTAGGCATGAGGATTGAGCTGACGGTCAGGACCGATGATACCATTGCAGTTGAAGTTGTTGTCGCTAGGGTCGTAATTGTTATAATCGCCACCGTAGCAATATTCTATTTTGCGGAGCTCTTCATTGCTCATCTTCTCAGGATTCTTGATGGTCATCGGCTTCAATACCTTGCGGTGCAAGCCCTGGTCAACGAAATCCCAGTCGAAACCACCCTGGAGGATAGGATACTTGCGAATCAGAGCCCAGTAATCCTTCAGGTTACCGCCTGAGTTACCCATGGTATGGTTGTACTCGCACTGGATGAGCGGCATCGGACTGTCAGGGTCCTTAGCATACTTTTCACAAGCACTTACAGGATAGTACATAGGGCAGAAGATATCGGTACCCTCGCCTCTGTGAGCCTGCTCATACTGAACCGGACGGCTCTGGTCCTGACTCTTAATCCACTTGTAAGCCTGCAGGAAGTTATCGCCCATCACAGTCTCATTACCCAAACTCCAGGTTACGACACTAGGATGATTGAAGTACATGGAAACATTGTGCTGGTTGCGCTCCAGAATCTGCTTGGCAAACATCGGTTTCTTGGCAGCAGCATCATCGCCATACTGGAAACCGTGACTCTCCTGGTTAGCCTCAGCAACCACATAGATACCATACTCATCGCAGAGCTCGTACCAGCGTGGATCATCAGGATAGTGACAGGTGCGGACAGCGTTAATATTCAGGCGCTTCATAATCTTGATGTCCTGAATCATGCGCTCCATGCTCAATACATAACCTCCATCAGGGTCCATCTCATGACGGTTGGCACCCTTGATGAGCACAGGCTGACCATTGACAAGGAACTGCTTGTTCTTGATTTCCACCTTGCGGAAACCTACCTTGACAGGAGTCATGCTAGCCGCCTTCATAGCGTCCTTCTTCTGAGCCCCCATCAGGGAAACCTGCAGGGTATATAAATAAGGTGTCTCAGCACTCCACTTGTGTGGATTCTCTACGTTCATCGTAATGTTGGCTGTTCCATTCTTTGCCAATCCTGTAGCTGTAGTCACCTGCTTGCCCTCTTTGTCGAAGAGGATGAAGTTCAGCTTGCCATTACCCTTTACCTTGGTAGAGATGTTGAGCACACCATCCTTGTAGTTGTTTACAAGGTCAGGAGTAACACGGATATCCTCCAAATGCAACTGGGCATCGCGGGCAAAGAGATAGCTTTCACGAGCCACACCACTCAAGCGCCAGAAGTCCTGATCCTCATCCCAGGAGCCATCGCACCAGCGGAAGGTCTGGAAGGCAATCAGATTCTTGCCCTTCTTCAGATAAGGAGTGATGTCAAACTCGGCAGCTACCTTGCTATCCTCTGCATAACCGGCAAACTTACCGTTTACATAGAGATAGATGTTGGAAGTAACGCTACCGAAATGAGCGACAACCTGCTTGCCATCCCAGTTGGCAGGGATGTCGATGATACGGCGGTAAGAACCTACATGGTTGTCCTTGGTAGGAACTGCTGGTGGCTGCTGGTCAAAATGTCCACGCCAGCCGAAGCCTACGTTCACATATTCCGGATCACCGAATCCGTTCATCTCCCAGATACCTGGCAGATTCATGGTCTTCCATTTGGAATCATCAAGATCTTCCTTGTAGAAGTCGGTAGGACGCTGGTCGGCATTAGCCACCCAGTTGAACTTCCAGGTTCCGTCAAGCGAAAGGAAATACTTGCTCTCCGCCTTGTTCATGTGCAGGATATCCTTGCTCACGATCTTACCGTCTTTCTCATAAACCCAGTCATCTGCCGGATAGGTGAAGAAATTGGTGTGCAACGGAAAACGATTGATGGCATTCACCTGAAGGTCGTGCCATTCTGTGTAAGTTGGCTGTTGGATGGTCGTCTTATTCAACGACTTAATGGCAGTCTTCGGTTTGGTTGCACCAAAGGTTGCCATTGCTAATCCTGCCAAACTCAATGTTACGAACAGTCTCTGTTTCATGTTTATCAGTTATTAATATATCAGATTGAATTTATACCTTATTATATATAGGCATCTTACTTGTTTGCGAGATACTTATCATATTCGCAGGCTGTAAGAAGCACAGCGCCTACACCGAAGTTAGCCTGAGAGTTGGCATCTACGGTCTGACCAGGGATGGCTCTCTCGCCGATAGGTTGAACATAACCCACCTTGCCATCTGCCTGAACGGCAGTCTCTGTAAGATAAGTCCAGGCACGGTCGATGACCTTCTTGTACTCCTTCTTGTTGAGGTAACCATTGTTGACACCCCAAAGCATACCGTAGGTGAAGAAGGCAGTACCGCTGGTCTCAGGACCTGGAGCATGCTCTGGGTCCATCATCGAACGGGTCCAGTAACCTTCCGGCTGCTGGATTTCTGCCACAGCCTTAGCCAACTTCTGGAACTTATCTACAAAGAACTGATAGTGCTTGTAGTCTTTCGGCATATCCTGCAGCACCTTTGCCAAGCCTGCGAGAACCCAGCCATCACCACGTGCCCAGAAGTCTTTCTTTCCATTGGCACTCTTGTGCTTTGGATAAACGTACTTGCCATCACGGAAGTAGAGATTGGTCTCCTTGTCGAGCATAATCTCATCGGTAGTGAGGAGATTGTCGTAGAGCTTGTCGAGATACTTGGTATCGCCGGTCAACTTATACATCTTGGTCATCACAGGCATCACCATATAGAGGGCATCGCTCCACCACCAGTAGTCTGTTGGCTCAGAGTAAACCTCGTAGTGCATTACCTCCTTGGCACGCTTCACCATGTATTCTGATGCAGCGGCATTTCCCTTGGCTGCCTCGATGTTGTAGAGGTCGATGTAAGTCTGGAAGCAGATCTGCCAGTCACCGAAGAGCACGTGCTGCTTTCCCTCGCCGTATGGTTTGTACTTCCACTTGGCTGGGTTAGCCTCTGTAGCACCGGTCCAGTCGTTATGTTCTGCCCAACGGATGGAATAGTCGAGCATCTTCTGGTCCTTGAGCATCTTATATACCTCCATGTTGCCGGTATGATAAGCGGCATTATCCCAGAAGGCACGAACCTCAGGCTTGTTGTTAGCCTGCCAGTAGTTATTCACCTTGGTGATGAGTTCCACCACCTGCTCATGGTCCCATTTCTTGGAAGCCTTCACTTCCTTCTTATTCTGTTTCTTGACCTTAGCGGTCTTCTTGGCTGGCTGCGCTGCATTCAAAGGCAAAGCCAAGGCTGCAGCCGCCAGCATCATCAATATCTTATGCATGATAATCTATAAACTCTTAACTAAAAAAATTACCACTTGTCCTTGGTCACGATATCGTCCTTCCACTGGTGATCCTTAGGGAACTGCTGGTTGTTCCATGCCTTCACCTGGGTCCAAGGCTGTGCTGCGTCGGTCCAGAAAGGATGGTCGGCAGGCAAGCCGAGAGGCATGAAGGCGAGGGTTGTCATATAGAGCGAACCGTTGTTGGTATACCAGTCGGCAACGTTCTTCTGGCTGTTTCCACAGAAACCGATAGAGAGATAGCCCTTCTCGTTGAAGTTGTTCTGCTGGTCGAACATGCGATGGAGCACCTTGGTAAGTGCTGCACGAACCTGACCGTTGCTCAAATCCTTAGGCAACTTCTGGTACCATGCCATCAGAGCCAGCGGCTGCATGGTAGCCATACGGTAAGGAATACTTCTTCCGAATGCTGGGAAGGTACCCTCAGGAGAGATGAATCTCTCGAGAATGATGCTGTACTTCTGGCAGCGTTTCAACTCTCTGTTATAGTATTTCTGATAGTCGAGACGGGAATTGACCTTGGCATCTACCATCGCCTGGAGCGTCTCCAGATACATCGGATGGAACACGTAGCTGCTGTAGTAATCGAAAGCGAACGAAGGACCGTCAGCATACCAGCCATCACCCACATACCACTCCTCTACCTTGCGGCAGGCTGAATTGATGCGAAATTCATCGAAATCGCCACCCGCCTTTGCCATGAAACTCTCGATGGTTGAAGAGAAGAGCAACCAGTTGGTATAAGGAGGGTCGATGTGGCGGAGCTTGGCAAACTCTGTGAGATAACGCTTCTTGGTCACCTCGTCGAGAGGCTTCCAGAGTGTATCGTAAGCACGGAGAAAACTCTCTGCAATATAGGCTGCATCTACCAGATTCTGACCACCGATGCCCCAGCAGAGATAGTCTGGATTCTGAGGGTCTACAGCATTCTTATAGGAAGCCAAAGCCCATTCACGCAACTGCTTGCGCTGCTTACCTTCGGCAGTAGCATCATCCGGAAGGGTGAGCCATGGAGCCACACCAGCCATCAGTCTGCCGAAGCACTCCATATAGAGCACCTTTCTGTTGCGGTTGTCGAAGTTGGGACTGAACTCAGTCTGCATATTCTTCTGTAACTCGCCTTTAGCCATATTTTCCAAAACAGGCTGTGCCATCTTATAGGCTAGCGAGCACCAATATTGGCGGTCGCTCTGCTGAACAGTCTTCTTCTTGGCAGAAATTCCCATGAAAGGAACCAGCGCCAAGACTAGGGTCATCATGATACTTTTAAATATATAATTCATAGATAGTTGTATATTGTTTGTTGTTATTGATAATTGTAAGAGGCAAGTTGCCTGTAGCCTTAGCTGAGCAACTGCAAATATATATAAAATTAGTTAGAAACAAGCAGAGCGACCGTATATTTTAGTGTTTTTTCAACACTGGTGCACCATTTTCCCAGGAAATAGGTACCCACAAGTGTCTACTGTCACTCAAGTGTTTAGGATTCCACATGTCTGCCATGAACACATAGTCGGCACCATGGAACATCTTCTTCTGTGCTGCAGTTTCCACCTTATATATATAGGTACCCTGTGCACCGAAGGTCTTGTCGGCACCCTCGCCACGGCATGGATTAGGCAACTGCTCCCAAGGGCCGAAGATATTCTTAGCCTTGAACATGCGGGCTGCATTTGGAGCCCATCCGGTACATCCGCTGGTAATCATCCAGTAGATGTCATCCTGCTTGAAGATGGTAGGAGCCTCGTTCTGTCCACCTGCTGCCACACGAACATAGCTGCCGTTGTGCTGCATGTAGTCATCTGTCAACTGTGCGATTTGGAGCGTTAAGTTATCCTCTGAAGAGTAAATATGATAAGCCTTGCCATCATCATCGATGAAGACCGTCATGTCTCTCGCCATCTGACCTCCTGCAAAATCTCTCATCCAGAACATGCCGCGCTCTATCTGCTTGCGCCATTCTGGAGTCCACAAGTTCTTCAGTTCCGGGTAGAGAAGCTGATGCTTGAGATCGGTGGTATCTGGCTTGGCGAATCCTACAGGATAGATGCCCGGATTCACTCTTCCTGAGCGAACGAACTTGAACGGACCGAAAGGAGTATCGCTGATAGCCACGCCATAGCGGGCAGCACCATATCCTCTGCCTTTCAGTTCGAGATGGAACCACATCACAAACTTTCTGGTCTTCTTGTTGTAGAGAACCTTTGGACGTTCGATGATGCATCCGCCCTCGATGTCGCTACCTGCTTCATTGGATACAGGAAGCACCAATCCATGATTTTTCCAGTTCTTGAGATCCTTGGAAGTGAAGCAGCTTACGCCGAGTGAGCTGTAAGGTTTTCCATTCTCTGAGCGGCTTTCGCCATACCAATAGTAGGTACCTTTGTAGTTGAAGATGTTGCCACCGTGAGCATTGATATGCTTGCCGGTATTGTCCTTCCACACGCCTCCATCCATCGGAGCCTGTGCCAGGGTTGGAAGACAAGACATCATCCACAACATCATTAATACGAATAGTTTATTCATTTTACTGACGTTATTATTAAGTTAGTGAATACGCTAATTGTTTATTCCGGTTGCAAAATTAAAGAAAAAGTCTCTCTTAGGGGTCTAATATTCGGTATAAAAGGGATACAAATCGGGAAATTCCATTATTAGTCGTGGAAATCTATCATTTTTTTACACATTTCCACGACTAATAAATTATTTACTTGTATCTTTGCAGCACAATAAACAATTAATATACAGAAAGATATGATAGTAGGACGGGAAAAAGAAATAGAGCTTCTTAAAGGACTACTCGAAGAAGAAGAGTCGCAATTTGTTGCTATATATGGCAGACGACGCGTAGGAAAGACTTTCCTGATAAGAGAGGCTTTCAACTATAGCTTTGCCTTTTAACATACAGGTATATATGGCGCCTCACTCAAAGAGCAACTAAGTGAATTTACGGAATCACTATACTCTGCTGGCATGAGAATGGTAAAAAACCTTCCTTCCAATTGGAATGAGGCGTTCCACTTATTGGAACGATTCATCGAAAAATCGAAAGATACACAGAAGAAGATCATCTTCATAGACGAAATGCCTTGGATGGATACACATAAATCAAACTTTGTACGCTCGTTAGACCATTTTTGGAACAGTTGGGCAACTGCAAGAAAAGACATTATCCTTATCATTTGTGGCAGTGCCACCTCTTGGATCATCAACAACATCATTATGAATTATGGCGGTTTGCACAATCGGTTAACAAACCAGATATTTCTGGAGCCATTCAGTTTGAGAGAATGCCAGGAATTCTGCGAAAAGCGTAAACTGGGATATACAGAACGCCAGATTCTAGAAGCCTATATGGCACTTGGTGGCATTCCTTATTACTGGAACTTTCTGAAAAGGGGACAAAGCGTAGCACAGAATTTCGATAGAATGTTCTTTTCTGAGAGAGGGGAACTTACTCAGGAATTCAATGCACTCTATGCATCCTTATTTAAAAGACCAACAACCCATATTTCCATTATCACAGCATTAGCTAGCAAAAAAATGGGAATGTTGAGAAAAGACATTTTAGATGCAACTGGTCTCTCCGACAACACCACATTCTCCAATGCTCTACAAGAACTAGAACAATGTGGGTTTATCAGAAAGTTCATGCCGATAGGTGGGAAAAGCAAAAACGCCATCTATCAGCTTATGGATAATTACACCCTTTTCTATTTTGACTTCATCAAGAGAAAGACGAACACTACTGGACTGCCAACATCGACACAACCATACACAATGGTTGGGCTGGCAGGGCATTTGAGCGTGTCTGCATACAGCATATCAGACAGATTAAAACAGCATTAGGATTTGCAGCGGTCATCAGTACTGCTCACTCTTGGGTATATAAGCCAAAGGATTCATCTGAAAAAGGGGTACAAATAGATCTCTTAATTGATAGAAATGACCAAACCATCAACCTTTGCGAAATGAAATATACCAATGCGCCATATACCATAAGCGAAGAAGAGGACATAAAGACTCGAAACAGGAAAGCTGTTTTCATAAAAGAAACAGGAACAAACAAATCCATCCTCATAACGATGATTACTACCTATGGTTTACCCCCCGGAGGTTATGCTGACGACATCCATTGCCAGGTTACAATGAAAGACTTATTCCGTATATAGAAATGCCCTATCAAACTGGCTAAAAAAAACACGGACAAATTGAATTTGTCCGTGTTATTTTTTTAGAGAAGCCTGCAAGAGGTTAAGCTCTTGCTGTATACAAAACGGAGAGTTACGCTATCAAAAACTATGAGTTTTGACCCACAAAACTATGAGTTAGTTTTTTTAACTTAACTTCTTATTCTGTTTCTCTGATTTAAGCAACTTCTTCTCCGAGTCATCCCGAACTGGTTTTCTGGCTGAATCTGTCTCCATTCTGTTGGAAAACGACCTGTTTTTAGCCTTAAAAAGTCGGTAAAAATAGTGTTTCAGGTACTCTGTACACCTTATTATATATAGTCACTCATACAAACAAAGAATAGAATATCATATAAAACTTTTTCAATGTACGGCAAAAGAAAATGACAAAAAAGTTTGGTATTTCCAAAAAAATGCATTACCTTTGCCATCATAAAATAAACAACGAAACGACATAAAAATTATGATGACAATCGAAGAATACAGAGCAGCCATCTTGCAGGCTTTACTCGATGCTAAGAACGAGGACGGCACTCCAGCCATTACTCCAAGGGAAGCACAGGAAGCACTCAACGGATTTACCGACGACGAGTTGCAAGACGGAATCCTATGGAATTCGCCCGAAGACGTGGCATCAATTATCCTCGAGGGATAAATCACGGAAGTTATATTCAGCTACCAACAGATAAGAATAGGAGCAAAGACTCTTTTTGCGGGGTTTTTGCTCCTATTCCCATTTATACTTCCTGTTCTTTCTTCCTTTAAAGACAGTCTTCAACAGCCCCGCAATACTTCATTTCTGTTGCAAAAGCAATAAAAAACTAAAGAATGCGACAAAAAACAAAAGAATGTGCAATTTTTCTTTCACAATTCAATTATTATTTGTAAATTTGCAGCCGCATAAACGGAAAGGGAACTTGCAAATCCCTCTTCAATCAGTTTAAAAAGATAATTTTACCGGTAAAAAAGATATATTAAATAATGAAGATAGAAAACGAAATCATCAGCTCGGTCATCGCTGCGGTGAAG
>ERZ1107006.2075-NODE-2075-length-15499-cov-3.388630_pt1 | contig 15499 bp, 8 predicted proteins | sample MGYA00403696_ERZ1107006 | MGnify/ENA primary metagenome ERZ1107006 (study PRJEB35170, sample SAMEA104062441) | human gut metagenome | biome: human gut; feature: human-associated habitat; material: faeces | place: Denmark | collected 2012-08-13 ...
ACCGAGTCTATTACGAATGCCGTGAGAAGAGATGAATACAGATTTCTCATCTCACCTGATATTCACAATGTTCCTTTTTCAGATAAAAAAGCATTTGACAGGTATGTGTTCTGCGGACATGTGACGACGAACAGACTCAATGAAGATCATTCATATAACGCTTATGTGACATCATACTATACGGATCTCGACTGCGGAAATGGAGAGAGAAACAGGGGCGGAAAGCTGGCGTGCTATTGCGTGGACGACGACAGTATTTTTTATATATGAGATTTTTTTAAAATTAGGGGTTGATTTTTGAAAGAATATGGAGTATTTTATATTCAACAATTAGATGATACGAAATGGACAAAGGTGTTCTCAAGAAGGAGGACACCTTTCTCTTTTTTTGAGGATACGTTAAGGATTCATTTTAATCAGGAAAAGGAGTAGTAATTATGATGAACAAAATTTCAGCCGTATTTGGCTCACACGTATTCTCAGATCAGGTCATGAGAGAGAGACTTCCAAAAGCAGTTTACAAGTCACTCAAGGCGACTATTGACAAGGGCGAGCCTCTCGATACATCAATCGCAGATTCAGTTGCAGCAGCCATGAAGGAATGGGCAATGGAGCTTGGTGCAACACATTATACACATTGGTTCCAGCCACTTACAGAGACAACAGCAGAGAAGCACGACTCATTTGTAAGCACAGTCGGTGATGGCGGTGTTATCCTCCAGTTCACAGGCAAGGAGCTCATCAAGTCAGAGCCGGATGCTTCATCATTCCCTTCAGGCGGTCTTCGTGAGACATGCGCAGCAAGAGGATATACAGCATGGGATTGTACATCACCTGCATTTGTAAAGACAACAGATGAGGGAACATGTATCCTTTGTATCCCGGCAGCATTCACATCATATACAGGAGAGTCACTTGACTACAAGACACCTCTTCTCCGTTCAATGGATGCCATCAGCAAGGAAGCCCTTAAGGCTCTTGCAATGTTCGGCAACACAACAGCCAAGAAGGTTACTTCATCAGTTGGTCCTGAGCAGGAGTACTTCCTGATAGATAAGAAGAAATTTGCAAAGAGAACAGATCTTAAGCTCTGCGGACGTACACTTTTCGGAGCAATGCCTCCAAAGGGACAGGAGCTTGATGATCAGTATTTCGCAGCGATCAAGGATAAGATCGCATCATACATGACAGAGTTGAACGAGGAGCTGTGGAAATACGGCATCCTTGCAAAGACACAGCACAATGAGGTTGCACCTGCACAGCATGAGCTTGCACCAATCTTCTCAACAACCAACATCGCCACAGATCAGAACCATCTGGTTATGGCAACCATGAAGAAGATCGCTGCAAAGCATGACCTTGAGTGCGTACTCCATGAGAAGCCATTTGCCGGTGTAAATGGTTCAGGTAAGCACAACAACTGGTCGATCTCAACAGACGAGGGCGAGAACCTCATCGATCCAGGCAAGCATCCTGAGACAAATCTTCAGTTCCAGTTCTTACTGGCAGCAGTTCTGGCAGCAGTAGATAACAACGCTGAGCTCCTGAGACTTTCAGCATCATCAGCAGGAAACGATCACAGACTTGGAGCTAACGAGGCACCTCCAGCAATCATCTCAGCATTCCTTGGAGAGCAGCTCCAGTCGATCGTTGAGCAGATCATCGAGAAGGGTGAGGCTACAGAGTCACCAAAGGGCAAGACATATGTATCAGGTGCATCAACACTTCCTACATTTACAATGGATGCCACAGATAGAAACAGAACATCACCATTTGCATTCACAGGTAACAAGTTCGAGTTCAGAATGGTTGGTTCAACACAGTCCATCGCATTCCCAATGATGGTACTTAACACAATAGTTGCAGATCAGATCAAGAAGATGACAGATGAGCTTGAGGGTGCAGACGATTTCGAGACAGCATGCAAGGCACTCATCAGAAGAGAACTCACAGCACATCAGAGAATCATCTTCAATGGCAATGGTTATTCAGATGAGTGGGTTGAGGAGGCAGCAAAGCGTGGTCTTCCAAATATCAAGTGCATGGTTGATGCTGTTCCTTATCTTGCAGCAGATAAGAGCGTTAAGATCTTCGAGAGTCTTGGAGTTATGGATAAGGCAGAGCTTGAGGCGAGAGCTGATGTAATGCTTGAGAACTACGCAAAGAAGATCAACATCGAGGCACTCACCATGATCGAGATGTCAAATGAGGAGATTATTCCTGCAGTTATGGAATATCAGGCAGAGCTTGCAAAGGGTGCAGCTGAGATCAAGGCTCTTGGAATTGATCCTACAGTTCAGGTATCACTTTTGAACACCATCTCAGAGAAGCTCACAGAGCTCAAGAGCGCTACAGTAGCCCTTGAGGAGCTGGTTGCAAAGGCATCAGATTACGAGGGAGATACAGAGGCCTGGGCTAAGTATTTCCACAACACAGTATTTGCAGCATTTGACACAGTGAGAAAGCCTGCTGATGAACTTGAGAAGGAACTTCCAAAGACAGCTTGGCCATTCCCAACATACGAGCAGCTGTTATTCGAGCAGTAAAACATAGATTGAGTTTGCTAATCCTACTAAATTCTATATAAAATAGCTTAGAGGCATCCTGTCTGCGGTATCGCAGGCGGGGTGCTTTTTGCGCGTTAAAATCCCGTCAAGCGCGCACATGCGAGAGCTTGCTCGCGGCATGTAGCGCATTTGACGGGATGACGCGACATGAACACGAAGGCCGACAGGCCGGAGTGTGAATGCCGCGCAGAATTGCGGGAGCACGAAGTGCGGAGCAATACTGGAATAACGCGCAAAGCGCGAGAGAAGTGCGAAGCAATTCTGGAATAACGCGCAATGCGTGTGGAGGGGGGCAAGTGCGAAGTGGAGGAGCAGGCACCTCCGTCCCCACTTGCCCCTCTCCACAAATTCTGCTATTATATACAGATGTGTTGTGATGTATTTTTGCACCGGCCACGGCATAAACAGGATCATGTGTGTGGCGGATGCTGAAAGAATAGGAGCATAATTTGAAGAATTTATATATAGCAGAGAAGCCCAGCGTGGCGAGGCAGTTTGCCGACGTGCTGGGGGTGAAGGGCAATGCGGGAAATGGTTACCTGGAGTCGGATACAGCGGTTGTCACATGGTGTGTCGGACATCTGGTCACCATGAGCTACCCAGAGGTCTACGATCCGAATCTTAAGAAGTGGAGCCTTTCAACTATTCCATTTATTCCAACTGAATACAAATATGAAGTTCTTCCTGACACAAAGAAACAGTTCAATATCGTTGCGGGATTGCTTACCCGCGATGACATAGGCTGTATCTATGTGGCAACGGATTCAGGACGAGAGGGAGAATACATATACAGGCTTGTGGATTCAATGGCTCACGTAACCGGCAAGGAGAAACGCCGTGTGTGGATCGATTCACAGACCGAGGAGGAGATCCTCAGGGGAATCCGTGAGGCGAAGCCGCTCTCAGAGTACGACAGTCTCAGCGACGCAGCGTACCTTAGGGCCCAGGAGGACTACCTTATGGGTATCAACTTTTCAAGGGTGCTGTCGCTGAAGTTTTCAAATGTAGTCCAGAGGTATCTCGGCATGGACAGATGTGTCATAGCCGTGGGCCGTGTCATGACCTGTGTCCTCGGTATAATAGTGAAGAGAGAGCGTGAGATCAGGGAGTTTGTAAAGACTCCGTTCTACAGACTCGTTGCAAATGTGGGCGAGGAAGGACAGACATTTGATGCAGAATGGAAGGCAGTGAAGGGCACAAAGTATTTCGAGTCGCCTCTTCTGTATAAGGAGAATGGATTTAAAGAGAGACCCGCAGCGGAGCAGCTTCTGGCGGAGCTGAAGGCAGGGGAGCCCGAGGCTGTGGCCCAGGCTGTGGAGCGCAAGAAAGAGAAGAAACAGCCTCCGATGCTGTACAATCTGGCGGAGCTTCAGAATGACTGTTCATCATTTTTCAAGATCAGTCCGTCCGATACCCTCAAGATAGTCCAGGAGCTCTACGAGAAGAAGCTGGTAACCTATCCGAGAACAGATGCCAGAGTGCTGTCAACGGCCGTGGCAAAGGAGATAGGACGGAACATATCGGGACTTAAGAATTTCCAGCCTGTGGCAGAATTTGCACAGGGGGCCATGGAGAGCGGCACATATAAGGGAATCGCAAAGACGAAATATGTGAACGATAAGCAGATCACCGACCACTACGCCATCATACCTACCGGACAGGGCTTTGGAGCACTTAGAAGTCTGGCACCTACAGCTCTCAAGGTATATGAGATCATATGCAGGAGATTCCTCAGCATATTTTACCCTGCTGCGGAATACCAGAAGGTTGCAATGACACTCTCCAAGAATGGAGAGAAGCTATTTGCCAACTTCAAATATTTGATAAACGATGGTTACCTCAAGGTGGCTGCCAACAGCTTTTCCAAGAAGAAGGATGATGTGAAGTACAGCCCTGAATTCATATCAAGGCTTGCGAAGATAAAGAAAGGTGACAAGCTGAGCGTCCAGGGAATCGACATAAAGGAGGGCGAGACATCCCCGCCTAAGAGATACAACTCAGGATCACTGATCCTGACCATGGAGAATGCAGGACAGTTCATAGAGGATGAGGCGCTCAGAGAGCAGATCAAGGGAGCTGGAATCGGAACAAGTGCCACAAGAGACGGAATCATCACCAAGCTGGAGAAGAACAAATATATATCGCTGAACAAGAAGACACAGATAGTGACCCCGACATTCCTTGGGGAGATAATATACGATATAGTATATTATTCCATCAACGGTCTGCTGAGAGCGGACCTGACGGCGAGCTGGGAAAAGGGGCTTGAGGGTGTCGCTGAAGGTCAGATATCCAAGCAGGAATACACGGATAAGATGACTACATTTGTCACCAAATACACAAACCTTGTGAAGCAGATACAGAACCAGAATGGAATAACAGGGGTATTCGACAAAACGAAGGTGTTCTACGCCAAGGGCGGAGGTGCCCAGAAGAAGGAGACAAGAGCCACAGCCAGAACAGGCGCAAAGGCGGAGAAGAATGCGGATACACAGTGATTGCACATACTGATTCAAAGGTGTATAACATAGTATGTATCAGTTATATGTGATAGAAAAGGAGACTATTATTATGGAAGATATACAGTCAGTTGTAACAATAAAGGAGCTCTACAGCCTGGATCAGACCATGGCAAAGCCTCTTCTTGAGAAGCTTACCTATCCATGGGAGGCGCTTCCACTTATCAAGGATTTCGTGCTTGAGCTTGGAAAGAGTCTGGACAAGGATGAGTACAATGAGGTGGATGAGCATGTGTGGATCCACAAGAGCTGTAAGGTGTATGGAACAGCAACCATCCTTGGACCGACAATCATAGGTGCAGGCACAGAGGTTCGCCCGGGTGCGTTCATCAGAGGAAGCGTACTGGTCGGAGAGAATTGTGTGATAGGTAATTCAACAGAGCTCAAGAATGTCATCATATTCAACAACGTTCAGGTTCCTCATTACAACTATGTGGGAGATTCAGTCCTCGGCTTCAAGTCACATATGGGTGCCGGAAGCATCACGTCCAATGTGAAGTCTGACAAGACTCTGGTTCACGTTAAGGGAAATGTGGACGGACAGAGCTTCGACATTGCAACAGGACTTAAGAAGTTTGGTGCAATGCTCGGAGATAATGTTGAGGTTGGCTGCAACAGCGTCCTCAATCCTGGAACCGTAATAGGAAGATTCAGCAACATCTATCCTGTATCAAGAGTCAGGGGATATGTGCCGGGAGGCAGTATTTTCAAGGATAAGGATAACATAGTTGCAAAGCAGTAACGACCGTATAAACGGTGGGATAAATAAAGGACATATGACCGTATATAATACAAGATATATACGGTCATATGTCCTTTTGTTTTGGCAGAAAGCACCGTGACAGCTAGTTGATCACGGCATCCTTCAGGGCATTTCGTATGGAATCTATGATAAGTCTGGTAGTGTATGTGCTGTCTCCGGAAGGTGTTATATCGTCCACGGAAGATATGTAGTGAAGCTGAGTATTGATATCCTCGAGTGCCGTTTCAAGAAGTGGGTACATGGTGGTCACAGTCTCATCCACCTGTTTGAATGACACATCTGTGATGTAGTCCTCATCCACAGTGACCATGACGGACAGAGTGTTTTCTCCCAGAACAAGGGAAGATGAGTATGTCCCCGGTGTGTAATGTATCTCGTCGAGCTTAGGAGACGGATCAGTCTGGGCTGAGGTTGCGATGCTCCTGGCTGAACCACTGGTGTCATCTGAATCTTTGCCGCGGAACATGGTGATAAGTATAATGACAAATACGATCACAAGTGCCAGCAGTATGGCGGTGTATATGAGTTCTTTTGATTTTAATACGATAAGTTTAGTTGATGACATTATTTGCTCTCCCTGTTTTTTATATATTTTATTCACAAGAGAGCGATTTTATGAGAAAATTATTAGCAGATGAAAAAACAGCATAGATAACAGTATATTGAGGTGTAAGGAGAATACAGATGGCAATACAGTTTGTACTGGGACCCGCCGGTTCAGGAAAAACAGAATATGTGATAAAGAAGCTGATAGAGGAGTCGATGGCTCACGGAGACCTGAATTATTTGTACGTGGTTCCAGAGCAGTTCTCCATGGAGGCGCAGAGAGATATAGTGACCATGCATCCGAGGCATGGAACAATGAACATAGATGCCATAGGCTTCAACAGGCTTGCGTACCGGGTATTCGATGAGCTGTCAGTGAATCCGGGAAGGGTTCTGGAGGACTTTGGAAAGAGCATGCTCATCAAGAAGATACTTATAGAGTCACAGGACGAGCTCCTTGTTTATGGAAGCTATATCAACAAGATGGGTTTTATAGATGAGATGAAATCCATGATGTCTGAGCTGTTCCAGTATGCGGTTGACAGGGATTCGATCGACGCAGTCATGGACAAGCTGGATAAGGACAGTCTGGTATACAGAAAAATGCATGACATCAGGCTTATATACGAGAGATTTGAGGAGTATAACAGGGATGACAGCTATATAGTTGCGGAGCAGCTCATAGAGCTGCTAGCTGAGTGCGTGGACAGGTCGGATATGCTGGCGCACAGCCATCTGTATCTTGACGGATTCACAGGATTTACACCGGTACAGATGGATCTTATCAGGAAGCTCATGACACGCGTTGAGAGCATGACATTTGTATTTACGATAGATGCGTCCCAGATAGGCTTCACAAAGCCGAAGGAGTACGAGCTGTTCAGACTCACCAAGGAGACCGTGCAGGCGCTTGTGAGAATGGCGGGCGATGAGCATGTGGACATACTGGATAATGTCGTTATGTGTCAGGATCGCAGACCGTACAGATTCGAGAAAAGCATGGAGCTTGCCGGACTTGAGGCCAATCTGTTCAGATACCCCCATGGCAGAGTCACGGGCGATGACGGAGACATACATGTGGTCGCTGTGGACAGGGCGGCAGACGAGGCTGAGTATATAGCGGGAAGAATACGAGAGCTTGTCAGGGACAAGGGATACCGTTATAAGGATATAGCCGTGGTTGCGGGTGATCTGCAGGATGTGGCAAGGTATTACCGTCAGGCGATGGAGGAATACGATATCCCTGTGTTCATAGATGCAAATATATCTCTTAAGGGAGATCCGTGCTCAGACACCATAAGGGCTTTCCTCGGTGTGATGACGGACAACTTCTCATTTGACAGCGTGTTCAGACTGTTAAAGTCAGGAATGACCGGTGTGGATCAGGACGACATTGAGAGGATTGAGAACTATGTGCTTCTCAGGAATCTCAGGGGTTACAGGAGCTGGACGAAGGAGATAACCGATGACAGGAATCCTGACTATGCGGCAGACATGGAGTCTATAAGAGCCCAGATCATGGAGCTTTTCCCGGACAAATGTATCGATGTGTGGAAGCCGGCAAGCCCTGGCTCCAAGAACACAGTGAGAACATATACGGAATCTCTTTACAGCTTCCTTGCGCAGCTTGATGTGTGCGGTAAGCTTGAGGCTCATAAGAAAGTGCTGTATGAGCAGGAGAGATGGGATGAGGGAGATGCATACGGAAGGATATTTGACAAGGTTGTTGCCCTGTTTGAGAAGATGGAGGCTATAATCGGCGATGAGAAGCTTACCGTGAAAGAATATGCGGGAATCCTGGATGCAGGCATAGCGGATATGGAGATCGGTATAGTGCCTCCGACTATAGACCGCGTGGTGGTCGGCGATATGACGAGATCAAGGCTCAACCATATAAAGGTGCTGTTCATGGCGGGAGTGAACGAAGGCATAATTCCGAAACCGGCCAAGAAGGGCAGGATACTCTCCGGTGCAGACCGCCAGAGTCTTGAGGACTACGGTATAGAGCTGGCTCCATCAGATAAGACAAATGCGTATATAGAACAGTTCTATATATACACCACGCTCACCAAGGCGTCGGATATGATCTATGTGCTGTGCCGAAAGATCGGAGAGGATCTCAAGTCCATGAAGCCGTCATACCTGATAGACAGGATAAAGAATATATTCCCGGATATACGGACGGAGGAGTATGATGTGGACGGTCAGATGCCGGAGACTGCGGCGGGAGCGCTCAGATACATCATCAGACATTCTGATGACGTTGAAGCCGGGGAGACGCTGGACGCTGTCAGAAAACTGCTTTCGAAGATGGGATATGGCAGACAGCTCAGATCGATTAACTTCGGGCAGAATTATGTTAACTCGTCAAAAAATCTGTCTCCAGATACTGTACGCCTTATATATGGAGAGAATCTGGTGGAGAGTGTGTCCAAGCTTGAGCGGTATGCTGAGTGCCAGTTCAAGTATTTCCTGACATACGGACTTTCGCTCAGAGAGAGGGAGACATACAGGATAGGCGCTGCAAATGTTGGTAATATACTTCACAGCACCATGGAGAAGATATTCTCATTTGTCAGGATGTTCAGGGACAACGACTGGGTACATCTGGACGAGGCGGAGCTGGAACAGAAGGCGGTGGAATTTGCAAATGAATCTGCGGAGGATGAAGCCGGGCTGTACTTTGAGGATTCTTCAAGAGCGGCATACATGAAAAAGCTTCTGGCGGATGTTGCGTCGAGGACAGCCAGGACGCTCCGCACATTTATCAGATGTGGGGAGATGGACCCGGAGAATTTTGAGCGGCGGTTCAACACATCGGAAAATGCAGACAACATAGACAGATATATATTCAATCTTCCAAATGGACTCACGATGAGCCTCAAGGGAGTTATAGACAGAATAGATGAATTTACGGATGACAGGGATGCTTATTTCAAGATCATAGATTACAAGTCATCTGATAAGAAGCTGGATATAGACAAGGTGCTCGGAGGACTCCAGATGCAGCTCGTGACATACGGCGCCATAGCCTGCGAGCTTGAAAAGCGCAGGATGGCACAGCTTGGAAGACCTGGTGGTATACATGTGGGCGGACTTCTGTATTATACCTTTGACAATCCGGCATGTGACGTGACGGCAATGGGAGATAAGATCAGATACACCGATGACGGCATGGGATTTGCGGCCGATGACGAGGTGTTCGGGGGAGTGCTTGTGGACACCTTCGAGAAGAAGATACTTGAGGAGTCCAGATATTCAGGCCTGTACAATGGAGATAACAGGGCGCTGAAGGTCATGGACAACAGCTCAGCGACACTCAAGAACGGACAGAGCCTTGAGGAGACTCTTATAACAGATCTCATGGAGGCGAACCGCAGGAACATAGAGAGGCTTGCCGGCAGTATAGCCGAGGGAAGCATCGAGATAAATCCGGTCAATGAGGGCAAGGCAAATGCGTGCAAATACTGTGATTTTAAGGGCATATGTGCATTTGACAGCAAGTATTCAGGCAATTCATACTCCAGGATCTATAGGGGCGAGGCGGAAAATTACAGCCGCAAAGCTGAGGATATAAAGAATATCAAGACTGAATACAAGAAGGTCAGGGGCGATATGGAGAAGGCCGTTAAGTCATGTGACAGCGCCCGGAAAAAGTATGAGGATGCAAAGAAGAAGGTAGATGACCGCGGCGATAAGGCAACACAGAAGATGAGGGATACTCTCGAGAGCACCGGCAGGAAGCTTGCGGAGGAGAGGGTGCATCTTGAGGAGCTGAGGGAACTGTCTGAACAGATAGTGAAGAGAGCTGCTGAGTTCGATATAGAGATAAGTGAGGAATGATGACATGGGAAAAGATATGAAGACTGACAATGGAATAAAGTGGACAGACCAGCAGGCGCATGTCATCGACACAAGGCATGGCAATCTTCTTGTATCTGCAGCGGCGGGGTCAGGTAAGACGGCGGTGCTCGTGGAGCGTATCATAGAGATGGTGGCCGGAAGAAATTCGCGTGGTGACAGAATAGAGGGAAGCGAGCCGGTATCTGTGGATGAGCTTCTTGTCGTTACATTTACAAATGCGGCAGCGGCCCAGATGAAGGAGAAGATAGGACAGGCACTGCAGAAAAAGATAGATGAGATGATGGCGAAGGGCGAATATGACGAGCATCTTATAAAGCAGATGACATTGATCAACCATGCTGACATCTGCACCATAGACAGCTTTTGCCTTAGGATAGTGAAGGAATACTTTGCGAGGGTGGAGCTCGACTGTGCATTTGGCATAGCGGACGACACGGAGATGAAGATCATAAAGCACGACGTGATGGATCAGGTCATGGAGATGTGCTATGAGGATGAATCGGTCGTGCCCGGTTTCGACAGGCTGATAATGACGTTTGCGAGAAATGAGAGTGACAGTGCCGTGCCGGATATCGTTGAGAGGATAATAAAGGTTATATCCAGCTATCCGGAGCCGAAGAAATGGCTTGCGCAGGCGGCGGATGCCATGAAATTTGCCGTGGATACATCATCCACTGAGGAGGAGAAGAGAAGAGAAGTCATGGGGCTTCCGATGGTCAGAACATTTGCGGACAGGGTGTACATGATGCTCAGAACTGCGGATGATATGGTCAGGGAGTGCCAGAAATATGCAACGGAGGCGTATGGCCTTGAGGCGTACGGACTCCGTGTGGATAAGGATGTTGAGCTGATAACACACATGCTCAGAAGCTGTGGCGGGGAAGACGACCTGCATGTTGACCTGTTTGAACTCAGAGATATATACAGATCGTCATTGAGACCGGAGGGACTCAAGATGGAGAAGGATGCCCAGGGCCGGAGTATATGCTATGCATTTGACAGATTTGTGAACCCGGGCGGTGGAGCTGACCCGGAGAAGAAGGAATTTGTCAAATCAAGGCGGGATGTGTATAAGTCGATCATAGACGACATAGTTTCGGTCGTCCTGGATGTGGATGACATTCTGAGGCAGGCAGCCATGACTGAGCCAGTGATATCATCACTTTTGAAGCTCACTGAGCTTTATATGGATGAGCTGATGAAGGTCAAGATGGACAAGAATATGTTCGAGTTCCACGACATAGAGGAGTTCGCATTCAGGATACTTTGCGATGGAATAGAGGATGACAGGGCTGTCCCTTCAGAGATTGGAAAGGAAGTCTCAAGGCGGTACAGGGAGATACTTATAGATGAGTATCAGGACAGTAACTTTCTGCAGGAATACATTCTGGCAAGTGTGTCGGGACACAGTGAGGATATCCACAACACATTCATGGTCGGTGATGTTAAGCAGAGCATATACAGATTCAGAATGGCGAGACCGGATCTGTTCATAGAGAAGTATGACAGCTACCGCAGGCTGGGTGATGCTGACATAGCGGACCCGGACATAGATGGCAACAGCATACTGCTGACCAGAAACTTCCGAAGTGAGATAAATGTGTTAAAGACGGTGAACTCAATATTTGCCCAGCTCATGAGGCGAGAGATAGGAGACATAGAGTACGATGAGGGCGCAAAGCTCAATTCCAGATTTGCCATAAGTGACGGAGAAGGGATGAAGGAGCCGGATGACGTGGATCATGGCCCTGTATCAGAGTTCATACTCATAGACAACAATATGAGAGAAGCGGATGTATCTGAGGAGTATGGCAATCCTGAGGTTGAGGCGAATTATATCGCCGGTAAGATACGTGATATTGTTGACGGAAGTGAACCTCTGTATGTTGGAAGTGGTGCTGACAGGAGACCTGTCAGATATAAGGATATCGTCATACTGCTTAGAAGTGTGTCCACAGCATCCACCATATTTGACAGGGTATTTCAGGAGAAGGGCATACCTCTGTATATTGAGAGTGAGAGTGGCTACTTTGATGCTGCTGAGATACGGACACTGGTCAGCATGCTCTCCATAGTTGATAACAGCTACGTGGATTACGACCTGGCTGCTGTCTTAAGGTCGCCACTGGTGGGCCTTGATGAGGAGGAGCTTGCGGTTATAGTGGGTGAATACCGCAGCAGATACGAGAAGAACGGCACGGACTGGAACGCCAGACTTTATGACAAGGTCATAGATTATATGGACACCCATGTGGGCGAGAAAAAACACGCTGTGGACAGACTGTGGGAATTCCTCCGCATGCTTGACTATCTCAAGAAGAATAAAAATTATATGTCCATAAGCGACATAATAAGATACGTGCTGGACACCACCGGATTTTACTGGTTTGTCGGTGCCAGACCGATGGGAAGAAGACGCCAGGCGAATATCGACATGCTCATCAAGAAGGCGGATGATTTCGAGGAGAACAGCAAGGGCGTGTTCAACTTCATCCGATATGTTGATGAGCTCAAGACAAATGATCTGGATTTTGCAGAGGCTGATGTGGTCAGTGAGAATGAGGACGTCGTCCGAGTCATGACCATGCACAAGAGCAAGGGACTGGAGTTCCCTGTTGTATTTGTGTCTGGGCTCGGCAAGGAGTTTAATCTGATGGACACCAGATCAAATGTGCTTGTCCACCAGGATCATTATCTGGCGTGCGACCAGGTCGACCTCAGAACAAGAGCCAGAAGAATGACATTTTTCAAGCGGATAATGAGTAAGAATATCGTTGCGGAGACCTATGCCGAGGAGATGAGAGTCCTGTATGTGGCGTTAACCAGGGCAAAGGAAAAGTTGTACATGACCGGGTGCGTGAAGGATGCAGATAAATTCAAGGCAGCCTGTGATATGTATATAATCGGAGACAGGATGAATTATGCATCTATCATGAAAGCAAATGGCTATGCCTCCTGGATATATACCGCGCTCAGGTATGTGGGAGAGTGCGATCATGTGAAGAGCATCGAGGTGGAGGCCGACAGCTTTATGTCTACTGAGACTGATCAGGATGAAGCAGAAAATATGACAGTGGAAGCCTCTGAAGCGAAGCTCGACAAAGAACTGTATGACCATGTGAAGAACGGACTGGAATTCAGGTATGGCTACAGACATTCGGGGCTTAAGAGCAAGATGTCCATAACCGAGATAAAAAGACTTCAGGCGCACGGTGAGGATGCCATTACACCGGATATCCTAACCAGCAGGGAGTACAGTGCCAGAAGTGAGGTCCCAATCCCAGCATTCATGAGTGAGGAGAGGATAGTCCATGGAAATGAGATAGGAAACATTTATCACAAGATCATGGAGCTTGCAGACTTCTCAGGGAAAACTGTTGCGGATGCGGAGAAGGATGTCGACAGAGTGTTTGAGCTTGGGTTATTTGATGAGCTGTACAGAGAGCGGATAAGACCAAAGAAGATATATAAGATGATACACAGTGAGATAGGACAGCGCATGGCGGCTGCGGGCAAGTCGGACAGACTGTACCGTGAGAGACAGTTCTACATGATGATGGAGCCCGGAGAAATAATGAGCTCACTTAAGGACTGCGGAGACGAGACGATAGTTGTACAGGGAATCATAGATGCCTACTTCGAGGAGGATGGAGGCATAGTTCTTCTGGATTACAAGACAGACAGCGTGAAGGATGCGTCGGAGCTGGTTAAGAGATACCATATCCAGCTCGACAAATACGCCGATGTGCTTGAACAGCTCACCGGCATGAAGGTTAAGGAGAAGGTCATATATTCATTCTGTCTTGATACAACGGTAAACTTGTAAACCGTACGCTGAATTGATATAATAAGACCGGGTATGCAAAAACGATATAGTGATGAAAGGACATGCGCATGATAATAGCGGAGAATCTTAAGAAGGTGTATGGCGGAGACATTGTATCAGTTGATGATCTCAGTTTCCATATACACAAGGGTGAGATAGTAGGATTTGTTGGACAGAATGGTGCGGGTAAGACAACTACCATCAAGATGCTGACAGGTATACTTATGCCGACGGAGGGCAGAGTAAAGATAAATGGTTTCGATATGAGAGAAAAGCCAATGGAGGCCAAGCAGTCCATGGGTTATATAGCCGACAATCCTGATATATTTCTCAGACTTACGGGACTTGAGTATGTCAATTTCATCGCTGATATATATGGAGTATCGACCACCGAGAGAAAGCAGAGGATAGAGCAGATGGCTGAGCGCTTTGGTATGGAGGACAGCCTGAACAGACAGATGGTCAGCTATTCCCACGGTATGCGCCAGAAGATGATGGTCATAGCTGCGCTTGTGCACAATCCACCTGTATGGATACTCGACGAGCCTATGACGGGACTTGATCCGAATGCGGCATATGAGCTCAAGAAGATGATGCGTGAACATGCCGACGCAGGAAACTGTGTATTCTTTTCAACACATGTTCTCGAGGTTGCAGAGAAGCTCTGCGACAAGATAATCATGATAAGAAAGGGAAAGGATATATACCAGGGAACTCTGGATGAGCTTGAGACACAGCACAGGAACAAATCTCTTGAAGAGATATTTGTGGAGATGACGCATGAAGAATTTTAGGATATTGCTCAGTATGATAAGCAGGAATAATGATATGGAGATGCCGGAGCACGGGGACAAGGCAAAGGCATATAAGGTCATGGGAATCATCGCCATGTGCTGTATCATGATCCCGTGCTGTATCGTTGTGGGATTTATAGTTTACATAATGACTGCCGCACTCATGGAGGCGGGAGGCTGTACAGAGGGACTCAACCTCGTTATCCAGCTCATGTCGGTGTTCGGCGTTATATTCAGTATAATGGTCTTATTCAATCTGCTTTATTTTTCATCTGATCTTGATCATTTACTGCCGCTGCCTGTGAAACCGGCAGAGCTTGTGGCCGCCAAGTTTACACACGCATATTTTGCCGAGAGCGTCATGGAGTTTATGGTTCTCTTCTGTGGATTTATCGGTTACTTTGTAGCCGCAGAGATAAAGCCGGTATCCGTGATAACCTCATTACTTGGCGTATTTTTACTTCCGGTTCTGCCGCTGGTGTACTGTGGTATATTTGCACTGATAGTCATGGCGTTTTTCAGCAGACTCAAACTGCTCAGAAATGTGGACTTCATGGTGGGACTTGCGGTTGTAGTGTTTGCAGGCCTTTTCATATGGTCATTTGCACAGATGGACTCTG
>ERZ1107006.2080-NODE-2080-length-15469-cov-29.393992_pt1 | contig 15469 bp, 16 predicted proteins | sample MGYA00403696_ERZ1107006 | MGnify/ENA primary metagenome ERZ1107006 (study PRJEB35170, sample SAMEA104062441) | human gut metagenome | biome: human gut; feature: human-associated habitat; material: faeces | place: Denmark | collected 2012-08-13 ...
ATTTCCCGTGGTCTATATGTGCTATAATGCAAAAATTACGGATATTCTTCATCTTCGTCACTTAAATTTCGCGCAAATATACAAAAACTCGCTCATATACGGATGAATTTTGCAGGAATAATACAAACCATCTGAAATCAAAACCAGAAGATTTGCCAACAATATTCATTCTTAAAAGTGGCCGTTCTTAAGTCCTTCCTCCAATTTTTCCATCCATTTATTAAAACGAGGACATTTGCCTCGAATATCATCTATATCCAGCGCCTCAAGAATCATCTCCCCGTCAGCAGTCTTCTCATACGGGAATATCCTCATCAATCGTTTGGAAGGAGCGGTATCCGCCCCTCCGTTTATATCTTCGGGGGTAGGATATGAATCTATTATCCGCTGCAATTCATCCAAGCTTTCCTGATCATCCACCACAACATTGAAACCGTCCATACTGGTATACATCAGGGATTCAATCTCATGCCGTTGGATATAAGGCAGAAAACAGGAAGCATCCATAAATTCCGTTACCTTTTCTTTTATCCCCTGCTCCATATCCGGCAGTCTCAAACTGTCTGTGGTATAGCCGGGAAAATCTGTAGGAAGTCTGAAAAAGTCAAGCAAGGTTGTGATTAACACGTTTTTTGTCGCAGCCACCCGTGAAACGTCATTCTTCAGATATTCAAACCCCACATTCCCACCTTTTTTATTCAATTTTCTGTTCGTTAAGATTTTCTGGGCATTCATAGGATTAGTAAATCCTTTCGAATACAAATAGGGAATTACACGCTTCTGAATAAAACTCACTTCCGTATCGCCTTCAACTATAAACACTACTCTTTTCATTCCCACTCAATTTAAAGGCTGCCCGCCAATGACATTCTTCTCCCATATTTCTCCCAAGCTGTAATCTTCCAGCCAATGCGCTAAATTCTCAGAATCAAGCCGGTTGAAAACAGTCGCGTTGTCTTTACGATCCACAACAATGATATCTTCCGGTTCAAAGTTATCCACCAAATTGACAGATTGAGTGGAGATAATTATCTGAGCTTCTCTGGAAGCTTTTTTGATCAAAGCAGCCAGTTTGTTGACCGCTACCGGATGTAGTCCGAGTTCCGGCTCGTCAATGATGACCGTCTTTGGCAGATCCGGCTGAAGCAACAAGGTTGCCAGACAGATAAAACGCAGCGTTCCGTCTGATAACTGGTACGCATTAAAATACGTATCAACAGCTCCCTTCTGCTTCCACTCCAGCTGGATCAGCTGTTCGTTCAAGCGGTTGGGCATTAAACAGAATCCCTCAAAAAAAGGAGAAACCGAAGCTACCGCCTTTTCTATACGTGTGAAATGTTTTGGATGCTTTTCCTTCAGATAATATAAGAATGCGGCAATGTTAGCCCCATTGTTCTTCAAGCTGACATTATCATCCATATTACATTTTCCTTTCATGGGGGAACGGTCTCCCGTATCATGGAAATGATACACCTCAAATTCGCGTAAGAAGCTGTTTACATAAAATGCCTGTCCGGTATGGTCGTTCTTAAATGAAGATTCCTGCTTGTTGACCTCGTGCAGTTGTTTGTGCCAGGATACCCCATTGTGATAAGCCGTATCAATACGCTCAATAAATAAAGAATCCTGAGCCTCTTTCATATTTACAATAAAACGATTATGAGCATCCTTACCGCGTTCCGCAAAAAACAAGTCAAAGGACAAATGATCAGTTTCTTTTTTTCCCATATACAACAAACTGTCGGAGCCGCCTTTGGTGAGAACATAATTCTGAAGATTCCGCTCGTACAGGTTATGTATAAGAGTAAAGGCAGAAATGAAATTGCTCTTTCCTATTCCATTCCCACCTATCAATATATTTATGGGAAACAGCTCTACAGTTTGTTCCTTTATTGATTTGTATCCTTCAATCGTTATTTTCTGTATCATCAAAATTTTGTTTACATTCTCAAACAACAATACAAAAGTAGCTTTTTTGCCTGAATACTACAATTTTGCCGGTTGCAAATCTCTTATTTTTCATTTCTTTTATAGATATCTCAGACTTCAACAAATATACAAAAAAATGCGTTGACAACATACCAAACGATGTGCCAACGCATTTTTTTATGAGTTTAAAATCTTCTTCTTACACCAATTTTACAAAGATCTCGCCTTCCACTTCAGAAGTAACGACCTTATCTTCTCGCAGCAACCAGCCCAAGCCCAGGAAAAAATCCTTGTCAGCTTTCATTTTGGCTGCTTTCTTGATTTGTTTTTGTGTCAAACCTTCAGTTCCATTCAATGCTTCCCAGATTTGTCCGGCCAAAGCACCTGCTTTTTCTTTCAACATTTTCTATTTGCTTTTAGTTAAACATTCATCCGCACGTATATGCCCGTGCGAATGTTTGTGTTTCTTATCGCTTGCAAAGATACACAAAAATATGTTATATAACACATTTACGTCGAAAATGTTTATTTTTCTATCAAGAAAAACGATTTTTCAACCCGGTTTTTTCTGCTTTTTCGAGATGTTCGCTCCAAATCCTGGCCGCTTCCTCCACCATTTTCGCACAAGGACGCTTGGCATAATACTGCTCCGTCCGCGCTTCCGGTGTGGAGACCACCGGCTCTTTTTTGGACAATCCCAGCAAATCGGCACACCGCAGGGCGCCGTTCCGCTTCTTGAACTCCCCGGCCAGTTCCTGCACCAGAGCATAATTCGCCGCCTTGCTCTCACGGTCTTTCCCCTCGACGGCGCACTTCTCGAGCCCGGCCAGCAGGAACATGCCGCAGGCGGCACCGCAGGTCTCACGCATCCGGCCTATGCCGCCGCCGAAAGAGGCGGACATGTGCAGGGCCTGTTCACGGGTGAAACCATACAGATCGGCAAAAGCCGTCACTACGGACTGGGAGCAGTTATATCCTTCCCGGAACAAGGCCACGGCCCTTGCCACCCTGTCTTCCGCCATCACTTCCGGATGCAAATCCAACGTATTCTTGTCTTCCTCCATTTTTCTTACCTCCTTCTTTTCTTCCTGTCTTTTTCCTTTGTTCTCATTCCGCCACATTATTTACAATCTCACCCTTGATAAATCCTTTCAAGTTCCCCACCGCAATCCGCATCAGCCGGACACGGGCTTCTTTCGTGGCCCAGGCGATATGTGGCGTAATGAAGCAGTTCTTCGCCGTCAGCAGGGGGTTGGTATAGTGGGGAGGCTCGGAAGAGAGCACGTCCAGTCCGGCAGCCGCTATCACCCCCTTGTTCAGTGCGTCGGCCAGGTCTTGCTCGTTCACCAAGGAACCGCGGCCGGTATTTATCAGGATGGCCGTCGGTTTCATGAGGGCCAGGCGCGCGGCATTGACCAGTTCCCGGGTATCGGGGGTAAGGGGGCAGTGCAGGCTCACCACATCGCATTCGCGGAACAGCTCCTCCAGCTCCATTTTCCAGATCCCTTCGGGAAGCTGTGACTGCGGCTTGGAAGTATAGGCGCATACCTGCATTCCGAAAGCGGCAGCGATGCGCGCCGTCGCCTGTCCGGTGTTTCCCAAGCCGATGATTCCCAGCTTCTTCCCGTCCAGTTCCACCAGGTCGGTATCCCAGTAGCAGAAGTCGGGATTGTCCGCCCATCGCCCGTGACGGTTGGCGTAGGCGTAATGGCCTACCCGCTGGGTGATGTTCAGTATATGCGCAAAGACCATCTGGGCAACGGAGGCGGTGCTGTAGGCAGGTATGTTGGTGACAATGACGCCCCGCGCTTTTGCCGCCTGTATGTCCACAATGTTATATCCTGTAGCCAGCACACCGATGTATTTCAAGGCGGGCAGAGCGGCCATGTCCTCCGCCGTAATCACCGTTTTATTTGTAATCAGCACTTCCGCTCCGGCAGCACGCTCCAACAACTCGGCAGGGGTCGTGCGGTCGTACACCGTCAGCTCGCCCAATGCCTGCATCTCCTCCCATGACAAATCTCCAGGATTCAGTCCGTAACCATCTAAAACTACTATTTTCATATACTCAAAAATTAAATTTCATCTTTTCATTCCTTGAACCGTTCCCCCCAGAGGCTCTGCATCCGTTCCTTTATCTTCGCCTCCTGCGCATTGTGCTGCGGATGCCAGATGCGGCTGTTCTTCACCTCGTCCGGCAGGAACTGCTGCTGCACGAAATTGCCCTGATAGGCATGTGCATACTTATAATCCTTGCCATAGCCCAACTGTTTCATCAGCTTGGTGGGTGCGTTGCGCAGATGCAGGGGAACAGGCAGGTTGCCCGTCTGCCGCACCAGTTCCAGGGCGCTGTTGATCCCCTCGTATGCCGAGTTGCTCTTGGGGCTGGTGGCCAGATACACCGTAGCTTCCGCCAGCGGGATACGCCCTTCGGGCCATCCTATCTTCATCACGGCGTCAAAAGCGGCATTCGCCAGAAGCAATGCGTTGGGATTGGCCAGACCGATATCCTCGGCTGCCGAAATGACCAGCCTGCGGGCTATGAAAGCCGGGTCCTCTCCGGCCTCCACCATACGCGCCAGCCAGTAGAGCGCCCCGTCCGGATCGCTTCCGCGGATGGACTTGATAAAGGCGGAAATGATATCATAATGCATCTCGCCGTCCTTGTCATAGGCCAACGGATTCTGCTGCAAACGCTCGGTCACCTTCTCATCCGTAATCACCACGGGGCCGGCATCCGCATCCGCCTCCACCACCAGTTCCAGTATGTTCAGCAACTTGCGGGCATCGCCTCCCGAAAAGCGGAGCATGGCATCCGTCTCCTTCAGCTCTACCTTCTTTTCTTTCAGTACCACATCCTTTGCAAGGGCATTATGCAGCAACTCCAGCAAATCCTCCTTCTCCAATGATTTCAACACATACAGCTGGCAGCGGGAGAGCAAGGGACGGATCACCTCGAACGAGGGATTCTCGGTGGTGGCGCCTATCAGGGTCACCACCCCCGTCTCCACCGCCCCCAACAGGGAATCCTGCTGGGACTTGCTGAACCGGTGGATTTCATCAATGAACAGGATGGGGCTGGCCTGCGAGAAAAAACGGCTGTTTCTCGCCTTCTCTATCACTTCGCGCACATCCTTCACGCCGGAAGTGACCGCGCTCAGTGTATAAAAAGGAGTTTCCAGCTTGTTGGCTATGATCTGTGCCAGCGTGGTCTTCCCCACCCCCGGAGGCCCCCAGAGGATAAAGGAGGAGATGCGTCCCGCGTCAATCATCTTGCGCAAGACAGCCCCCGGCCCCACCAGGTGTTTCTGACCTATATAATCGTCCAATGTTTTCGGACGCAAACGTTCTGCTAAAGGTTGTGCCATATCTTCATCTTTGATTTCGGAAAACAAAAATACAGCATATTTTCCGATGAACAAAACCCCGGGGAACAATATTATGTCATAAAATGAAATACAGGATCTTTGCTCATCTGTTCCAAAATAATTATTTTTGCAGCCCTTTTTCCAAAGAGTGATAATTTCAAATGGAATACAATTCTAAACAAGAACAGATGATGAAAAACTTTTTTTCCACCAGCCTGTTTATCCTGGCAAGCGTCTTTATGCTGCTGGCAGGCTGCAAAGAAGACGAACTCCCGCTTCCCGGAGAGAATGGCACAGCAAGCCATGAATTGCCCGTCCGGCTGGCCGAAACGGATTATACCCCAGAGAACACGTACTATCTGCTGAACGACGACGAATCCCAGGATGTTTATTTCGACTCTGGCCAGCGTAGCTTCTACGTCAGCCAGCCCCTACAGTTCGGTATGGACGACGATCACTTTTTCCAGCTCCGTTTCTATAGTCCCAGAGCCTTGAAAAACGTGACTTTCTGGGCCAGGATAGACGGTTACGAAGAAGAATTCAAATTCATGACGCTGGAAAAGATCCTGCCTTTCCAGCAACTCCGGGTGCACCTGCCGTTCGCCACCCAGGATCTGACCGCCTACACTCGCAGCGGAAAGAAAATACGGATCATGGCAAACCCCTACCTGATGAAGGAAAACCTGACCTTCACCGTAGAGTGCGACGACCCCTACTGGGCAAGGCTGCAATCCATCCGTTGCAAATGGTACATCGCCTTCGGCAGATACAGCGACACCCAAGCAAGCTGGAAGTATAAGATGAAGGCCTCGCACACGCGTGAGGCGGTGGCCATTGCGCTGAACATGGCGTATATGTTCTCGTCGGAACGGTTCAAGACCGCCCTGCACGAGTTCGGCCCGCTGCACAGCAACAACGACAAGACGGAAATAGACAAGACCGCTCTGCTCACCAGAGTGCTCAACCACCGCGGACTGACTTTCGGCTACACCACAGGCGTGATGGGACTGGGCGGAGGAACCACCTTCGGCATGCATGAGGTGTGCTATCTGGAACACTATGCCGACGACAAAAGCATCACCGAAACCATCTTCCACGAGTTTGCCCACTGTGTGGGCTACGGCCATGCGGGAAACATGACCTACGAACAGACGGGACCGGGATGGATCACCCTGTGCAACAACGTATACGTGGCACTGTCGCTGGACAAGGAACTGCCCGTTTACTCCCGCCGCTTCCTGCACACCCGCTGGAGCAAGAACCGCTATTTCGATGATATATACGTGGCTTCGAAACACATTATCGAAGACCCGGAACTCGATGCGCTGGACGGCGGCCTGTCCCCCCTGCGCGGAGAGACCGACCGGGGAGGAAACGACGGGGAGCCGGTGGCATTCAAGCTGGACTATACCGACCTGCCCGGCGCTACGGAAACCACCTTCCGCCCCAAGGATGTATATGTGTACGGAGATACCTTGTATGCCGTGAACGATGCGGACAACCAGTACAGCGTAGAGGTGTTCGGCCTTGCCGGCGGCGGCAAGAAGCACTTGGGAAGTATCAAGGAATGGAAACACGGAGAAGTGACCGAGAATTTCGGCGGCCGCCCGAACGGCGTCACCCGTGCCAACGACAAGATCTATGTCACCCACGAAGGCAGCCGTACCGAGATTTTTGATGCGAAGAGCCATCAGTTCCTTACCTGCATAGGCAATGGAAGCTGGGGAACGGGCCCCTCGCAGACCGTACATGCCTTCGATGTGCTGCTCTACAAAGGACTGGTCATGATACACGACAAACGCTACGTCAACTTTGTAGAAGAACAGGCTATACAGCCCGGAGTGACTCCGCGGATTTATGTACGTTCCGAACATCTGGGCGAGACAAACGGCACCTACGGCATGGCGGTGGATGAGCAGACCGGCCTACTCTACTCCACCCACCCCGCCAAACGCATAGACTTGTTCGCCCCCGACGGGATACGAGAAGGAGTCTCCCCCAAACGCACCGGGCAACTAGCTTATAAAAATGTGCCCTACGACTTGGATTTCTACGAAGGAAGGATGTTTGTAAGTTCCAACGGCACCGAGAAGTTCTGTGAGGTCAACCCCCAAACGGGAGAGATCATCAAAGATCACACCACCCTGGGCGGCATCACCCTGCAGGCACCCGAGAAGTTCTGCATCCGCCGCCACACGCTGTTCATCACCGACCGCATGAAAAACGGAGCATGCGTCTACGCCATCCCCATGAGTGAGTTGAAATAAATATATACCTATATAATAAGGAGAGAATCACATGAAAAAATACGCTTATATCCTGATGGTGCTGTCCGGAGTCCTGACGGCACAATGCAGCAAAGTCACCCTGGAAGAGATCTGCGGCCACCCCTCCGCTCCCGGCGGAGAAAACAACGGGGGAACCGGCGGAGAAGGAGAAGGAAACGGAGATTATAACAGTTACTGGTATTACTCGTATGAGGCTGCGCAACAGATTAATGCGCAAACCCTGGGCATGGAAACAGCCGAGGATTTCACCCCTTACACCGTCGCCCATCTGGGAGATACTCTTTTCATCGCCAACATCGGGAAGGCAGGCAACAGCCTGCTACTGTTCAGCATAAAGAAAGGTGAACGGCTGGGTGCCTTGCAGACGTGGCAGCACGACGGCGGGGAGAAGAGTTTCGGAAGTCCGATAGAGGCCATCGTTCCGTCGGGCAACCGGCTGTATGTGGCCGAACGTCAGTCGCGCATCCATGTATTCCGGTTGCCAGAGCTGTCCTACCTCACCTGCATAGGCAACGGACAATGGAGCGGCCCCGTGTTTCAGGCACAGGCCATGACGGTAAAGGACGGGCTGATTTTCGCACGCGACAAGAACGGAATGGTCAGCATTTACAAAGAGGAGGATGCCACCCCGGAAAATTACCAGAAGGTGAACCGCTACCGCCGGGCATCCGGCAACGGCAGTCCGGGCAACAACGGCTTTGCCAGCCATTCCATGCAGCCCGATGCGGAAGGGCATCTGCTGCTCACGGATTATGAAGGGAAGAAAATACGGGTGCTCGATCCGGCACTGGTCAACGATGATATGGCAAACAACGCTTCCATCGATCTGGACGACCTTTCCCTGTCGCCCGGCTTCAAGCCCAAGACACTGGCGTTGTGCGGCGACCGCTGGTATGCTACCGGTGACAATGATGCCATCAACATATACGAACGCCAGTCCAACGAATGGAGCAAGAAAATAAAAACTGTAAAAGGATATGCTTTTTCCCAGCCTGCCCGCATCTATGCGCAAAACGACTCTGTGCTATGGGTTTCGGACACGCACAGTTCCAAACGGACACTGGTGAAAATGCTGGTGCATAAGGGAGAAATACGGGAATAGAGGTTCTATTCCGTTCTTTATCCAGAATGTGAATGACACGAATGGCGCAAATTGGGTCTATATCTCTGATTGGCGTCATTCGTGTCATTTTCATTCACATATATCAACCTTGCCAATCTTTCAATGCGACTGTCAACAGGAGCCGGTCGTTCACTTGCCATATCGATTACGCAATCGGGGAAGCCATTCTTTTTATCTGGCCGCACTCCATCACAATCCCCTTTCAAGGCTCCCCTATCGCCCCCACAATCAGCTGTACCTGAGCCGGCATATAGGTACGGCAGCTCAAGCCACTGCCCATCTTCTCCAGTTTCTCCCTGAGGTGAGGATAATAGTCAATCCAATACTGCAACTTACGGTAAGCCACCTGCGGATTCAAATCCGGGAAATAACACAGGGCCAGTTCGGTGCGGCCATACGTGCGTATCTCAAAATTCTCCATACATTCCATACTTTTTATTTACTTCCATAAAAGTACGAAAAACGGACGAGAAGAAAGAATGTTTTTCCAACAATAATCAACTAGAATCAACTGTTATCAACTACAACCCACCGGAATCAACTTTCCGGAATCCGCACATCGTATCTTTGTAATGTCGGGACGATGAAGGCGAAAGATCTATAATCTTACAGCTGTAAGATATAGGATCTTACACGTGAAAGATAGGGTTCTTTCAGCAGTCGGAAACCAGTGGCTGACGGTTAATGGACAGTGACTGACGGCAGACTGGCTTCATTCCCCGGCAACAGTGTTTCTTAATTCTCAATTATCAACTTTTAATTTTAACAGATTATGGTAAATTACAGTATCGTTATGCGTAGCAATCCGATGGACGCGGATGCCGCCAAGAAGGCTTACGCCAGTGCACAGTATTCGGAAGTGATGGACATCAACCGCTTTGCCGAGCACATCGCCAGCCACGGCTGTGTGTACAAGCGTGCGGACATCGTGGCTATCCTCACCATGGCGGTGGACTGCATGAGGGAACAGCTTCTGGGAGGACAGAAGATACAGCTGGGCGACTTGGGGGATTTCTCCATCAGCATCAACAGTATAGGTGCGGAAAGCGCTGCCGACTACAATCCTGCCATCCACGTCAGAAAGCTGAATGTGAACTGGAGTGCCGGAACACGTTTCCAGAACTTGCAGGAGGAAGCTGTGTTCAATCTGGTGGCCACGCGCAAAGCGGCCCGACTGGTGGTGAAGGCGCTGAAAGCCGGAAAGACCAGTGTGGATCTTATCGGAGAGGCGAAGGAGCCGGAAAACGGAGGACAGGCCTGACGGAACTCCTGTATGACGGAAGCAAGGCACAACGCTAAAGGCACGACGCTAAAAGGCTGAATGTGCCCCTGTGACAAGCCGTTTTCATTGGGGTACATTCAGCCCTTGGCTTCCATTACAATTCATTTATTATCAACCTCTAAAACAAAATTCCAATGAGTTCAAAAACAAAGAAAAACACCTGGACACTGATTCTGAAAGTAATTATCACCGTAGCCACCGCCGTTGCCGGCGCACTCGGCCTGAACGCCTGTATCTGATGATCATGAGAACCATTACCCTGATTATTATCCACTGCTCCGCCACCCCTGAGGGGCGGAGGCTGGATTTTGAGACTTGCCGCCGGGACCACATCCGCCACCGGGGCTTCACGGACATAGGATACCATTTCTACATCACCCGCGACGGAGAGATCTACCGCGGACGCCCCCTGGAGAAACCGGGAGCGCACTGCAAGAACCATAACCGCCACTCTGTAGGCATCTGCTATGAAGGCGGACTCTCGGCGGACGGCACCCCTGCCGACACCCGCACACTGATGCAGAAAGGAAGTATGCTGGCACTGCTGCGCGAGCTGCACCTCCTGTTCCCCAAAGCGCTGATCGTGGGCCATCATGACCTGAATCCCATGAAGCCGTGCCCTTGTTTTGATGCTGTGAAGGAATACTTGATACTCAATTAAAAAAAGCCTCATTCCCCCTCATTAAACTCCAGCTCCTGCTGTCCGGGCTTCAGCTTCTCCGTCAGGAAATTGGTACGATCCCACTTCGGTTCGGGCGGATTATGATCCAATGTCCTCTCCTCGGTAGGGGTGTAGCGTCCGTTGTAGGTGCTGAAGGCGAAAAAGGCGTCTCCCGGCCCGCCCAGATGGTCGAAACGTACCTTGGCCACACGCACCAGCACCTGCCCCAGCTCATCGTTACGGTCTATTACCATGCCATAATCCGTCTTGTTGAAGAAGGCTGCCGAGCCGTTGATGTCATAGAGCGTGGGCACCGGCCAGCGTTTGCTGCCCGGTTCGCGACGCAACTTGGTGGGGTGCGCCACCAGGATGAGCAACACCTTGTGCTTCACGGCAAAATTGGAGAACTCATCGAAGATGCGGCTGATGTATTGTGTTTCCGTTTCCCAGTCGGGAATTTGATGCTCGAAGCGGTTGAACGGATCCACTACCAGTACCTTCACCCCCTTCCGGCTCACCAGCTGGGCGGCAATGCGGAGTATGCTCTCTACCGAGAAGTCCTCTTTCGGCATAATGGAGAAGACACTCTGCGCCAGGTAACGGATGGCCTGTCCGGCTTCCGGCAACGGCATCCCCTGGTGCTCGAAGCGCTTGCCCACCACGCGGCGTATCAGCTTGCGGTAGTGATAGGCCAGCGGGGTGTTCTCGGGGCTGAAATAGCCCACCTTCCAATCGTGGCGCAGGAGCAGGCGCATGACGAGTTCGTCCACAAACTCGCTCTTCCCGCTGCCGGGAACGCCTGTGACCGTGAGCACAAATCCCCGCTCGAACTTGATCAGGCGGTCCAGATTCTCCAATCCCGTATCGGCCCCCTCCGGCATGCCGTTGTAATAAATATCCATCAGCGTATCCCATTCGTCCATGGGGCAGAATACTCCCTCCAGAGGTATTTCCGCCGCTTGCTCCACCTGCTGGCGGAGCCGGGGGAGGTCATATTTCAGCAGATACTCGTTGGCGTCCTTGCAGCCTTCGCCCCAGGCCACCACCTTGCAGCGGTCCATGCCCAGGCGGCGCACCAGCTCGTCGCGCAACTCCACTCCGCGCTTGTCGGTATCCATGGCCAGGATGATTTCCGTCTTGTCATCGAAGTGCGACTCCACGAAGCGGTCCAGCCACTGAAGGTTCGCACCTCCGGCTCCGTTGGGTACGGACACCACTTCCTCCAGTCCTGCGGCTATCAGGCTGAGGGCGTCAATCTCGCCTTCAGTGATGTAGCACTTTTCCTTCCCTTTTATGGCGTCTATGTTCCAAGGAATCAGCTCGGCTCCTTTCACCATCTTGAAATGCTTCGCGGCATCCCGGAATTTCATGTTTTTCATTACTCCGTCCTCCAGGTAAGGGAAGCAGATGCAGTCTTCTTCCTTGCCGGTCTGCGGCAGGAATTCCATGCGTTCCTCTATCTTCATCCTTGTCAGAACGTCCATCGGAATACCTCGTCTGCCGACCATGTATTCCATCATTTCTCCATTCATCATTTGTTTGTTTTTATTAATTACCGGGCATACGTAATGCACAGGCGGTTGCAGGGGAATGTGCGGCTTTCGCGGCGCCGTGGTGCGTTGCTGCGGTGCATTCTTCTGCTGTTTCTGCCGCTCCCGGTCTTGTTGTTTCTGTTCTCTTTTCCGCATCTCGTCCTCGTTCCACGCTATGGCGAAATCACAATGAAAGCACTTCGCCCATCCCCCTTCACGGGTGATATGCACACTGAATGAAGGGTCTTTGGGATTGCTTCGCGTTGCGGAACATTCGGGACACGGCATACGGAAATGGTCTTTTCTACGCGGCAGGTTTTTCAGCCACCGCACATAGTCGGCATGTTCTTCGCGTGTCATATCCACCTCTGTTTCAGGTTATCCCAGGTGACACGTCCGTTGGGACGCGGCGGTGCATCGGCGGGAAGGGGCACTCCGCAGTACGAACGTTCGCCGGTCTGCGGGTTGTACGACTCGTAGGGCGAGAATGAGACTGATTCTTTTTGCATCCGGCTCCTTTCTTTCAACTTTTCTTCCAGGAAAAGACGGGTGGGCCTTTCTCGGCGGATGTAATTGGCGAAATAAGCCTCGGCTTCGGACACGGAAGTGATTCCTCCTGTGTTTCCCTGTGCCACGACATGCTTTTTGAACAAATCACGAATAAAAGAAAGATTGTTCAAAAAGAGTTCCTTCAAGCCCGACATCATCCCCACAGCCTCCAGCCAACTCCGGATGGTGAAAGCTTCATTGATGCATTGTTCCCATCGGGGGATCGTTTCGGAAGATTCGGAAAATCGGGAAGGTTCATCAACAGCAGCAACAGCAATTATTTCTTTTTCTTTGTTACTGTTGTTTTTCTTCTCTTCTCTATTCTCTTCTTCTCTTATAAAGTTTTGCTTAAAGCTTGCTTGCGAAGGTTCGTTACAGCACTCATTATCAACGCATTGAAACGATTTTTCGGTTAAAAATTCATCCGTGTTTTTTTCAGTCGCATTTTTCATGCTTTCCGCACTGTTTTTCACGTTGTTTTCCGCACTGTTCGCCATGTAGATTTCCTCCTTGCCATCCATGCAGGGTGCATCACTGCCTTTCCCCTCATTGATTCCGTTCCTCCCTATTTCAGACGCTGTGGGCACAGTTGCTTTCACCGTCTTTTTCTTACTGCTTTTTCCTCCTTTACTACCGGCGGCGGCACGTTTCTCCGAAAGTTTGTTCTGATACCCCATCACCTCATCCAAATAGAGAGATCGGAAATACCCGTCCTCTGTAATAACAAACAAGTTAAAGTCTTTGATAAGATGTTGCAGATTTTCCACGGTAACGCCCCATTGTTCGGCCAATAAATCCAGTTCGTTAAAATCATGTTTGTACTCCTCCTGTTTCCGCAGAAACAAGATCGTTTTAAGATACAATCCCAGCCCCATGCATTTCATGTCGGCATTCAGCTTCATCATTTTGTAATCCGACATCAAGCTGCAATTCAGCCGGATAAACTGCTCTGTATAATCCATTTTTTTAGTGTTAGCATCAATTATAATGCAAAGGAACACAAAAAAGAAATAGGGCGTTGCTCACAAAAATAGGCAATTGTTAATAAATATTTCGTATCTTTGCCGGGACATTTTGTAAGTAGCTATGATTATGCTATTTACAAGTTATTATTAACAATTTAATTTTTTATTGACATGAAAAAAATTTGAAGTCATCAGCACCTGTATCGGTAATGCCGTACGAAGACACGATTTGAACCCCAGCAACTTGGACGACAAAGGTGTGATAGGCCGAAGTACTGCCACCAAAATTCGCGACGGAAAGATTGTGACTCCAAATTCTTACTTTAAAATGATGAAATGGCTGGAAAGGGAGAAACCGGAGATTTACAAAGAAGCCATGGAGCACATCCTAGAAGGACTGAGCAAGCTCAAAATGGAAGAGTAACCTCTCGGCTTCCACGAGGTGGGAATTTCCCTCTGTAAACGGGGGGAAACGGGAAACCGCCATAGAGCGCCTCTGTATGGAGACTGCCTCTATGGCGGTTTTTTACACCTGGAATGCATGGAGTTATAGTTATTTTATTTCCAACTATAAATCCTCCTTTTTACTCAAAAATTATTTTTCTTGTGACAGATAAATACAGAATTGCTGAATATTTACAACATTCACTTTGGGAAAATCTATATCTTTCAGCACATCATAATGATGGTCGTTAGTAACAATGTAGTGCGCATTGGCCGAAATGGCACAATCCACAAACTTATTGTCATCAGGATCGACTGTAATCAGATTAAAGTGATAGAATGGAGTTATCAATTCAACAAACGGACTGTTCAATATGGTTTTCACCACATATTCCGCCGTTTCATTGTCGGTAAGTCTTTGCAGAATTTCTATATATTCCTCCAATATTTCATTGGATACACAGAGCTTGTTCTTTCCGTCCACAAAGGATTGCCACAAGACATGGTAACGACTCCTTTGAGGAATGCTTTGAATAAGACAATTCGTATCAAGAACCAACTTAGCCATTGACGTTATTTTAATGAATGGATATCCATTTCAGCTATTTCATCCAGCTTTTTCTGGTCAAGAATTCCCTTATCCCAAAGTTCATCCAACTTTGTATTCATCCGTTTGGAATAATATTGAAAGAGCACCTCTTTCAATTCTTCCAGACCTTCCTGAGATTTATCGTAAGAAAACATTTCCAACAAATGCCTCTGTATGGGGTTGAATACTGTAGTTTCCATAATTATATCGGTTATAAATTCTATGCGAATATAGAATTTATAATGATAATATCCAAAATGTTTCTCATTAATTAACGCCTATGAAATACGACTCGATAAATCTTGCAACAATATCTCCCTTACACCCGATGTTCAAAATGTTGTAGAGTAAAATCTATTCCGGAGATCCTAATCGGATAATCTTTTTTATCATTTCAGATGGATTTTGAAGTAAATGCCGCCGGAGAAGTATTTCCCGTTGTTCAGTTCGGTAATCAGATTGATGTGGTCTTTCCAAAGCTGGTAGTGTGCCCCGATGTTCACTGTGCGGGCGTCATATTCGGCCATCAGGTCCAGCCCGTTCAAAGCTTTCACCGCCAAGTTGTCTTCCGGCAATAGATTGAATTTGAAATTCACACCCGCGGCAGGCCTTCTGTAATGAGGGAACCAGCAGGCACGGTAATCCACGTATGCGGCGTGAACACCCAGCGTTCCTACCCCGGTGAAACTGAAATGCTTGGTTGCCGCCAGATAATATCGTGTAAAATGATTGTTCTGCA
>ERZ1107006.2086-NODE-2086-length-15427-cov-3.081512_pt1 | contig 15427 bp, 5 predicted proteins | sample MGYA00403696_ERZ1107006 | MGnify/ENA primary metagenome ERZ1107006 (study PRJEB35170, sample SAMEA104062441) | human gut metagenome | biome: human gut; feature: human-associated habitat; material: faeces | place: Denmark | collected 2012-08-13 ...
CTAGCAGGGTTGGTTCCGCTTTCCCAAGGCGAAGGTAAGAGCGATGAACATGGGGTTTATACGTTTAAGGGAGATTTTCCGTCTCAAACAATATCACTGGCCATAGGAGATTATCAGCAGAAAAGTATATCTGCAGACAGCGTCCTATATAGTATCTGGCATCTGAAAGGACATGACTTTTTTTCGGCAGCTTTGGATTCTATCCACGATACGATCCCTTCATTAATACGTAATGTTAAAGACCAACTGGCTCGAAACTATAAATTGGATTATCCTTTCAAACGGTTTTCGTTGATAGAAGTACCAATACAATTTGTGGGTTATGAACGTGCTTGGTCGCAAGCACAGGAAACCGTGCAACCGGAAATGGTCTTATTTCCGGAAAAAGGGGCATTGTTTGATGATATGGATATGAAGAAACAGGTTCAAAACCATATACGTTGGTCGAGATATGGAGACAGGAATGAAATCAGTTTGCAGGAAGCACAGATGCGTACGTTCAATAATTTTATCTGGAGATTTGCGCAAACGGAAGGAAATTATAATTTTTCATCCGGTAGCAGGGGAAAAGGTAATCTTTCGTCAGAGGCAAATCCTTATTTTCTTTTTCCACAAATCTATAATTTCCGGTATAATATTTTTTCTTCGGAATGGCCTGTTGCCAACCGAGTGATTGAGTTGTATTTGCAAAAAAAATCAGAGAATGGAGGTTGGGAGCGCCAGATTAATGGTATTAGTAATAATGAAAAGGCTGTTCTGTTGCTGGAGAAGCGTACATTTAAAGAATTGCTGGTCGATATGGAACTGCGCAACTTGCAGAATAATATCGTCGGACAGGAAGCAAGCCGTCTTTTTGCCAGGGCAGAAATAAATATGGGCGTAGAAGCCTTTAGGGACTCATTATATTCATTGCTGAAACGTAATACTTTTTTGAATATAAAGTTTGAAAATATGCTCGACACATTGGGAGAGATAAGTCGGACAGATATTCGTTCATTGTTGGGAGAATGGGAAAAAACAACACCTCTTCCTTTTTACTCGTTAGGGGAACCAACATTGACTAAAATTACCAATAAGGGTGGAGAAGAATTTTTTGTATTGAAAATGCTGATAAGTAATAATTCGGATTATGATGGGATTATTCACATGGATATTCGTAAAGACGGTTGGTGGTATCAGCCTTTGGAAGACCCCAGAGCCAAAACAAAAATAGAGATGCCTGCTCATACCAGTAAGGAATTTGTTTCGGTTTGGGAAGATCAGATCCGTAATGTTGAGATTAATACTATGGTTTCGGGGAATCTTCCGAATATAATTAGTCAAGACATAAATAATGTCAAACAGGAACGAAACAAAATAGTCAAAGACAGTATTTATATATTGCCGGAATCTTCGTTCGATTTGCCGGGGGAAATTATTGTGGATAATGAAGATTCTACTCTTTTTATTCTTTCCGCTCCTCCCATTGTGGGGCTCTTGCCTAAGTGGTTGGACGAAGTGGAGGAAACACCTTTTAAATATTCGGGTATATCCTGGTGGCGTCCACCTTTACAATGGACGGCTACTACCAATGACAGATATTATGGAAAATATATTCGTTCGGCTTTTGTGATTAAAAGTGGGGACGGCAGCCAGACTGCTACATGGAAAGTACCTGTACCGGAAGTCGGTCAGTATGACTTGTATTATCATGTATTCAAGGATGATGAACTTCGTTGGAACAATAATCTTCAGGGGGAATATCATTTTAAAGTAAAGTATGGCAGTGAGGTAGAAGATGCCTATGTTAACCTGAGAAAAGCAAATGAGGGGTGGGAACAACTGGGTAGTTACTACTTTGACTCAGATACGATCCGGGTGGTACTGACAGATGAATGTAAACTGCGGTCTGTAACAGCCGACGCAGTGAAAATAGTGAAACGATATTAATTAAAACAGCAAACTATATGCAAATTGACTTACTACTATTAAAAAGAATGCTACTGGCAATTGTTGTTTTCATGGGAATTACATTACCCTCGCAAGGGCAAATTCCCTTAACGATTGACAAGGCTATGGAAATTGCGCAGGAAAACAGTCCTTCTCTCCGCCGTTCCTATATGAATTTGGAAAGGTATAAACAGAACCTGATTGCTCAGAAGGCTTCGTTGAAATCGCGGTTCTCGTTAAACCTGAATCCGTTAGATTATAACAAAAACAGGCGTTTCGATAACCGGCTGTCGCAATGGTATACTAATGAAACGCTCAACAGTAGTGGGACTTTTCAAATTGAGCAACCCATCTTATGGACGGACGGTACGATTTCGTTAATCAACAAGTTCGGTTGGCAAGACAATAATTCCATTTTGGAAGGGAATAAAACCAGCGACCGGGCATTCAGCAATGACCTCTATTTGCAATTGACTCAACCTATCTTCACTTACAACAAGCGGAAAATGGAATTGAAACAGATTGAATATGATTATGAAAATGCTGATATTAGTTATGCTCTGCAGCGGTTGAATACGGAAAAAAGTATAACAGACCAATTTTATGCTGTTTATATGGCGCAAAGTAATTTGGAAATCAGCCGTGAGGAACTAATCAATGCCCAGCAAAGCTATGATATTATAAAAAATAAGGTAGAAGCGGATTTAGCAGCCAAAGACGAACTTTTTCAGGCTGAGTTGAATCTAGCGACAGCTCGTTCGTCGGTAGACGAGAGTAAGGTGAGTTTGGAAAATGCGAAAGATAAGTTGAAACAAACACTTGGAATGAGATTGGATGAGGATATTTTAGTATTTGCCGAAGTTGATATTAAACCTATTCAAGTAGATTTGGAACAAGCTATCACACATGGATTAGGCTCACGGTTGGAACTTCGTCAGCGTGAAATAGAAAGTAAAGAACTTGAGTTTGAAATGATTAAGACAAAAGCATTGAATGAGTTCAAAGGGGATATCTCTTTGTCATTCGGATTAATGGGAGATAACCGTCATTTGAATAAAATGTTTAATAATCCGACACAAAATCCGCGTGTTTCTATCAGTTTTACTGTTCCTATATTCGATTGGGGGGAAAAGAGAGCACGAATCAAAGCACAAAAGGTTGCACAACAAATTAATGAACTTGAATTTCATGAAGAAAAGGTAGATATTGAACTGAATATCCGTCAGGTATGGCGTAGTCTTGAGAATCTCCGTACTCAGATCAAAATTGCCGAGCAGAATGTGCAAAATGCTCAATTAACTTATGATCTGAACCAGACACGTTATCGGGAAGGCGATATTACCGGTATGGAAATGAGTCAGTTCCAGACACAACTTTCAAATAAGAAAATCACTTATACGCAAGCATTAATCAACTACAGAATAGAATTACTTAATCTTAAAATTCTTTCATTGTATGACTTCGACAAGAATATTCCTATTGTTCCGATGAAAGATATAATCGATAAAAAATAAGCAGACCATGAAACAGTATCACATTTTAATAGCATTTTCTTTATTAGCAACTATAGGCTTGACAAGCTGTGGTGACAGACCACAAAACGCACCCAATAACATTGCTACTCCGGTATCTGTTGTCGAACTGAAAAAAGGTTCGATCAGTAAACTGATAAATACAACAGGAACAGTACAGCCTACTTATGGGGTGTCTCTGAACTCTGAAATGAGCGGCTTTTATAAACTTCAAATTAATCCGAAGACAGGAAAAACTTTCAAAATGGGAGATAGGGTGAGTAAAGGTACGATAATTGTCCGGTTGGAAGACAAAGAATATGAAAACGGCATTGCTATCGACGCTAAAAAGCTCAGTCTCGAAATAGCCGAACAGGAGCAATCGAAACAAAAAGCGCTTTATGAAAAGGGAGGGGTGACGATGAGTGAGATGCGGAATACGGAAGTTAAGGTGACGAATGCCCGTTATGATTATGAAAACGCACAACTCAATTTGGAGAAAATGAAGGTAAAAGCTCCGTTTGATGGTGTGATTGTTGACCTGCCCCATTATACAACTGATATCAGGGTAGAGCAGGGTAAGCCGGTAGTAAGTCTAATGGCTTATGATAAAATGTATATGGATATCAATCTGCCGGAGAGCAGCATCCGCTATGTCAAGGAAGCACAACCGGTATATATTACTCATTACACCATACCGGGTGATACTTTGAGAGGGAAAATCAGCGAATTATCTCCCGCAATCAGTTCGGAAACGCGTACCTATAAAGGAAAGGTTTTAGTTGATAACAATCAACTAAAATTGCGTCCGGGTATGTTTGCTAAAGCAGATATTGTGGTAGACAGAGCAGACAGCTCCATTATTATCCCCAAGGACGTGATTCTGTCGAACCGTCGTCGCAAATATGTATATGTCGTTGAGAAGAATACCGCAAAGATACGTAATTTAGAAACAGGCTTAGAGGATGAATATAACATTGAAATCATATCCGGACTCAAAGTAAATGACAATCTGGTAGTGAAGGGGTTTGAAACATTGAAGGAAGATGCTAAAGTAAAAATTCAAAAGTAAATTATTCGTATGACGAATAAACGTGCCTTTTGAAAATAGGAAATACTTATGAAGAATATAGTCAAATTTGCAGTAGGCAATCCGGTTACAATTTGTATGATTGTATTTGCCCTCTTATTGTTGGGAAAGGTGTCATACGATCAGTTGAGTGTCGACTTATTGCCTGATCTGAATAATCCCCGCTTGTTTATCGAACTAAAGGTAGGAGAACGTCCTCCTGAAGAGATCGAAAAACAATTTGTGAAAAACATGGAATCCATGGCCATTCGGCAGAGTGACGTTACACAGGTGTCTTCGGTGATTAAAGCGGGAACGGCACGGATTACCGTAGAATATACTTGGACAAAGGATATGGATGAAGCTTTTCTCGATTTGCAGAAAGCTATGAATCCGTTTGCCCAGAATAAGGAGATTACGGAACTAAAAATAACGCAACACGACGCGAATCTGTCGCCAGTTGTCCTGGTGGGGATGTCTCATCAGAATATTACGGATATGGCGGAATTGCGAAGGATTGCGGAAAGTTATATCCGTAACGAGCTGATTCGCCTGGAAGGTGTTGCCGAAGTGACTCTTTCGGGAGAGGAAGTGACTACCCTTACCGTTCAGACTGATCCTTATAAATTAAATGCTTTCCAATTAAAGATAGAGGATATCGCTTCGCGTATTGAGTCTAATAATCAGAGCATATCCGGAGGACGGGTAAGTGAATTGGGATTGCAGTATTTAGTGAAAAGTTCGAGTCTGTTTTCCACAGAAGCCGATTTTGAAAATTTGATCGTCGGATATAAACCGGTACAGCAGGAGACTTCAGGGAATAGTTCTTCTGAAACTGTGACAGATGTCAACAAGGCTCCCGTCTTTTTGAAAGAAGTAGCTACTGTGCAGTTTGTGAATGCACGTCCCGAAAACATTGTACGTATTAATGGAAAACGTAGTATCGGTTTGTCTATTTATAAGGAAATGCGTTTCAATACGGTGAAGGTGGTAGACGAAGTAACTAGTCGGTTGGCAGTGATAGAAGATGCTTTGCCCGGCTATCATTTTCAGGTAATCTCCAATCAGGGGACTTTTATAAAAAGTGCTATCGGTGAAGTGAAAAGCAGTGCTATATTGGGTATTGTCCTTGCTGTCATTGTATTGTTTGTATTCCTTCGTCGAATGGGAACAACGTTGATTGTCAGTCTTTCTATTCCAATCTCTATTGTAGCAACTTTCAATTTGATGTTTTTCAATGGGCTTACGCTGAATATTATGACTTTGGGAGGGTTGGCTCTCGGAGCGGGTATGCTGGTAGATAATGCCATTGTAGTTATAGAAAGTATTTTCCGGAATCAGGAAAAAGGAGTGAGTGTTAAGGAGGCAGTGGTTACCGGAACTGCGGAGGTGGCAAATGCGGTTATTGCTTCTACTTTGACGACTATTGTGGTATTTCTTCCGATTGTTTATCTTCATGGAGCTTCGGGTGAACTGTTTAAAGATCAGGCTTGGACAGTTACTTTCTCACTTGTATCTTCCTTGTTTGTTGCTATCCTAGTGATTCCGATGTTATATACTCAACTTTCCGGCAAGAAAGTAAAAATGGAAGAAGTGAAATCAATCCGTATTACTAGATATAGCAAGATACTTCGCAAGTTGGTTCGACATCGTTGGTGGGTAATTGGTATGGCAGTGTTATTACTTGTAGTTACAGGTTTGCTGACTCCGTTCATTGGTACGGAGTTTATGCCGAGGGCGGAAAGTAAGGCTTTTACTGCTGTTGTGAAAATGCCTGAAGGTACGCAAATGGAACGTACTGCTGCGGCTGTGGGTAATCTCGAAGATTTATTATATACTATTGTCGGAGGCGATTCTCTGTGTACGATATATAGTCATGTCGGAGAGGGAAGCGGTTCGGAAAATGCCATATTTGAAGGAGAAAATACGGCGATGATGAAAATTATTCTTTCTCCGGAGTGTATTCTTTCTCCAGAAAATGTAATTGCCCGGTTCCTTGAAGAAGCGAAGAATCCCGTTGGTCTGGAATTATCTATCCGTCAGGATGAAAATTCTTTGAGTTCTCTGTTGGGTAGTGAAGGAGCTCCTATTGTAGTGGAAGTGAAAGGAGAGGAGTTGGACGAAATAGCGAAGATTACCGGAGAAGTAAAGGAAAGAATGCAGGAAGTGGATGGGGTGTATGACGTTGTAACTTCTATTGAAGACGGTGCTCCGGAAGTCGTGATTTCAATAGACCGTACCATAGCCGGGATCAATAATCTGAGTGTTGCTACAGTGATTGAACAGTTGAAACAACAGTTGAGTGGTAAGGAAGCCGGTAAAATGGAGTATCGCGGTGAGATGCGTGATATCGTGATTAAAGTACCGGATATATCTTTAGGAGCTCTCGGATCACTTGTTATCAGAAGTGGTACACAAGAGTTTTTGTTGGACGAGATCGCTAGTATTACTCATGGGCAGGCACCTAAAGAGATTCTACGTCGCAATCAGAGCCGTATAGGTAAAATAATGGCTAATATGGACACTGGCAAATCACTTGATAAAGTGGCGGCAGAAGTGTGTTTGGCTGTTAAAGATATTGATTTGCCTGCTAATTATAGTATCACAGTGACCGGAGAAGAAGAAAAACGGCAGGAGTCTATGCATAGCTTATTGTTTGCTTTATTGCTTTCTGTTGTACTTGTTTATATGGTCATGGCTTCACAGTTTGAATCGTTGTTACATCCTTTTACGATTCTGCTGACTATTCCGCTGGCTGTGGTGGGTGCTATCTTGCTTTTCTTCATTACTGGAACCACGATTAATATGATGGGAGTTATCGGTATCGTGATGTTGGGAGGTATTGCCGTTAATAACTCTATTATTCTGGTAGACCGTATCAACCAACTTAGCCAGGCAGGAATGGAGTTGACTGACGCCATTGTAGAAGCAGGACAGCAACGTATCCGTCCTATCATAATGACTACGTTGACTACGATTCTGGCTATGCTTCCAATGACATTCGGATTTGGTGAAGGTGCTTCACTTCGTTCGCCAATGGCTATTGCTGTGATTGGAGGACTGATAACTTCTACTTTGATGAGTTTGATGGTTATCCCATGTGTATATTATGTCCTTGAAAAGATAAAAAGGCGTATAAATCACCGAACTAAAAAAAGCTGAAGATGAACTTTTTACTAAATAGGAGAATTACGATCTGTATGCTGTTTATTGCACTTAGTCTTTTGGGCTATGTGTCCTACAAACAGCTTCCGGTAGAGTTGCTGCCTAATGCAGAGCTTCCGGTATTGTTTATCCAAGTGTCGTCGCAGCAGGATATGGACCCTTCGTATGTGGAGTCGGAAGTGATAATTCCGCTTGAAGGAGCTGTCAGTACGATAGGAGGAGTAGACAAACTGCAATCTTATATAGACAGGAGGCAATCGAACATACAAATTGATTTTAAGAAGAATGTCAATTTCAAGATGACTGCTCTTAAGTTGCAGGAAAAGGTGAATGAAGTGGCAGCATCTTTTCCCAGTGGTTTTACTGTGCAGGTACAGAAAGTTGATATTGCACAGATGAACAATAACTTTATGGTACTTCAGGTACGGGGTTCGGGAGGGACAGACCGTGTCAGGAACTTAGTGGAGGATAATATTCTTTCCGATTTGGAGAACATAGATGGTGTGGCATCTGTCAATATATATGGCGGACGGCAAAAAGCGATTGAGATACGTCTCCATTCGGAGGTGTGCAAAGCGTTGAACCTTACGGCGTCAAAGATAAGTAATCTGCTTTCACAGAATACGCAGGAGAAAACGTTTGTCGGTTTTGCCAATGAGCCGGATAGTAAGATTTTTGTTCACGTAAATGCGATGTATACGAAAGTATCTGACCTGGAAAATATTGTGGTGGCTCCCGGACCTGTCTTGTTGAAAGATGTGGCAACCGTATTCTTTGATCTGAAAGATGAAACCACTTATAGTCGTGTAAATGGGAAAGAGGCTGTTTCTGTGGTATTGATAAATGATTCGCAGGCAAATCTTATAGAGCTTTCCCACCGTGTTTCTGATGCGATTGACAAACTGAATGAAAAAATAGTTCCGCTTGATCTGGAAATAGTCGTTCAGGAGAATAAGGCTGAAACGATGGAGAATAACATCAATCAAATCATTAACCTGGCATTGGTCGGTGGATTGTTGGCTGTTTTCATTCTCTGGCTTTTTTTGAAAAATATGCGGCTGGTGTTCTTTATCGCACTTTCAATTCCGATCTCAGTTTATACGGCCTTCAATTTCTTCTATGCTTCCGGCATTACTATCAATAGCCTTACATTAGTGGGAATGGCACTTGCCATTGGGATGCTACTGGATAATAGTGTTGTAGTGCTGGAGAATATTTATCGTTTATCCGGAAGCGGCTACACACCCGAGCGCTCAGTTACTCAGGGCACTAAAGAGGTGTGGCGCTCTATTGTAGCAGCTACGTTGACTACTGTCACTGTTTTCCTGCCGTTTGTCTTTTCAGATAATTTCCTGATTAAACTGATAGGGCATCATATCGGGGTGTCTATTATATCTACGCTGACTATTTCCTTGTTTGTGGCTTTGCTTTTCATTCCTATGGTCACTTATGTTATTCTGAAAAAGAAGAAAGGAAGAAGTGTCGTTTATGAGAAGGTGTCGATTATTCAACGTCCGATACAAGTGTATCTGGTTTTACTGAAGACGTGTATGCGTAATCCGGGAGTCACTATATTCGGAGCGGTGATTTTACTTTTTGCTACTCTGATATTATCACTGACCTTGAATGTGCAGCAGATGAAAGAAGTGGATTCGGATCGGTTTAATATAAGTGTTGTAATGCCTACCGGAAGTACCCTTGAGAATACGGACAAGATAGTCAAAGTGCTGGAAGAACGTCTGAAGAATTTCCCAGAAAAGAAAGATTTGATCTGCCGTGTCCGGGAGAAAGAAGCAACTATTACGCTCGTTTTGCAAAAAGATTATCAAAAGATAGGTAAACGAAAAATTACGGACATCAAATCGGATGTGCAATCCAAAGTCTCGAACATTAATGGGGCGGAAGTCTATGTCTCTGATGCTATGGGAGGTGGACAGGAAAATTCGGTATTGAGTAGTCTTGGAGGCTTTATGCGTTTACTGGGTATTGGTGATAATAATGAACGAGTGGTTGTCAGAGGTTCTGATTTCGAAATGATGCAAATGGTAGCTGAGGAAATCCGCTACCTACTGGATGAACAGGAATTTGTGCAACATACTCATGTATCGTATACTCCTCGTCAGCCAGAGATAAATCTGAACTTTGACCCGATTCTGCTGACTACTTATGATATCAATCGTGCTAATATAACTTCGGGATTAACGGCACTCAATAACGAGTTTTCTTCTGAAGTGACTTTTAAAGTGGGAGAAGATAATTATGACATTATCATTCGCGATGAAATTTTGAAAAAAAGTACAGAGACGGAAGAAGAAGCGGAGGAGAAGGTTCAAAAAGAAAAGACAGTTGATGATTTGCGTGCTGTTCGGATAGAAAATGCAAAGGGTGGAATGCACAATCTGGAAGATATAGCCTCTATTAATTATGGTCGCGGACGTTCGCGGATCATACGTGTCAATCAGGATAAACAACTTGAAGTTTATTATAATTTCTCAAGAGATGTGCAGTCCTCAAAGGAATTATTGGGAAGTTATCGTTCTGATATAGACCAATTGATTGCCGGTTATAATCTACCTTCAGGCGTTGCCTTGCAAGTATTCCATGAGGAGGATCAGTTTGGAGATTTCAAATTTCTTATTCTGGCAGCCTTCATTTTGATTTTTATGATACTTGCTTCTGTTTTTGAGTCTGTAGTAACTCCTTTTGTATTACTTTTTACTATTCCGCTTGCTGCTATCGGCTCTTTGCTGGCGTTATTGCTTTCGAGCAATAGCCTGATGAATGCAAATACGCTGACGGGGTTCTTGATTCTGCTGGGAGTAGTCGTAAATAACGGAATTATCCTTATAGACTATGCTAATATTTTACGTAAAAGAGGATATCGCCGGAATCGGGCATTAATGACTGCCGGAATGTCACGTATCCGTCCGATTTTGATAACTTCTATCACAACGATCGCCGCTATGTTGCCGTTGGCCATGGGAGATACGGAATATGCCGGAGCCATTGGGGCGCCTTTTGCTATTACAGTGATTGGTGGACTTCTTTTCTCTGCCTTATTGACGTTGATTTTGATTCCTACTGTCTGCATGGGATTGGAAAATGTGCTTTGGTGGTATCGTTCTTTGTCTCGTAAAATGTGGATTTTCCATTTTGTTCTTTTTGTAGTTGGCGTTGTCAGTATCTGGCTATATGCTGAAGGAATACTTTGGCAGTCTATCTATTTAGTAGCACTGATTGCGGGTATACCAGGACTGACTTATTTTACACAGACTAGTCTTAGAAGAGCTAAATCGAAAGTCATAGATCCGAATGAAGAAATACACATATCTGTCCGGAATCTGGTTAAGATATATGATTGGCCGGGACGTATCAGTCGTCAATGGCATAGTGGTCTGCAAATACGGAAAAGGCTGGGAATGAGTCGTGAATATCATTCTCTAAAAGACTTTGTCAATGTGTTGTGGCAATTCGGTATGTTAGCGTTCGGTGTTTATTTTACTTATTTTTTTATTCAAAATAGACTTTGGATATTTCTGTTTTCGTTTGCTATTTATGCATCGGCTTTGTACTTGTGGAGAAAAATACGTTCTTATTTATATTATCGTTACGAAAATAGTAAGGGAGTAAAGGCAGTAAACCGTATGATATTCTGGGGACTTCCTCCTGTTATCTTGTTCGAACTGTTCAAGCGACTGGATAATAACGGTTTGGTGGTAATGATTGGGCTGTTGTGGTTTGCGGGTATTGCTATCTACGTTACCTCACAGTATCTATATGAACATAATGTAAATATAGAACGTGTTACCGGACGATTTGCCGGACTTCGCCGCTCTTACTTCCGTATGGTAAAGAGTGTTCCTTTGATTGGAAAACAACGTAAACCTTTTAAAGCATTGCGTGGAGTTTCGTTTGAGATTCAGACAGGTATGTTCGGACTCCTGGGACCGAACGGAGCCGGAAAGTCAACTTTGATGCGCGTGATTTGTGGCATATTCGAGCAGAGTTATGGCAGTATCTGGATTAATGGTATGGATACCCGTATCTATAGGGAAGAATTGCAAAGCTTGATAGGATTCCTTCCGCAGGAATTTGGCACTTACGAAAATATGACATCTTGGGAGTTTCTTGATTATCAGGCTATACTGAAAGGAATAATAGATGAGGATTTACGTAAGGAACGGTTAGAGTATGTTTTGAATGCGGTACATATGTATGAGCGGAAAGATGAAAATATCGGTTCTTTCTCGGGAGGTATGAAACAGCGGATCGGCATTGCATTGATTTTGCTCCATTTGCCACGTATTCTGGTAGTAGATGAGCCGACAGCAGGACTCGACCCTCGTGAGCGTATCCGTTTTCGTAATCTGTTGGTGGAATTGAGTAAAGATCGTGTGGTCATTTTTTCTACTCATATCATTGAAGATATATCCAGTTCCTGTAATCAGGTTGTGGTAATAAACAAGGGTGAACTGAAATATTTCGGTGATCCGGCGGACATGGTGGAAATGGCTAATGGAAAGGTATGGCAGTTTAATATAGATAAAACGGAGTTTGAAAAGGCATTGGATAAATCTTTGGTCATACATCATATCCAGCAAGGGGATACTATCCGTGTTCGTTATCTTTCTGTTGAGCAACCATACGAAGGAGCCGAAGAAGTTGAGGCCAATCTGGAAGATGCTTATCTCTGCCTATTGAAGAATATGAATTAAAAGAAAAGAATGATATGACATTTAATCAATTAATAAAGCTGCTGCCTAAGGTGGTAAAATATAATTTGAAGATTATTTTTGCCGGAAAGTTCTTTTGGTTTCTGTTAGCGGCATTTGGATTCTTTGCCTTTTTTATGTTTCAGAGTGCGTGGAACCGGGCAGAAATTAATGAAGGGCTTATCTATAATATACTCATGTTCCCATGTTTATTGCTGATATTCTACCCGGCTGTCTTCGGCATTCAAAATGACGAAGACAGCCGGATATTGGAAATACTTTTTGGTATTCCTGACTATCGGTATAAAGTATGGGGAGTACGGTTACTCATGATTTACGTGGTTATTTTTGCTATTCTAATCGTCTTTTCGTACATCGCTATCTTATTGCTGTATCCAATCAATCCTTTTGAGATGTCTTTGCAGTTGATGTTTCCGGTTCTTTTTTTTGGTAATTTGACTTTTATGTTTTCTACGATTACCCGGAGTGGAAACGGAACGGCTGTACTTATGATTATCATTGGCATTGTACTGATGTTTTTCAGTAATATGAATAGCATAGAACGTTCATTTTGGAATATTTTGCTGAATCCCTTCCGTGTGCCTGATAATTTTCATCCGATGATATGGGAAGGGATTCTTATCAAAAATCGTATATTTCTTTTCTCCTCCAGTCTGATCTGGATGATGATCGGTCTGCTGAATTTACAGAAGCGGGAAAAATTTGTATAGTATAAAGTTTAAATTATAAAAGATTGGAATCAGAAATAATATCCCAGATTCACAAAGCAGCTTCCTTTATCAGTCTGATTGGAATATCCCAATGATATTTCCAGAGGACCGAAAACGCTATCCATTCCATAACCTGCGCTGATGCCGAACAATTGTTTGCCTTTCAGTATTTCGAAGAAGTGACTGTCCGTCAAACCGTAGTTGCCTGTCAGGGTGAGGTAATGAATACTTCCCATACGTTGCCTGAACTTCAGAGAAGTAATGATAATAGAATTTTCCATTAATTCCATGTTTGTTACGCCGGCAAAAGGCAACTGTTGTGGAATATAAAAACCGTATACTTCACCACCGATAGCATTTTTCAGGGGATAAGGAATTCCTTTCCCTATCAGGACACGCCCATAGATCGACGGAATGATAGAAAAACGGCGGGTGGCAGGAATCACACTTGCCCACGAAGCACTCAGTGCGGAAAATGGGGCCTGTTCATTGTATTGCGCCATATTATCGGTATAGAGTGAGTAGGCGGCTTTGAAATCACTTCCTTTGGAGGGGAAATATCCTTTATCGTATGTGTTATAGTGCACTTGTGCAAAATAGCTAAGGAAGTGTTCTGATTCTACATCCAAGCCGATAAATTCCGGCTTCTTAAATAAGAAGTCTTTGTATTTATAATATTCGAAACGGAATCCGAGACCAAAACGGAAATTCTTATACCATACATCCGAGAAGCCAAATTCAGCTAAATGATATTTGTAAGTAGTGTTATAGGCACGTTCGCCTTCATCATAGATGTTGATGTCATTATATTGAAACATATATGAGAAATTGAAATTGCGTTGCTGCATCGGTTCGAGAGTGTAATCGATGCGTGCGGCATATCGCTTTCCTAATCGGCCGGTCAGGGATAATCGGGAAGGAACATGAGTTTTGAGATCCGCTGTGGCATTAATCAGCAGGGATGCTATTTCTTCCGAGTCGAAACGAATGCCGACATTTAGTTTGTTTTCATACTTCTTACTTAACGTGTAATTCAGGTTATAGCCACCTCCCGGGGCTTCAGGCAAATTATAAGTCGCCCCCGAATAGCCCAAATTGGCCGACAGAATAGCAGTAGCTTCCTCTATCCGGCGAATACTTATCTCGGAATTTTCTTTAAGATCGCAACGCTTCAACAACCATTTTTTGTCTTTCTCATCAAGACCGTCAAAAGTAATTTCTTTCACATATACCTTTCGCTCAGGCGAGTAGGGATAAGAAGGAATCGGTTGGGGCATATAAGTACTATCCAGCCCCAACTGGCTTTTCAGAGCCATTAATGCACTATCCTGTGCCATGGCAGCTTCTTCGCCACGCATTATCAGAGTATCGATGGCGGAGGGAGTAAAACTGGCGGCAGAATAACCCTCTACGTTTACCTTAATATAAGTAGTCGTTTCTTTCAGATTCTTCTTATATAAATCCTGCCCCATGAGATTCACCAATTGCCCTAATATGGCACCGGCACTATTTAATTCTCCGGCAGGCTTAAGTTCACTTTGAACATCCACCCCGATAATTAAGTCTGCTCCCATGGCACGCGCCACATTTACAGGATAATTATTTACTACACCACCGTCTACCAGTACCATACTGTCTAGCCTGACCGGAGTAAAGACTCCGGGGATGGCCATGCTGGCACGCATAGCAGTGGCCAATACACCTTCATGAAAATTAACCTCATTGCCATTTACAATATTCTCGGAAACACAGGCAAAAGGAATAGGCAACTTATTAAAATTGATGGAGTCGTGATAACCGATAGTAAGCTCACTGAACAAGTTGGCAAGATTTTGCCCTCTTATCAGTCCACCGAAAACTTCGGCTTTTACCCCTTTACCGAAAGGAATAGAAAACACATACTTTTGTGAGGCATCGCGTTCAGATAGATTTTGTTCACTTCTCGGTATCTTGTCGCTCAAAAGGAAAGTCCAGTCCTGACGGCGTACCATGCTGTCAAGTTGCTCGGGAGAATAACCGATAGAGTAAAGACCACCGATGATAGATCCCATGCTGGTACCTACCACATAGTCAATAGGAATACCGGCTTTTTCTATAACTTTCAGAACACCGATGTGCGCCATGCCTTTAGCGCCACCGCCACTTAGCACCACACCCACTTTCTTACGGTGGGCAGGCCGAGGCTGTGCCTTAAGAAGAGCAGGTATAAAGAGTAGACAAACTGCCATTGTTGTCAATGAAGAACGGCTGAATCGTTTCATGTTTATTTTTCTGTATTTAAAAATCTTTTATATAAAAAACAAAAACTGT
>ERZ1107006.2088-NODE-2088-length-15412-cov-3.332096_pt1 | contig 15412 bp, 5 predicted proteins | sample MGYA00403696_ERZ1107006 | MGnify/ENA primary metagenome ERZ1107006 (study PRJEB35170, sample SAMEA104062441) | human gut metagenome | biome: human gut; feature: human-associated habitat; material: faeces | place: Denmark | collected 2012-08-13 ...
TAAGGAGAGACCAGTCTGTATTGGTCGCCGTCCAGAATCACTTTCTTCAGACGTGTCCAGTTGGCAACTGCATTCTGGCAGTAAGTCAGTTCGTCCGCATTCAACTCTTTCAGTCCGAGGTCGAAGCCCAGTTTGCACATACTGGCTACATCGGTACGGAATTTTACGCTTGTCTTCTTGTTCCAGCTAGTCACGTGTGCAGACATCGCTTTGGAAGGGAAGATTTGTGAGAATCCCCATTGGATAAACAGACGTTCTATCGGGTCGGTATTGTCACTGCACCAGAATTCTGTGAAATATTTCAGGGCCTCGTAGTCGCAACGTGCGCCGCCACCGGAGCAGAGCATCATCGGTGTATTGGGATATTTCTCTTTCACACGTTTGAGTACATTGTATATGCCGCGTACATGGTCGATATAAAGTTGTCCCTGTTTGTTTTTCAGGTAGGGAGAATAGACGTTGGTGATCGGTGAGTTGCAGTCCCACTTGAAATAGGCAACTTCCGGATTCTCAGTCAGGATGTTGTCGACTACGCCGAACACAAAGTCCTGCACTTTCGGGTTGCTGAGGTCGAGAACCAGTTGGTTACGATAGTAATAAGTCTTGCGGTTCGGCAGGGTGATAGCCCAGTCGGGGTGCTTTTCAAAGAGTTCGCTTTTCGGGTTGACCATTTCCGGCTCAATCCAGATGCCGAACTTCACTCCGGCTTCTTTAGCGGATTTCACAAGAGCAGGGATACCGCCGGGCAGTTTGGATTTCATTGCTTCCCAATCGCCTAGTCCGGCATTGTCGCTGTTGCGCGGATGCTTGTTGCCAAACCAGCCGTCATCGAGCAGGAACATATCTACCCCAAGATGTTTGGCCTCTTTCATTAGTTCGGAAAGGAGTTGTTCGTCGAATTTGAAGTAAGTGTTTTCCCAGTTGTTCAGTAGGGAGAGGCGGTCACCTTGTCCGTCTTTCAGCTGATAGTTGCGAGCCCAGGCGTGAAGGTTGCGGCTGGCCTCGCCCGTTCCGTTATTGCTGAAAGTGAACATAAATTCGGGAGTCGTGAATACTTCGTTCGCTTTCAATTCATAATCAGATGCATAAGGGTTGATGGCAGGGATTACGCGCAGGTTACCAACGTTGTCTACTTCGAATGTAAACTGGAAGTTACCGGTCCAGCCGATCGTACCCAGCATCACGCGGCCTTGTGTTTCCTGTGCCGATTGTCCGAATCCCAGTTCGAAGAACGGATGTGTATGCATGGCGGCACGGCTGCCCAACTTGGTGTCGATTACTTTCTTTCCGAACTGTAACTGCTGGCTGCTCATTTGAGCTTCTTTGGCCCAGTCGCTGCTGAACTCGGTGAGATAGTAACCGGAGTTGTTGAAGTAAAGCATGGTAGAGGCATAGGAGGATAGGGTAACGGGTTTCTTCTCCTGATGTCTGATTTCGCTCCATGTCTTGATGACGTTTTCTTTCGGATAAGCGATGTAGTGCAGAGTTACCTCTACCGGATATTGGTCGTCTTTGAGGTTGATAATTGTCTCTGTTCCTCCTGTCACGGCCTTCTGCTCGGAAGATACATAGCGGAGAATCGTACTTGGATTTCCGTCGCTGTGAGTGATAGCCACAGCCGGTTCGAAATAGTCTTCGGCACCGGAACCCGGATAGACTTCCCAGCCGCGTGTAGAAACACTGCCGTCACTGCCACCTTTTACATAAGGCGAAAAGTGCTTGATATCTTGCTCATTTAGTAGTTTGTCACCCAGATAAGCCTGATAAAGTCGGCCGTTAGGGGCTACTTGAAGGATTAGGTCTGTGTTGTCCGTTGAGATTTGGATAACACTCTTTTCCTGGGCTTTCACTTGTACCAAGGTAAACAAAGCCATTAGTAGTAGAAATAGTTTCTTCATGTTGTTTTGAGTAATAATTATTGGGTATTAGTTAGTTTACAGGCATAAAAACGCTCAAAGATAATGATAATTTATGATGTACGGGCCAGATTTTGATGCTGACACTAAATTCTACGGTAAATAAGTCACCGTTAAACATAGCTTATACACCCGCTATACATCTGTTATCCGGTAGGTATTGTTCTGTCGGAATACCGATATTGTTAATTTGCCACGGCCGTGGAGAGTATTCGTCACACCCGTGGTAATATCTCGTCACGCCTGTGGAAAGAACTCTCCATGGCCGTGGCAGACTAACTAAAGCGGTGCTCCAACCTAACTATACCGGTATTCCAATCGAACTATACCGGCTTCTCTTCCCATAAAGTCCCACTTAACAAACCCTCCGACAAGCTGCTTGCCGGAAAGAGGGGAATGACATGGCAATTAAAGTGAGTACATCTACTGTTCAAAAAATAATCTTACTTACTTGCTTTTTTCGTTTGATTTTCATACTTTTAGCCTCCGTAAACCCTTTAAAAAATAATCCTATGGATAGCATTCTTTTCTGGCTGGTTCCGGTCGCTTCCGTGTTAGCCCTCTGCTTTGCTTATTACTTCCATAAGCAAATGATGAAGGAGAGTGAAGGTACTCCCCAAATGATAAAAATTGCCGCTGCTGTGCGCAAAGGCGCTATGTCTTACCTGAAACAGCAATACAAGATTGTAGGCTGGGTGTTTCTGGGGCTGGTCATTTTGTTTTCAATCATGGCCTACGGTTTCCACGTTCAGAATGCTTGGGTGCCTATCGCTTTCCTGACGGGTGGTTTCTTTTCCGGCCTTTCCGGTTTTCTGGGGATGAAAACGGCAACTTATGCATCAGCCCGTACAGCCAATGCGGCACGCGGTTCGCTGAATGCCGGATTGAGGATTGCCTTTCGGAGCGGTGCGGTAATGGGACTTGTCGTAGTCGGTCTCGGCCTGTTCGACATTTCTTTCTGGTATTTGTTGTTGAACGAAGTGATTCCTGCTGACGCACTGACACCGACTCATAAACTCTGTGTAATCACTACCACCATGCTTACTTTCGGTATGGGGGCCTCCACTCAGGCACTCTTCGCCCGTGTCGGCGGTGGTATCTATACGAAAGCTGCCGATGTGGGGGCCGACCTTGTAGGTAAGGTAGAGGCCGGAATCCCCGAAGACGACCCGCGCAACCCTGCCACTATTGCCGATAACGTAGGTGACAACGTGGGTGACGTGGCCGGCATGGGAGCCGACTTGTACGAATCTTATTGCGGTTCGATCCTGGCAACTGCCGCGCTTGGTGCTGCCGCCTTTATTCATTCTTCGGACACGGCTATGCAGTTCAAAGCGGTTATTGCTCCGATGTTGATCGCGGCTGTCGGGATTATCCTTTCTATTATAGGTATCTTCGCCGTCCGTACCAAAGAGAATGCGAAGATGAAAGATCTGCTTGGTTCGCTGGCGTTCGGTACAAACCTCAGTTCTGTACTTATCGTCGTTGCTACTTTCTTTATCCTGTGGCTTTTGCAGTTGCAGAACTGGGTTTGGATCTCCTGTGCGGTGGTCGTCGGCCTGCTTGTCGGCATTGTGATAGGCCGTTCTACTGAATATTATACTTCCCAATCCTATCGTCCTACTCAGAAGTTGAGTGAAAGCGGGAAGACGGGACCTGCTACGGTCATCATTTCCGGCATCGGTCTGGGAATGCTTTCTACGGCTATCCCCGTTATTGCAGTTGTGGTGGGTATCATTGCTTCTTATCTACTGGCTGCTGCCGGCGATTTTGCCAATATCGGTATGGGGTTGTACGGAATCGGCATTGCTGCCGTCGGTATGCTTTCTACGCTGGGAATCACTTTGGCAACGGACGCTTACGGCCCGATTGCGGATAACGCAGGCGGAAACGCAGAAATGTCCGGCTTGGGTGAAGAAGTTCGCAAACGTACCGATGCGCTCGATTCTCTCGGAAACACGACTGCCGCAACCGGAAAAGGTTTTGCGATTGGTTCTGCTGCCTTGACGGGATTGGCTTTGCTCGCTTCTTATATTGAAGAAATACGTATCGGACTGACTCGTCTCGGCAATATGGATCTGACTTTCTCGGACGGAAATACAATCAGTGTGGCAAATGCTACTTTCATTGACTTCATGAACTATTATGAAGTGAACCTGATGAATCCGAAGGTACTTTCGGGGATGTTTCTCGGCTCTATGATGGCTTTCCTGTTCTGCGGGCTGACCATGAATGCCGTGGGACGTGCGGCAGGACACATGGTGGACGAAGTGCGCCGCCAGTTCCGTGAAATAAAAGGTATCCTGACGGGAGAAGCCGAACCGGACTACGAACGTTGTGTGGAAATCTCTACGAAGGGGGCACAGCGCGAAATGGTGCTTCCTTCATTGATTGCTATCATTGCCCCGATCTTTACGGGACTTGTCTTCGGTGTTCCCGGTGTGCTTGGTTTGTTGATCGGTGGTTTGAGCAGCGGTTTCGTGCTCGCTATCTTTATGGCAAATGCCGGTGGTGCCTGGGATAATGCAAAGAAATATGTGGAAGAAGGCAATTTCGGAGGAAAAGGAAGTGAGGTTCATAAGGCAACGGTGGTGGGCGATACGGTGGGCGACCCGTTTAAAGATACCTCCGGTCCGAGCTTGAATATATTGATAAAGCTTATGAGCATGGTAGCCATTGTAATGGCAGGACTTACGGTTGCCTGGAGTCTGTTCTAAGGATTTTGTGTTAAAAAGATAAGAAAATGGAGACCGGAATCTAGGTCTCCTTTTTTATTTCATTTACCTTTGCAGAGATAAAAACGATAAAGATGCTATTACCTTATTTAAATGAGAATCTGATAGAAGCAGGATGCGATGAGGCAGGCCGCGGCTGTTTGGCGGGTTCTGTCTATGCTGCTGCCGTCATTCTTCCGAAAGATTTTAAGAATGAGTTACTGAATGACTCCAAGCAACTGACGGAGAAACAACGTTATGCCCTGCGTGAGGTAATAGAACGTGAAGCGATAGCATGGGCGGTGGGTATCGTTTCACCCGAAGAGATAGATGAGATAAATATCCTGCGTGCTTCTTTCCTGGCCATGCATCGTGCTGTCGATCAACTGTCCACCCGTCCCGAACACCTGCTCATTGACGGAAACCGGTTCAATAAATATCCCGGTATCCCGCATACCACGGTAATCAAAGGCGACGGAAAATACCTTTCGATAGCTGCTGCATCTATTCTGGCCAAAACGTATCGTGATGATTATATGAACCGTCTCCACGAAGAGTATCCCTATTATGACTGGAACCGTAATAAAGGGTATCCTACCAAAAAACACCGCGCCGCCATTGCCGAACATGGAACAACTCCTTATCATCGGATGACGTTCAATTTGTTGGGAGGTGAACAACTTTCTTTGGACTTTTAATTCCCGTTGTTCCTTTCTTAAATTATATTTTCTACATTTTTTTGCAGTATAAGCACGATTTTAGCCTGTTTAGTGCTTGAATTGTTCTGTTTAGGCTAAAAAAGTGTTGCTCCGTGCTTTTAATTGTTATTGAAATCCTATATATTTGCAAACAATAATAAGAATTAAAAAGTTTAAAATCATGGCAACGAACAAGCTACTAAGCTCTACTAAGCTCATTGGGGTATTTTTTATTATGTTAGTTTGTGCACTTCCTGCAAATGCACAGTTCTTGCGTACTTCTTATTTTATGGAAGGTACGCATTATCGTCAACAGCTGAATCCGGCTTTGACACCGACTAAAGGTTACTTCAATCTTCCGGTGGTTGGTGCAGTTAATGCAACCGTGGGGTCTACTTCATTAGGATATCAGGATATTATTGATATTATTGATGACGGAGATGATTTCTATACGAAACCGGATTTCATGAACCGGCTGAAAGATAACAATAAGTTGAATGTGAACTTTAGTACGGAAATCCTTTCTGCCGGTTGGTACAAAGGAAAGAACTTCTGGTCGTTCAACATTGGTCTTCGTACCGATATTGGTGCGAACTTGACTAAATCTATGTTTACTTTCCTGAATGAGATGGAGACTGTTGAAGAAAACTGGAGAAACAGTAACTATGATATCAGTGGTCAGCAATTGAATATCAATGCTTATACTGAAATTGGTTTAGGACTCTCGCGTCAGATTAACAGTCGTTTGACAGTCGGTGCCAGAGTGAAAGCTTTGTTGGGTATCGGTAATATGGAGTTAAAACTCAAAAATGTGGCAATGAGTGCTAATCTGCCCAGTGATGCAGAGATTGCAAAGTGGTCAGATGAAAATTATTGGAGTGGCTTAAGCCAACAAGAAGCTATTAAACAAGCTACTGAATTGAAAGCAAAATTTGATAATTACCATGCAAATTTGAATGTTGGTGCAGAATTGAAGAGTTCTTTCAAAGGTTTGGAATTACAAGAAGAAGAGGGTAAGGATTATGTAACAGACTTCGAATTTGATAGTGGCAAATTGGGTATCGCTGGTTACGGTTTTGGTATTGATTTGGGTGCTTCTTATAAAATATTGGATAATCTGACTGTATCTGCATCTATTCTTGACTTAGGTTTTATCTCTTGGTCAAAATCAAGTACGAAGATTGCGTCAGCCAATCCGGATCCTATTAATATTAAAGGAAGTACTTATGCAGCAATGGTCGATCCCGCTAATCCTGAAACATCTGTGGTGAATGCAGTAAAACAGTTGCAAGATGATACTCAAGGGTATATGGATCGTGTAACTAACGGTGATGTACTCGACTATGATATGTTGCAACTCGAAGTAGGTGATGCAAAAGAATCTCGTAAGTCCCGTCTGGCTTCTACATTGGTGTTGGGTGCAGAATACGGTTTCTTCAATAACAAATTAGCTGTTGGTGTATTGTCTACCACTCGTTTTGTACAACCTGACGCTCTTACAGAGTTGACATTCTCTGCAAATTATCGTCCGAAAAGCTGGTTTAACGTTGCACTTAGCTATTCTGCCATTCAGTCAGCAGGAAAATCTTTCGGTCTTGGTCTGAAATTAGGGCCGTTGTTCCTCGGAACCGACTATATGTTCTTAGGAAAGAACTCTAACACTGTTAATGGATTTGTTGGAGTTTCTATTCCGTTGGGTGGAAGAAAAAGTAAACAAGGATAAAAAATAATTTCTCTCTCTAAACATTCTCTTTTAATTAATTCTCTATAGAAGAAAAAACGTATTTCCTATTATTATTTATAGCTCGCTACTTTTGAATTATTCTAATAAGATATTCTGAGTAGTGAGCTTTTCTATTATTATTTAATATTTGTCGTCTATTCATGGCAATACTCATAAAAAGAATTATGAAGTGGCAAGGCTTTTATACTTTTGGGGCTATTAACTTTCAGAACTGAATATATTCTATATCTTTGTACAAAACATCTATTGAAAGAATAATATCCTAGACATGACAAAGAACCCTTTAATCTTATTCATAATACTGATTATGGCAGCGTCTGGTGCACTTGCTCAAGATCAGCGATTATTCAAGAACCTGACTGTTAGCGACGGATTACCTCATAGTGAGATAACATCTATTATACAAGATAAGACAGGTTTTTTATGGCTTGGTACTCTCAATGGACTAACCCGGTACGATGGTAATTCAATGAAAACATATATCCGAGATAACTCATCCAACTCATTGAGTAATATTCGTATCATCTCACTATACCACGACAGTGATTCTCTATTATTCATAGGAACGGAAGGAGGAGGGTTAAATGTTTTCAATCTTTATAAAGAAAGTTTTGAGAATACCGCTATCTTGAAAGTTGAAAGTGAGTTGTCTTCTCAAATCGTTTATGCTATCCGAAAGGGAATAAATGAGAAAATATGGGTTGGCACGGATACCGGACTTTGGGTATTGCAAAAACAAGGAACCTCTTTTTCTTATCAGGAGTATATACCTAATATTCCAATGGTTACTGATATAAAAGAGGTTGATCAGGATATTTTATGGGTTACATCTAATACTGGGGTTTATGAGATAAACAAACACACAAGACAGGCTAGACTACTTTTTGATCATCATTGGGCGTGTATGCAGGACTTGTCACTTGATGCAACTCTTATTGGCGGAGCAGATGGACTTTTTTTGTATACACGTGGAGGGGGGTGGAGAAAGATACTTGATGTAAATATTGCTACGATCTGCATTACAAGCAATCACGAGATATGGATTGGTACCATGAACGATGGTCTATTTAAGTTTAGTCATGACTTGAAGTTGTTGGCAACCTACCAATATGGCCATATATGGCAAAGTAAAGGACTAAGCAATAATCATATACGTGCGTTCTGTGAAGATTTCTCAGGTAACTTATGGATTGGTACACGAAATGGCATGAGCAAGTTGACACTTGGAGGAAAAGAGTTTGAAGTTTATAATAGTATTCTTGATGAGAATCTACGTGAAGGGCAGACGGTTAGAAACAAGACTGCAACCTTTTTTGAAGATGAAGACGGACGTTTGTGGATTGGTTCTCAAGCTACTGATTTGAGGATTCTTGACAGAAAAACGCAGAAACTGCAAACTATTGACGCCCGAAGAGCACCTGAACTGGCAAATGAAACAATCTCAGCATTCTTCCTCGACCGAAAAGGAAATCTATGGATCGGTACATGGGATAATCTTTTTATATTATCTAAAATAGAGAGAGATAAAATAGATAGTAATGCGCCGTTGAAACTTACTTCTATGCTTCGTAAGCATCATATTTCTCCAATGACAATTTTTAAGATCATAGAAGATAAAGACGGAGAACTATGGATGAGTACAACTCGGGGAATATATAGGTATATACCGTCGGCAGAAGATTATTATAATGGCACTTTTCTGAATTACAGTAATACTGCCACCAGTAATAATGTATTGACCAACAACTTCATGACAGATATTTTTGTAGACCAGGTATCGGCTGGGGCTAATAAAATAATCTGGGCCGGGACTAGTAACGGACTTAATAAGCTGCTTTTTACCAAAGAAGGGATGAAGGTACTCCATATTAAGAATGATACGACTTCTACCGGCTTGAAAGGTGAATTTATTTCTGTCATTCATCAAGATAGTAATTCAGATTTATGGATAATTGGAATTGATGGCTGGATGAATAAACTGATAGACAATAGATATAATGATGAATATCCCCAATTTAATAGTCTTAATATCAATGAAAATGGGACATTCAATACTACCGAATCATTGCAAGAAGATGGGTATGGAAATTTTTGGATGGGAGGAGTGCGTCTTGTACGCTTTGACCCTAAATTAGTTGCGTTCCGTTATTTTGATGAGCAGGACGGTTTGCAGAGTAATTCATTTAAAATATGGTCTTCCTATAAACTTCGTTCAGGCGAATTAGTATTTGGCGGAATCAACGGCTTTACGATTTTTGCTCCCCAGAATTTTAAAGATAATAAGATTGTTCCCAAAGTTGCCTTGACAGACTTTATGATCTTTGATAAGGAAGTCAAGCCGCTTCAGCCTTATGATGGACGTATAATTTTGAGGCAATCACTGAACATGACAAAAAAGATTACGTTGCCTTATGATATGAATAGTATTAGTATTTCATTTGTTGCCTTGCACTTTGTTTCTCCTTCAAAGAATAATTACCGTTATATGTTGGAAGGAGAGGATAAGGGCTGGCGGTATGCACAAGGAAATAAAAACCGGGCAATTTATACTAACCTGAAACCCGGAACTTATACTTTTAAAGTATATGGAAGTAATTGTGATAATCTATGGACTGATTATCCGCGAACCATTGAGATTGTAGTAACTCCTCCTTTCTGGCAAACTAATGCCGCATACTTTATCTATTTTTGTCTTTTGGTTATTGCTCTGTTGCTTTTCAGGCGAAACCTGATTATGACGGAAAAAAGAAAAAATGCACTTATAATGGAACATCACATGAGGGAGGAGGAAAATAAGATACATCAGATGAAATTGAAGTTCTTTACGGATGTGTCACATGAGTTGAAGACTCCGTTGGCTCTTATTTACTCGCCTATTGAAGAATTGATCAACGAACCGGGATTAGAACCTCTTGTCGCACGGAAATTGATGTTTGTGCGGCGTAATATTGGGCGGTTGCTCAATCTGGTCGAGCAGATTATGGATTTCAGAAAGTTTGATAATAACATGATGCAATTGGCTATTACAAGAGAAAATCTAATTGGTTTGTGCCGTTCCGTAATGTGTTATTTTGAGGATGAGGCAGAACGGAGAAGCATACGTTTCATTTTCCATTCGAACAAGGAGAACATTGAAGTCTGGATTGATAAAGAAAAAATCGAGAAGGTGCTGATGAATATAATTAGCAATGCTTTCAAATATACTAAAAACGGGGGAGAGATTTCTATTGATTGTAGGGAGAAAGATAATAGGGTTATTTTGCATATCTGCGATAATGGCTTGGGAATAAAGACAGATGATGTAAATCATATATTCGAACGATATTATCAAGGAGAAAATTCGACACAGGGTGGCACCGGAATAGGACTGGCCTTGGCTAAAGCGGTTATTGACCAGCACAAGGGGCGTATTTGGGTAGAGTCAACTTATACAAAAGGTACAGACTTCTATGTGGAATTATTATTGGGAAAGGATCATTTTGATAATGATAAAGTAAAAATCCAGCCGAAATCTATCACTGTAACAACTTCGAAAACAACAGAAATGTCTGAACTTGGTGAACATATTTCTTTAGACTTGTTGTCGGAAGACGAAAAACCGGTTGTATTAGTAGTAGATGATAATATAGAGATGTTAACCTATCTGGAAGAATCATTATCGAATTATTTTACGGTCATTACAGCTGTGAACGGCGAGTTAGCCTGGAAAATAGCTTTGAAAAAAGAAACGGACTTGATTATTAGTGATGTGATGATGCCGGTTATGGATGGTATCGAATTGTGTTCAAAAATAAAGAATGACATTCGCCTGTCACATATCCCTGTCATTCTTTTGACAGCGAAAGGGGAGGTGGAGCATAAAATAGAAGGATATGAGTCCGGAGCGGACGAGTATATCTCTAAACCATTCAACCTGAAGTTGTTGATGGTGCGGATTAATAATATCATCAGGCAACGTAATGAACTAAGAGTTGCATTTAGAAAACAGATAGTGGTTGAACCGACGAAATTAACGGTAACTACATTGGATGAGCAATTGTTGAAGAAATGTGTAGAACTTATTGAGGCTAATATTGCTGATCCTGATTTCAATGTAGACGAGTTGTGTAGAGGAGTGGGGCTTAGTCGGCCGGCGGTATATAAGAAGGTGAAATCGTTGACCGGTCTGTCGGTTGTTGAGTTTATACGCTCTATACGGTTGAAGCGAGCAGCACAATTATTGGCACAAGATAAATCGTCGATAAGTGACGTGATGTATCAGGTTGGATTTAATAATCGTTCTTATTTTAGCTTGCGATTTAAAGAAGAGTTTGGATGTAATCCTAATGAATATGAAGTAGAAGAATGAATAAAAGATAGGCAATATTTTTCTTCTCTAACCCTTCAATGAAATATTTTTTCCCTTTATATAGCTGTTTTTAAGGGGTGTAACGATTCATGTTAACATTGGAACGATTTGTTTTCGTACCCTAATGCCTAAAGCCCTACTTTTGTTCATGTGATTAAAAACAACATTGTTAACCCTCTAATGAATAAAGCCTATGATAGCCTTATAAAGAAATAACCATGAGCGTAAAACCTATAAACAGGTAATATTAGATCTATTAATTTATTGTGAAACTTATTAATCTAAAAACATGGAAACAAAACCGAAAAGACCTTGGTACCTGATCGGATTATTGATTCTGCTTTTAAGTACATTTCCTTCGTATGGGAGTCTATTAATGGCACAACAAAGTAGAAAAGTAACGGGTACTGTATTGGATTATGCAAAAGAACCGATAATTGGTGCTAATGTTATTCTCAAAGGTACATCCCGGGGTGTTATAACGGATGTAAAAGGTGAGTTTACATTAGATAATGTAACTACCGCCAGTATTATACAAATATCTTATATCGGATATAAAACTAAAGAAATCACAGTAGGACAACAAAAAAATCTTGTGGTGATGTTATCGGAAGATTCGGAGAATTTGGATGAAGTCGTTGTTGTGGGGTATGGAACGCAAAAACGAGCTTCCATTACAGGATCAGTAGCCAATATTGTTTCTAAAGAGCTGACAACCGTGAAAACGGGAAGTGTTGCCAATACCTTAGTAGGAAGGCTTCCCGGCCTGAGAGCCGTACAACGCTCGGGTGCTCCTGGGGAGAATATTCCGGAGAAGGATATTCGTGGTTTTGGCAATGCGCTGATTATTGTTGACGGGGTAGAACGTAGTTTTGCAAAACTGGACCCGAACGATGTGGAATCAATCAGTATATTGAAAGATGCTTCTGCGGCTGTATATGGTAGTAAAGGTGCAAATGGCGTTATTCTGGTGACTACTAAAAAAGGGACTGAAAGCAAACCTAAGTTTGAATATTCCGGTTGGTATGGTTTCCAACGTATGACCCGTTATCCGGAGGTGTATAATTCTTATCAATACGCTATGTTGTCCAATGAAGCCGCCAATAATATTGGTTTGGCAGATGTATATAATGAGGAGAAAATGGAGAAGTTCAGAACAGGTGATGGTGAATTCTATAAAAGTACGAACTGGCTTCATGCGATCACACGAGATAATGCTCCGGAGACTTCTCATAATTTCAGTGTAAAGGGAGGGAATGAATATGCCAGATATTATTTGTCTGCCGGAGTAATGGACCAACAGTCTTATTTTAGATCTAATGACTGGAATAATCGTCGATATAGTATGCATGCGCATATCGGAACAACTTTGGCTAAAGGATTAGACGTAGATGTATTGCTGACAGCACAGTCTGATCGTCGTAATGTGTCTGGTGGTAGTGGCGTTTTTCAAAGTATACAGCAGGCAAAGCCATTCGGAAGCCCTTATTATTTTGATGAACCGGTTGGACCGTTACGTTCTACCTTCAAAGAATATGGGCAGGGCATTTTTGATGAGAGATACCTGAATAGCAGTCTTGATATAAATTGGGAGATTCCTTGGGTGAAAGGATTGAAGGCTAAAGCAAAAATGAGTTACGATTTCAGGAATTATAAAAATAAAAATTTTAATCCCAAAGACCCTTATACTTATGAACCGACAGAATCCGGTGAGATAGTAAAGGCAGAAGTCGGTTCTACGGTAGGTAAGTTGAATCAGGAAATGGGGAATAATATTACCAAGGATATGCAATTTTCATTAAACTATACTCGTACATTTGGGAAACATGATATCTCAGCTATGGCTATGTATCAGGCAACTAACCCCAGTTATGAGTGGATGACGGGTTTCCGGGAGTTTATGATAAATTCATTGCCTGTTCTAAATGCAGGTAACGATCTGAAACAGAATAATGGTGGAACGGAAGGTTCTAGTCTGGTAATGGCATTGATCGGTCGTGTGAATTATGCTTATGCGAATAAATATATGATTGAAGGAGTGTTGAGATATGACGGTTCCAGTACTTTTGCTCCCGATAAACGTTGGGGCACTTTTCCTTCAGTGTCTATTGGTTGGAGAATTTCGGAAGAGTCCTTTTTTAAGGAAAACATTTCCTTTATTAGTAATTTTAAGTTACGTGCATCTTACGGTGTGGTAGGTGATCAGGGAGGTTTTTCTCCTTTCCAATATCTCGAAGGATATTATTATCCGAGTGGCAAATACTTGTTTACAGAGAATGTAACGACTATCGGATTATCTTCGAGCGGTATTGCCAATCCGGATCTTACTTGGTTTGAGTCTAAAATAGCTAATATAGGATTTGAACTTTCTATTCTTAATGGATTGTTTACTGCTGAGTTTGATATGTTTAGACGTGATCGCAGTGGACTTATGGCACGTCGGAATCTTACTTTGCCTACTTCTTTCGGAACTGAATTGCCGGAAGAAAACTTAAATTCGGATATGACTAGAGGTTTTGAATTGGTATTGGGACATAATAATACAATAGGGGATTTTACATACGGAGTGAAATCAAATGCTACTATTACCCGGAGTCGTAATAAGTATGTGGAGCGTGCACCGGATTCTAATAAATATACAAACTGGCGTAATAACTCGAATGATCGTAATAAAGATCTCACATGGGGATATACAATGATTGGTCAATTCCGAGATTACGAAGAAATACTAAATTCTCCTGTTCAGGATAGTAATGGAAACAAATCTTTGTTACCAGGGGATTTTAAGTATAAAGATTTGAATGGTGATAACATTATTGACGATAATGATGTTTCTGTTATCGGATTAGGAAATACGCCTTTTATTTATTTCGGGTTAAATTTGACTGCTGCCTGGAAAGGATTTGATGTAAATGTATTGTTTCAGGGAGCCGGAGGACATAAAATTCAGTTGGGCTCTGCATTTTATCAGAGTTTTATGAATGAAGGAAACAGTAACGGTATGGCTATCTGGATAGAACGTTCTCACCGCGTTGATTCAAAAGATCCTGCGAGTGAATGGATTATTGGTAAATTACCGCCGGTGCGGAAGGCCGGATTTGCCAATAACGAAAAGGTAAATTCATATTATCTATTGGATGCGGATTATTTGAGGTTAAAGAATCTGGAAATAGGCTACACTGTTCCTAAGGGCCTGACTTCAAAGATAGGAGTCGATAAGATACGAGTATTCTTTAATGGCAGTAATCTGCTGACATTTACCAAAGGTTGGTTAATGAAGAATATCGACCCGGAAAATAATAACTCTAATGCATGGTATTATCCGCAAGCTAAGATGTATAATTTCGGTTTAAGCTTATCATTTTAAAAACACTATCTGGTATGAAAAAGAATAAATGGATTAATATAATTGTTACGGCGGCAGTACTCTTTTCAACGTCAGGTTGTATGGACTCTTTCAGTGATATAAAGTCGAACAATAAAATACTTCCAAAGGATGTTTGGAACGATCCGGCAGCTATAACGGGCATACTTGCAAATATGTATAATAGTATGATTATTGAGGACTTTAGCTATTTCTATGGAGACTACTCATGGCGTAGCATGGACCTGTCTGCCATGTCGGATGAATGTACGGCGGGATTTCAGAAAGAACCTGCTTTTGATCAATATAATGCAGTTTTTGAGTATCCGGATGAATTTTTAGGTAATTACATTTATATTCAGGGGGATCAGGGAGGAGAAGGAAATGTACGTTCCGTGTATCCAGAATCTTATCGACTGATAAGAAATTGCAATGACTTTCTGGAGAAAATAATCGATGCTCCGATGAATGAGGATGAGAAGAAAACAACAATTGGTGAAGTCAAATTCTTGAGAGCTTGGGTTTATTTTACTTTGGTAAAAAGATATGGTGGTGTACCTCTTATTGATAAACCGCAGCAGTATACGGGTAAAGAATCGTTAGCTGAATTGGAAGTTCCCCGTTCAAC
>ERZ1107006.2105-NODE-2105-length-15310-cov-2.965192_pt1 | contig 15310 bp, 7 predicted proteins | sample MGYA00403696_ERZ1107006 | MGnify/ENA primary metagenome ERZ1107006 (study PRJEB35170, sample SAMEA104062441) | human gut metagenome | biome: human gut; feature: human-associated habitat; material: faeces | place: Denmark | collected 2012-08-13 ...
GCAGATGGCGCAGGTGAATTTGGAAATAGTATCAAAGCCCATTACAGCAGCTCATGATACTTGCGGATATACAGCTTCTTCATCAGCGTTGCCAAGACCATGTAGCCCAGCACAATCAGCGCCAGATAGGCGAAGTAGACAGGCGGCAGCGCGCACAGCCCCAGCGGCGCGGCGAGGGGCGTGAAGGGCAGCAGCGTCACGACAGCGATGCCGAGCATCGTCAGCAGCATCACCGGCAGGGACGCGCGGCTCTGGATGAACGGCAGCTTCTTCGTGCGAATCATGTGCATGACAAGCGTCTGCGTCCACATGGATTCGATGAACCAGCCGGTCTGGAACAACGCGGCGAACTTGTCCTGCATCGCGGGGTTGGTCAGCTGCGCGAAGGTCATGCCGCCGCACGCCATCGGCGCAATCACGAAATACAGCAGCAGGTACGTCGCAATATCAAAAATCGAGCTAATCGGGCCCATCCAGAGCATGAAGCGGCTGATGCCCGACGCATCCCACGTCCGCGGCACTTTGAGGTACTCCGCGTCCACGTTGTCCCACGGAATCGCGGTGCAGGAAATATCGTAGATGAGGTTCAGCAGAATCAGGTGCAGGGACGCCATCGGCAGAAAGGGCAGGAACGCGCTGGCAGCAAGGACGGAGAACATGTTGCCGAAGTTCGACGCAGCCGTCATCTTGATGTACTTCATCATGTTCGCGTAGATTTTCCGCCCCTCAATAACGCCCTTTTCCAGCACCATCAGGTCTTTTTCCAGCAGGACGACGGACGCGCTTTCCTTGGCGATATCCACCGCGGTATCTACGCTGATGCCCACGTCCGCCGCCTTCATCGCGGCTGCATCATTGATGCCGTCGCCCATATAGCCCACGGAATGCCCCTTCTGGCGCAGGACGGTGACGACGCGCGCTTTCTGGGCGGGCGAGAGCTTCGCGAAGACGGTAATTTCCTCCACCGCCTGCGCAAGCGCTTCATCATCCATCGCGTCAATGTCCGCGCCGAGCAGCACGCGTTCAGCATTCAGCCCAACCTGACGGCAAATGGCACAGGTGACTTTCTCGTTGTCACCGGTGAGAATCTTCACACCGACGCCGTATTCCCGCAGGGCATGAATCGCGTCACGGGTCGTTTCCTTCGGCGGATCGAGGAAAGCAAGGAAGCCGATGAGCACCATGTCCTTCTCATCCGCCGTGGAGAACTGCCCTTCCGGCGCGGGATTTGTCTTTTGCGCAACGGCAATCACGCGCATACCGCCGCCGTTGAGCTCATCTGCCTTGCGCAGGACGTAGGCGCGCACCTTGTCCGTCAGCGGAACGATTTTTCCCTTGCTTTCCGCATGGGTGCAGCACGCCAGCATCTCCTCCACCGCGCCCTTGGTAACCAGCTGGGTCTTGCCCTTGCGGTCGCGCACAACGACGCTCATGCGGCGGCGCTCGAAGTCAAACGGGATTTCGTCCACCTTCTCGAAGCGGGCAATCAGCTCATCCGCGCCAAGCTGACGCTGTTTGTCGATGACGGCGATGTCAATCAGGTTCTTGAGGCCCGTCTGGAAGTAGCTGTTCAGGAACGCGTGGCGAAGTACGCGGTCGTCCGGATCGCCGTCTACGTTCAGGTGATATTCCAGTACCACCTTGTCCTGCGTGAGCGTGCCGGTCTTGTCCGTGCAGAGGATGTCCATTGCGCCAAGGTTCTGAATCGCGTTCAAGTCCTTGATGATGACCTTCTCGCGGCTCATGGTCATGGCGCCCTTCGCCAGCGAGGTGGTCACAATCATCGGCAGCATTTCCGGCGTCAGACCGACGGCAATCGAAATGGCGAACAGCCCCGCCTGAATCCAGTCGCCGTCGCTCAGACCGTTGATGAGCAGCACAATCGGCACCATCAGCAGCATAAAGCGAATCAGCACCCACGAAACGCTGTTGACACCCTTCTCAAAGGTGGTCTTCGGCGGCTTGACGTTCAGCGCCTTTGCCATTGCGCCGAGCATCGTGTCATGCCCGACGGCGAGGACGACCGCTGTTGCGCTGCCGCTGACGACCGTGCTGCCCATGAACGCCAGATTGCCGCATTCGGTCAGGCTGCCGACCGTCTGGCAGACCGCGCCGGACTTCTCCACCGGCTCGCTCTCGCCCGTCAGGCTGGATTGGCTGAGGAACAAGTCCTTCGCGCGGAGGATGCGCACGTCCGCCGGGAGCATGTCGCCCGCAGACAGCGACACGATGTCGCCCACGACGATTTCTTCCAGCGGGATTTCCTTCTTCTCGCCCTCGCGCGTCACGCAGACTGTCGTGTGAATCATCTCGGAGAGCTTCGCCGCGACATTGCCGCTGCGGGTCTCCTGCACGAAGCGGAGGATGCCGGAAATTAGCACCATGATGGTGATGATAATGACCGTCGCCCAGCTTTCGTCGCCCGGATCGACCATCGCGACATTCGTCAGTGCGCTGAAAATCGCCAGCAGCACCAGCACGACGGTGAACGGGTTGATGAACGCGGCGGCGAGACGCTTGTACAGCGGCGTGCGCTGGCTCGTCGGCAGCACATTGCGGCCGTAGCGGTCGCGGGCTTCTTCCGCCATTTCTTCCGTGAGGCCATTTTCCGGCACGTTCAGCGCCGTGCGGAGATTCTCTTCGTCGGTTTGTGCCGCCCACGTCAGGCGGTCGGCGGTCGCGCGGTTGTTTTCCGCCAGCATCTGCGAGGCAGTCAGGGTAACTTTCTTCTTCAGGTTCAGCGTCATGGCGTTTTTCCTCCTGTTCATCGGTCAAAGGAGCGCCATGAAAGCCGATGCTTTACAGAATCTGGCTGATGCAGAGACGCATGGGTCGCCGCATTTCATGGCTGCTCCGGGAAAGGGCAAAGCATAATGGATAACCGCCCGCGTCCATGCGTCTCACATCCTTCCATCATCATCAAATCAAATTTTGCGCACGAAAAAACCACCGCCCTGCAAAAACACGCAAAACGGTGGAAAAAAGCGTACACAAACACACCTGCTGTGCTGTCAGCCGAAATTCACCCCTTTATTCATACAAAAGGGCACAAAAACGGCGACCTGAAAACAGGCAATGTCAGTCCGCGAACGGCGAGTGTCCGCGGAGCATGGCGCAATCCAACGTTTTGCTGCGTCTACTGTGACTTATGTCCACGCACAATCGCCTTCCTTTCGCTGCAAATTCTTTCGGGGCGGCCGCATGGGCTTTTCCCGACTCGCCGTCATTATAACAGACGTTTTTTGCGGTGTCAAGCCCTGAAAACAAAAGTGCCCGAAATTCCCCGCTTTCAGGGCATTTCGGGCACGGTGATATTTTGACCAAATCAGCTGATGCTGCACGTCGCCGTGTGCGTGCCGCTCGCCAGTATTTGGCTCGTGCCATCCGGCAGCGTCAGTTCGCAGCGCGTGCCGACCGGGACGCATACCGTCACGGTGAAGGTGTCCGCCGCCGTTTCCCACTGTACACTTGCGTCGCCGTAGGGGGTGCGTACCTTCGCGAAGGCGCTCGTCAGCCCGCCGCCAAGAATCGGCTTGACACGGAAAGCCTTGTAGCCCGCCTCCGTCGGCTCAATGCCCGCAATGCGGCGGTACAGGAAGTCGCCGACCGCGCCGGATGCGTAGTGATTGTAGGAAATCATCTTGTCCGTGCCGTCATCGCCAATCGGGCAGACGCCGTTCTCGTCCAAGCCGTCCCAGCGTTCCCAAATCGTCGTCGCGCCCGCCTTGACTTCGTAGAGCCACGAGGGGCATTTCGTGTTCAGCAGCATATGGTATGCGGCATCCACCTGCCCATTGTCGCACAGCGCGAAGAGGATGTACGGCGTGCCAGGGAAGCCCGTGCCGATGCACCAGTCGTTGCGCTTCGCCAGCGCGGCGAGGTTCGCAGCGGCTTTTTCCCGAATCTGCTGCGTGGGGAACATATTCAGGTAGATGGGCAGGACGTAAGCGGTCTGGAACTCCTCCAGCAGCTTGCCGTTGCCGTCCGTAAGAATCGAGCAGTACGCATCGGCGGTCTTTTCGGACAATGCCCGGTAGTGCTTCGCGTCCTGCGTTTCGCCCAGAATATCCGCGATTTTCGCCAGCAGCGCGCTTGTGTTGCACAGCGACGCCGTGCCTGTCCACTTAATGCGTCCCTGCCACTGGCTCATTTGCGGCACGTCCGGCGCAACCCAGTCGCCGAAACCCAGCGTGCCGGGCATTTCCCAGAGATAACGGTGCTTGCCGAAGCCGAAGCCGCACCAGAAGCGGCAGGCGTTGACGTACTTCTTCATCGTCGGATACATCTGGCGCAGCACGCCCGCATCGCCCTGCGCCATATACTGCGCCCACGGCACGAGGACGCACGCATCCCCCCACCAAGCGACCGCCATTTTCGGCATCGTCGCGGGGAAGCCGTAACCCTGCACGGGCACCGTGTTCGGCAGACCGCCCGTCGGCAGCTGCTCCGCCTGCACGTCCAGAAGCCACTTGTCCAAGAAGCGGTTCATGTCGAAATTGAACACCGCCGTCGGTGCAAACACGGCAATATCGCCCGTCCAGCCCATGCGCTCGTCGCGCTGCGGACAGTCGGTGGGGATGTCCATGAAGTTCGACTTCGCACTGCGGACGATGTTCTCCTGCAGGCGGTTGAGCATCTCGTTCGAGCAGCGGAACGAACCCGTCTGCTGAATGTCGGAGTACAGCATGACGCCCGTCACCTGCACGTCTTCTTCCCGCACGCCCTCGACGCTGATGTAGCGGAAGCCCATGTACGTCAGCCGCGGCGACCAAGTTTGACGACCTTCCTTGCAGATGTACGTCGCCGTCGCTTTCGCCGTGCGCAGGAACGCCGTGTTCAGCGTGCCGTCAGGGTTCAGCACTTCGCTGTGGCGGATGGTAATCTTCTGCCCGCGTTTTCCCGTGACCGTCAGGCGCACCACACCTGCGAAATTCTGCCCGAAATCGTAAATCAGCGCATTGCCCAATTTCTTGCAGCTTACGGGCATGAAAGTCTCGTGTTCCTTCACGTCCGCGCCATAATCCGCCATCAGCTTCGGCTTCACGCGCAGACGCTCCTGCACGGCGCTCCGCCAAGCCGCCTTGTCCAGTGATACGGTTGCGTCATACGTTTCGCCGTCGTAGAAATCCGCCATGCGGACAGGACCGTCCTCTGTCACCTGCCAGCTTTCGTCTGTGCCGATGACCTCCGTCCTGCCGTCGCGGTAGGTAATCCGCAGCTCCGCCAGCAGCGCCTGACGGTCCGCCGTCACGCGGTTGACGCGCGTGAACACGAACGACCCGACCGCCCAGCCGCCCGCGACCGTCGCAGTGATGCAGCTGCCTGAATGCAGCATGTCCGTCACGTCATACGTCTGGTACATCAGCTGATGCGCGTAGGACGTGAAACCGGGCGCGAAATACCGTTCGCCGACCTTCTGCCCGTCAATGTTCAGCTCGTAGATGCCCATTGCCGTGGCGTACAGCTTCGCCTGCGCGATTTCGCCCCGAAGCGGCAGCGCCTTGCGGAACACCATCGGCACGGGCGAAACCTTCTTTTCCTTGAACACATACGCGCCGTCGGTAATCCACTTGCCCTGCCACGGCGTATCCATGCGTCCCGTCTCGAAGGTCAGGCGGGCAGTATCTGTTTCGCCGCTGTCTGACGTGACGGTAAGCGTCGCGGTATACGTTGTGAAAGGCTTGAGCGGCTGCCCGGCATAGCGCGTTCCGCATTGGTCGGGATTGCGGATTGTCCAGCCGTTTACCGTCAGTTCAGCGGACTGAACGGATGCGCCCGCGCGGTCGGATGAGACGAAATAGGCAAACGTCGGGGCGGCGCAGTCGGTCACCAGATGGTCGCGCAAGCCCTCGCAAGTAAACGATTGAATCTGAAACATGTTTACCACCTGCCGAATGAGATTGAAAACGGCGGTCAAGAGAATCGTCGAGATTCCCCTGACCGCCGCAAGTTCGATTACTTCTTCAGGGTGAAGAACGCGCTGACGATACCGGCGATGCTGGAAACGGCCAGCAGCACCAGATTCACAATCGCGCAGGTGGCGGAGGACATATTCGCCGCCGTCTGCACTTCAAGCAGCACATCCGCGTTGGAGAAGTAAATGAAGGCGAACCCTTCGACGCGGGCAGACACCAGATTGATGAAGGCAAGCGCCAGCAGCGCGGGAGCCGCAATCTGGCACAGGCCCGTCAGCAGGTCTACAACCTTCTTCGCGCCCTTGACCATGCTCAAGACGACCGCAGCCGCCTCCAGCGCAGCCGCGCCCACGACCATCAGCACAAGGTTCGACACCGTGGCATTCTGGAAGTAGCCGGCAGCGGACGTGTTAATCAGATACGCAACCAGCGCGGCAAGGCTCAGAACACAAGTGACGATGGAGAGCCAAGCGCCGGCAGAGAGTTTTTTCGTGGTAGTCATGTTTATTCCTCCTCAACGCTTGTTCTCAACGCGCACAACGACAGGCTTCTTTTCCGGCAGGAGCGTCAGCACAACCCACGCGAGGAAGAACAGGACAGCCAGAATGCTGCTGGCGTAGGTGGTGACGGTCAGAGCGGTATCCCACCAGGTGTTCACGCGCTGGGTGGAGATGTTCAGAATCGCGCTGTTGGCGAAGATGTAGAGCTGGTACTTCAGGTTTTCACGCGCCTGCTCGACGAGGTTCGAGTCCTTCGACACCGTTGCGAGGGAAATGTGCGGCCAAACCGCGTCCACGCCGCCTTCGCCGAGGTTGATGTGGCTGTTGTCCGCCGCGAAGTCAGCAACCTGCGTGATGCCTGCCATAACCATGGATTCGGCGTTGAAGTACAGGTAGTTGTTCATCATGTCGGTGGAAATCAGACCCTTGAAGCCCCATTCACCGCGGACAATCTTCTGAATCATGCCCACATGGTGGGAAGCGTTCGTTGCGCCGATACGGTTGAAGGCAATCATGACGCCCATGCCGAACGCATCGCTCAGCGCGCCCTCGAAGCCGCGCAGGTCGGTTTCACGGAACTTCTGCTCGGTCATGTACGCGGAGATGCCGGCGCGGTTGTGTTCCTGATCGTTGAAGCCCATGTGCTTCGGGCCGTTGATGATGCCCTTGTCGGAGCAGCCCTGAATCACTTCACGGCCGATGACGTTGGTCAGCATCGGGTCTTCGGAGATGTACTCGTAGTTGCGGCCGTTGTACGGCGTGCGGTTCAGCGTCAGACCGCTGCCCCACAGGTCGTAGCGTTCAACCCACAGGCAGGAGTTGCCCTCAACCAAGCCCCACTGATACGCCAGTTCCGGGTTGAAGGAGCAGCCCAGCAGCGTCTGGGAGTTGACATTGAACTTGTAGGTCTTGCCAGTCGCCTCGTCGGTGTAGCCAGCACTGATGCCGGTCGGGCCTTCGTTCTGGATGACGACGGGGTTGTCGATGTTGGTCAGGGTATCGGAGCGGCTGCCGCCGTGGATAGCTGCGCCGACCGCTTCGTCGATGGTGATGGCATGAACCAACTTGTCCCAGTAGGGGTCATTGATGTTGTTCAGCTGTTCCGCGCCGATTTCAGATGCCGTGAATTTCGGGCCGGGGACAGCTTCCGCCGCCGCGCCCGTGTCGGAGATGGTGTAGGTTTCGCCGCGCATTTCGGCAATCCACTGATCCTTTTTCGGGCTGTCAGCAATCTTGAGGTTCAGCTTGTTGTAGTTAATCGGGAAGGTGTTCCAGTCCTGACGGGTCAGGTAAGTGACCGTGCCGGGCAGCCAGTAGTTCAGATCAGCATCGTCCGCCACGTTGGTAACGGTCGTGTTGTTGGCAATGGCAAAGGTGGTGTTGTCCAGCTGATCGAGCTTCCAGCTCACGACAGCCTTGCTGCCCGCCGCGTCCATGCCGTCAGCAACGGTTTTGCCCTGCGCTGCCAGAATGTTGTTGACCGCCTCATGCGCGCCGGCTGCCGCCGTGAAGTAGTAGTCGCCCGCATCGAGGATGTAGGTCTTGGCGTTGTTCGCGTCGTAGCTTGCCAGATACTTGGTGGGAATCGTAATGGTAACTTCCTTGCTCTTGCCGGCGGCGACGTCCACCTTGGCAGAGTTCAGGAACATGACCGCGGACTTTTCAACCAGATTCGTGCGGTCATAGTCGGTGTAGGGCTGCTGCACATACAGCTGGGTGAGGAATTTGCCGTCCTGATTGGAGTTGTTCTTCACTTCGACGACGGCGGTGATGTTGCCGTTCACGCTGCGGTCAACCGTCACGCTCTTGATGGTCTGGGTGTAATCAAGGTAGCTCAGGCCATGACCAAAGGTGTAGAGCATTTCGTCGCCGTAATTCCACGCGCTGCCCTGCGTTGCGCCGGCCGCGCTGTTTGCGTTGCCCTGACCCATGACGGCGTCAAAGTAACGGGTTTCGTAGTACTTGTAGCCGACGTAGATACCTTCCGCCTCGACGATGTACATGCCGCCGTTGTAGGTATCCGCACCGCCGAAGGAGCCCGTGCCGATATTGCCGATTTCCTTGCCGGGATAACGCGGGTCGTCATTACGGCAGACGATTTCGTAATCCGCGAAGTAGTCGCCGCCGACGTTCTGCACCGCCGGGATGGACTGGTGGTCGCGCACGAAAGCGCTTGCCAGCGCGCCCGTCGCGTTGACCTTGCCGGTCAGCACGTTCGCAATGCCGATGGTCTGGTAGTCATTCGGGCAGCCGATGTAGCAGATGCCGTCCACCTCGTGCGAGCCGCCCTCGGCGATGTCGGCAATCATCATGTTGTTGCCGGTGTTCAGCAGCACGATGACCTTGGAGCAGGTTTCCTTCGCCGCCTCGACAACCGCCAGTTCATCGGCAGAAAGCTTCAGCGGGTCTTCGCCGGTTGCTTCACCCGCGTAGTTGAGCGCAGAGCCCGGCTTGTAGGTATTGCCCTCGCCGGCGCCGCGCGCAAACACGCAGATGCCGATGCTGTCCTTGGCGATAGCTTCCTTCCAGTTTGCCGGAACGCCCAGCGCCTCGAACTCCGCCGGCGGCACTTCCGCAATCTGGTAGGTCGTCCAGTCGCCCGGCGCGCTGACGTACATGTGGTCATACACCGTGGTGGGAACTTCCTTGCCCGTCCAGCGGTTGGCGCGCATCTCGGTGTGCATGTTGATGATGTTGGTCAGGTAGTAGTCCTTCAGCGTCTCGTTGACGTTGAGGCCCGCACCTGCCAGCGCATCCGCCAGCGATGCCGCGTCCGCGTTGCCGCCCTTCGGCCCATAGACATTATACGCCGCCAGACCGAACAAGGCAACGTTCGCGTTCGCTTTCAGCGGAAGAACGCCGTTGTCGTTCTTCATGACGACCGTACCTTCTTCGCCTTCACGGATGGCGATGTCGCGCGCCGCCGCCGCCATGTCTTCGATGGTCGCGTAGTCGGTCTTGAAGCGCGCCGCGCTGTCGTCATTGATGGTCACATAGCTCTCCGTACCCAAGGTATCGTCCAGTGCGCCGCGGTAGGTGTTCGCCACACCCGTGCCGACGATGGAGAGAACCATCAGGCAGGTCATGAGTGCCGCAAGGCCTCTCATTGCAGGGGTAAATTTCTTCGCCTTCATGTGTTTCCTTCCTTTCACCAAGGCTTGAGATTGATTTTAGTATAGCAGAAAATAATCACGCAGCACATTTTCGGCGCAAACTGTCTTTATTTTGGCGTGTGTGGATTTTATACAGTAATTCTCCCAGATTTCGCAGGCTGGTTTTGTGCATATCCACAATGTGCAAAACATTACAGGCATTTCGCCTGCTTTTTCCGTGCGAAAAGGCTTCCTTTTGCGCAAGAGATTTGCTATACTATTGGAAACCAAGCTGTTTGCAAAGGAGGTCGGCCCGATGATTCGCGTAGCACTGGTTGAAGACGAGGAAAGCAGTCAGCGCACACTGACAGAATATCTGGAACGGTTTTCGCAGGAGATTAACGAGAAGATTCACGTCTCCATCTTTCCGGACGGCGCGGAAATCGTCGAGGACTACCGCGGCAATTACGATATCATCCTCATGGACATCCTGATGCGCTACATGGACGGCATGGAAGCTGCCAGCGAGATTCGCAAGGTGGACAAGGAGGTCGTCATCCTCTTTATTACCAGCACGCCGCAGTACGTCATGAAGGGCTACACGGTGGATGCGCTGGATTATGTGCTCAAGCCCGTGAGTTACTTCGCTTTTTCGCAGCGGATGCAGCGCGCCTTGGAGCGCATGAAGCACCGCACGCGCAAATTCATCTCCGTCCCCTTCCAAGGCGGAATGCGCAAGCTGGATATCTCCCAGATTCGCTATATCGAGGTCGTCAATCACAGTTTGATTTACCATCTGGACGGCGAAACGCTGGAGGCGAAAGGCGTTCTGTCCGAACTGGAGGAAGCGCTGACGGCATACCACTTTTTCCGCTGCAACAAGTGTTATCTGGTCAATCTGGAGCACGTCAACGGCGTGAACGAAAACTGCGCGGACGTGGACGGCGATCAGATTCAGGTCAGCCGCCCGAAGAAAAAGGCGTTTCTGGACGCCCTGAACAACTACATCAACGAGGTAGGCAAATGATGCACGTCGATTTGTCGCATACGCCGGGTCTGCTCTATGCGCTGGCGTACTGGCTGAGCAGTACCTTCTATATTCAATTGTATGGCAGCCCATTCAGCAAGGGCAAGAAATTCGGCATCAGCGCTGGATTTCTTGCCCTGATTGCCAGTTTCATGACGCTGACGGACGGTGTTTCCGCGATTGGCTTTTTCCCCTGCATGGGCGTGACAGTCGCGCTGATTTTTTTCTATATTCGCATTGCAACGCACATGCCATGGGCGAACGCGGGCTACTATTGCGCCCGCGCATTCATCTTGGGCGAATTTTCCGCGTCGCTGGCGTGGTATCTGTTCTATTTCTTCGTGACGGTGCCGGGACTGCCGCTCACAGTTTGGACAACGATACTCGTTTTTGCCGCTGTCCACGCCATCATCCTCTACACCATGTTTCTGCTGGAACGGAAATACCGCGACGGCTCAAAGCTCATCAAGATTACCGCGCGGGAACTGTTCACCGCTGCCGTCCTTGCCATTGCCGTCTTTTCCGTCAGCAACATCAGCTTTGCCTTCACCGGAACACCCTTTTCCAGCCAGTTCACGGCGGAAATCTATATCATCCGCACCACCGTTGACCTCGGCGGCGTCGCGATGCTGTTCGCCTATCACGTCGTCATTCTGGAAATCAGCACAGAGCGTGAAATGGAGCATTTGCAGGCGCTGCTGCACATGCAGTACGAGAGTTACCGCATTTCAGAAGAATCCATTGCCTTGGTCAACCAAAAGTATCATGACCTGAAGCACCATATTCAGCTGCTGCGCGCCGCCTCCGCCGCCGAGCGCACGGAGTACCTCGACCAGATGGAGCAGCAGATTCGCACCTACGAGGCGCAGAACAAGACCGGCAACCGCGTGCTGGACACGATTCTGACCGCAAAGACCATCCAATGCCAGAGCGAAGGCATCAGCCTAACCTGCGTCGCCGACGGACAGGCGCTGGATTTCATGAACCCGATGGACATCAGCGCCCTGTTTGGCAACGCGCTGGACAACGCAATCGAAAGCGTGAAGAAACTCCCGAACCCGGAGCAGCGCCTGATTCACGTTTCCGCCATGCGCCAGAAGGACTTTCTGCGCATCCGCGTGGAGAACTGTTACAGCGGCGAGCTGCGCTTTGTGGACGGTATGCCGACGACAACCAAGCGAGACGCACGCTACCACGGCTATGGTCTGAAAAGCATCCAGAGCATTGCTAACAGCTACGGCGGGTCGGCGACAATTGATACGAAGGATGGATGGTTTGAATTGCGGCTGCTGCTCCCCGTGCCAAAGGAGAAAAAGGGGGAAGCGGTGGAAAAGCAGGGGTGACAAGCAAAATCATAAAAAGGAAGGAACCCCGCAGAACAAGCACGGGAATGCATTGCTCTTCCCTTCCGCAGGGCGAAATTTCGCCGGGAAAGCCATTGACAAAGGGGCTGAAGTTTGTTACAATAACCGATAACCTACGGCAAACTGAGGCTGGAAGATTCCAGTTTCGGCAAAAAAAGACGCATTACGAGGAGGATTTTCGCCCATGCTGCAAAAGGTTGTTCGGGAAGGTCTTACGTTCGATGATGTGCTGCTGGTTCCGGCCCGCAGTGAAGTGCTGCCCAAGGAAGTTGATCTTTCGATTCAGCTCACCCCTGTGATTAAGCTGAACATTCCGCTGATGTCTGCCGCAATGGACACGGTAACGGATTCCCGCATGGCCATTGCAATGGCGCGCGAAGGCGGTTTGGGCATCATCCACAAGAACATGTCCATTGCAGAACAGGCAGCGCAGGTTGATAAGGTGAAGCGCTCTGAGCACGGCGTTATCACCGACCCCTTCCTCCTCTCTCCCGATCACCTGATTCAGGACGCGGAAAACCTGATGGCGCGCTATCGCATCAGCGGCGTGCCGATTACCCGCGACGGCAAACTTGTCGGCATCCTGACCAACCGCGACCTTCGCTTTGAAACGGATTACAGCCGCAAAATCAGCGAAGTCATGACCAGCGAAAACCTCATCACCGCGCCCGTCGGCACGTCGCTTGAGCAGGCGAAGCAGATTCTGGCGAAGCACCGCATCGAGAAGCTGCCGATTGTGGATGAAAACGGTATGCTGCGCGGTCTGATTACCATCAAGGACATTGAAAAGTCCACGAAGTACCCCAACTCCGCCAAGGATGCCAAGGGTCGTCTGCTCTGCGGCGCGGCGGTCGGCGTGACGCACGATGTGTTCGATCGCATCGAAGCGTTGCTGGACGCGAAGGTGGACGTGATTTCCATCGATACGGCGCACGGCCATTCCGTCGGCGTGCTGCGTCAGGTGGAAGCCATCCGCAAGCGCTTCCCGGATATTCAGCTGTTTGCGGGCAATGTGGCGACGGCGGCAGCAACCCACGACCTGATCTCCGCGGGCGTTGACTGCGTGAAGGTCGGCATTGGACCGGGTTCTATCTGCACGACCCGTGTTGTGGCAGGCATCGGCGTGCCGCAGGTGACGGCGGTGGCGGACTGCGCGGAAGAGGCTGATAAGCACGGCATCCGCGTCATTGCTGACGGCGGCATCAAGTATTCCGGCGACATCGTGAAGGCACTGGCTGCGGGCGGCTCCTGCGTCATGCTCGGCAGTATGCTCGCGGGCACGGACGAAGCTCCCGGCGCGACCGAAATCTATCAGGGCCGTTCCTACAAGGTGTACCGCGGCATGGGTTCTCTGGGCGCGATGGAGCACGGCTCGAAAGACCGCTACTTCCAGGAGGACGCGAAGAAGCTCGTGCCCGAAGGTGTTGAAGGCCGTGTGCCGTATAAGGGAATTCTGGCGGACACCATCTTCCAGATGGTTGGCGGCATCCGCTCCGGCATGGGCTACTGCGGTGCGAAGAACATCGACGACCTGCGCAAAAACAGCGAGTTCATCAAGATTACCGGCGCGGGTCTGGCGGAAAGCCATCCGCACGACATCTCCATCACCAAGGAAGCCCCGAACTACTCCCGCAATTCTTAAGTCTCAGTATAACAAGCGCGGCATGGAGCAATTACGTTCCATGCCGCGCATTTTTGTGGGGTGATTAGCCGTTTTCCGCCGGGAACGCGTCGAACACAATATCCTGAATGCTCAGGATTTCCGCCGTGCCGTCCAGCGCTTCGTAGATGTACACCAGTGTGTAGGACACAGGCGCATCTGGCGTGACAACCGTGGTCTTGCAGAGCAGGCAGTAATTCGCGCCCGCGACAACCTGCGTACCGAGGATCGCAATCGGTTCATAGGTGCAGCCGACCAGACCTTCCATTGCCTTGTCGAACGCCGCCTTCACGTCGTCGGGGATTTCCAGCGGGTTGCCTGTCCAGCTTTCCCATGCGCCGGGGAGAATCTCACCGTTCGCGTCGGTGGATTCCGCGACTTTCGGCGATGTTGCATCCGGCGCAAACACAATGTCTTGCTCATTCAGCAATTCCACGTCATCGTTCAGGCTGTAAAAAACATACACAAGCGTATAGCCAATCGTTTCGCCCGTCTCGTAGGAAATCTTTCGGCAGAGGAAGCAGTAGTTTGTTCCAGCGACAACCTGCGTGCCAAGGATGGCGATTGCTTCATAATTATAGGGTTCGCCGATGAGTTCATCCGTTGCGCGGTCGAAGATGCCCTTCATATGGGCGATCAGTAGGCCGTAATTGACGAACGGCACGCCCTGCCGGGCGGCTTCGTTCAGGCGGTAGAGCACCTCGCGGTCGTTGAGCATGCAGCCGCCGCAGTGGATCACCAGCTTGTAGCGCGAAAGATCCTGCGGGAACTCCGTGCCGGAGCAGGTTTCAATGTTCAGGTTGCATCCGCTGTGGGCGCGCAGCCATTTCGGGATCTTGACCGTGCCGATGTCCTCGCACTGGCGGTGATGCGTACAGCCCTCGGCGATGAGCACGGTATCGCCATCCTTCAGCGTATCGACGGCGGGCATGGCGCGCATCGCGGAATCGAGATAGCCCTTGTAGCGCGCCATCAGGATGGAAAACGAGGTAAGGGTGATGTCCCCCGGCGTATCGGCGGCGACCTGCTCAAAGGCCTGACTGTCGGTCACGACCATGCGGGGGCGCTTGCCCAGGGAGGCCAGCGTCGCCTTCAGCTCGGTTTCCTGCACGACAACGGCGACGGCGCCTGCCTCCAGAATGTCGCGGATGGTCTGCTGCTGGGGCAGAATGAGCCGCCCCTTGGGCGCGGCCTTGTCGATCGGCACCACCAGCACGATATAGTCCATCGGGTCGATCAAATCGGCAATCAGCGGAACCTTGTGCGCGTCGTCCGGCGTTAAGTGCGCAATGCGCTCCTTGAGTTCGGTCACGCCGCGGCCGGTTTTGGCAGAGACGCAGATCGCGTGCGCTTCGTCCTCCATGGGACGATCCTGCTCGTCGCACTTGTTGTAGACCACAAGATAGGGCAGGTTCATCTCTTTCACGCGGGCCAGCAGCGCGCGGTCCTGCGCCTGCATCCCCTCGGCAGCGTCCACCACCAACAGCGCGATGTCGGTCTTGCGCAGCACCTGAAAGCTTTTTTCGACGCGCTTTTGTCCCAACTCGCCCTCATCATCCAGACCGGGGGTGTCGATCATCACCACCGGCCCCAGCGGCAGCAGCTCCATGGCCTTTTGCACCGGATCGGTGGTCGTGCCCTTGACCTCGGAGACGATGGCAAGGTTCTGGCCGGTCAGCGCGTTGACGAGGCTGGATTTGCCTGCGTTGCGGCGGCCGAACAGCCCGATGTGGGTGCGAACGCCCGAAGGCG
>ERZ1107006.2114-NODE-2114-length-15231-cov-7.487414_pt1 | contig 15231 bp, 12 predicted proteins | sample MGYA00403696_ERZ1107006 | MGnify/ENA primary metagenome ERZ1107006 (study PRJEB35170, sample SAMEA104062441) | human gut metagenome | biome: human gut; feature: human-associated habitat; material: faeces | place: Denmark | collected 2012-08-13 ...
CTTTCTTCGCACCGATCGGCGGCACGCTGTACGACCGTTTCGGACCGGTGCGTCCGATTCTCGGCGCGTTTTTCGCCGCGATTTGCGGGCCGATTCTGCTGCTGGTATTTTCCATGCGACTGACACCCGTCATGCTTGCCGGTTTCTACTTTATTTTCGGACTTGGCTATTCGCTTGGTTTTTCCAATATCATGACCAATGCGTTACGCAATATCGCGCCTCAGTTCATGCCGGACGGCAATGCCGTGTTCAACACCTGCCTGCAGTTCGGTGGCGCAGCCGGAACCGCGCTGTTCTCCACGGTGCTGTCCGTGGCCCAGGCCGGCGCAGGCAAGGAAGGAACCGAGGCATTCAGCAGGCCGGTTCAGGCGAAGAGGGCAGTGATGCGTTCCGTCATGCCACGGCGGTTGGCGGAAGTTGGACGTTCACCGTCATGATCGTGATTGTCGCCGTTGCAATCTGCTGCCTGATTACCGCCTTCCGCATCGGCGCGAAACGCAAATAACCGTGTTTTCGCCGTCGGCTTCTCCACTGTGGGCGCAATTTTGTTCCCCGTCGCTTCGAAGCGGTAGGCTGTGAAACTATAGAGAACACTGGAAAAGGAGACAAGGTGAGCAACCTTAGTGCACCCCTGCCCGTCATGGCTGGCGAAGACATGCCGGCAGGACCCACCGATCCGATTTTCAACCGCCTGCTCAAGGACCGCATCATCTGGATGGGTGAGGAAGTCAAGGACGAGATGGCCAACCGCATTTGCGCGCAGATGCTGATGCTGGCCGCCGAGGATCCGAAAAAGGATATCTGGCTGTACATCAATTCCCCGGGCGGCTCCATCACCGCGGGCATGGCCATCTACGATACCATAAACTACATCTCCCCGCCCATCGCCACCGTGTGCATGGGCCGCGCCGCCAGCATGGGAGCCTTCCTCCTCAGCGCGGGCCAGAAGGGTATGCGCTACGCCCTGCCCAACAGCCAGGTGATGATCCACCAGCCCCTCGGCGGATTCCAGGGACAGGCCACCGACATCGACATCCATGCCCGCGAGATCCTGCGTATGCGCGAGACCCTCAACGGGCTGCTGGCGAAGCATACCGGCCAGCCCATCGAAAAGATCGCCCAGGATACCGAACGCGACAACTTCATGACCGCCGAAGAAGCACAGGCCTACGGCCTTGTCGATAAGGTCATCTACAAGAGACAATAATCCCTGAAAGGAGGAGTCCAGCTTGGCAAGAGACTCCATCCGCTGCTCCTTCTGCGGCAAAAAACAGGAGCAGGTCGGCCGCATCATCGCCGGTCCCAATGTCTACATCTGCAATGAATGCGTCGAGCTCTGCTCGTCCATCCTGCACGATGAGATGCACAACGGCCTGAACGAGCAGCAGCTTGAACTGCCCGACACGCTCCCCACGCCGCAGCAGATCAAGACCTACATGGACCACTATATCATCGGTCAGGACGACGCAAAAATCGCCCTGTCCGTGGCGGTCTATAACCACTATAAGCGCATTTATTTCCAGAACGACTCCGACGTGGAGCTGCAGAAGAGCAACATTCTGCTCATCGGCCCCACCGGCTCCGGCAAGACGCTGTTCGCCCAGACGCTGGCCAAGATTCTGAACGTGCCGTTCGCCATCGCGGACGCGACCACGCTGACCGAGGCAGGCTATGTGGGCGAAGACGTCGAGAATATTCTGCTCCGGCTTCTGCAGGCGGCGGATTTTGACGTGGAACTGGCCGAGCGCGGCATCATCTATATCGACGAGATCGACAAGATCGCCCGTAAGTCGGAGAACACCTCCATCACCCGCGATGTCTCCGGTGAGGGCGTCCAGCAGGCGCTTTTGAAGATCGTCGAGGGCACGGTCGCAAATGTCCCCCCCCAGGGCGGACGCAAGCACCCGCAGCAGGAGTTCATCCAGGTGGACACGACGAACATCCTCTTTATCTGCGGCGGCGCGTTCGACGGTGTGGACAAGATCATCGAGCGCCGCATGGACAAGAAGTCCATGGGCTTTGGCGCCGAGATCCAGAGCGCCAAGGAGCGCGACCTGACCGAGATCATGAAAAACGTGCAGCAGCACGACCTGCTGAAGTTCGGCATCATCCCGGAGCTGATCGGCCGCATGCCGGTCATCACGGCGCTGGCCAGTCTGAGCCGCGAGGACATGGTGCGTATCCTCAAAGAGCCCAAAAACGCCCTGACCAAGCAGTATCAGGCGCTGATGCAGTTTGATAACGTCGAACTGGAATTTGAAGACGAAGCGCTGGGTAAAATTGCGGATAAGGCGATCGCAATGGAGATCGGCGCCCGCGGCCTGCGCAGCGTTATGGAAGGCGTCATGACGGACCTGATGTACTCCGTTCCGTCGGACCCGACGATCGCCAAGATCACCATCACCGCGGCGAGCGTGGACGGCACTGAGCCGCCGCGCATCGAGCGCCGGGAGCAGTGAGCCATTGCCTCCTGCCCCCAAGACCCCTGAGCGAAAGAGGAATCTGAATGGATAACACAACGACTATGGATCATGCGGAATTCACCGCCCGGCGCAGCCTGCCCATGATGGCACTGCGCGGCCTGACCGTGTTTCCGGGCATGATGCTGACCTTCGAGGTCGAGCGCAGCATGTCCATCGCGGCGCTGAACATGGCCATGAGCGACGATCAGATCATCTACCTGGTCCCGCAGAAAGATATTGCGACCGACATTCCCACACCGGACGATGTGTACGGCGTGGGCACGGTCTGCCGCATCAAGCAGATGATGAAGCAGCCCGGCACCAAGACCATCCGCGTCATGGCCGAGGGTATCGAGCGCGGCCGGACGCTGGCCGTGCGCACGGACACGCCCTGCTTTGTGGCCGAGGTCGAGCCGATGCCGGATGTGGAAGAGCGGAAAACGGCGCGCACCGAGGCGCTCATCCGCCATTGCTGCAATTTGTTTGATGCCTATGTTACCGCGTCCGGCAACATGGCGCCGGAGTCGGTCATCAGCGTGCTCGGCAGTACGAACGCGGCGTTCGTGTCGAATTTTATCTCCCAGCACGTGTTCCTGCGTCCGGAAGAGAAGCAGGAGCTGCTGGAGGAGACGCGCCCGAGCCGGAGACTGTCCAAGCTCTCGAAAATGCTGCTGCACGAGACGAGCGTGCTCGGCCTGCAGCATCAGCTCGAGGAGGCGGCACAGGACCGGCTGAATCAGACGCAGCAGGAGTATCTGCTGCGCGAGCAGATGAAGATCATTCAGGCGGAGCTCGGTGAGTCCGACGATCCGGACTCCGAGAGCGCGGACTACCGTGAGAAGATCCTCGCCCTGCACCTGCCGGCCGACTCCGAGCAGCGCCTGCTCAAAGAGGTCGACCGGCTCAAAAAGCAGCCGTTCGGCTCATCGGAGGCGGCTGTCATCCGCAATTATCTGGACATCTGCCTCGAGCTGCCGTGGAACACGCGCACGAAGGAAACGCTCGACGTGCGCGCCGCGCGCGAGGTGCTGGACAAAGAGCACTTCGGCCTCGAAAAGGTCAAGGACCGCATCACGGAGTATCTGGCCGTGCGCCAGCTCGCGCCCGATGTCAAGGGCGGCGTGCTGTGCCTTGTCGGCCCTCCGGGCACCGGCAAGACGAGCATTGCCATGAGCATTGCCCACGCCACGAACCGCAAGCTCGCGCGCATCTCTCTCGGCGGCGTGCACGACGAGGCGGAGATCCGCGGCCACCGCAAGACGTATGTCGGCGCCATGCCCGGCCGCATCATCAACGGCCTGACCATCGCCGGCAGCATGAACCCCGTCATGGTGCTCGACGAGATCGATAAGCTCGGCAGCGATTACCGCGGCGACCCGTCGTCGGCGCTGCTGGAGGTGCTCGACGCAGAGCAGAACGACCACTTCCGCGATAACTTCATGGAGATCCCGGTCGACTTGTCGGATGTGTTTTTCATCCTGACGGCCAACACGCTTGACACCATCCCGCGCCCGCTGCTCGACCGCATGGAGGTCATCCAGCTCTCGAGCTATACGGACGAGGAAAAGCTCCAGATCGCAAAGCAGCATCTGCTGCCCAAGCAGCGCAAAAAGCATGGCCTCAAGCCGTCGCAGCTGCGCGTGAGCGACGATGCCATCCGCGAGATCATCACGCTCTATACGCGCGAATCCGGCGTGCGCGTGCTCGAGCGCGAGCTCGCCGCCGTCTGCCGCAAGACGGCCAAGCGCATCGCGCTCGGCGAGTGCAAGAGCGTGCAGCTGCGCGCAGGCAGCGTGGCCAACTATCTCGGCCCCGCGCGCTTTGAGCCGGAGCACGTCTATGCGCAGGATGAGGTCGGCCTCGTGCGCGGCCTTGCCTGGACATCCGTCGGCGGGGAAGTGCTCGATGTTGAAGCCGCCGTGCTCGACGGCACCGGAAAGCTGGAGCTGACCGGCAACCTCGGCGACGTCATGAAGGAGTCGGCGCAGGCCGCCGTCACCTATATCCGCAGCCGCGCGCAGATGCTCGGCATCGACCCGGAGTTTTATAAGAAGAAGGATATCCACATCCACTTCCCGGAGGGCGCGATCCCGAAGGACGGCCCGTCGGCCGGCATCACGATCTGCATCGCGGTCATCTCCGCGCTCACGAATACGCCGGTCCGCCGCGACCTCGCCATGACGGGCGAGATCACGCTGCGCGGCCGCATCCTGCCGATCGGCGGCCTGAAGGAAAAGACCATGGCCGCCATGCGCATCGGCATTACGACGGTCATCATCCCGCGTGAGAACGAAAAGGATCTCGAGGAGATCGACCCGACCGTGCGCAGTGCGCTCAAATTCGTCACGACCGACCATGTGGACAAGATCCTGGACGTCGCGTTCGGCCGCCGGTTTGCCGCGGCCGTCAAGGCGGCGCACAAGGATGCGCCCGGCGACGCGGCGAACGTGAACCTGCGCCAGTGAGGAGACTGCCATGGCGACACTGAACCTGAATAAGGCGGAGTTTCTCAAGTCCGCCGTCAGCCCGTCCGGCTTTCTCGCGGCCGACCTGCCGTGCATCGTCTTTGCCGGCAAGTCGAACGTCGGCAAGTCCTCGGTCATCAACCGGCTGCTCAACCGCAGGAATTTTGCCCGCGTCGGCTCGCAGCCCGGCAAGACCGTCCATGTGAACTATTTTTGTATCGACGGCCGGGCATACTTCGTCGACCTGCCGGGCTATGGCTACGCCAGCGTCGCCAAGACGGAGCGCGCGCGCTGGGGCAAGCTCATGGAGGACTTCTTCGCAGACCCCGCGCGCATCACGCTCGGCGTCATGATCGTCGACGCCCGCCACAAGCCCACGGCCGACGATGAGACGATGGCTGCGTGGTTTCATTCCACCGGCTGCCCGATGGTCGTCGTGGCCAACAAGTGCGACAAGCTCAAAAAGTCGGAGATCGAGCCAAACCTTGCGCGCATCCGGGCCACGCTTTTGCTGCCGGACGATGCGGTGCTCCTGCCGTTTTCGGCGGAGAAGGGCACCGGCCGCGAGGCGCTGCTCGGCGAGATCTTTCGCGCCATTGGATGAACCAAAGTCCAGAGCGTGCATTCGCGCGCTCTGCGCCGCAAAGCTCTGCAGGGCAGAGCTTTCTGCGGCGGCTGATTGGATTCGAGGCGGGCCTTGCCCCCTCGAGCACCCCCGCTGCGCATTCGATCCGGCGATGGCGGGGTCATTCTTAACTGCCCGAAGTGCAGAGCGTGCATTCGCGCGCTCTGCACTTGTTTTTTCGGCGGGGACTTGATATAATGCAAATTTGTAGGAATGGGAGGTGCGCGCGTGAACACCCTGCAATCGATCTGGAACGGGCTCGACTGGTCGTATCTGCTGAATATCGTGCTGTCGGTCGTTCCGTCGCTGCTGTGCATCACATTTCATGAGGTGTCGCACGGCTATGTCGCCTATCGCCTCGGCGATACGACGGCAAAGGACGCCGGCCGGCTTACGCTCAACCCCCTGAAGCACATCGACCCGATGGGCCTGCTGATGATGGTCGTGTTCAAATTCGGCTGGGCAAAGCCCGTGCCGGTGAACATGATGCGCTTTCGCAGCCCCAAGCGCGGCATGGCGCTCACGGCGCTGGCGGGGCCGGTGTCGAACGTGCTGCTCGCACTGGTGTTTCTGTTTTTGTACGGCCTGATGTATCGGGCGCTGTATTCGGTGCAGTTTCTGCTGGACATGATCTGGCTGACGGCATATATCAGTCTGGCGCTGGCCATTTTCAATATCATCCCGGTCTCACCGCTCGACGGGTCCAAGGTGCTCTTTGCGCTGCTGCCCGACGCGGCGTATGCCAAGCTCATGCGCTATGAGCGCTATGGCATGATCCTGCTGCTCGTGCTGGTCGCCACCGGCGTGCTCGGCAAGCCGCTCACCACGGTGACGGAGGCCGCGTTTGACAAACTCTTTGTATTTGCGGAGTGGGGCTATGAACTTATCGGCATCTTCGGCTAAGCCGGCCGATCCAACTTATTTTCTCGAGGGCGTCATCCACGACAAGAGCGAGATGGCGGATTTTGAGGGCCCGCTGAGCCTGATCCTGCTGCTCTTGTCGAAGAACAAGATCGAGATCCGGGACATCAAAATTTCGGAGATCCTCGATCAGTATCTGGAATACCTCAACGCCATGGAAAAGCTCGATCTCGAGATCGCAAGCGAGTTCGTGCAGATGGCGTCCTATCTGCTCTATATCAAGACCCGTATGCTCCTCACGGAGGAGAAGGAGGTCACAGAGCTTGAGCAGCTCATCGCATCGCTCGAGCAGCTCAAGTGCAAGGACACCTATGCGGCTGTGAAGTCCGTCACGCCGATGCTCGACGCTGCGGCCCAGACCGGCCTGCACTATCTCTCGCGCCCGCCGGAGCCGCTGCCGAAGTCAGCGGGGGAATACCGCTACCGCATCGAGCAGGCAGACCTTCTGCGCGCGCTGCTGTCGGTGTTCACGCGCGGCGGCGCGGCGGCGACGGATGCGCTGCAGATGGCGGCGCCGAAGCGCATCGTCTACAGCGTGCGCGACAAATGCCGCACGCTCATAGACCAGCTGCGCGAGCGGGGGAGCATGCCGCTCAGCACGCTCTACAGCCAGTGCACCAGCCGCAGCGAAATCGTGGCGACGTTTTTGTCCGTGCTGGAGCTGTGCAGCCTCGGCCATCTGATGCTTTCCGAGCAAAACGGCGAATATGTGGCAAGCTTCACCGGCGGCGTCACGGACGATATTCTGGAATCCATTGTAGAGTGAGAAATTTTTATGGAACACGAGGAATTACTTTCGGTCATTGAGGCCATTTTATTTGCAGCGGGCGATCCCGTGCCGGCGTCGCGCATCGCGCTCGTCACCGGCGAGGAGACGCAGATGATCGTCTCGGCCGCCAGGGAGCTCGCCGCGGCCTATGAGGAAAACCGCTGCGGTATGCGCCTGGTGCAGATGAATGATCTGCTGCAGCTATGCTCCGCGCCGGAGTATGCGGAGTATATCCGCCGCGCGCTCGAGCAGCGCAAGCCGCCCAAGCTCTCGCAGCCGGCGCTGGAAGTGCTGGCGATCGTGGCGTATTTCCAGCCCGTCACGCGCGCGTACATCGACCAGGTGCGCGGCGTGGACAGTGCCTACACGGTCACGACGCTGCTCGAGCGCGGGCTCATCGAGGCCTGCGGCAAGCTCGACGCGCCCGGCCGCCCGTCGCTGTACCGCACGAGCGCGCTGTTTCTGCGCACCATGGGTATGCAGTCGCTCGATGAGCTGCCCGTGCTGCCGGATCTGTCGTCCGACGAGGGCGCGGAAAAGCTCGAACAGGCCATCTCGGAGCTGCGCGGCCGCGGCGAGCAGATGGAGCTGACGGACACGGAGGAAAAACCGACAGGGGAGTGATGCCGATTGACGGCCCTGTGGATCATACTGGCGATCGCGCTGGTGCTGACGGTGCTGGATCTGCTGCCGGTCGGCGTGGACGCCGCCTACGCGGACGATGTGTTTTCGCTCGCGGCGCGCATCGGCCCGTTCCGGCTCCGGCTCCTGCCGAAACCGCCGGACCAGAAGCCAAAGAAGAAAAAGCCCCCAAAACCGAAGAAGGAAAAGCCGAAAAAGCGATCCGCCCCGCCGGATATCCGGACGATCCTCGCCCTTGCAAAGCTCGGCCTGCAGGCGCTGGATCGCTTCCGGCAGCGGCTGCGTGTGCAGCTGCTGCGGCTGGTGTTTGTCTCCGGCGCGTCGGATCCGTACGACACGGCGCTGGCGTTCGGCTATGTCAACGCCGCGCTCGGCGCGCTCACGCCGCTGGCGGAGCGGGCGCTGCGCATCGACGAGCGGGACATTCAGACCGGTGTGGATTTTCAGGCCGAGCGGCCGCGCATCGACGCGCGCATCGTCTGCACGATCCGTATCGGACAGATCGTCATCATCGCGCTGGCGTTCGGCGCAGGATTTCTGAAACAGAAAATGCACGCGAAACAGGCCCGGGCCGCACGCGCAAAGACCGCGCCGGCCACGCAGGAAAGGAAGGTCAGCAATGGATAATGAAATCAGTGCAGTCATGACTGCGACCATGAGCAAGATCAAGGAAATGGTGGACACGAACACCGTCGTCGGCGAACCGATCACGACGCCGGACGACATCACGCTCATTCCGCTGTCCCGCGTCAGCTTCGCCTTTGCCAGCGGCGGGTCGGAGTTCCCGATGAAGGAGAACAAAAACGGCGTCGGCTGCGGCAGCGGCGCAGGCGTCAAGGTCGAGCCGATGGGCTTTCTGATCGTCAAGGACGGCAATGTGCGCATGCTCAACGTCATGCCGCCGGCATCGAACACGTTTGACCGCCTGATCGACATGACCCCGCAGGTGATCGACCGCATCGACCAGTTTATCGACCAGCGCAAGGCCGACAAAGCATAAACCGCACCGAAAGTGCCCATAATAAGCACCGCCCGAAACTTGGAAAGGGTGGTGCTTGTTTTGAAACGGACGTTTTTTGGCCTTGCCTGCGTGCTGGCCATTTCTCTGCTTTTCACGCCGCGTGCACATGCCGCCGGGACGGACAACGCGGCCAGGGCCGCCATTGTCGTGCATCCCGAGACCGGCGCCGTGCTCTATGAAAAGAACGCGGACGAGCGGCTCGGCATTGCCAGCACGACGAAGATCATGACCGCGCTCGTTGTGCTCGAGCACTGTGCGCTCGACGAACCGGTCGAGATCCTGCCGGAATACACGGCGGTCGAGGGCTCGTCGATGTATCTGCGCGCCGGTGAGACGTACACGGTTGAGGAGCTGCTCTACGGCCTGATGCTCGTGTCCGGCAATGATGCCGCCATCGCGCTCGCGTGTCACACGGCGGGCTCTGTGGCGGCGTTTGCGGGCATGATGAACGACAAGGCGCGCGCGCTCGGCATGACCAGCAGCGCGTTTCAAAACCCCAACGGCCTTGACGCCGAGGGGCACTATTCCACGGCGCGCGACATGGCGAAGCTCGCCTGTGCGGGTCTGGAAAATGAGACATTCCGCGCGATCGTGTCCACAAAGAGCACGACCGTGGACGGGCAGACGCTTGTGAACCACAACCGCCTGCTGCGCAGTTATGACGGTGCGGTCGGCGTCAAGACCGGGTACACCAAGACCGCGGGCCGGACGCTCGTGTCCTGCGCGCAGCGCGGCACGACGCAGTTCGTGTGCGTGACGCTCTCGGATCCGGACGACTGGAACGACCACACGCACCTGCTCGACTGGGCGTTTGAAAACTACGAGTACCGCTGCGTCGCCGGCGACACGCCGGTGTACGCCGTGCCGGTGCTCTCCGCCACGGTGGAGCTCTGCGCAGCGGCGCTGGAGCGGCCTGCCTATCTGCTCGTGCACCCGGATGACCCGGTGTCGCTGAAGGCGGAGCTGCCGCGCTTCACGTTTGCGCCGGTGGAGCAGGGCGCGCAGGCGGGCACACTGACGGCGACCGGCCCGGATGGCCAAAGCGTCACGGTGCCGCTGCGCTATGCCGAACCCGCGGCGCTCGACCCGGACGTGAAGATCACGCCGCTCGCGCGGCTCGGCCGGCTGTGGACGCACGCCTGCCGTTACTTTTCTTCCTACTATCCTATATTCTGAGGTGATGACCATGCAGCAGCGGCTGCAAAAGTGCATTTCCGAGGCGGGCGTCGCCTCCCGCCGCACGGCGGAGGCGATGATCTCCGCCGGCCGCGTGACCGTCAACGGCCGAACCGCACAGCTTGGCGCGCAGGCAGACCCGGAGACCGACGTCATCTGCATCGACGGTCGGCCGCTGCCGCCGCGCGCCCCGAAGCGGTACATAATGTTGAATAAACCGCGCGGCTATGTCACGACGATGCACGACGAGCGCGGGCGCAAAACGGTGGCGGATCTTGTGGCCGCGGCGGGGGAGCGGCTCTACCCGGTCGGGCGGCTGGATCTCGATTCCGAGGGCCTGCTCATTCTGACGAATGACGGGGAGATCGCAAACTGTCTCATGCACCCGTCACACGAGATCCCCAAAACATATGAGGTGGACGTAGAGGGCGGCGACCTCGCAGCCGCGGCAGAGACCATGCACGCCGTCACGGAGCTGGAGGGCTATCGTGTCCGCCCGGCGGAAGTGACGGTGCTCGCGCCAGGCCGGCTGTCCGTCACGATCCATGAAGGGCGCAACCGGCAGGTGCGCCGCCTGTGTGCGCTCGCGGGGCTGCGTGTCCGGCGGCTCGTGCGCGTGGCAGAGGGGCAGCTGCGGCTCGGCACGCTCGCGCCGCGTCAGTGGCGGCCGCTGACGGAGCAGGAGATCACGTACCTGAAATCTCACCTTTGATACAAAAATTTTTATGCAAGTTTTTCTCCTTGAAATTGCAAAAACAACTTGCAAAGTGGTGCGTATTTGCTTAAAATAAAAAAATGTGCCGCAGCTTGGCGGTAAAAATGCGTATTTACAGGGTGAACATATGAAAATGGATATATTGTCTGCTTTGGAGCATAAATTTCCCTCCTTTTCCAAGGGCCAGCGCACCATCGCGCAGTTTATTCTGAAAAACTATGACAAGGCGGCCTTCATGACGGCTGCGCGCCTCGGAGAAGTGACCGGCGTGAGCGAGTCGACCGTCGTGCGTTTCGCGGCCGATCTCGGCTATCGCGGCTACCCTGGCATGAAAAAAGCGCTGCAGGAGATCGTGCGCAACCGCCTGACCTCGGTCGAACGCATCGAGGCGGCCGAGAGCACCATGGACGGACACGACGTGCTCAAGGCGGTGCTGCGCGCGGATATCAACAATCTGCAGGCCACGCTCGACGAGGTCGATCAGGACAACTTTGACCAGGCGGTCGATATGATCCTCTCGGCAAAGCATATCTACATCATCGGCATGCGCACGTCCACGACGCTGGCGGATTTTCTCGGCATCTATCTCAAGCTGCTGCTGGATAATGTCACGGTCGTCAAGGAGATCGCCGCGCGCGAGGTGTACGAACAGATGCTGCGCATCGGCGAGGGCGACCTCATCATCGGCATCAGCTACCCGCGCTATTCCAAGCGCACGATCAGCGCCATGAAGTTTGCGCGCGATCACGGCGCGCGCTGCCTCGGCATGACGGACAGCAAGGTCTCGCCGCTCAACGAGATCTCCGACGTGTGCCTGTATGCCAAGAGCGAGATGGTGTCCTTCCTCGACTCGCTCGTCGCACCCATGAGCCTGATCAATGCGCTCATCATGGCCGTAAGCGCGCGTGATCGGGAGCGCACGTTTGAGACGTTCCGCGAGCTGGAGACCGTCTGGAAAGAATACGAGGTGTATGGGACTGTTGAAAGCTGATGTAGTCGTGATCGGCGGCGGTGCGGCCGGGTCCATGTGCGCGCTCACGGCGGCGCAGCGCGGGCTTCATGTTGTGCTGCTCGAGCCGAACAAAATGCTCGGCAAGAAGCTGCGCATCACCGGCAAAGGCCGCTGCAACGTAACGAACCACTGCGATGTGAAAACCATCCTTGCCAACATTCCGGGCGACGGGCGCTTTCTCTACAGCGCGCTCAACCGCCTCGGCCCGCAGGATACGATGGCGCTATTTGAATCGCTCGGCGTGCCGCTCAAGACCGAGCGCGGCAACCGCGTGTTCCCGGTCTCCGACCGGTCGCACGACGTTGCCAACGCCCTTGAGCGCGCCTATGCGCACGCCGGCGGGAAGGTCGTGCACGCTGCGGCAACGGATATCCTGACGCAGGACGGTGCCGTCTCTGCCGTTGTGACCACGGAGGGCGCGATCGACTGCGATGCCGCTGTCATCTGCACGGGCGGCCTGTCCTATCCGCTCACCGGTTCGACCGGCGACGGCTACCGGTTTGCGCAGCGGCTGGGCCATACGGTCACGCCCACGCGCGCCTCGCTCGTGCCGCTGGAATCCGAGGATCCCTGGTGCGCCGAGATGCAGGGCTTTTCCCTGCGCAACGTGACGCTCACGGTCTACGATGAGCAGAACAAGGCCGTTTACTCCGACCTGGGCGAGATGCTCTTCACGCACTTTGGCGTGTCGGGCCCGCTGGTGCTGTCGGCGAGCGCGCACATGCGCGACTTTTCGCGGCACAAATACCGCCTGTCCATCGATCTGAAGCCGGCGCTGGACGAAAAGAAGCTCGACGCGCGCATACTGCGCGATTTTCAGAAATACGCCAACCGTGACTTTAAGAATGCGCTCTATGACCTCGCAGGCCATGCCATGATCCCGGTGCTCGTGCGCCTGTCCGGCATCCCGGAGGATACGAAGGTCAACGTTATCACGCGCGAGCAGCGGCATCGGCTCGTGGAGCTGTTCAAGCATTTTCCGGTGTCGGTCACCGGCACACGGCCCATCGATGAGGCCATTATTACATCCGGCGGCGTGTCGCTCAAGGAGGTCAACCCGCGCACCATGGGCTCCAAGCTCGTGCCCGGGCTGTATTTTGCCGGCGAGGTGCTCGATCTGGACGCCTATACCGGCGGCTTCAACCTGCAGATCGCATGGAGCACCGGCTATGTGGCCGGAAATGCGGTCTGCACATAACGCACGAAAGGAAATGAACGTTTTGGATACACACATTACCGTTGCCATCGACGGCCCGTCCGGCGCCGGAAAGAGCACGATCGCCCGCGCGGCCGCGCGCCGCTTCGGCCTCATCTATGTGGACACCGGCGCGATCTACCGCACGGTCGGCCTCGCCTGTGAGCGGGCCGGCGCGGACTGTTCGGACACCGCCGCCGTGCAGGCGCTGCTGCCGGAGCTGAAGATCGAGCTTGCCTATGACGCCGCAGGCGAGCAGCGGATGCTGCTCAACGGCGAGGACGTCTCGGACACGATCCGTCTGCCGGAGGTGTCGCTGCTTGCCTCGCGTGTGTCGGCGCTGCCGGTCGTGCGCGCGTTTTTGCTGGATATGCAGCGCAATCTCGCGCGCACGCACAGTGCCGTCATGGACGGGCGCGATATCGGCACGGTCGTCCTGCCGGACGCCGGGCTGAAGATCTTCCTGTCCGCCTCGGCGGAGTGCCGCGCGCAGCGCCGCTACCGCCAGCTGCAGGAGAAGGGCATTGAGGAGCCTTATGCCGACGTGCTGCGCGAGCTCGAGCAGCGCGATTATGACGATACGCACCGCGCCGTCGCGCCGCTCAAGGCAGCGCCGGACGCCGTGCACATCGACACGAGCGACCTGACGCTCGATGAGAGTATCGACGCCGTGTGCGCGGCTATCCGCACACGCTTCGGAGTGGAGGGAAAGGCGTGAAGAAACTCATGGTTGCCAAGTCGGCCGGCTTCTGCTTCGGCGTCAGCCGGTCGGTGAAGATGGCCGAGGAAATGCTTGCTGCCGAGCAAAACTGCTACAGCCTCGGCGAGCTTATCCATAATGACGATGTGGTGCAGCACCTGCGGTCCGAGGGCCTCACGGTCGTGGACGGCCCGGAGCAGATCCCGCAGGGCGCGTCCGTCATCATCCGTTCCCACGGCGTCAGCCGCGCGGAGTTTGAGGCCGTGCAGCACACGGGCGCGACGGTGTATGACGCGACGTGCCCGAAGGTCAAGCGCATCCATGAGATCGTAGCTGAGGCTTCCGCCGAGGGGCGGCAGCCGGTCATCATTGGTGCAGCCGGCCACCCCGAGGTGCGGGCGATCTGCGGCTGGTGCGTTTCTCCGGTCGTGGTCAATGACGCTGCGGAGCTCGCCGCGCGTATTGCCGACGGCACCATTGACTGTGCAAAACCGCTGACTGTCGTCATCCAGACGACCCAAACGCAAGAGAAACTGCTGGAATGTCAGAAAATCATAAAAAAACAGTGTACAAACGCAAAATTGTTTGATACAATATGTGGTGCTACGTTTACACGTCAGACAGAGGCTGCGCAGATGGCCAGCGCCTGCGACGCAATGGTCGTCGTCGGCGGCAGCCACAGCGCCAACAGCCGCCATCTCTACGAGATCTGCCGCAGCGCGTGTACAAACGTGCAATTTATTGAAAACGCAGCGCAGCTTGATACAAGCGCGTTCGTACATGCGGATACGGTCGGCCTGACAGCCGGGGCCTCCGTGCCTGCATGGATCATTAAGGAGGTAAAACAAAAGATGAGTGACGAGATCCTGACTCAAGAAAATCCCACGGAGACTGAAAATTTTGATGAAATGCTGGAGGCATCTCTCAAGCCTATATATAATGGAGAAAAGGTAACCGGTACGGTCGTGGCCATTTCTGGCACCGAGATCAGTGTCGATATCGGCACCAAGTATTCCGGCTTCATCCCGACCAGCGAGTTCACCGACGACGGCATCAAGGTCGAAGACGTCCTGCACGTCGGCGACACCATTGAGGCGAGCGTTGTGCGCGTCAACGACGTGGAAGGCACTGCGATGCTCTCCAAGAAGCGTCTCGACGCTGTGAAGAACTGGGCTGCCATCGAAGAGGCACAGGAGAGCGGCGAGATCGTCGAGGGCAAAGTCACCGAGGACAACAAGGGCGGCATCGTTGTGTCCGTTAAGGGCATCCGCGTGTTCGTGCCCGCTTCCCAGTCCGGCCTGCCGAAGGACGCTGCCATGTCCGAGCTCGTCGGCCAGACCGTGCGCCTGAAGATCACCGAGGTCAACCGCGGCCGCAAGCGCGTCGTCGGTTCCATCCGTGCCGTCGCCCAGAAGGAGCGCCGCGAGCGCGCCGAGAAGATCTGGAGCGAGATCGAGGTCGGCAAGCACTATCACGGTGTTGTCAAGTCCCTGACGTCCTACGGCGCGTTCGTCGATATCGGCGGCAT